>Ga0114939_10001414_pt1 | contig 18905 bp, 16 predicted proteins | sample AshMeaCrysSpring_FD_87196 | JGI IMG/M metagenome (GOLD analysis project Ga0114939, IMG submission 87196) | Groundwater microbial communities from Big Spring, Nevada to study Microbial Dark Matter (Phase II) - Ash Meadows Crystal Spring | ecosystem: Environmental > Aquatic > Deep subsurface >...
CGAGCAGACCAAGCGCCTCGTCGGTGCGCTTCAGCAGCAATGCACCGCCGTCCGAGCAGACCCGGCCGCCATCGAACGCCACCACCACCCGACGGCGCTCAACACATGAAAACTCCAGCTGCTCGGGATTACACTGTGTGTGCATCGGAACCCTCCTGTGGGTGAGCTGTAACTCGTCTTCGCAAAACAAGTCTTACTCACTCACAGGACCGATGCACCCCCGATCCGTGAGAAATCCGGGCTAGCGGACAGCGACCGGATGGACGAGGTGTCTCGCTGCGGCGCTTTCGCGGTCGCCTGTGGCCGAGACTTGGGACCGGTCCGCCGATCAATCACCCGTCGTGACGCGGACTGGCCACGGGCAGTTGCCTGTTGCGACGAATCGCCAGGAACCACAGGACGAAGAAGGTCGACGCGCCAACGAGGGCCGCAGGCGTCACCAGGAAACCCAGTGCATCCCCTGCCACGACGCACGTCGCGCCGAGCAGCACGGCACCGCCTGGACCCAGGCCGACGGCCATAGCTTTTTCGGCGCCCGTCACGGCGACAGGTCGAGTTGCTTGCGCGCGCCCAATATGACGCCGCTGATGGCGAATGCAAACGTTCCCACAGGATCGAACGCCGAAACCAAGGTCGGGGTCGCCATCCGTCCTCCGAATGCACCGTCATGGCATCCGCATCGCGCCGGACATGAAGCGTCAAGGCGCGGCGTTCACTTCGGTACACTCCACGGCAAGAGGGGGGTAGTTGGGTGAACGACGGGCCGCGGGACGGGGAGGGCAGCATCTGGAACCAGTTGCGCCGCCGAAAGGTGGTGCAATGGGGAATCGCCTACGCGGCCGGCGCGTGGGGCTTGCTGCAGGGGCTGCAGTTCCTGGCGGGCACCTTCGGCTGGACGAGTCGGCTGCTGCAGCTCGGCACGGTGGCGGCACTGGTCGGGTTGCCGATCGTGCTCGTGCTCGCGTGGTTCCACGGCGAGCGCGGCGAGCAGCGGGTCAGCCGCGTCGAGCTCGCCATCGTCACCCTGTTGTTCGTGCTCGGCGGTGGCCTGTTCTGGCGCTTCCAGCATGCGACCATGCCCGTCACCACGGCCGCCATCACAACGGGCGCCGACGTGTCGTCGGGTGCCGAGATGGCCACGGACTCGCGCCTTTCGATCGCCGTCCTGCCGTTCGAAAACCGGAGCTCGAGCCAGGACCAGGCCTTGTTCGTCGATGGGATCCACGACGACATCCTGACCCAGCTCTCCAAGGTGAGCGCGCTCAAGGTGATCTCGCGAACGTCGGTGGAGCGGTTCCGTGACACCGACGTGCCCATCCGCGAGATCGCCCGCCAGCTTGGAGTCGCCAACATCCTCGAGGGTGGGGTGCAGCGGGCGGGCGACCGCGTGCGCATCAACGTGCAGCTCATCGACGCCGCGAGCGATGCCCACGTCTGGGCCGAGACCTACGACCGCGACCTCACCACGACCGACATCTTCGCCATACAGAGCGAGTTGGCAGCGGCGATCGCCGGTGCACTCAGGGCTACGCTGACCCGCGAGGAGCGTGGTCGCATCGACGCCGTCCCGACCCGGAGCCTCGCGGCCTGGGAGGCGTACCAGCTCGGCCGTCAGCGCGTGGCGCGGCGCGACAGTGCGTCGCTCGACGAGGCCGAGAAGCATTTCCGCCGGGCGATAGAACTGGACCCCGGGTTCGCGCTGGCCCATGTCGGGCTCGCGGACGCACTGACGCTGGCCATCGCCTACAGCGGACGGCCCTTCGACAGCGGCCTTGCGGCGGCAGACGCGGCCGCATCGAAGGCCCTGGCGCTGGACCCGGGCCTCGCCGAGGCCTGGGCGTCCAAAGGCGGCATCGCGAGCAGTCGGCGCGACTACGTGCAGGCCGAGGAACTGCTGCGCAAGGCGATCGAACTCAACCCGAACTACGCCACGGCGCACCACTGGCTCTCGTCGGCGCTGATGGAAAGCGGCCACCCGCAGCAGGCGATCGCGCCCGCGGAACGTGCAGTGCTGCTCGATCCGCTGTCGGTCATCCTGCAGCTGAACCTCGGGTTCGCTTACGAAGTGGTCGGGCGCTTCGACGACGCGGCGGCGCGCTACGCCACGGCGGTGCAGCTCGATCCGGGCTACGCCGTGGCGTACGGGAACCTCGCCCAGGTGAACGCCCTCGCGCGGAACCGGTATGTCGATGCGGTCGCGTCGCAGCAGAAGGCAGTCGAGCTGAACCCGGGCAGCCCGTTGTCGCACGCAGTGCTCGCCTGGCTCTGGCTCGACCTGGGCGAAGACACGCGTGCGCAGGAGATCATGGACATCGTGTTGCAGCGCTGGCCGGACAGCTGGGTGTCGCACCGGCTCGCGGCGATCGTCGGCGATACGCTGGGCGAACACGCCGAGGCCGAACGCCATGCCGCGAAGGTACTGTCATTCGACAATCACGACGTGGCCGCGCTCAGATTTCTCGCGATCGGCGACCTGCGTCGCGGGACCCCGGCGCGGGCACGGGATCGATACGCGTCGGCGATGCCGGAGCTGTTCGACCCGGCGGGTCCGCGGGTCGACACGAGCAACGCCAATGCGGCCGTGATGCTGGCGGCTGTCCTGCAGAGGACGGGCGACACGGAACGGGCCTCCGGCCTGCTGGACGCCGCCGAAAAGATCGTGGCGGAAATGCCGCGGCTCGGCGTTGGGGGCTTCGCGACGCTGGACGCGTCCATCCTTGCCCTGCGCGGTGACCAGGCACGGGCCCTCGCCGCGCTGCGGGAGGCCCAGCAGGCCGGCTGGCGCAGCGGCTGGCGGCATGTCCGGGACAACGACCCCACACTCGACTCGATCCGTGGACAGCACGAGTTCCGAGCCATCTTCGCCGACATCGGGCGCGACATGGCACGCCAGCGCGCCGAACTCGCGAGGCGCGCCGGAGCCAGATTACGTCAAGTGAGGTCGCTCCACGCGGCCGCGACGTCGCTTGTCGGTGAAACCGCGGCGAGATGAATGTAAGCTGCGGCGGCGGCAGCAGCATTCGCGATCGGGAGACGATATGGACGCCAGACCCCGCCTTTACCTGTCAGCATTGACGTGTGCGCTGGTTCTCTTCAACGGTACGGCGCAGGCCACCTGTGATCTCGTTCCGCTGAAGAAACAGAACTTCGGCGGGCTCGAGCTGATCCGGGCGTGCAGCATCCTGCCCTTCGGCGCCCTGGCACCCGGCCAACCCGACATCTGTGCGGGACTTCCGGCCATTGCGCCCCAGGAGCCGCTGGTCAATCTCGTCGCGACGAACATGCTGTATTTCAACTGGGAGATTCCGGCGGCCAATGTCCCGCGGCTCGAGGCGGCGCTGCAACTGCCGGGACGGGGATTCCGCATCGCCCCGATCGAGATCATCAGGGGAGAGGTACCCCGGCCGTATCTGTCCTTGAACTACTACACGACGCTCATCGCCGGACAGCTCACGTACCGCACCGAGTGGTCGACCTACGTCGTCAAGGACGGCGACCCTCGGCCGCGATATCTTGTGATCGACGTTCAGTCGAGTGCGGACGGTGCGGACCCGACGTTCCCGGGCTTCGTCAAGCCTGCGTCGGAGGTCCGGTACACCATCGAAGGCAGGCAGGTGCAGGTGTCCAGCGCCGACTTCGAGGCGTCCTTCGCCTTGCCGGTCGCCGGCGCGGAGAAGACCGTCAAGATCGGGCGACCCTGGGCGCTGGCGAACGATGCGCTCTACTGGGTCAACGGCGTTGCAGACAAGGCGCTCTACAACGGCGGGCTGATCGATGCATCGCCGATCTCGGTCAATCCAGCCTTTGCAGCCGTGCATAACGCCAGTCCCTGGGCGGCATTCGTCCGCGGCAAGCCCGCGAACATCGTCCTGTTCCCGCGCGCCCTGGAGTTCGCGTTCACGCCTTATTTCAACCTGTCGGATCCGGCGTTGGGTCTGCCCGCGGCGTACACGGAGGCCCTGAAGCAGTTCAGCAGTTACACGTTTGGAGCGTTCTCCTATGGCCACGCATTCCAGGTGCTGCAGGGTCTCGAGGAGCCGTTGCTGCGATTCGACGTCACGACCGACGAAGTGCCCTCGATCTTCATCAACTTCAGCATTCCGAACGGCAAGGCTGAGGCCTTCGAGGCAGCGCTCGGACTGCCGTCCAACCTGAAGCTGGCACGGAGCAAGGCCACGCCGCGTCAGCCGGCGCGGTACCTGCTTTCATTGAATATCTACGAATCACCGGACGTGCTGACGGGGCAGCGCGTCTACCGCGCCGAGTGGTCGACCTACGTCAAGGACACGCGTGATCCCGATGCCGACGGAAACTTCCTCGTGGTCGTCGACGTCGACAGCAGCAGCGCGTCGCTGAATCCCGTCGACCTGTTCACGCCGCCGGCGCAGTTCGACTACCACCTGCAAAATGGCAGGGTCATGGCCGACATCAAGCGGACGGCCGGGGGCGGATCGACAGGAGACAAGTTCTACGTGGACTTTCCGATGCCCTCGCCGACTGCACCGGTCGTTCCCCTCCAGGAGCGATGGACGCTCGCGAATGACCGCGTGTACTGGCGCAACGGCGTGTATGACCTGCTCTTTTTCAATGGCTCATTGCTGGAGGCCGATGTCGTGGAGGCCGATCCGAAGTCTCTCGTAATCCGTGACCACACGCCCTGGGCAGGATTCGTGGAGGCGACACCGGCCCAGGTGCTCGTGTTCAGGAAGCCCCTGCAGTTCGTTCTTCACCCCTGGTACAACGCGGAGGAGCTCTGCACGGCACCCGGCGGATCTGCGCGCTAGGCAGCGTGATGGAGGTGGCACCGTCATCGAACCTTCATCTGCCGGACATGGATCCGTAGCGGTGAGGATTCAGCCTTCGCGCGAGTCGCGACGCCCCCCGTCGTGGCCGCGCAAGGGGACGACATGGGAGCCTCGGGTTCCATTGCACTCTGGCAGCGTTTCGAGCGGATCGAGCAGTCGCTGTGCCTGCGGGTGAATCGCGGTTGCCGCTACCCGTGGGTCAAGGGGCCGTTCTCGGTCGTGAGCCGCCTCGGTGACGGAGGTATCTGGTACCTGCTGATGCTGGTGCTCGTCGTGAACGGCGAGAGCACTGCGTGGGTGGCCGGGCAGATGGCGGCCACCGGAATCGTCGGCACGGCGATCTACAAGGGTCTGAAGGAGCGACTCGTTCGCGAGCGTCCCTACATCGCGCATGCCGGCATCGAACTCGGGGCTGCGCCGCTGGACCGCTACAGCTTTCCTTCGGGCCACACCCTGCACGCCGTGTGCTTCACGCTCCTCGCGGTCGCTCACGTGCCCGGGCTGGCGCCCTTGCTCGTGCCGTTCACGCTGCTGGTGGCCGCTTCGCGGGTCGTGCTCGGATTGCACTACCCGTCCGACGTGATCGCCGGTGCCGTGATCGGTGCCATGGTGGCCGGGGCCAGTCTCGCGGTCTGGCCGGCGTAGCTCGTGACGCCGCTGCGCGACGGGCCGCGCCCTGCGGGCGCTACGCGATTGTGGCTCGCCACCCTGAACTCGTTGCGGGGACTCAAGCACTGCTACCACAGCGAGGCTGCGTTCCGGCAGGAGGTCTGGGCAGCCCTCGTGCTCGTGCCCGCGGCGATCTGGCTCGGGCAGACCGCGGTCGAGCGGGTGCTGCTGGTGGGCAGCGTGCTGGTGGTGATGATCGTCGAGCTCCTCAACACCGGCATCGAGGTGGTGGTGGATCGCATCAGCCACGAGCGCCATCACCTGTCGGGATTCGCCAAGGACCTCGGCTCGAGTGCCGTGCTGCTGTCGCTGCTGCTGGCGGGCATGACCTGGGTTCTCGTGCTGTCGGGCCGGTTGAACTGAGGTCCGCGGCGTTCGCGCGGCAACCCGAGTCGCCCAGACTCTCCGCTCATGTGGCCGGCTCGCCGGTCTCCTGGCTCGCCTCGCGACGCGCGGCCATCGCCGCATCCAGCTTCGCCTTGAAGCCGTCCGTGGCGTCGATACGTTCAACCACGGCCCGCTGCCGGTCGACGTCTGACTTCACCGTCGCCATCAATGCGCGGTAACGGGGATCGTTCTCGAGCGCCGTCCAGTACGGGTCATTGCGGCGCACGTAGTAGTCGCGCCACCCGGCCTCGATGGCTTGTTCGAGCAGTGCGAGGGCCCGTTCGGCGTCACCCGCGAGCAGCGCGGTCTCGGCGCAGCGGTGCAGCACGTTGCTGGCGACCGGACGCTGCCGATCATCAACGTCCGACCGGCATTTTTCGAGCAGGTCCGACAGGATCCTGTCCGCCTTGGCCCTCTCGCCGGTCTGCAGGTACGACCAGGCGAGGGCGTGAGGGCCGTCGGTGTCCGGCAATTCATCGTCGCTGATCTGCCCCGTCGTCGCAATCAAGGGCATCAGCGGTTCAAGTACCTTGATGGCGTCAGCGTGGTGGCCGCTGCGCGCCAGCAAGGCCCCGTACCAGATCCGTAAGACGGGACTCAGTTCTTCGATGCTGAGGCCGGCGGACTCAACCCCCCGCTCGAAGCGCTGCCGCGACTGTTCGATATCGCCACGCCAGTTGGGGGCGACCGAGACTGCGTACTGCTGCATCGGCCACTTCGGGAAGTCCTTGGGGTTGCGAGCCATCCATTCGTCCGCCGCGTCGAAGCTGCCGAGGAGCGCATAGCTCGCCGCAAGCGAGTAATGCGTGTCCACGCTGCGCAGGGAAACGTCCTTTCCGATCGCATTCAGCTCGACCAGTCGTCCGCGAGTGCGGTAGAAACTTCGGAGCGTTGTGTAAATCGGGTATCCGGGGTTCGGCTGCTGGAGCTGTCGGTTCAGCAGGCGGAGGGCCGCCTCGTCGTCGCCCTTCCGGATGAGCGCCGACGCAAGGTTCCCCGCGATCGACGGATGCAGGGGATCGATGCGGGCCGCGCGATGCAGATTCGCGACGCTTTCTTCAGGCTGGCCCGACTGATCAAGCGCAATCGACATCCAGAGCAGCGCGTCGCTCATGTTGGGGTCCTGATCGAGGACGACCTGCAGCACCGATTTCGCTGCTGCCGTGTCGGGCGGCGTCGATTGCAGGAACCAGAGACCCCGTGCGGCCTGCGCGCGCAGCAGCTGCGGCTTCAGTTCCAGCGCCCGATCGATGGCGGCGGCGGCAGCATCGAATTCCGACTTCGATGGCGAGCCGATCAGGCGCGCGATGGCCCACTCCGCCTGCGCTTCGGCGAATCGGGGATCGAGGTCGATCGCGCGCTGCAGCTCGTTCATCGCCCCGGTCGTGTCGCGCTTGTGCAGCAGATCACGCCCGGCGAGGTACCGGTCGTAGGCCTCGAGACTCGGTTTGGACGGGGCCTTGAGGCTCAGATCCACCTGTCGCACGATCCGCGACACTACCGCCTGCGCGATCTCCTCCTGGATCTCGAAAACGTTGGTCAATTCGCGGTCGAACGTCTGCGCCCAGAGCTGCCGACCCCGCTCGTCGAGCAGCTGTGCCGATATGCGCAGCTGATTCCCAGCCTTCCGTACGCTGCCCTGCAGCACGTAGTGGACCCCGAGCGTGGCGCTGATCTTCTCGATGCCGATGTTGCTGTCCTTGAAGGCGAAGGAACTCGTTCGGCCGATCACGTTCAGCTCGCGCACCGTGGAGATCTCGTTCAGGATCTCCTCGGATATGCCATCGCAGAAGTACTCGTTGTCGGGGTCGCTACTGATGTTCGTGAAGGACAACACCGCGATGGAGTTGGGGAGCCGGGTGTCGTTCTCGCCACCGCTCGCCGCCACGCCGGGTGCCGCCGCGACCGGCGCCTCCCGGACCGCCTGCACGGCACGAAAGACGAGCACGGCGGCGATCACCAAGAATGTCGCGAGCAGCGCGTAGTCGTGCCGCCCGAGCGGCCGGGATTCGCCCGTTTCCGCGGCACTCGGCGGCGGCGTCCGCCGGAGTCCCCCCGGTCCGATGTCGAACAGCCAGCCGAAGATGAGTGCCACCGGGAATCCCAGCGCCGCCGTCCAGACGAGCGCCCGGATCGCCGTCTCCGGGATCCCGAAGCCGGGGAACAGCACGTCGGCGACCTGCAGCACCGCCCAGGATCCGAGCACGTACAGCGCCGCGGTGCGGAACACCTTGCGGCGCCGGGCCTCGCGATAGAGCTGGACGATGGACGGCACAGTCGCTCCCGGGTCCGTGGGGTCGCCAGTGAGCGGCACTATACCGATTTCGGCGCGTAAGCCGCCGCGGCCAGCTGATCGTCCCCGGCATCTTCGAGACCTGCGGAGTCCGCGACGCTTCCAGTTTCCACGATATCAGTCGTCGCCGAGCCGGCTGATACTCGCCCTTTGAGTTGGCCCCGGCCGATGGATTGCCGGAACCTGCTCATCAGACAGGAACGCACCGAGGAGGGATGCTCATGTGGTCGCGGTTCCCCGGCATCCTTGCCATCGGCGTTGCGTGCCTGGTTCTGTCCGCGTGTGGCGGAGGGGGTGACCACAAGACGTCTCCTGCGCCAACGTCCGTCACGATCGTGTCGGGCAACGGCCAGAGTGGCACGGTCGGCACGGAGTTGCCTGCCGCGCTCACGGTGCGTATCACGGATTCCGGGTCGCGGCCGGTCGGCGGCGCGACCGTCTCATGGGCGGTCACGGCCGGTGGCGGCACCGTGACGCCAACCGTCGCGACGACCGACACGGGTGGCACGGCGAGCACGCGTTGGACGCTTGGCGCGACAGCCGGTGCAAATCGAGCGACGGCGACGGTTGTGGGCATCCCTGTCGTCGTCTTCGAAGCTACGGCGACTGCGGCCGTGACGGCCAGCGTGACCGTGACGAGCCCCGTATAGAAGATCTACGAAGGCGACAGCGTGCAACTCGCTGCGACCGCGAGGGATGCGGCCGGCAACGCCCTGCCCGGCAAGCCGGCAACGTGGTCCAGCGCTAACCCGCAGGCATTCCCTGTCTCGGCAAGCGGTGAGCTGAGGACCTGGGGGGCGGGCTCGGTGACCGTGACCGCCAGCATCGACGGCGTTGCCGGCAGCCTCGATCTCGCGGTTGTCCAGCTCGAGGTCCAGGTTACGGCCGGAGCGAAGGAAGTGGTGCTCAACTACACCACGGACCGATGCCCGGACAACGAGACGCCGGACGGGCCACCACGAGCCGTCCGGGCGGAGGATGGAAGCCTGGTGCTCTTCGATGGCCGGACGCACGTCAATCGCGGCGCCGACTTCTTCACGTTCAAGCGCGACTGCAGCCAGCCTGCACTGGTTCCGGCAATCAAGCCCACGCCCGAGACATACCAGAACGCAGAGATGCTCTGGTCCGTGTATCGCGAGGGTGATCGCTGGGACGTGCTCCTTCACAACGAATTCCACGATCCGATTGCGGCGACGTGTCAGCCAGGGAATCCGTTTCCGGGCAATCCATGCTGGTACAACTCCGTCACCTACGCGGTGCCCACGGATGGCGCACGCACATTCTCGAGCCCGGTTCAGCCAGTTGTTAGGCTGGTCGTAAGGGCCGGACGACGCGTCGTTCTTGGGTCGCCCAGCCCCAGTCAAGGAAAGAGGTGAACCATGCCAAGGACGATTATCGCTACGGCCGTGGCGCTGGCCGCGATCGGGACACTGCCGAACGCGTCTACGCAACCCAACACTTTCACCGTTGATTGCAACCGCGGACAAAGGATCGCGACGGCTTTGGAACAGGGTGATTTCCGTAAGCCCGTCGTGATCAACCGGAGTAAATGCCTACCTCGGCTCGCCGGCCGTCCTGCACCGCAACGTCATCAGCGACAACAGATACTCCGGTGTCGTGGGCTACGCACACTCGACCGTCCAGATCGGGGGTGCGACGATCCGCAACAACCGGGGCGGCGCCGGAATCTCGATGATGTACGGCTCGAAGCTGATGCTCGAAGCGCCCGCGACGACATCGCAGGGGAATGTCGGAGCGCTGTGGCGCGGAGACGAGGAATCCAGCGTCAACGACCTGAGTCTGCTCGACGCAGGCGATGACACGGTGCACGGTACCGGGTACTAGCGGGTCGGGCCCCCGAAGGGACTCAGCCCGCCGGCGTGTACCAGATCGGCGACGTCCAGGCGCGCTCCTGGATCGAGACGGGCAGTCCCTCGGGAACCGGCATCCCGAGTCGCACGGCGTCGACCGTGTCGCCCACGGGCGGCAGCTTGCCCGTCTTCGGATCGGGCTTGCGCTCGCCGCCCCACGCGACGTCGCACACCTTCTCGTGCTGCTTGCCGCGTCCGTCGAGCCAGCCCTTGACGATCTGCACGCGGTCGAGATTTCCGCTCTTCGGATCCTTGCTCGCCATCACCATGAAGCCCCGTGCCTTGACCGCGGGGGCCTTGAGGTCGCCGCCCATCGGCACGCCGCGCGTAGCCCGTCTTCTCGACGTTCGCGCTCTTGATGTCGGCGTCGGTGAAGTCCCAGCCGCCGAAGAACCGCACCTCGATCATCGTGCCGGACGTGCCGAAGGTCTCGCGGCGCTGCATTGCGTCGTAGACGGACTCGCGCGTGTTCTCCTCGGCCCAGACGCCGGCGATGCCGCCCGAGCTGAACTCCTGCACCTCCTTCACCTGTCCCGCCGGCTGTCCCTCCATGCCGAGCAACCGATGCTTCGGGTCGTTCTCGAAGGCGAACTTGCCGATGTAGTTGTACTCCTCGTTGCTGCCCGCCGCGTTGTATGTGTCGGTGTCGCCAATGAACCCGTATTTGAACGGGTTGCCGTTACCCGCCGGTTCCTGCGACATGCCGTCGAGCCGCGCTCGCGCAGCTTGTACATCCACATCCACATCCACAGCGTCTCCGGATCCTCGGACTCGAGCGCCGAGAGCACCATTTCCGTCAGCTGCTGTGTGTCGCGGAACACGACGACGCGGTGCAGGTTCCGCTTCAGCGGGTTGGAGGTCCACTCGAAGCCGGCAAACGTCGTGAAGTGCCCGGACCGTTAGGCCGCATCGGCTGCCTTCACGATCTCGGTCCAGACGGAGCGGGCGAGCTCGACTTTGCTGAGCGGGCTCTCGGGGTTGCTCATCTGGTTGAACACGCCCATGAACTCCGCGTGCTCGGCCACCACGTAGAAGTCGAGCGGCGTCTGGATCTGGATCTTGCCGCCGATGCTGCTGTTGGTGACTTCCCCGCCCTGGGCCCAGGCGTAGGCGTCCGTCGGCGTCGCACGGCTGCCGTTGGTGAAGGCGTCGAACGACCAGCCCGTGTGGACGTGCACGTCGCCGAAATAGGCGTTGCGATCGGGGTTCGGGGCGGGCCGCGCGGGTGCCGCTGGGGCGGCCGCCTCGGTGGAGGCGCCGGTTGCGGGGGCCGGCGCTTCGCGCGAACAGCCGGCGACGAGAATGCCGAACACCAGTAGGGATGCGGCGGCGGCGCTGGAGCCCGGACGGTCAATGAATCTGGATTGCACCTGTCTCTCCCTGCCAGGCGTTCGTTCGGTCGACGGGCATACCACGGGACCCGCCGGGCGGGAATCCCCGTGCAGATGTTGCTACTTCCCGCGGCTTGCGAGGATCTCGTCCAGCTTCTGCTGGGCCTGCGCATTCGGCCCCTTCTCGAGGACCTTGCGCAAGTGGCTCTCGGCTTCGGCGTACTGGCCGCTGCGCGCCAGTGACGATGCCAGGTTGAAGCGCGCGGACGCCAGCCCGGGGTCCGTTGCGAGCGCCTTGCGGTAAGCCTCGACTGCGTCCTCCTGCAGGCCCATGCGCTCCAGCACGACCCCGAGGTCGTTGTAGATCGCGGCTTGTGGCTGGATTTCGAGCGACTCGCGGTAGTGCGCCTCCGCGAGCTCGAGCTCGCCGAGGTCGATCGAGGCGAGCGCCATGTTGTTGTGGGACTTCGCGTGCTTCGGATCGATCGCGAGAGCCTTCTCGAACTCGACCACCGCTTCCCGGCTCTTGCCCTGCTGGAACAGCGAGAACCCCAGGGCGTTCAGCAGTTCCACGTTGCCGGGCTCGAGCTCGAGGCCGCGCCGGTACAGGCGCACGGCGCCGGGGTAGTTGCCCGTTCGCTCGTTGGCCATGCCCGCGCGCAGGAACGAGTACGCGTCGAGGAACTGCTCCTTGATCTTCGCGATCGCGTCCGGGGCGAGCGGGACGAACTCCGGGATGTTGGCGGCGCGGTCACTGGCCGTGAACCGCTCCAGCACCACCGGCGGCGTGGAGTTGCCCTGCTCGTCGATGTGGGTGAGGAAGAGCTGCGTGTACGGGGTGTAGGCCTTCGACGAGAACACCAGCCAGCGGCCGCTCGAATTGAAGCTGTGCCAGGAGTTCATCAGCGGCGTGTTCGCGCGCAGCTTCCGCGCCTCGCCGCCCTCGGCCGGGACGATGAAGAGCTCGCTGTCCGGCATGAGCAGCATGAAATCCTTCGCCTTGCAGAAGACGATCCACTTCCCGTCCGGTGAGAACTTCGCGAAGTAATTGCTCATGCCGTTGTGCGAGGCGCCTTCGATCGGTTCCGGCTTGCCGCCCTTGCCGCCGTTGAACGGCACGCGGTACAGGTCGAATTTGAACGGCTCCCGTCGCTCGACGAATTCCGGCACGTCCTTCTCGTTCAGCAGCACGCCGCGCGGATCGGCGGCCGAAGCCTTGTGGTAGGCCTTCGTGCGCGCGAACACGACGTACTTGCCGTCCGGGCTCCACGTCGGGTTGCTCTGCACGTACGCCGGGTCGTCGGCACCCGGCAACGGCTTGAAGGTGCCGGTCTCCCGGTCGTAGACGACGAGGATGCCTTTGATCGGGAAGAAGAGCTGCGAGAACTGGATGTCGGGTGTCGCAACGAAAACGGCCCGGTCCTTGACCGTGCTGATTGCATAGCGGCCGTCCGGCGAGACCTGCGACAGCAGTCCGTACGTGGCATCGCCCTCGTTCCGCTTGTACTCGCTCCAGGTGATGATCTTCTTGTCGTCCAGCAACATTTCCTTCGAGACGGGCAGCAACGCGTAGGCGCCCTTGTCGTTGCCGTAGTCGACGTCGAGCCCCAGCACGCTGCCGTCCCGGGAGAAGGAGTGGCAGTTACCGCATACCGGCAGGTTCTCGAGCACGATCGGCGGGCTCTCCTGCGAGTCGACCGTGCCGAAACGCCAGCGGATGCGCGACGGGTCCCGCACCACGTCGAGGAACGGCAGCGGCACCTCGCGATAGAAGATCGAGTCGCCCACCGGGTCGTTCGAGGTGCGGATGCGGACGCGCGCGGCGGACGCCGCCCTGGAGTTCGGTCCGAGACCCACGACCGCCACCTCGACGTCGTGCTCCACGCTGCGCTGCTTGATCGTCTCCCAGTCGGCCTCCGAGGGGCGCCAGCGCGGCTCCGTCGTCGGAAACCGCAGCACCTCGCCCTGGCCGCCGAACCGGAGCAGCACGACCCAGTTTTTCACGCCCTCGCTGCCATCGCTCCACACGAAGGTCGGCGCGACGATCTCGGGCGGGAAGAGCGTCTCGTCGAGTGGATACCTGATTTCGAGGGCCCCGTCCGGCTCGGCGGGGAACGCGACTTGTGCGGGTCCGGACTGCTTGCTGCACGCGCCGAGGAGCAGCATCGCGGCGAGCAGCAGGCCGCGGTAGCGGGAATTGGCTTTCATTTGCGGGCGATTGTCGGTGGCCGGTCGAGTTGGCGTCAAACGGCGGGCGTTTACCATAAGGTCGAAAATTGACAGCCCAACTCGCGAAGAGCAAAAATCACCTCGTGGGGAGCGCCTCGCCGCGACATTTCGCATGGCGAGAGTTGACCAAGAATCAATGGCCGGCCACGGGCCCGGAGAACTCGAAATGAATCTACGTCACGTTTGCGCGGCTGCTGGAATTGCAGCGTTCATGGTCGCTGGATCCGCCAATGCCACCGTCCATCGCGTGTTCCCGACCAATTCCGACGCCAGCGATATCCAGGCCGCGATAGACAAGGCCAAGCCGGGCGACACGATCCTGGTCGAGCCGGGGACGTACAGATTCACGCCCAAGAATGCGCAGCAGTGGCAGTACGGCCTGCGCATCAAGACGCACAATCTCCGTTTGATCGCCAAGGGCCAGCCGGGGCAGGTTCGTCTCGTGTTTGCCCCCAATGATCAGGCTGATTATTACGACGTTGTTGGCGCAGGAGTCTATGCGGCTCCTGATGGCTGTGATGTAGACGACGGTGAACGTGGTGATACATCTGATGAGGAACTCGCGAAGGCGCAGGCCTGCAAGGACGCCACCATCAAGGACTTCTACATTCGTGGATTCGTCGTCGAGGGTTTTCCGCGGAACGGCATTCAGACGCGCTGGGTGGAGGGCTTCGAGTTCATCCAGAACGAGTCGCGGAACAATCTGAACAACGGCATTTATCCGACGCTCTCGGCAAACGGTCTGGTCCAGAACAACGTCTCTTACGGCTCCCTCGATACCGCAATGTGGGTGGCGGGTTCCGAGAACGTTCGCGTCATCGGCAACGAAGTCTTCGATAGCGTGATCGGCTTCGAGATCACGGTTTCGAACAACGTCTGGGTGACTCAGAACAGGATCCACAGCAACACCTTGGGCATCGGACTGTTCCATCCAGACGGGGCCGGGAATCCGTCGAAGCCCGTCATGGCCAACTGGGTGATCGAGCACAACGACGTTCGCGACAACAACGCGCCGAACAAGGCCGAGCCAGGGACCTTCCAGAGCAGGTTGCCACCGGGCATCGGGATCCTGCTGCTGGGGGTCTCCGACCACGTCATCGCCAAGAACCTGGTCGAGAACAATGAATACGTCGGGATCGGCGTCCTGGGCTGGTGTACTGCCAACTCTGGCGACCCGGAGCTGCTCGTGCGGCTCTGCCCTAACGTCATTGGATTACCGCCGCGCGAGGATCCCTCAGTGGCCCGCAACCTGGTGTCCCTCAACAAGTTGAGCGGCAACGGAACGCTAACGCCGGATAAGTGGCCTCTGCCTCTCCCGGCCGTGGACATTCTTTTCTCGCAGACGGCGTTCCTTGGCGAAACGGGGACCGGCAACTGCTTCGAGAAGAACAAGCCGGACGGCTTCACGTACTTCTCCACCGAGCCGCCATACCCGAATGGCCTCCCGCCGTACGGGACTGGTCCCCTGCCCACCGACGGCTGCAAGAAGCCCTGATCCAGAGCACCCGTATCTGATCCAGGCCGCCCGACGTCCGTGACGTCGGGCGGAACTGGTTCACGGCAGGCTGAACCGACCCCGGCTACTGTGCGAGCATGAGGCGCGCTCCAGCCGCCGCTCAGAGGGTCGAGTTGCCTTCCCATCCCGTAGCCAAGACGATCGAAGTGCACGGTTGCTCGATCTTTCTGCGTCGGGTCGATGGTCCCGAGGCCCGGGAACTTTTCTTGCACTGCCAGCCGCCGTCCGGCACGACGGATGCGGGCCTTCAGGCCGAGGCGATCTACCGCGTGATCAACCACGTCCTCGAGTCCGAGGGTGCTGGTTTCGCGTCTGTCGTTTCCGAGACGGTCTTCCTGCGTAGCCTGCGCTCGAACGTCGAGCCAGTTCGGGCGGCGCGCCAGCGGGCCCTCGCCGCACACGGCGCGGCGACGCACAGGCCCGCTACCACCGAAATCGGGCAGCCTCCGCTGAACGAGCACGCCTGCCTCGAGGTCATGGTGCAGGCCGTCATTCCGCACGCATCACCGGCGCGGTTCGAGTCGATTGCAGCCAATCCAGCCTGCGGCTGCGCCGAGTGCGCCCGCGCGCACGGCCTGCGCATCCACATCGGCGACGGGATCCGCCTCCACGCGGCCGCGCTGTATGGGCCGGGCGAAACAGCCTGTGAACAGACGCTCGGCATGTTCGCCCTCGCGGAGGATCTGCTGCGCCGCGCAGGGATGGAATTCCGCGACGTCGTTCGCACCTGGATCCACATGCGCGACATCGACCGCGACTACGCGGACCTCAACCGGGCGCGGCGCGAATTCTTTCGCGCGCGCGGGATCGATCCGGTCCCGGCCAGCACAGGAATCGGCGGCGGGCCTGTTCCCGCCGGACACGACCTCTGTCTCGCCGTGTACGCCGTGAAGGCGGGGCGCCCGCTCTTGCGCACGGTGATGACCTCGCCGACGCTGAACGAAGCGGGGGAGTACGGCGCCGACTTCGTCCGCGGAATGAAGGTGGTGGAGGCGAACAGAGTCGCGCTCCACGTCTCCGGGACCGCGAGCATCGACGAGCACGGCAGGACGGTTCACGTCGGTAACTTCGACGCCCAGGCGGACCGCATGCTCGTGAACATCGCGGCGCTGCTAAAGCGGCAGGGCGCGGGCATCGACAACGTCGTGTCCGCGATCACCTACCTGAAGCATCCCGGGGACGCGCCACGCCTGCGCGAGAAGCTCTGCGCCGCCGGCTTCGCTGGCTTCCCCCACGCGCTGGTGGCGGCGCCGATCTGCCGGCCCGAGCTCCTCTGCGAGACCGAGGCGCTGGCGGTGCAGCCGTGGCCCTGAAGCAGCTCACCGAAGAGCAGATCCGCAGCTGGACGCGCGAGCAGAAGGACCGCTGGTGGTTCGACCAGGTGTTCCGCGGCTCGATGCCGCAGCTCACGCTGCGCTCGGCACTGACCGGTTTCGTGCTCGGCATGCTGCTGTCGGCCACCAACCTCTACGTCGGCGCCAAGACCGGCTGGACGCTCGGCGTCGGCCTCACCTCGGTGATCCTCGCCTTCGCCATCTACCGTGCGTTCTCGCGGCTCGGGGCGCGCGACATGACGATCCTCGAGAACAACTGCGTGCAGTCGATCGCGACCGCGGCCGGCTACATGACCATGCCGCTCACCTCGGGCATCGCGGCCTACATGTGGGCCACGAACAACGTGCTGCCGCTGTGGCAGATCATCTGCTTCACCGTCGTGCTGTCGCTGCTCGGCGTGCTGGTCGCCTTCCCCATGAAGCGGCGCTTCATCAACGACGAGCAGCATCCGTTCCCCGAAGGGAGGGCCTGCGGCGTGGTGCTCGACGCCCTCTACGAGAAGGGGGCGGCCGCGAGTGGCCTGTTCAAGGCCCGCGCGCTCGCGCTCGCCGCGGGCCTGGCGGGCGGCGTGAGCCTGGTCTCCGGCGAGCACTACATGCGGCTCCTGCAGGAACGCTGGCTCGGGCTCGCGTCTTCCTGGCACCTGCCGCAGCAGCTCGACGCCTGGTACTACTCGCTCGCCGAGCGCGGGCTCGTGCCTGTTCCGAAGCTCGCCGGCGTGGACGTGCGCCAGCTCGCGCTGTCGCCCGGTCTGGACTTCGCCATGATCGGCGCGGGGGGCCTGATGGGGATCCGCGCCGCATCGAGTCTCCTGCTCGGCGCCGTGCTCAACTTCGTCGTCGTCGTGCCCGTGATGATCTCGCTGGGCGAGATCCAGCCGAGGGCCGGGACGATCGCCGAGGGCACGGCGCTGTTCGGCCGTGCGCACATCCTCAACACCTGGGCGCTGTGGTGGGGAATCACGATGATGGTCGTGGCGGCCATGGTGGCCCTTCTTGCGCGTCCCGACGTGTTCGCGGAGGCGTTCCGCGGCCTCGCGCGCCGCGGTCCACGGCCCGTGCGCGACACCGACGTGCTGGGCGACATCGAGCTGCCGCTGCCAGTGTCCTGGATCGGCGTGCCGCTGATCGGCGCGGCCGGCGTGTGGATGGCGCACGATTGGTTCGGCGTGCACTGGCTGCTCGGCGCGCTGTCCATCCCCCTGATCCTGGTGCTGGCGCTGATTGCTGCATCGAGCACAGCGCTCACGGGCATCACGCCCTCCGGGTCGCTGTCGAAGATTCCGCAGTTCACCTTCGGCGCCATCGACCCGCGCACGCCCGCTCCCAACCTGATGACTGCCGTGATGTGCTCGGAGGTGGCGAGCAACGCCTCGAACCTCCTCATGGACATCAAGCCGGGCTACATGCTCGGTGCGAAGCCCCGCCAGCAGGCTATCGGCCACGTGATCGGCATCGTGGCTGGCGCGCTCGCCGCGACGCCGCTGTACTTCCTCCTGTTCGGACTCGACGGCTGGGACGGTGATGCCGGGCGCTCGGTGATGGACACGATGGTGACCGAGAAATTCGCCTTTCCCGGCGCACTGCAATGGAAGGGCGTCTCGGACCTCGTGACGGCGGTGTTCGGCGGCGGCAGCGGCGATCTCCTCACCACTTCGATCCTGTGGTCCATGGGCATCGCAGGGTTCGCGGCGCTGGTGATGGAGGTGCTGCGCATCCGCAGCGACGGCCGTTTTCCGCTCTCGCCTCTCGCCATCGGCCTCGGCGTGGTCGTGCCGCCGGATTCGTCGCTGATGATGTTCGTCGGCGCCGCGTTCTTCTGGCTGATGGGTCGGCGCTACGGGGCCACCCCCCAGAGCACCGGCCACCGGCTCTGGGTGGGCGCGCAGGAGCCGATCTGCGCCGGGCTGATCGCCGGGGCCGCGCTGATCGGCATCGGCGACGTCCTGGTCAAGGTGTTCGTGTTCGGCTGAGGCGGGCGCGGCTGCCAGGTGGTGTATCGTCACACCAGTGTCTGCCTTGCCGGCGCAGCGCCGGCGCCCCGGAAAAACCAGGAGGCCAGCCATGAACACCAGCACCCATGAGATCGCGGATCGCATATACCGTATCTCGACCTGCGTCCCCGACGCCGCGCCGGGAGGATTCACGTTCAATCAGTTCCTCGTCGACGCCGATGAGCCTTTGCTCTTTCACACTGGACCGCGCCGCATGTTCCCGCTGGTTTCGGCGGCGGTCGCCCGCATCCTTCCGCTCGAGCGCCTGCGCTGGATCACCTTCGGTCACGTGGAGGCCGACGAATGCGGGGCGATGAACGAGCTCCTCGCAGCCGCGCCCCTCGCGGAAGTCGCACACGGCGCAACCGGCTGCATGGTCTCGCTCGACGACCTGTGCGATCGGCCGCCCCGCAAGCTCGCGGACGGCGAGGTGATCGACCTCGGCGGCAGGCGCGTCCGGCACATCGACACGCCGC
>Ga0114939_10001415_pt1 | contig 18904 bp, 15 predicted proteins | sample AshMeaCrysSpring_FD_87196 | JGI IMG/M metagenome (GOLD analysis project Ga0114939, IMG submission 87196) | Groundwater microbial communities from Big Spring, Nevada to study Microbial Dark Matter (Phase II) - Ash Meadows Crystal Spring | ecosystem: Environmental > Aquatic > Deep subsurface >...
CCGTCCTGTGCGCAGGTGATCTCCAAGGCGACGACTGCCGAACGGGACTCGTACTCGGCCTTCGGGGGTACCGATCTGCTGCAGCGGCTGCGTGCGGCCGGCGTGACGCGGCTCGTCGTCGGCGGCCTCGCCACCGACTACTGCGTGCTGCAGACCGTGCTCGACGCGTGCGAGGCGGGCTTCCAGGTGCTGGTGCTGGGCGACGCGATCGCTGCGGTGGACGTGCAACCGGGCGACGGCCAGCGCGCGACCGCCCGCATGCAGGCCGCAGGCGCCCGTCTCGCCGACAGCGCCCAGACGATGCGCGAGCTCGAGTTGGCAGCCGGCCGCGTCGTTCACTGACGCGTTGCCGCGTCGACCTCGTGCGCCAGCGCGCGCAGCGCGTCGGAGATCTCGGGCGAGAACGGCGGCGCCGCCGGGGCGAGCGAGCGCAGTGCATCGGGGAGGCACTGCAACTGGGCCGCGCAGTGGGCTCGGATCTGATCCAAGGTCGGCAGCGGCGCCACGAGGCGTCCTGCGCGCAGCACCGGTTCAAGCAGGGGCCGTCCGGCGCACGGCTCGGGTTCGAGCTGGACGCGGTCGTGGTGCAAGCGCCCGTCGGCGCCGAGCGTGCGGCACACCTGCTTGATGCCGGGCCAGGTGGCCTTGCCCTGCGAACGCTTGCGTCGCGCCACGCCGGCGTAGCTCTGCAGCTTGTAGACGGCGTCGAGCGCCGGCACGTCGCTGGACGTATCCATCGCCGTGCCCACGCCGAAGCCGTCGATCGGCGCGCCGGCGGCCACCAGCTGCGCGACGCGATGCTCGTCGAGGTTGCCGCTGGCAACGATACGCACGGACGGCAGTCCGCCGGCGTCGAGCAGCGCGCGCACGGCCTTCGCGTGCTGCGCCAGATCACCGCTGTCCAGCCGCACGCCGCCCAGCGTGATGCCCTCGCGCGCCCACTGCGGCGCAAGGGCGACGACCTGGGCTACCGCCGCCTCGGTGTCGTAGGTGTCGATCAGCAGCGTGGGCCTGTTCGGCCACGCGCGCGCAAAGGCCGTGAAGGCCCTCCCTTCACTCGCAAAGGCCTGGACGAACGAATGCGCCATGGTGCCGACGGCCGGGATGCCGAAACGCCGTGCTGCCTCCACCGTGGCGGTGCCGCCCACGCCGGCGATATAGGCTGCCCGCGCGGCCGCCAGCGCCGCCTCGGCCCCGTGGGCGCGGCGCATGCCGAAATCGACCAGCCGCTTGTCCGGCGCCGCGAGCACGACGCGCGCAGCCTTCGATGCGATCAGCGTCTGCAAGTGCACGATGTTGAGCAACCGGCTTTCGACGAACTGCGCCTGCGGCAGGGGTGCCGTCACGCGCACGATGGGCTCGTCGGCAAAGCACACCGTGCCTTCGGGCATGGCGTGCACGTCGCCGGTGAAGCGAAACGTCTTCAGATGGTCGAGCAGGCGCTGCGAAAAGCCGCCTTGCGACTCGAGCCAGGCGATGTCATCCTCGGCAAAGGCGAGCGACTGCAGGAACTCCAGCGCCTGTTCGAGCCCGGCGGCAACGAGGAAATTGCGTTCGGGCGGCAGTTTGCGCACGAACAGCTCGAACGTGGCACTGTCGTCCATGCCCTGTTCCAGGTAGGCCTGGAGCATGGTGAGCTGGTAGAGGTCGGTCAGCAATGCGGTCATGGCGGCAACGACGAGACAATGCACCTTGCGAAGGTCCGGCGGAAGCCCGCGCCCACCTTCAGTCCGGCTGACTTGCGCCAGCGCAAACCCGGCAGCTTCGGCCCGAGGCACTGTTCTGCCATCGGCGAGTGCGCACGGAAGGATCTTGGCATGACCGACGAGGCACCGATGACGCCCGAGGCTGCCAGCTTCGCCGCAGCCGCCGGCGCCCAGACACGTGTGCTGGCCACCATCGAGGCGATGCTGCGCGAACTGCGTGGCGGGGAAGCGCCGAGGGTGGGCCTGGACGACGACCTCGAGCGCACGCTGGGCATCGACAGCCTGGCGCGCATGGAGCTGATGCTGCGGCTGGAGGCCGCGTTTGCGGTGCGGCTGTCCGAATCGCAGGTGCAGCAGGCGCAGACCCCGCGCGACCTGCTGCGCGCCGTGACCGCCGCTGCGCCACGCGACGCCGCCGCGCCGCCGGTGGCCACGGCCACCGCCTCGGGGCGCGCGCAGGCGGTCGAACGGCCTCACGCTGCGCAGACGCTCGTCGATGTCCTGTCCTGGTATGCCGAGCGCGTGCCGCAGCAGGTGCAGGTGAGCGTGCTCGACGAGGACGCTTCGCGCGAGCAGCCCGTGACGCACGCCGCCTTGCTGCGGCGCTCGCGGCAGGTGGCAGCCGGTCTGCAGCGCAGGGGCGTCGAGCCGGGCGACCGCGTCGCGCTGATGCTGCCCACCGGCGTAGGCCTGTTCGAAGCCTTTGCCGGCATCCTGTGGGCCGGCGGCGTGCCGGTGCCGATCTACCCGCCGCTGCGCGCCGCGCAGATCGAGGACCACCTGCGCCGTCAGGCCAACATCCTCGACAACGCGCAGGCCATGCTGCTGGTGACCGACGAGCGCGTGCTGCCGGCCGCGCGCATCCTGCGTGCCGGCGTGCCCAGCCTGCGTGGCGTGACGACGGTCGACGAGCTGGCCGGCGCGGGCGGCGCGTGGACGCCGGCGGCGCGTGCCACGCAGGACATCGCCTTCCTGCAGTACACGTCGGGCAGCACCGGCCAGCCCAAGGGCGTCGTGCTGACGCACGCCAACCTGCTGGCCAACCTGCGGGCGATGGGCCAGGCCGTGAAGGCCACGCCTGCAGACGTGTTCGTCAGCTGGTTGCCGCTGTACCACGACATGGGACTGATCGGCGCGTGGATGGGCAGCCTCTATCACGCGCTGCCGCTGGTGGTGATGCCGCCGCAGGCCTTCCTGGCGCGCCCGTCGCGTTGGCTGCGGCTGATTCACGAGCGGCGCGGCACGATCTCGGCGGCGCCGAACTTCGCCTACGAGATCCTCGCCTCTCGCGTGCCCGGCGACGAACTGCACGGGCTCGACCTGAGCTGCTGGCGCGCGGCCTTCAACGGCGCCGAACCGGTGCACGCGTCCACGTTGGAGCGCTTCACCGAGCGTTTCGCGCGCTTCGGTTTCGATCCGCGGGCGCTGATGCCGGTCTACGGGTTGGCCGAATGCGGCGTGGGGCTGGCGTTCCCGCCGCTGGCGCGCGGACCGAAGGTGGACTGCATCGACCGGCGGGCCTTGCGCGCGAGCGGCCAGGCGCGCCCGGCGACCGACCACGACCCCGGCACGGTGATGCAGGTGGTGTACTGCGGCGCGCCGTTGGCCGGCCACGAGTTACGGGTGGTCGATGCCCAGGGCCACGAACTGCCCGAACGGCACGAGGGCCGCGTCGAGTTCCGCGGGCCTTCGGCCACCTCGGGCTACTTTCGCAACGCCGAGGCCACGCGCGCGCTGTTCGACGGCGAATGGCTCGACAGCGGCGACGTGGGCTACATCGCCGAGGGCGAGCTGTACCTGACCAGCCGCGTGAAGGACCTGATCATCCGCGGCGGACACAACGTGCACCCCTACGACCTCGAAGATGCCGTGGGCAACCTGCCCGGCGTGCGCAGGGGTTGCGTGGCGGTGTTCGGCGCGCGCGATGCGGCGAGCGCGACCGAGCGCATCGTCGTACTGGCCGAGACGCGTGTGGCCGATGCGGCGCCACGCGCGGCGCTGCGCGAACGCATCGCCGAACTCGCCATCGCGCTGCTGGGTGCACCGGCCGACGACATCGTGCTCGCGGCGCCGCATACCGTGCTCAAGACCTCGAGCGGCAAGATCCGCCGCGCCGCCTGCCGCGAGCGCTACGAGCAGGGCACGCTCGGCGCCAGCGCGCGGGCCGTGCCCTGGCAGGTGTTGCGCCTGTGGGTGGAAGCAGCGGCGCGACGTGTGCGCGCCCCGCTGGCGCGCCTGGCTATTGGCTGGGACGGGTTGTGGATGTGGTGCGTGTTCGGCGTGGCCGCCGCGGCAGCGGTGGCGGCGATGCTGCTGCCCGGCCGATCACACCGCAAGGCATGGGCGCGCCGGCTGGCACGCACCGTCCTTCGGGCGTCGCGCGTGCCCCTCGAGATCCTCGGTGCCGAGCATCTGCAGACACGGCCGGCGGTGTTCGTCGCCAACCACGCCAGCTACGTGGACTGGCTGCTGCTGACCGCCGTGCTGCCGTCCGACGCCTGCCTGGTGGCCAAGCGCGAGCTCGCGTCGCGGCCGGTGGTGAACTGGCTGCTCGCACGCGTGGGCACGCCGTACGTCGAACGCTTCGACGCTCACGCCAGCGTCGAGGACGTACGCCGCCTCGGCGTCCTCGCGGCAGGCGGCGAGTCGCTCGTGTTCTTCGCCGAGGGCACCTTCACCCGGGCACCCGGCCTGCGGCCATTCCACCTGGGCGCCTTCGCCACGGCAGCGCAGGCGGGCGTGCCCGTGGTGCCGGTGGGCATCGCCGGCACGCGCTCGGTGCTGCGCGACGGCCGTTGGTGGCCGCGGCGCCACCCGGTGCGCGTGCACGTCCACCCGCCGTTGCGCGCCGAGGGCCCCTCCTGGGACGACGCCCTGCGGCTGCGCGATGCCACCCGCGAGTGCATCGCCGCCACGTGCGGCGAGCCGGTGATGGACGCGTGATCGATCGGGCGCGAGACGAGTGGCCATGCGGCGGGCGCCCGCCGCTCACCGCTCATCCGGCCGCATCTCCCCTTCGCGCACCCACACGCCCGGCGCCTCGCAGCGCAGCAGCTCGCAGCCGCTCAGCACGAAATCGCCGATGCGGTAGCTCACGCCGTTGAATGAGCAGCCGCCAGGGCGCACGTTCGGCTCGACCTCGATCTGATCGTCCTCGCCGACGATGGGCGAGGTGTCGAGCTCGGGGTCGGGTGCGCCGACCTGGGGGTGTGACGAAGGTGTCGCAGAAGTCATCGGGCCTGTTCCTTCTCGTCGTTGATCGACAGCGCAACCAGGCCGAACGGCGTGTAGCGCCAACCGCGGTGCGGCGCTGCGGCCAGCGCGCGCGCCGCATCGAGCATCAGGCGGGCGCAGAAGGCCGCCGGATCGGCGCGTGCCTCGAGCACCAGGCTCGGATGCGGTCCGCCCGCGCCTTCGCCCAGCCGCTCCACGAGCACGCCGCGCTGCTCGCGCTCGAGCGATGCGAGGTCGTCCACCGGCAGCACCTCGGTGGGCGCGTCGGCGTACAGGGGGTCGGCCTGGATCCGACAGCGCACGCGTTCGAAGTCGGCGCCGCGCGCGAGCTGCACGTAGACGTAGCGGTGCGCGCCCGTCTGCGGATCGCGCACCTCGCTGCCCAGGGCACCTTGCACGCCCGGCACGCCTTCGGCGGCCGCGGTGTGGTGCAGCCCCGCCGCAAGATGCTGACCGACGTGCGTACGGCCCCTGGGCACGAGCAGCTCGAACAGGTGCTGCAGTTGCTGCAGCACGCCGGGATCCCACCCGGCGCCGACCACCGCACCGACCCGATGCCGCGCCGCCAGGTGCGCGATGCGTTCGTGGTGCTCGCGCAGGGCGCGGCTCTCGAAGCTCGCGCACTCGACGATCGGCACGCGCATCTGCAGCAATTCCCGAGCCGTGTCCGGTGCGGCCTCGTCGGGCACGCACAGCAGCGCGCCGTCGACGCTGCCGAGGTCGCGCACGTGCGCGACGCAAGGCGTGCCCCGCACGGCGTTCGCCCCCGCAGCCTGCAGCGAGTCGGTGCGACGCACCACGCCGGCAAGCACCAGATCCTGCGCGTCGTGCAGCGCCGCCGCGCAGGCCTGCCCCAGCCGCCCCCACCCGACGACGGCCAGGCGCGCACGCGTCATTCCTGCTCCAGGTGCGGCGGGCACGAACCTTCGGCGGGTTCGCCGGTCTCGGGATCGATCCAGTCGGCGATGCCGATCTCGCTCTCGGCCTCCTGCAGCGTCTCGCCCGGCTGGGGCGCGTGCTCGTCGGCGCCGTCGATCATGTCGGCCATCGCGAGCTCCAACGTCTCGAACGGGCCGAACTCCTGGTGGCCGTCGGGCGCGATCCAGTGATACCCGTCCGGACGCTGGACGATGCGCCGCGCGAGGCGTTCCGGCGCTGCCGACTCGATGCCTTCGGGTACGGCCGCTTCAGTCGGAACAGGGCGCAGCCGCGCCGCCACACCGTTGGCCGCCGTGCGAACGGATCGCTTCGTCGTCATCGTCACCCCTGCCCCGTGCCGTGCTTGCCCAGACTGACGCGCTTGGCCTGGGCGCCCTCGCCGGCCACCTCGGCGATGAACTGCACCGCGGTCCCGACCTCGAGCTGCTCGAAGCGCCCGCCGTGCAGGTTGTCGCGCCCGAAGTAGTACTCCTCGCCGTCGGGGGTGCGGATGAAGCCGAAGCCTTCGTCGCCGTTGAGGCGAACCACCTCGCCGTGCAGCTCGCGGGGGTGCAGCTTCTCGTCGCCGCGGCGCTGGCGCACCAGGTCCTCGAGCTTGCGCTTCATGTCGTCGAATGCGTCGCGCAGCGCGACGTGGACATCCTCGTCCTGAACGCGGTCGACCACCAGCTCGTGGCCGGGCACCGTCAGGTCGATGCGCACCGCGTAGGGCTGGCCTTGATGCTTGTGCTTCTGTACCAGGTCGACGACGACGCGGCAGGCCATGATGTCCGGCGCGAACCGCTCGAGGTGCTCGGCCTTCTTGCGCGCGGCATCCTCGATCGCAGCCGAACGCTCCATGCCATGGAAGCTGATCTGCAGGGGTTGCTTCATCCCGATACTCCTAGGAAAAGCCAGGGTCGAATGCTGACCGCCCTGGCCGCGAACGCCCTGCGCTGGGTCAACTTCCGCGCAGATCGACGACCGGCCGGGGCGTTCTCAGGGGATCGAGCCCTGCCAACCCGCCGTGCCCATGCGCGGCACGCGCAGGGAAGGTCTCGAGGGGGGTGGCGCCGGTGGTTCGGCGGCCTCGCGCGCGATCTCCCGCTCGACGATCCGCGCCAGGCCGCTGAGCTGGCCGGCGCAAGCGCCGATCAGGTCGTCGAGCGAAACGATGCCCACCAACCGGTCCTCGGCGTCGGTCACCAGCAGTCGGCGCACGCCGCCGCCGTGCATCGCCTCGATCGCCTGGTCGAGCCCGGCGGACTCGGCGACGCTGACGAGCTTGTCGCTGGCCAGCGCGCCGACCTCGACACCGGCTGCGTCGAGCCCGCGTGCCAGCACGTCGATGACGAGGTCGCGGTCGGTGACCACGCCCTTGACATGCACCCCTTCGGACGTCTGCCGCGTCACGACCAGGGCACCGACGTGATGCTCGCGCATCAACCGCGCCGCCTCGACCAGCGGCCGGGCCGCCTCGATGGCCACGATGCGGCGGCTGCAGATGGCACCGATGTTCATGAGCGTCCTCCGGTAGCGGTTACGGCGCTATGCTGCTGCAAGCGGCGCGACGCGCCTTGATGCAGCGCAAGCGCGTCGGCCTGGACCGTCACAGGGTCAACGCGTGGGCGCGGACCCCGGCCCCGCAGCGGCGCCGGTCGCCGCGGGCCCCTGTCGCCAGACCACCAGCAGGTTGTTGGCCGGCATGGCGACCCGCCGTTCGAACTGCAGCCCGGCCTGCGCCGCCTCCCGCTGCACGTCGCCGAGGCGGCGCAGGCCCCAGCGCGGGTCGCGTGAGCGCAATTCGGCGTCGAAGGCCCGGTTGCCTGCCGCCAGCGGTTCGCCTTCCACCTCGAAAGGGCCGTAGACCAGCAGGGCGCCGCCCGGCACCAGCGTGGCGGCGGCGAGCGCCATCAGCGCGGCGCCGGTGGCCCACGGCGAGATGTGAAGCAGGTTGGCGCAGAACACGGCGTCGTGCAGGGCTGCCTGCGGCCGATGGGCCGGCGCCAGCAGGTCGAGCTGGCGCGGTGCAGCCACGTTGGTCAGGCCCGCGCAGCGCGCCGCGACCGCCGCGAGGCCGTGCGGATCGGCATCGGTCGGCTCCCAGTGCCACCGCGCATGCTGCCGCGCGAAATGCTCGGCATGCTGGCCGGTTCCGCAGGCAACCTCGAGCACCCGCGCGCGCGACGGCAGCGTGGCTTCCAGCACCTCCAGGATCGGTGCCTTGTTGCGATCGGCGGCTGCGCTGAAAGGCAGTTCGGCGTCGTGGTCCATCGGGGTCGGCTCGCCATGCAGCGTCCAGCGGCTGCGCCGACCCGGCGGGCCGCGCGCTGCGTCAGCCCATGGTCCTCGCCAGCAGCGGTCGCAGCTCGCGCAACGAGCGCGTGTTGAGCACGTCGGCCTTCTCCAGCCAGCCGCGGCGCGCCTGGCCGATGGCGAGTTCGAGGTGGTCGAAATCCAGGGTGCTGTGCGCGTCGGAGCCGATCGCCACCAGCACGCCTTCGGCCTTGGCCATCTGGCAGGCGGTGTCGGTCAGGTCGAGCCGGGCGGGCTGGGCATTGAGTTCGACGAAGCAGCCGCGCTGCTTGGCGGCCCGCAGGATGCGCAGCAGGTCGACATCGCAGGGCTCGCGCTCGCCGATGAGGCGACCCGTGGGGTGCGCGAGGACGCTGAAGTAGCGCTGCTCCATGGCGCGCAGGATGCGCTCGGTCTGACGCGCACGCGGCAGGTCGAAGCGGTGGTGCACCGCACCGACCACCAGGTCCAGACGCTGCAGGATCGAATCGGGCAGGTCGAGCGTGCCGTCGTCGAGGATGTCCACCTCGATGCCCTTGAGCACCGTCACACGGGCCCCGGATTCGTTGAAGCGGTCGATCGCGTCGATCTGCTTGGCCAGCCGCACCGGGTCGAGCCCGTGCGTCACCGTCAGCCGCCGCGAGTGGTCGGTGACGGCGATGTATTCGAGCCCGCAGGCCCGCGCCGCCTCGGCCATCGCCGGCAGGCGGTCGTGTCCGTCGCTGTCGCGCGTGTGCAGGTGCAGATCGCCGCGCAGGTCGCTGCGCTGCACCAGCTGCGGCAGGCGGCCGGCGCGAGCCGCCTCGATCTCGCCGCGGTCCTCGCGCAGTTCGGGCTCGATCCAAGGCAGCCCGACCGCGCGGTACACCGATTCCTCCGTGTCGCCGGCCACGCGCTGGCGCCCCTTGAAGACGCCGTACTCGTTGATCTTGAGGCCGTGACCCTGCGCCAGACGTCGCAGCGCGATGTTGTGCGCCTTCGATCCCGTGAAGTAGACCAGCGCCGCACCCAAGCTGCCCGCCTCGACGACGCGCAGGTCGACCTGCAGGCCGGTCCTGAGCACGACGCTGGCGCGTGTCGGGCCGGCAGCGAGCACCTGGCGCACGCCCTCGTGGCGAACGAAGCGCTCCATCACCGGGCTCGTGCCGCGCACGGTGGCCAGCAGGTCGAGGTCGCCCACCGTTTCCTTGCGCCGACGCAGGCTGCCGGCTGCCTCCGCCCGCTCGACGCCGGGCGTGGCCGCCAGTGCGGCGAGCAGCGACACCGCGGCCTGGCTCGCCTCGCCCAGCGGCACGCGTCGCGGCTCGGCGGCGCGCGGCGCCGTGGCCTCCAGCATCGCCTGCTGCGTCTTGGCGCCAAAGCCGGGAATCGCCTCGACGCGGCCCGCCAGCGCGGCCTGGTGCAGGTCTTCGAGGGTGTGCACGCCCAGCTCGTGGTGCAGCGCCCGCACGCGCTTGGGACCGAGCCCGGGCACCTTCAACAGCTCGGTGATGGAGGGGGGCAGTTCCTTGCGCAGCCGCTCGAGCAGCGCGCAGCGGCCGGTGTTGACGATCTCGGTGATGCGGCCGGCCAGGTCGGGGCCGATGCCGGGCAGCGCGTCGAGGTCGGCCCCCTGGGCCACCATGGCCTGCACGCTGCGCCCCAGGTCGCCGATGGTGCGCGCGGCATGGCGGTAGGCGCGGATGCGAAACGGGTTGGCACCCTCGATCTCGAGCAGGTCGGCGATCTCGGTGAAGACGGCGGCGATCTCGGCGTTCTGGACCGGCATGGGTGCGTCCTCAGGCGCGCAGCACGCATTTCTCGTACAGGCCGAGCAGCCGCCCTTGCGGGTCGTACCTTCGCTTGAGCGCGGCGTAGGCCTCGCCACCGTACGCGGCATCGAACTCAGAACGCGTGAAGGTGCTGTCGGAGTAGAGCGACTTGATGCCGCCCAGTTCGACCACCTGGCGCTCCAGCAGCCGGTTGAAGTGGCCGCGCTCGTGCGGTTCGCGGCTGCGCACGACGTCCCAGAACCCGAAGTTGACGTGGCGCACGCCGGGCCGCATCGGGTACAGCGGGAACACGCGACCGACCTGCGCCGGACGGATCGGGCACACCCACACCGGCACGATGCCGATCTGGCGCAGCAGGAAGTCGAGGAATTCGCCGGCTCGGTCGAGCGGGATGTCGACGTCCTGGATCACCGACTCGGCATGCAGCCTGCGCCAGCGATCGAGCTGCCGCGTGAAGCCCCAGCGCGCATTCCAGCGCATCCAGCGCTGGTAGGTGCGCGAGTTGAGCCGCTTTCGGCCCAGCAGGCGCCGCACCAGCGGATGCTGGACGCCGAAGTTCTTCGAGCACCAGAACCAGTCGGTGTCCCAGCGCCACAGGTAGTCGCGCACTGTCAGCACGTCGCTCTCGCGCTCGAGCAGCGAGCGGTAGTAGATGCGCTCGAAGCCGTAGTCGCTGGTCTGCGCGGCCTCGGGCACGAAGCGCGCGACGCTGAGCACCAGCCGGTCGGGCGCGAACACCACGCCGTCGACGAAGTCGGCGTCGCTCTCGCACTGGGCCGCGAGGTCGTCGAAGAACGCCGCCGACCGGCCGTGCCGCCGATGCCGAACCTGCACGAACGGCAGCACGGGGCGCGTGCGCAGCCGCAGGCGCAGCGCATAGCCGAGCGTGCCGTACGAATTGGGGAAGCCGAAGAACAGGTCGTGGTGTTCGTTGTCCGGCGCGCAGTGAACCACCTGGCCGTCGGGCAGCAGCACGTCGAACATGAGCAGCGTGTCGTGCACCAGCCCCTCGCGAAACGACGTTGCCTCGATGCCCACGCCCGCCACTGCACCCGCTGCAGTGATGGTCTTGAGCTGCGGCACCACCGCGGGCATCACGCCGTGCGGCAGCGTGGCATCGACCAGCGCCTCGTAGCTGACCAGGCCCTCGGTGTCGACCCAGCCTGCGGATGCGTCGACGTGCAGCACGTGCGTGAAGGCGCTCAGATCGAGCCGCCGCTTGGCGCCCTCGGCGCGGTCGCGAAACAGATTGGAGGTGCGCTTGGACAGGCCGAGGGGGGCCGTCCCGGCAGGCGCCTCGCGGCGCAGGTCGGCCTGCAACGCCTCGCAGCGCCGCGCGTAGGCCGCCTCCTCAGCGAGCTTCATACAGATGCGCGCGACTCATCGGGTAGTTCTCGCGCGTGATGTTGCCCTTGCTGAAGACGATCTGGAACAGGTGCGTGTAGCCGGCTGGCGAGCGGAACATCTCGGCGCAGCCGATCAGGTAGGTCAGCCAGACGCGCCGGAAGCGCTCGTCGTAGCGCGCCGGGTCGAGCGCCTGTATGGCGGGCCACTGGCGCTGGAAGCGCTCGGCCCAGGCATCGAGCGTGGGCGCGTAATGCCGGCGCAGGTTCTCGATGTCGACCACCTCCAGGCCGCAGCGTTCCATCTCGACGATCACGTCCGCCAGGCTCGGTATCCAGCCGCCCGGGAACACGTGCTTGCGGATGAACAGCTCGGTCTCGTAGCGGCCGACGTGGCCGATGAAGTGCAGCATGCCCAGCCCGCCGGGCTTGAGGAAGTCGGCATGCGCACGGATCACGTCGGCCAACTGGTCGCGACCGGCATGCTCGAGCACGCCGATCGACACCACCTTGTCGTAGGGCCCGTCGACGTCGCGGAAGTCGGCCTCGCGCACGCGCAGCCTGTCGCCGAGGCCGCGCCGTGCGATCTCCTCGCCAAGCCATTGCACCTGCTCGGTGGTGTTGTTCACCCCGGTGCCGACAGCACCGGTGGTTTCGAGCGCACGGAACATGAAGCCACCGAACCCGCAGCCGATGTCCACGTAGCGCTCGCCCGCCGCGAGCCGGATCTTGCGGCACACGTGGTCGATCTTGTGGCGCTGTGCCTGCTCGAGCGTGTCGGTGCCCTCGCTCCAGTAGGCGCAGGTGTACATCTTCAGCGGGTCGTCGAGCCAGAGCTCGTAGAACGCCGTGCCCAGGCCGTAATGGGCCCGTGCGTTGGCCTTGGCCTGCTCCAGCGAGCGGTTGGAGTGTCGCAACTCGTGCAGCCGGTTCTCGGCCGTCGCCAGTACGTTCACGCGCGGTTCGATGTCGGCCATCAGCCCGGTGGCAAAGGCGGCGTTCAGGTCGCCCTCGACGTCCACCTCCCGGTCGAAGTACGCCTCCAGCAAACCGATGTGTCCGCGCGTCAGCGTCGCCAGCAAGGCGGCATCGGTTCGGAACACCAGGGTGAAGGCCGCCTCGCCCGAGCCGCAGCGGTACTGCTCGCCGTCGGGCATCGCCAGCGCGAAGGCCCCCGGTGCGCCGGCGGCGAGCGCTTCGATCAGATGCTGGACGAGCGGCCGCATGGCGCTATCCCATGCGATTGGCGGACGGCCCGTGGTTCTTCCGCAGGTGGGCAACGAACCAGTCCCCCGCCCGCAGCGCCACCGTGTCGAGCGCTCCGGCTTCGAGGAACAGGTGCGTGGCACGCGGCACCAGCTCGATGCAGCGTTCGCAGGTCAGTTGCGCGCAGGCGCGGCGGTTCAGTTCGAGCACGTCGGTGTCGAGCGCACCGACGATGAGCATCGTGGGCGTCGTCACCGCTGCGAGGGCGTCGCCCGCCAGGTCGGGCCGGCCGCCGCGCGAGACGATGGCAGCCACGCGGCCCGGCTGCTGCGCGGCGAGGGCGAGCGCGGCCGCCGCACCGGGCCCCGAGGCGAACAACCCTAGCGGCAGCCCACGCACGGGTTCGGGTAACGCCGCCAGCGCGTCCTGCAGCCGCGCAGTCAGCAGCGCGATGTCGGTCGGGTTGTAGGGATCGTCGAGCTCGCGCGGGCTGAGCAGGTCGAACACCAGCGTGCTCAGCTCACGCTGCTGCAGGCGGCGCGCCACCTGCAGACTGCGCTGGCTTTCGCGCGCGTGGCCGTTGCAGTGGGCGAAGACGACGAGTCCGGGTCCACCCGGTATGACGCACAGCTCGCCCCAGCGATCCGGCGGTCCCACGGGGATTCGCGAAAGTTCCAGCATGGATCTCCTCAATGGCTCAAATGGCCTCGATTCGACTCCAGCGCGGCGCGACGGTTCAATGGGCAGCGTCGGTGTCAACCCTCGGCGTAGATGCGTTCGGCATACTCGTGCACCATGCGCGCGGCACTGAAGCGCGGGCCGTGGCGCATCAGGCTGCGGCGCATCATCTCGACCCAGCGCTGCGGCACGCCCGCGTCGTCGCGGTCATGGAACATCGGCACGACCTCGTTTTCCAGCAGGTCGAACAGCCTCATCGCGTCACGCTCGTCGTGCGCCGGCAGGTTGCCGTCGACGTCGCCAGGGATGGCCCAGCCGTCCCCACCTTCGTAGGCCTCGGCCCACCAGCCGTCGAGCACCGACAACTGCAGCCCCCCGCCCAGCACCGACTTCATGCCGCTCGTGCCGCTGGCCTCCAGCGGCGGGCGGGGCAGATTGACCCAGACATCGCAGCCTCCCACCAGCCGGGTGGCCAGATCGAGGTCGTAGTCCTCGAGGAAAGCCACCCGCCCAGCCACATCGGGCGCGCGCTTGAGCGAAAACACGCGGCGCACGACCTCCTTGCCCTCGGCGTCGGCCGGGTGCGCCTTGCCGGCGAACACGAATTGCAACGGCCGTGTGCCGCCGAGCATGGCCAGCGCGCGCTGCGGCATCAGGGCTACGAGGTGCAGCCGCTTGTAGGTGGCGAGCCGCCGCGCGAAGCCGATGGTCAGGCGGTCGGCGTCGAATCCATCGCTGGGGGCAGCGGCGTAGTCGAGCGGCTCGCCGCGGCGCAGGCGGTCGACGACGGCGCGCCGGCGCAGGAAGGTGACCAGTTCGCGCCTTGCATCACAGCGCGCCGCCCACAACTCGGCAGCCGGAATGTGCGCCACGGCGTCCCACGTGCTGGGCGATGCGGCCCGCGCGAGCCAGTTCTCGCCGAGATATCGGTCGAGCACGTCGCGCATCGATCCGCGCAGCCAGGTCGGCACATGCACGCCGTTGGTCACGTGGGTGATGGGCACGCCCTCTTCGGCCCGCCCGGGGTACAGCGCATGCCACATGCTGCGCGCGACCTGGCCGTGGCGGCGGCTCACCGCATTGGCGCTGCGGCTGCCGCGCAGCGCCAGCGCACTCATGCCCGAGGGCTGGTCCGCGGCGCCGGGGTCGATACGACCGAGCGCCAGGAAACGTTCGCGGTCGCCCGCCAGGTCGGCGACGCGGCCCAGCGTGGCCAGCACCTCATCGCGCGAATAGGTCTCGTTGCCGGCCGGCACCGGCGTGTGGGTGGTGAAGACCACGCGGCCGCGCACCGAGGACCAGGCCTCGTCGAAGCCCGCGCCCGTGCGCTGCTGCGCACGCGCGGCCAGTTCGACCACGCCCAGCGCCGGATGGCCTTCGTTGAAGTGGAAGACCGACGGTTCGATGCCCAGCGCCCCCAGGGCACGCACGCCGCCGATGCCCAAGACCGCGTACTGGGCGAGCCGGATGGCGCGGTTGCTCTCGTACAGGCGCGCCGTCGCCCACCGGGCGACCTCGCTGTTGGCCGGCAGGTCGGTGTCCAGCAGGTACAGCGGCACACGCCCCACGTCGACGCGCCAGATCTGCACCACCACGTCCTCGTCGCCGATCGGCACCGAGACCGTGACCGGCTCGCCATCGTCGTCGGTGACCAGCACGCAGGGCAACTGGTTCGGGTCGTTGTCGATCCAGTACTCGTGCTGGAGGCCGGTGACGTCGATGCGCTGGTGGAAATAGCCCAGCCGATACATCATGCCCACGCCCACCATCGGCAGCGCCTGGTCGGAGGCTTCCTTCAGAATGTCGCCCGCCAGCACGCCGAGTCCGCCGGAGTAGATCGGCAACGAGGCGTGCACGCCGAACTCGGCGCAACAAAAGGCCACCGGGCGTCCGCGCGAGACCGGCCCCTCGCGCCACGGCCGCGCGCGATCGGCCTCGAGTTCGGCCGCCAGGCGCTCGATGCGCTGCACGAGCGCCGCGTCGTCGGCGGCACGCTGCAGGACGTGGTGCTGTGCCTCCCTGAGCAGGCGGCGCGGGTTGATCCCGACGCGCTGCCACAGCGCCGGGTCGATGGACTCGAACACCCCTGCTCCATCGCGGGACCATGACCAGCGATAGTTGTAGGCGGCGCGAGCCAGGGGCACCAGGGGCTTGGGCACGCAGGAGGCCAGCTCGAGGGCCGCCTGTTCGATCGCGTCGTCGCCGGCGTAGGTCAGCTGTGCCATGACAAGGCCCTCATCGGACAGGCGCCGCGGTCGCGGCATCGACCCGCCCTGATGAGGACTATGTGGCGCGACGTGGCGTGCGTCGTTGAGTCTCATCAAACAATCCGACCGCGCCGCGCGCGGCGCGAATACAGGGGCGGACGTGCACCGGGCGCGATCCGACCCGAGTGCACGCCGACCCTGCGCGCTCAAGTCGACGCCGAGCCCTGGGTGCGTCGTGCGTTGCGGGCAATGTCGTCGGCGATGCGCTCGAGCAGCTCGTCGGGCAGGTCGTGACCCATGCCGGGGATGAGGTCGAGCTGCGCCCCGGCGATGTGGCGCGCCAGCTCGACGCCGCACACCGCCGGCACCAGCGGGTCCTCGCGGCCGTGGATGACCACGGTGGGAGCCGCGATGTGCGCGAGCAGCGGCGTACGGTCACGATCGGCCAGCACGGCCATCAGCTGGCGTGCGATCCCGTCGGGGCGCCAGGCGCGCGACACCGAGGCCTCGATGCGGCGGCGCCGCCGCACGGCATCGCCGTAGGCCGGGCTGCCGATGACGTCGAAGACGCGCTCGAGGTGAGACACCACCGCGTCACGGTGTGCCCCCCCCGGCCGCCTGAGCAGCAGCCGGCGCACGCGCGGGCTCGGCCTGGGCATGTGCCGCGCACCCGCGGTGGTCATCAGCAGCGCCAGACTGCGCACGCGATGCGGGTGGGCGGCCGCCAGGTGCTGCGCCACCATGCCGCCCAGCGAGGCACCGCATACATGGGCCCGATCGATACCCAGGGCGTCGAGCAGACGGGCCGCGTCGTCGGCCATGTCGCGCAGGCTGTACGGGCTGCGCAGCGGCAGGCGCAGAAGGTGGCGCATGCCGGCCCAGGCGATGTTGGGCACGCCGGCACTCTCGAAGCCCTGGCTGAGGCCGGCGTCGCGGTTGTCGAAGCGCAGCACGCGAAAGCCCCGCGCCACCAGCAGGCGCACGAACTCGTCGGGCCAGGCGGTGAGCTGCATGCCCAGGCCCATGATGAGCAGCAGGGGCTCGGCGTGCGTGGGGCCCTGGTCGTCGACCTCGAGCGCGACGGCGCCGACGTGGATCCGCATCGCCCGCTCGACGCTCAGCGTGCCTTGCGCTTGCCGGTCAGCGCAGGCAAGGCGCGGCGGGCTGCGCGCACGACTTCGTCGGGCACCGTTCGTGACACGGTCTCACCCGCAGCGCCCAGTGCACCGTCCACGACGGCACCCAGCGTGCCGCCCATGGCCGCGCCGACGGCGCCGCCGAGCTGTCGCCCCACGCGCATCAGCGCGTCCAGGGGCTGCGCCTGCTCGTCCTGCGGCTGCGCCAGTGCGTGCAGGTCATCGAAGGCGATGGCGATCGCCTCGGCCAGTTCGCCGATGTCGGGTGCGGCCTTGGCGTCGGCCATGAGGCCGAAGTCGAGCGCCCCGGCATAGCTTTGCACCGTGATGTTGAGCCCCAGGCCATGCACGATGATCGACGCCGGAAAGTTGGACAGCATGCGGGCTCCGGCCATGTACAGAGGCACCGGCGGGCCTGGCACGTTGGAGATGACGAGATTGGCCACCTGCGGGATGCGGTCGGCCAGGCGGGCCTTGCCGTACAACGCGGCCGCCGCCTCCATCAGCCAGGGCACGCCGATCGACGGAAAGTCGGTGGGCAGGATGCTCTTGACGCTGCCCATGGTCGACTTCATGGCCGCGCTGGCTGCCCTGATGTGGTCCAGGCGCTTGCGCGCATCGGCCAGATTCGTGCCCAGGCTCACCAGACTCATCGACGCCTGGTTGTCGGCGCTGCCGTCGCCCGGCTCGCGCAGCGAAATCGGCACCGCCGCCACCAGGCTCTTGCGCGGCAGCGCGTGGCGCTTGCCGAGGTAGCGGCGCAGGGCCGTGGAACACAGCCACAGCACCATGTCGTTGATCGTCGCCTCCTGCGCCTGGCCTGCGGCCTTGACCTCGGCCAGCGGCAGCGACACGGTGGCGAAGGCCCGCGACGCGGTGATCGACGCGTTGAAGCGCGTGGCCGGCGCCAGGGTCACGTTGCGCACCCCTTCGGTTCCTGCCAGCAGCTTGTTGCGGCCCAGCGCCTGGCGCGCCGCACCGGTCAGCGTGCCCACCGTCGACGGCAGCTCACGCACGATGCGGGCGACCTGCTGCACCTCCTGCGCCAAGGCGGCGCGCAGCATCTCGACCCGGCCCGGCTCGAAGCCGCCGCGTGGCCTTCGACCACGCCGCACCGGCATTGCCACGGGGGTCGGCGTGGTGTCCAGCAGCACCTGGGCCAGGGCCACGGCCGCCTGCCCGTCGACAGCCGCGTGGTGCACCTTGGTGTACAGGCCCACGCGCTTGCCGCCCTCGGCCGCCGGCGCCAGGCCCTCGAAGACGTAGAACTTCCACAACGGCCGGCTGCGATCGAGCGGCTCGGCATGCAGCGCACTGACCTGCGCCTGCAATTCGGCCATGCCGTCGCCATGCCGAGCACTGGCGGGGAGCCGCAGCTCGACGATGTGATGGCGCAAGTCGGGTTGCGCATCGACCCAGGCGGGGTTGGCAAGGTTCAACGGCATCCACCACAGGCGCCGCGTCAGCGCGGGCGTCGAGGCCAGGCGTGACGCCACGTGGCGCCGCAGGTCACTGACGTAGCGGCCCTTGTACCCGGCCGGCAGCTGCAGCACGTGCAGCGCACCCACGTGCATGGGCATCTGCGGCGTCTCGAGGTACAGAAACGTGGCGTCCAGACCAGACAACTGCTGCATGCTCATGGGTGGCTCGGCGGGGTCGGGCCCCATCCTAGGGTGTTTGCGACGCTGCCGGGACGTGGGCTGACCCCAAGGAAGGCATGCGGCACGGGCTGCCCCGAGTTACCGGGCGCCCGCACGGGGGGCCGGATCGGGCTCGCCCGGCCCTTGGGAGTCAGATCGGTACGAGCGGCGCCTCACGCCGCTCGCGCAGCGCGACCGCCTCGTTGGCAGCCAACGCGGCCAGCACCAGCGCGCCGCCCCCGAGCACCGGCACCGACGGCGATTCACCGGCACCGAGCCACGCCCAGGCGACACCGAAGACGACCTCCAGCAGCGCCAGCAGCGACACCTCCGGGGCGCTGAGCACTCGCGAGGCGCTGACCGCGAGCAGGCAGGGAATCGCCAGCTGGACCACGCCCAGCACCGCCAGCCAGCCCAGGTCCGACGCCGAGGCCGCAAAGGGCAGCGACAGGGGCAGGGTCACCACGCACGACAGCACCGCACCGATCAGCACCGCCGGCAGCATGTCGGGCACGGCGCTGCTGCGCGCAACCCGGCTGATGTGCTGCATCAGCGTCCAGTTCACCGCGGCGGCCACGGGCACCCCGAGGGCGACCGCTGTGCCCAGCAGATGGCGCGGGTCGCTGCCGCTGACTTCGCCGGCGTACATCCAGCCAATGCCCAGGCCCGCCACCACGATGGCCGCCCAGGTGCGCACCGCCAGCCGGTGGCCCAGCGCCAGGCGCGCCACCAGCGCCGTCAGCAACGGCGCGATGGCCATCGTCACCAG
>Ga0114939_10001417_pt1 | contig 18897 bp, 18 predicted proteins | sample AshMeaCrysSpring_FD_87196 | JGI IMG/M metagenome (GOLD analysis project Ga0114939, IMG submission 87196) | Groundwater microbial communities from Big Spring, Nevada to study Microbial Dark Matter (Phase II) - Ash Meadows Crystal Spring | ecosystem: Environmental > Aquatic > Deep subsurface >...
AATCGCCCACGGGGTCGGGCGCCAGCGCGCCCGCGGGGGCCCGCCGGCACGGCCGGGCCACGGCGCCGGCCGCAGGAGGCGCGGTCGGAACGGAGCCGGGCGCAGATTCTCGACGCGGCGCTCACGATGTTCTCGTCCGTCGGCTACCACGGCACGAGCATGCGCGACATCGCGCGCGAGGCTGGCGTGTCCACGGGGAACGTCTACCACCAGTTCCCCGACAAGGAGAGCCTCTTCCGCGCGCTGCTCGATCAGTACTTCGCGGCAATTGCCTCGCCGGACTTCCCGTTCAACAAGGCGCTCGCCGCGTTTCCCGGAGATCTGACCGCGCTTGCACTGGCCGCGCGGGAGAGCGTGCAGCAGTACCGCCGCCACGTCTCGCTCATCTACGTGGACGTGGTGGAGTTCGACGGCACGCACATCCGCAAGTTCTACGCGGACATGGCGAGCCGGTTCGAGCGGTTCCTCGCGCTCAACGGCGACCAGATGCAGCTCGGGCGCCTGCGCCCGGGCGTGTCGCCCCTCGCGGCCGTCATGCTGGCGAGCCGCTTCTTCCTGCAGTACTTCACGGTGGAGATCCTGTTCGGCGTGCCGAACCACTTCGGCCTCGGCACGGACCGGGCGCTCACCGAGATCGTGGACATCCTCGAGCACGGGATGATCCGTCCGGGCGGCGCCTGACGCGTCGTTCACCCGGTCGTTCTCCCTGGCCAGGCAAGCCGGAGGCCGACCCTCCGACCGACGGTCAAGGCTCCGGCGCCCACGCCGGCCCGATGTCCTCGCGCTCCGTCGCCGCCACGGCCTGCGCCACCAGATCGTCCAGCGGCAGCGCGGCCTCTGCCGCCGCGACCTCCGCCATGGGGGCCGAGGTCGCCGGCCGGCGCGGGGCGAACACCTGGCAGCAATCCTCGTCGGGGATCACCGAGGTCTCGTAGGTGCCGATGCGGCGGGCCTCGGCGACGATTTCCTCCTTGTCCATGCCCACGAGGGGCCGCAGCAACGGGAGGCGGCTCACCTCGCCGACGATGGCGAGGTTGTCGAGCGTCTGGGAGGCCACCTGCCCCACGGCGTCGCCCGTCACGAGCGCCCGGGCGCCGCAGCGCCTGGCGAGCCGCTCGGCAATCCGCAGCATCAGCCGGCGGTACAGCACGACACGCAGCGGGGCGCGTGCCACCGTCACGATCGCGCGCTGCACGCCGGCAAAGGGGACGAGGAACAGTCTTGACCGCAACTGATACGTCGCGAGAACGCCGGCGAGTGTCCGGGCCTTCGTCTGAGACACGTCCGAGACAATCGGGTAGCCGTGGAAGTGAACGAGGTGGGCGCGGCAGCCGCGCCTCGTCATCCGCCAGGCGGCGACCGGCGAGTCGATCCCCCCGGAGAGCAGCGCCAGGACGCGACCGCTGCTCCCGCTCGGCAGCCCGCCGGGGCCAGGATGCCGCTCCGTGAAGCAGTAGGCGGCCTGCCGCAGGATTTCGACGTGCACCACGCGGGCGGGGTGCTTCAGGTCGAGCGGCCAGCCGAGCGCCTCGCGAAGACGCCCGCCGACGCGGCGCTCCACCTCGGGCGAGAGCACAGGAAAGTGCTTGTCCCCGCGGGTGACGCGCACCCGGAACGTGGCCGGCGGCAGCTCGTGCAGTGACGCGAGCAGGTGATCGCCGATGGCTTGCACGTCGGGCGGCACCAGCGAGGCCACCGCGACGTTCGCGACGCCGAAGGTCCGCAGGACGCGCTGCAGCACGGGGCCGGGGTCCGCACCGTGCGGCAGTGCGACTTCCACCCGCCCCATCACCGCGCGCACCTCGGTCACCTCGAGCCCAGCACACGCTTCCCGCAGATTGCGCACAAGGCGATCCACGAACCACGCGCGGTTCCCGCCCTTGAGTGCCAGTTCCTGGTAGTGAATCAAGAGCGAGGTCACGGGTAAGCCGATGGGGTCGGAGCTGATTTCAGAAACGGCAACCCACACCTTGGACGTGGCAGTATCTGAAATCACCTCTGACCCCAGGCCGCCCCGTCCCCGTGGACGTGGCAGAATCTGAAATCAGCTCCGACCCCAGGCCGCCCCCTGGCGCGCCGAGATCGTCGGCCGCGGCGTCACCCGCCGCGAGCCCGGCAACGACGGCGCTCTCGATGGTGGCGGGAAGGCCGGTGTCCACCCAGTCGCTCGCGAGGTAGAGGCCGCGCACGGCCGTACGGGTGGCCGGACGGGCAGGCTGCCCCGGCGCGAGCGAGAAGGTGGCGCGCGGCTCGCGCACCACGCTTGCGCGGAGGAGGGTGGCCATCGCCGTGTCGGGCAGCGCCGAGCGCACCTCCTCGAGCGCCATCTCGATCACACTCTCGCGCGGCAGTCGCAGGATGTCCTCCGCCCCGCTCGACACGAGCGACAGCCTCCCGCCGGCGCGGCTCGGCCGGGCGAAGGCCCACTGCATCCGCCGCCCCGGGAGTCCCAGGATCGGCGAGTGCTGCACCTCGCGGTCGAACCAGAGGTTGACCGTCACGATGGGCGATGGTCCGGTCGCGGCCGCGGCCGCCAGCAGCGGCGCGAGCGGACTGGTGTCGCCGCGGACCAGTGCGCCGATCCCGTGCCAGGGCACCGCCGCCACGACCGCAGCCGCCTCGAGCCGGTCGCCACGCACCTCGACGTGCGAGACCGATCCGTCGGCGACGATCACCCGCGCGAGCGCGTGGAGTCGTACCGTTCCGCCGTTGGCCTCGATGAACCGGCGGGCTGGCTCGGCGTACATGGTGTCGAGCGGGACCCGCGGCAGCGCGAGCGCGCTGTCGCGCGTGTCGGGCCCGAACACCCCGGCGAGCACCCGCACGAAGGGCACGGCCGCAGCCGTGTCGATGGGCTGGTTCAGGGCGGCCACGGCGAGCGGCTCCCACAACAGTTCGCAGGCGCGCGGTCCCTGCTCGTGCCGGCGCAACCAGCCAGCCACGGTCTCGTCCGGCCGCGCAAGCCGATCGACGATGGGTTGTCCGCGCGCCACGGCGCGCCGGGCGGCCAGCAGCACGGGAGCCAGCCGCAGCACGCCCAGGCGGTCGCGCCATCCGAGCGCGTCCCAGTGCAGCACGCCGGCGAGCAGGTGCACCGGGGACGGCAGCGGAGGACAGCGGAGCCGCGACGCGACGCCGCGCGTGTCCACGAAGGGAATGTCGAGCGCGGGCTGCAGCGCGATGCGGCCGAGCGCGTCGATCTCGCGCAGGAACGCGAAGGTGGCGTGGTAACAGCCGAGCAGCACGTGCTGCCCGTTGTCCATGCGATCGCCCGTCGCCCGGTCGCCGTACGCAGAGGCCCGGCCGCCGAGTCCCCCGCGCGCCTCGAGCACCGCGACCCGCGCGCCGCGACGCGCGAGGTGCACCGCCGCGCTCAACCCGGCGAACCCCGCGCCGATGACGATGACGTCGGGCCGGTGGTCGGCGGGCATCGGTCAGCGAAGGCCGACGGCAACGCGTGCCCACGTAGCGGCTGCGATGGCGGCACGGCGCGTTCGCGGCAGGCGCACCACTTCGGAGAAGACGTCGAACCCGCGCGCTTCGATCTTGTCGAGGATGCCCCGGTAGATCGCACCCATGATCTGCGCCGCGACGAGCCGGCGCGTGTCCTCGCGTGGCAGCGCCGCCCGGGCCGCCTCGAACACCTGGCGCGCCCGCGCGCCTTGGTGGGCGAGCAGCGCGCGCACGGGCGGGGTCACGCGACCCTCGCGCAGCGCCGCCTCGTCGCAGCCGAACCGTGCCATCTCATCGAGCGGGATGTAGAGCCGGCCGCGCGCGAGATCGACGCCGACGTCCCTGAGGATGTTCGTCAGTTGGAGGGCGAGGCCGAGGTTCACCGCGTACTGCCGTGACCCCTGGTGCGCGTAGCCGAAGATTTCGAGACAGATCAGTCCCACCGTCGAGGCCACGCGATGGCAGTACTCGCGCAGATCTCCGTAGGTGGCGTAGCGACGGTGGCCGACATCCATCGACACGCCGTCCACGAGGTCCTCGAACGGTTGCCGGGGCAAGTTGAACCGCGCGATCAGCGGCAGCAGCGCCTTGCCCTGCGGCGTGTGCGCCGTGCCATGCCCGAAGAGACTGTCGATCTCCCGGCGCCAGTCCGACAGGGCAGCCGCCACCTCCGCGTCCCCTGCCCCGCGCGGCTCGTCGGCCACATCGTCGACGGCGCGGCAGAAATCCCACACCGCGACAATCGCCCGTCGCTTCTCGGGCGGCAGCACCAGGAACGAGTAGTAGAAGTTGGTGTCGCGGCTCACGACGGTCGCAGAGACGAGAGGGCCCGCCGGCCAGGACACCGGCGCGCCGCCGCCCTTCGACCGTGCTCAGACGACCCTGAGCCTGCCGAGGGCCGGCGCCGTCCGGAGGCGGCAAACCCCGCCAGTATAATCGTCGGGTGAAGATCTACACGCGGACGGGGGACCGGGGCGACACGGCGCTCTTCGACGGCACGCGGGTGTCGAAGGCCGATCCGCGGGTGGACGCCTACGGGGCCGTGGACGAACTGAACGCGGCGCTGGGCCTCGCGACGGCGCACGGCACCGACGAGCAGGTCAGCGGGTTCCTCACGTCGATCCAGCGCGACCTGCACGCCGTCGGGGCGCGCCTGGCCGACCCGGCCCGCAGAATTGCCCCTCGCGTGGACAAGGCGACCGTCGACGCGCGCGCGGTCGCGCGCCTCGAAGGGGTCATCGACCTGCTCGAGGGCGAGCTGCCGCCGCTCACACGGTTCATCCTCTCCGGGGGGTGCGCCGCCGGGGCCGCGCTGCACCTGGCGCGCACCGTGTGCCGGCGCGCAGAGCGGCAGGTCGTGTCGCTGGGCCCCGATGCGGTAGAACCCGAGGTGCTCGAGTACCTCAACCGCCTCTCCGACCTGCTGTTCGTGATGGCGCGGGCCGTGAACCGCCGCGCCGGTGTGCCGGAAACGCCGTGGTGACCGGCGGGATTCCGGCCGACCTCCAGCCGGCCTACGCGGAGTGCCTGCGCCGCGCCCGCGCGCACTACGAGAACTTCCCCGTGGCGTCGCGGCTGCTGCCGGCCGCCATGCGGCCGCACGTGGCCGCCGTCTACGCGTTCGCCCGTGTGGCCGACGACCTCGCCGACGAAGGCGACGCCGCTGCTGCGGCGCGCCTCGCCGCGCTCGACCAGTGGCGCGACCGCCTGCGGGCCGCCGTGGCCGGGCGGACCCACGGCCTGCAGGACGCCGACGCGCCGGTGTTCGCGGCCGTGGCGCACACGATCCGGGATCGTCAGCTGGACTCGCAGCTGCTCGAGGACCTCCTCGACGCGTTCGCGCAGGACGTCACGACGACGCGATACGGGACCTGGCAGGACGTGCTCGACTACTGCCGGCGCTCCGCCAATCCCGTGGGGCGGCTCGTGCTCGGCATCGCCGGCTGTCGGGACGCCGCCGCAGCGGCCTCCTCCGACGCACTCTGCACGGCCCTGCAGCTCACCAACTTCTGGCAGGACCACGCCATCGACTGGGCTCGGGGGCGCCTGTACGTGCCCCTCGAGGAAGTCGCCGGTGCCGGCACGAATCTCGGGGAGTTCGACCCGGCACGCCTGACGGATCGGTGGCGCGACGTGTTCGAACGCGCCTGCCGTCGCACTCGGCACCTCTTCGAGGAGGGCCGCGCGGTGTGCAACGCCATGAGCGGCCGCCTGCGCCTCGAACTGCGCCTGACCTGGCTTGGGGGCACGACGATTCTCGACCGCGTCGAGCGGGCAGGTTACGACATGGTGCACGCGCGCCCCCGCCTTCGGGCCGTCGATCTCCCACACCTCACCTGGCGGGCACTCCGGTGGGAGTCCCGGTGACGCCCCGGACGACCATGCGCACGACAACGGCGGCGGGCCGGCGCGCCCCGGCAGGCCAGGCCGCACGCGGCGCCGACGACCCCGCCCGGCACGAGACCGCCGCTCCGTCGCTGCCCGACGCCGCGGCGCGGCGCCGCTTCCGCGCAGCGCTGCTCGCCTGGTACCGGCGCCACGGACGTGACTTGCCCTGGCGCCGGACCGACGACCCCTACCACATCCTCGTGTCGGAGGTGATGCTGCAGCAGACGCAGGTGGATCGCGTGCTGCCGAAGTACGAGGAGTGGCTGACGAAGTACCCCAGCCTCGAGGCGCTGGCCGGGGCACCCGAGACCGAGGTGTCGCGCACCTGGTACCCGCTGGGCTACAACGTCCGCCCGCGCCGGCTGCAGTCGATCGCCCGCGAGGCCGTCGCGCGCTTCGATGGCCGGCTGCCGGATGACGAGGCCACGCTCCGATCGTTCAAGGGCATCGGCGCGTACACGGCCGGCGCGGTGATGAGCTTCGCCTTCGGCCGTCGCGCCGCGATCCTCGACACCAACGTGGCACGGGTGCTCGCGCGCGTGTTCCTCGGTCGGACCGCGGATGGCAAGGGCCCCGGCACGCGGCACCTCTGGGCGATCTCACGCGCGGTGCTTCCCCACAAGCACGTGTTCGACTTCAACCAGGGCCTCATGGACCTGGGCGCCACGGTGTGCACCGCCCGTAAGCCGCGCTGCCTCGTGTGCCCACTGGCGCGGCAGTGCGTGTCTTCGCCCCTGCGCCGCGCCGTCGTTCCCGCCCCTGGAGGGCAACGCGCCGTCGCTGCCGGTCCGTCGGGACACAAACCGAACGGTGGTGAGACCCGGTGACCCCTGGGTGCCGCTGCCGCCGGCTCGTGTGCGCCCTTGCGATGGCGGCCCTGCCGGTCGCGGCAGAACCCGCCGGCCAGGTCCCTCGATCTCCGGTGTCCGGAGTCCCGGCAGCCACAGCCCGTCCGCTCCCACCCACCGATCTCGTGCCGGGTCCCGGCTGGGCCGCCGAGCCTGCCGCCGAGGGCCAGGTCAAGCGCGCCTACGACGGCGCGGCCCAGCGGACCGAAGTCTGGGTCCGCATCGTGCCGCTGCAGGACGGCGCGAGCCCGAACCCGACGACGTTGTACTTCTCGGCGGTGTTCCCGGAACGCGTGCTGCGGGCCACGCCCGACCGCGTGTGGGTGCGCGCGCAATCGGACATGGGCGTGGAACCGCTGCGCATGCGGCCCGCTTCGCTCACGCTCGTGGCCAACGGCGTCACGCTGCTGTCGGTACGCGACCCGGGGTTGAAGGACCCAGCCTGGGTGAACTACCCGTGCCCACCGGAGAACACCAAGAAGCGGCCCGGCTGCTCCTTCGACGGCATCGTCGCGGCGCTGCCCGTGCTGGACTTCTTCCGACTCATCGAGGCCGACCACGTCTTCGGCGAAGCGCTCGGCTTCCCGTTCCGGCTCTCGCCCGAGCACCGCCGCATGTTCACGGCATTCGCGACGAATCTGGTCCCTCCGGCGAAACGCTGAGGACGATGCGGCCCGCGGCGAGCGCCGCAACGAGCTCGGCGTCCGCGTCCGGAAACGGCAGTGCGGAGAGTTCGTCGCGCCGCACCCATCGCATCTCCTGGCCAAGGCGCGGATGGGGCTCACCGCGCAGGCGGCACGCGAAGAAGTGGAGCCTGACCGTCCGCGTCGGGTAGGCGTGCGTGACGGTGAACACCTCGTCGCCGATCTCGGCGTTCGCGCCCAGCTCCTCGAGCAGTTCCCGGCGCAGCGACTCCTCGAGCGTCTCACCCGGTTCGCACTTTCCGCCGGGGAACTCCCAGGTGCCGGCGAGGTGCGTGCCCTCGGGGCGGCGGGTCAGGAGCACCGCGCCGTCGCGCTCGATCACGGCCGCGGTGACGACAAGCTGCGGCATGGGGTCTCCCGAAAGGGAGGCCGGCCCTTCAGGGCCGGCGTGGCCGATCCCCGGGCCTGAAGGCCCGGGGCTCCATCTTCACGGCCGGGGGCTCCTTGCATGGCCCTGCGGCCTCACGAGCGGGAGCGCCCGGACCTCCGCCTCCACCTCTCCGTCCTCGCGCACGATGACGACGCACGTGCCCGGCTCGGCATCGTCGCGGCCGAGGTAGCCGAGGGCGATCCAGGTGCCGAGGGCGGGCGACCAGGCGGCGCTCGTCACACGTCCGGTGTCGCGGCCGGCCCGGCGTATCGTGTCGCCGGCCTCGATGGCCGCGGTGGCCTCGCCCGCGACCTGCGCGACGAGCCCCACCAGGCGGCGCGCCACGCGCCCGTGCCCGCGATCGCGCACGCGCACCACCACCTCCTGCCCGACATAGCAGCCCTTGGTGAAGCTGATCGCCCGCTCCTCGATGCCCGCCTCGAGCGGGATCGTGTCGGTGGTCAGGTCCGCGCCGAACACGGGCCGCCCCGCTTCGATCCGCAGCGCCGCCCGGTCGTCCTCAGTGAGGGCGGGGACGTCCTCCGCAGAGAACAGGGCGTCGAGGCCGTCGGCCCGCGCAGTACTCGTGCAGAGGTCGAAGCCTGGCACGCCGTGGTCGTGCGAGGCCACCGCGAGCACGGTGTCGTCAACCCCCATGACGCTTGCTCCACGCTCGAGGTCTGCGATGCCGCCGCCTTGCACCAGCACCGCGTGGTGCTCGGGCAAGGAGGCGAGCGCGTCCCGGAGGTGCTCGTTCGGTCCCAGCACCCCGGCCACAATCGCTGCGGCGGCGGGACCGTGCACCGAGAGGCCGCCGAGACGGCCGGATATGTCGGCCACCGCCACGTCCTCCATGATGATGAACTGCTCGAGCCTGGTGAAGAGGGCGTCGGCGGCCGGGCCGGGCAGCCCCAACATGAACGTGTTGCCGAGGTGCAGGATACGCACGTCGGAGATCATGCGGCCCTGCGGCGTGAGGAATGCCGCGTAGCACCCGTGCCCGGGGCGGAGCGCGAGCACGTCGTTGGTGACGAGGCCCTGGAGCCAGGTCGCACGGTCGGCGCCCGTGACGAGCGCGCGCCGCTCGCCGGATCCACCGAATCTGGCGGCCCGCTGGCGGGCCGCGTGATAGGCCTGAGTGCTCACGACTCGGGTGCTATGCTGGACGCGATGAACGCCCGTCCATTCATTCTCGCACTCCTCGCTCTCGCGAGGGCTCCCGGCCCGGTGGTGCTCGCGCAGGCGCCAGACCCCGCCCAGACGGCCACCTTGAAGGTGTTCGTCCAGGGCAACCAGGTCGGCACCGAGCAGTTCACCGTCAGCCGCACGGCCGATGGCTGGCTCATCTCCGGCACGAGCACGCTTGGGGCGCCGGTGGCGCTGGCACTCCGGCGGGCCGAGGCCCGCTACACCGCGGACTGGCAGGCACGGGAGCTGGTGCTCCAGGGCACGTTGCGCGAACGCGCGATCGATCTCGAGACACGGTTCGAGGAAGGCCAGGCCGTGAGTCGCTTCCTGCAGACCGTGGAGCAGACGACGCAGACGCGGGAGAAGCGCGACCCGGTCTCACCGGGTGCCGTGGTGCTGCCCAACAACTTCTTCTCGGCGTACGCCGCGCTGCCGCCCCGGCTCGCCGCGATCGCCCCGGGCGGGGAGCTGAAGGCGTACGTCGCGCCGCAGGCGGAGATCGCGATCGCCTACACCGGCGTGGTCACCGAGAAATTCCAGACCACGCGGGGCGCCATCGAGGTGCGGCGGCACCAGGTCGCCCTGCAGAACCCCGGCGGCGCGATCAACGGCGAGGTCTGGGCCGACGCCTCGGCGCGCCTGCTCCGCGTGTCCATTCCCGGCGTCGGGCTCGACGTCGTGCGCGAGGACCTCGCCGCGGTCTCCACCCGCAAGATCTCCGTCGAGCGCCCGGGCGACGAGACCGTCCGGATCCCGGGCAACGGTTTCACGCTGGCCGGGACGATCTCGGTGCCACCCTCCGCATCGCGCCCGGCCGGCACGCTGCCGGCCGTCGTGCTCGTCGCAGGTTCGGGCCCGGTCGATCGCGACGAGGTGGTGGCGGGAATCCCCGTCTTCGGCCAGCTCGCCGGCGCGCTGGCCGACGCGGGCTTCCTCGTGCTGCGCTACGACAAGCGCGGCGTCGGGCAGAGCGGCGGGCGCTCCGAATCGGCGACGGTCCAGGATTTCGCCGACGACGTCCGCGCGGCCGTGCGGTACCTCGCCGACCGTCAGGACACCAACGACAAGGCCATCAGCGTGGTGGGCCACAGCGAGGGGGCCTGGGCGGCGCTCGCCGCCGCGGCGGTCGAGAAGAAGATCGCGCGCCTCGTGCTGATGGCGGGCCCCGGGTCCACCGGCGCACAACTCGTGCTCGAGCAGCAGCGGCACCTGCTCGAGCGGTCGGGAATGAGCGATGCGGAGCGCGTCGAGAAGATCGCGCTGCAGGAGAAGATCCAGCAGGCGGTGCTGTCGGGCCGCGGGTGGGACGGCATCCCACACGAACTGCGCAAGCAGGCCGAGACGCCCTGGTTTGCCAGCTTCCTCGCCTTCGACCCCGCGCCCGTGATGCGGCGCGTCGATCAGCCGATCCTCGTCGTGCAGGGCGAGCGCGACACGCAGGTCCCCGCCCATCACGGCGAGACGCTTGCCAGCCTGGCCCGGGGGCGGAAGACGAAGGCCGGGGTGGAGCTCGTTACCATCCCTGGTGTGAACCACCTCTTCGTGCCGGCGAAGACCGGCGAGATGGACGAGTACCCGTCACTCGCCGGATCGGCGATTGCCCCGGCGCTGCCCGAGGCGATCGTGAAGTTCCTGAAGACGCCGTAGGGGCCCGCCCGGGAATCGCCCGCGCCCGGCCCGAAGGTCGCGGGCGAAACGGCGGCGCGCCCTCCATGGGTCGGTGGAGGGCAACGCGCCGTCGTTGGCGGGGATCATTCGTATCGCAGCGATTCGATCGGGTCGAGCCGCGAGGCGCGGACGGCCGGCAGCAAGCCAGCGATCAGCCCCACCACGGCCAGGATCAGCGTGCTCGCCAGCAGCAGCTGGGCCGACAGCGTCAGGTGGATGTCGGTGACCCGTGAGAGGTCGTCCATCAGCTCGGCGAGGAACGGCCGCGGGCTGAGCAGCCACACGAGGCCCTGGGAGACGAGAACACCGGCGAGGCCGCCGATGAAGGTGATGACCAGGCCCTCGAGCAGGAACTGCAGCAGGATCTCGCGGCGCCGGGCGCCGAGCGCCTTGCGGATGCCGATCTCGCGTGTCCGCTCGGTGACCGACACGAACATGATGTTCATGATGCCGACGCCGCCGATGGCGAGCGTCAGCACGCCGATGAACGTCAGGATGATCTTCAGCCCGTTGGTTATGCCCCCGATCGACTCCATGTTCTCGATCGAGTCCATGAGGTTCACCGCGCGTTCGTCGGCCGGGTTGTAGCGGTGCGTGCGGCCGAGCGTCTCCCGCACCTGCCGGAGGGCGCGGGGCTGCTGGAGCGGGTCCGTGGTCTGGAACACCAGCGTGGCGAGGTACTTCGATTCGCTGACCTGGCTGAACGTCGTGTAGGGGATGAACACGCAGTAGCGGTCGGGCGCGAAGTACGACGACATCTGCACCTTGTCCTCGAGGACGCCGATCACCTCGAAGGGCAACCCCTTGACCTTCACCGTCTGCCCCACCGAGTACCGGCTCCCGAAGAGCTTCCGCTGCACTTCCTGGCCGATGAACGCCACGCGCCGGTGCTGCGCGATGTCCTCGGCGCTGATCCATCGGCCCCAGCCCGGCGCCGGCCGCTCGTTGCGCATCTCCCCGTACTCGACGTTGACCCCCCGCACCGGCTGGGTAACGAGCTTGTCGCCGTAGGTGATGGCCGTGCGCGTCACGAACTCGGGACTGGCCGCGAGCACCATGGGCGTGGCCTTCACCGCCGCGACGTCGTCGAGCGTGAGACGAACGCGGCGGCCCGCGCGCTCGCCCCCTGCCTGCATGCTCGTCTGCCCGGGCCAGGCCACGACCACGCCGTTGCTGAAGGCGCCGGCCATGCCGGCCTCGAGCGCGCGGCCGAAGCCGTCGCCGTACGCCATGAGCATCACGACCGACACGATGCCCCAGGAGATCCCGAGCATCGACAGGCCGGCACGCAGCCGGTTGCGCGAGAGCCCGTAGAGCGCCTCGCGCACGACTTCGCGGACCACGCTGGCCGAGCCGCTCCGCGCGCGCCGCACGCGCACGGGGACCATGGGGTGCGCGACGGAGAAGGAACCCGAGTCGGTGGCGAGGCTGTCGTCCATGGTTCTCTCGCGCGCTACATCTCGTAGCGGAGGGCCTCGGTTGGCGGCAGCTGTGCGGCGCGCCGGGCGGGGAGCAGCGAGGTCGCCACGCCCACCACCACGAGGGTGCCGACGGCGAGCAGCGCTGTGCCGGGCGTGACGATCATCCCGGCGAAACGGTCCGGCATGGGCAGCAGGTTGACGAGGGCGCACAACCCGACCCCGAGGAGGAACCCGATCGTGCCCGACAGCGCCGTGAGGAAGAACCCCTCGAGGAAAAACTGGCGCTGGATCGCCCCCGTCGTCGCCCCGAGCGCCTTGCGCACGCCGATCTCGCGCGTGCGGTCGCGCACGGCGATCAGCATGATGTTCATCACGCCGATGCCGCCGAGCGCGAGCGTCACGAGGCCCACCACGGTGAAGAACTGGCGCATGTGCGCGATGATGCGGCTGAACATCAGCGTGCTCAGCGAGGTGTCCCACATCGCCATCGCCTCGCGGTCGGCCGCGTCGAATCCCTTCCGCTGCGCGAGGATGCCGCGCAGCTCCTGCTCGAAAGGCCAGTCCACGTCCTCCACGCGCCCGGTGCGCCCGTCGAGCGCGCGCGGCAGCGCCGCCACCACCCACGGCCTGGGCGACACGAGGATCTGCGACACGACGCCCGCCTCGGCGTCGGGGCGCGGGAAGTCGCGCCGCATCACCGCGAAGGGCACGAAGATCTTGTTGTTGTCGGGGCCGCTGTAGCTGCTGTCCTGGTTCTTCTCGCGGATGCGGCCGATCACGGTGAAGGCGGTGCCGTTGAGGGTGATGGGCTCGCCGATCGGGAACCGCGGCCCGAAGAGCTGCTTCGCCATGTCGGAGCCGAGAATGGCCACGCGCAGCGACTGCCGCTCGTCCTCCCAGTTCATCGGCCGCCCGGCGTCGAGCTCGATCGTCCGGATCTCCTGGTAAGGCGGCTCCACCCCGTGGATGGTGACCGAGGCGGCGTTGTACCGGCTCTTCACCTGGATGGCGCCGCGCTGGATCTCCGGGCTCACGAGATCCACCATCCGCGACTGCGCCTTGAACGCCCGCGCATCGTCCTCGGTGAGCCGCACGATGCGGCCGGCGCGCTCGCCGCCCGCCTGCAGGCTGGTGCGCCCGCCCCAGATGATGCCGACGTTCTTGCCGAACTCCTGCAGCACCTTGTCGTTGCCGCGCCGGAACCCCTCGCCCATCGCCGAGAGCAGCACGATCGACACGATGCCCCACAGGATCCCGAACATCGTGAGGACGCTCCGCAGCTTGTTGGCGCGGAGGTTGCCGAGCGACTGGACGATGGCTTCCTTCATGGCGCGCTCACCGGCAGGGGACCGGCGCTAGGAGGGCAGCACGATCTTGTCGCCGGCCTTCAGGCCGTCGAGCACCTGCGTCTTGGTGCCGTTGCCCACGCCGAGCTTCACCGGGATCCGCTTCATGCCCGACTTCTCGGACGGCGCCGGGACGTCGACGAACGCCTGCCGCTTGGCGTCGTAGCTCACCGCCGCCTCCGGGATGATCAGCGAGTCGGGGTGCTCCTCGAGCACGATCTCGGCATTGGCCGTCATGTTGGCCTTCAGCTCATTGCCGGGGTTGTCGATCGACACCTCCACCTCGAAGGTGGTGACGTTGTCCTTCTCCACCCCGATGGGGGAGATCTGCGTGACCTTGCCCTCGAACTTCTTGTCCTTGAACGTCTCGACGCTGATGCGGGCCGGCTGCCCCAGCCGCACCCGGCCGATGTCGGCCTCGTCCACCTTGCCCCGCACGAACACGTGGTCGATGTCGCCGAGCGTCATCACGAGCGTGGCGTTGGCGCCGAGATTGAGAATCGACGAGACGGGGCTGCCCACCTCGACGTCGCGGGAGAGCACCATGCCGCGGATCGGCGCCTTGAGGGTGGCGTTGCGGAGGTCCTCCTCCACCCGCGACACGGCCGCCCGCTGCTGGGCCACCTTCGCACGGGCTTCCGACACCCGCGCCCGCGAGACGACGAGCTGGCCCTGTGCGCTGCGCTGGCGGTTGAGCGCCACCTCGTAGGCGCTCCTCGCATCGTCGAGCGCCGACTGCGCAACCAGTTGCTGTTCAAATAGACTGGTGGAACGCTCCATCGCGCGCTTCGTGAAGTTCACGTCGGGGCCCTCGGCCTCGATCTGGTTCTTCTGGAGCTGCGCCTCGGCCCCACGCAGGGCGGCCTCGGCGGCCTCGAGATTGGCCTGCTCCTCGCGCAGGCGCGCGAGCAGCTGCTCCTTGTCGAGCTCGGCGAGCGGCGCCCCGGGAGCGACCGCGTCGCCCACGTCCACCAGGAGCCTCTCGATGATGCCGTTGGCCTTCGACTTGATCTCGACCTTGGTGGTGGGCTCCACCTTGCCGGTGGCCACCACCGACTTCACCATCGTGCCGCGCTCGACCGTCGCGAGCCGAGAGGGGTCGAACTCGGCCCGGGTCCCCCTCATGCCGGTCAGGCCCAGGGCCCCAACCAGGAGCAGGGCCACCGCGCCCCCCCAATACCACCACCGCTTGCGAGACTTGGCCATGGCAGATGCCTCGACGGCCCTCGGGCCGCGTGAAGTCCGTGTCGCCCCATTGGACGGATTCACCGCGGACCGGGTTCGCCGTCCGCGCGCCGGCCCCGTCCGTGCGGGGGCCGTCGGAGGGCCGGCGGAGCTGCGCCGTGCGAAGGGAAGCCCGCGAGCTGCCGGGGAACGGGCACGGGCGGGTATAGAATAGGCCCCGCAAGCGAGGCCCGCACACCCAATGCGCATCGGTGTTCCCAAGGAATCCTCTTCCGGCGAAGCCCGCGTGGCCCTGGTCCCGGCCCAGGTTGCACAGCTCGCCAAGCTCAAGTTCGAGGTGGTGGTCGAAACCGGGGCTGGGGTGTCCGCCGGGTTCCTCGACGGCGAGTACGAACAGGCCGGCGCGCGACTCGTCCCGAGGGCCGAGGTGTTCGACACGGCCGACGTCCTCCTTCAGGTCCGCGGCCCGGGCGCGAACCCGGCCGCCGGCCCGGCCGACGTGGCCCGGCTGCGCAAGGGACAGGTGCTCATCGGCACCAACGAGCCCCTCACGGCGCGGGAGGCGGTGCAGGCCATGGCGGCCACCGGCGCCACGACCTTCGCGCTCGAGTTGGTGCCGCGCATCACCCGAGCGCAGAGCATGGACGTGCTCTCGTCGATGGCCACCGTGGCCGGCTACAAGGCGGTGTTGCTGGCGGCCTCCTACGCGACGCGCATGTTCCCCATGCTGATGACCGCGGCCGGCACGCTCGCGCCCGCCAAGGTGCTCGTCATCGGCGCCGGAGTGGCCGGGCTCCAGGCCATCGCCACGGCCAAGCGCCTCGGCGCCAAGGTCGAGGCCTACGACGTGCGGGCGGCCGTGAAGGAACAAATCCAGTCGCTCGGCGCCAAGTTCGTCGAGCTGCCGATCGACACCGGCGACGCGCAGGACAGGGGCGGCTACGCCAAGGCGCTGGACGAGGCCTTCTACCGGCGCCAGCGGGAGTTGCTCGCCGACGTGATCAGCACGTGCGACGTGGTGATCTCCACCGCAGCGGTCCCCGGCAAGCCGGCCCCCCTGCTCGTCACCGCCGACGCGGTTCGGCGCATGGCCTCGGGCTCGGTCGTGGTGGACCTCGCGGCCGAGCGCGGCGGCAACTGCGAACTCACGAAACCCGACGACGTGGTGGTGACCGGCAACGGGGTCACGATCCTGGGGCCCATGAACTTGGCCGCGAGCGTGCCGCGCCACGCGTCCCAGATGTACTCGCGCAACATCGTCACGTTCCTGCAGGCGCTCGTGGACAAGGAGGGGCGCCTGTCCATCAACCTCGAGGACGAGGTGGTGCGCGAGTCACTCGTGACCCACGAGGGCCGGGTGGCCAACCCCCGCGTGGCTGAGGCGCTGGGTCTCGCCGTCGCGGCGCACTGAGGCGGGAGCCGCGACCAGGATGTGGATCCTGCAGGGATCGAGCGAGGACGCCGCCCAGACGCTCACCTTCCGGGTGTTGCCGGGTTCGGCCAAGACGATGGGCCGGGCCGTGCGTGCCGACTTCGTCGTGGACGCGGCGCTGGTGTCGCGGCTGCACTGCCGCGTGCACGCCGACAACGGCCGGCTCGAGGTCGAAGACCTCAACAGCACGAACGGAACGTTCGTGAACGACCGCCGCGTGCAGCGCGCGGTGCTGGCGCCGGGCGACCGGCTTCGGGTGGGCCGCGTCGAATTGACCGTGGTGCGCGACGCGCAAGGATCGGAGTCCCAGTAGCCCGCCGCACCCCGCTGACGCGCTGCCCCAGGGCCGCGTGCGCGTCAGGACCCCAGCCTCCAGTCCACGAACCGGCAACCACGAACAGTCCGTTTCGGGGTCAGCCCGTGGCCCGGACCTTCAGGGCTGGGTTACACGAGGAACGGGTTGCTGCGCCGCTCCTCGCCGATCGTCGTCTCCGGCCCGTGGCCGGGGTAGACGCGCGCGGCGTCGCCGAACGGGAACAGCACCTCGCGAATCGAGCGGATGAGCGTCGGGTAGTCGCCGCCCGGCAGGTCAGTGCGGCCGATCGACCCCGCGAAGAGCGTATCGCCCACGAACAGGTGGTGCGCGGCCGCGCCGGCGGGCGCGACGGCGAGGCACACGCCGCCGGGACAGTGGCCCGGCGTGTGGTGCGCGCGCACCTCGAGGCGGCCGAAGGCGAGCGGCGCGCTGCCGTCGTAGTGGGCGTCCACGGGCGGCGGCAGGTCCACGGTGAGACCGAACATCCGGCCGATCTGGTCCGCGCGCTGGTAGAGGAAGAGATCGGCCTCGTGCAGGTAGATGGGCACACCGAGTGCCCGCTTCGCCTCGCCGACCCCCGTGACGTGGTCCACGTGCGCGTGGGTGAGCAGGATGTAGCGCGGCCGCAGCGCCTCGCGCGCCACCACCTCGAGCAGGTCCGGCACCTCGTCGCCCGGGTCGATGACGACCGCCTCGCGTGTGGCCTCGCAGGCCACGACATAGCCGTTCTTCATGAACGGCGGGCTGGCGCGGGTTTCGATCAGCATGGCTCCTATAATACCGGCCGGGTGCCCCACGATGATTCTCGCCGCCGTTGACGACGTCCTGTTCTCGTCGAAGATCCGCGGCGCCGCCAAACACGCCGGTGTCGAGATTTGCTTCGCGCGGACGCCCGGCACCGTGCTCGACGAGATCCGGCAGCGCCGACCGTCACTCGTGATTCTCGACCTCGACGCCGCGCGACTGCAGCCGGTCGGGGTGCTGGAGCGTCTGCGCGCCGAGCCGGCGGACACGCGGCCGCGCACCCTGGGCTTCGTGTCGCACGTGCACGCGGAGGCGATCGAGGCCGCGCGCGCGGCCGGCGCCGACCTGGTGCTGGCACGATCGGCGTTCGTTGCGGCGCTGCCGGAGATCGTCGCGGGGGCGCGCTGATGGCCCTGCCCGCCCGCGCGCCGGGGCTGCGCGACGTGCTCCGCGCGCGGCAGGCGATCCGCATGCGCGTGCGGCACACGCCCCTCGCGGCCTCGCCGCGCCTCGCCGATCGCCACGGCAGCCCGGTGCTGCTGAAGCTCGAGTGCCAGCAGCTCACCGGCTCGTTCAAGATTCGCGGCGCACTCTGGGCGGCGCTGCAGCTGGCCGGACGCGCCGCCGGCGCGGGGACCACGAGTGCCACCGAGCCGTCGGCCGCCCTTGTCACCGCCTCGGCCGGCAACCACGGCATCGCGCTCGCCGCCGCGGCCGCCACCGTAGGCCTGCCCCTCGTCGTCTTCACGCCCGCGGGCGCCCCCGCCACCAAGCTGGACGCGATCGCCCGCCTCGGGGCCACCCTGCGCGCGGAGGCCACCGACTACGACGAGGCCGAGCGCCTCGCGATCGGCCACGCTGCGCGCACCGGCGCGCACTACGTGTCGCCCTACAACCATCCCGACGTCATCGCGGGGGCCGGCACGGTGGGCCTCGAGATCCTCGACGACGAGCCGCGTGCAGGGGCGGTGCTCGTGCCCGTCGGCGGGGGCGGGCTCGTGAGCGGCGTGGCCCTCGCGGTGAAAGCGTTCCTGCCCGACACGCGCGTGATCGGCGTCGAGGCGGCGCACAACCCCGCCTTCACCACCGCCCTGCCGGCCGGCCGCATCGTCGCCTTCGACGTGCGCCCCACGATCGCCGACGGCCTCGCCGGCAACCTCGAGCCCGGCAGCCTCACCTTCGACATCGTCCGCGAGCTGGTGGACGAGGTGGTCACGGTGAGCGAGGAGACCATCCTCCGGGCGATGCGTGATCTCGCCGGCGTGGACCACGTGGTGGCCGAGGGGGCGGGTGCCGTGGCGGTGGCCGCCCTCCTCACCGACGCCGTCCGTGCTGACGGCCGGCCCGTCGTGGCCATCGTGTCGGGCGCCAACGTGGACCGCGAGACGCTCGCCTCCGCCCTGCGCTCCTGATCGCGCGGCCATGCGGTTCCGGCAGCTGCTGCGGCAGAACCCCAACGTGCGCTGGCTGTGGCTCGGCCAGGTCGTGAGCCAGCTCGGCGACTGGTTCAACGTCGTCGCCGTCTACGCGCTGCTGCTCGACCTGACGGGATCGGGCACGGCCGTGGCCGTGATGATGGTGGTGCAGCAACTGCCCATCGGGCTCGTGGGCCCCGCCGCCGGCGTGCTGGTCGACCGGATGGACCGGCGGCGCGTGATGATCGCGGCCGACCTCGTGCGTGCCGCCGTGCTGCCGGGGCTGCTGCTCGTCCGCCGGCCCGAGGACGTGTGGCTGACCTACGTGCTCGTGGGCGTGGCGGTCGTGGCGACGGCATTCTTCGAGCCGGCACGGTCGGCGATCCTCCCGGCCGTCGCGACGCGCGACGAGCTGCTGC
>Ga0114939_10001418_pt1 | contig 18895 bp, 15 predicted proteins | sample AshMeaCrysSpring_FD_87196 | JGI IMG/M metagenome (GOLD analysis project Ga0114939, IMG submission 87196) | Groundwater microbial communities from Big Spring, Nevada to study Microbial Dark Matter (Phase II) - Ash Meadows Crystal Spring | ecosystem: Environmental > Aquatic > Deep subsurface >...
AATGCTGCCTTGAAAAAGCGAATCAGCACGACCGTAACTGAAGGGATTATCAGGGAATTGCTGAACTATACCAAAACTCACTTTGGAATGGAGGAGGAACTTTTTAAGCGCTATCATTATCCCGATCCGGAACATTCCGCGCACCTGCGCTTCCATGCAGAATTTATTAAAACGATTGATGATGTACACAAGAAGTTCTCGCAGGGGGACAGCACCGTGGGAATTAAAATTCTCAATTTCCTTCGCCAATGGCTGATCGAACATATCAAAGGTACGGATAAAAAATACGCTCCATTTCTCAAACAGCATGGGGTAACCTAGTCGGTTGAATCGATTTTTTTCACTCGATTTAATCTAATATCGACGCGGCGATTCTTTTGGCGGTTTTCTTCGGTATCGTTTTTAACAATTGGATGATATTCGCCATATCCCATAGTCGCAATGTATTTCGCAGAGATAAATTTATTGTCGATAAAAAACTGTACGATGGTAGCGGCACGGGCGGCAGACAGGACAAGATTGGATTCGTAAAGTGCGCCTGGTTTTAGCGGAATGTCATCGGTATGACCAGCGACAATTACCTCTAATTTACTTTTCCGGATCGTATCTCCTATAGTCAGCAAGTCCGGTATTACCGATTTTTCAATGCTGGCCCTACCCGAAGCGAAAGTGGCTTGTCCAATAAGCCGAATAATTAAAAAATCCGCCTCTTCGGTAAGCTCCAATACTCCCTTCCCTTCTAAACTTTCAAGACTTTTCTTAAGTTTCTTAAGTTCTTTGCTCTCGTTATTTCCTTCTCCAGATGATTCATCAGAAGGATCCATGGTGGCCTTGCCCGGCTGTCCCGTTCTTTCGATAAATGCCTGATCAAAATCTCTGGGGACCATTTTCATTCCCACTCCTAGAGGTCTATTCATAAACTTCTCGATTTTCTGAACGCCAAAGGCCTTTTCGAGAGAACCGGCGACCTCTTTGTATTTTGCGGCATCTGTCTCGGAGAATGACAATAAGAGAATGAAGAAACATAGTAGTAATGACATCATATCGCCGAAGGTTACTACCCATTCGGGCGCACCTTCTTCGCATTCTTCGGGTGGGGATGCTGGTTCGTCCGCCATATATTAATCCTCTGTTCTGCGGTTATTTAGTGCTTAATTGTACAGATTGTTGTGATGTAACCAAGAAAACTTTGAGTTTCTCTTCCATAATGCGTGCATTAAGACCTCCTTGCAATCCTTTTATGCCTTCAATAATGAGCATAATAACGGCGACTTCTTGCTCGGAGCGTTGTTTTAGTTTTGATGCCATGGGCAAACAAAATAAATTTGAGATAATGGCTCCATAAAAGGTAGTTAGGATAGCTATTGCCATAGCCGGCCCGATTGATTTGGGGTCGCTCATATTGCCGAGCATTTGTACAAGTCCCATCAATGTCCCGATCATTCCAAAGGCAGGTGCCCATCGCCCCATTGCTTTCAGTATTTCTTGACCGATCTTGTGGCGTTGTTGAATCGCCAGCAATTGTAGATTAAGAATTCCGCTAATCGTATCAGCATCAACGCCATCTGCTAGAAACGTTAATCCGCGTTTCATCAAAGGATTTTCTAATTTGCTGATCTCATCCTCAAGGGACAATAGTCCTTCTTTTCGGACTAATACCGCTAAGCGAATGAAGTGTTTAATGATATCGGTAATATCTTCTTCTTTGGCGAAAATTACTTTGGGGATAACTTTCATGACTGAAAGAAATTGACTTAATGGAAAATTGATTAGCGTAGCGGCAACGGTTCCGCCGAACACCATAAGGACTGAAGGGGTATCCCAAAAGCCGGCGATATTACCACCAAGAATTAGGGATACGATAATTAGCCCTATCCCAGCAATAAAACCTATTAATGATGCGATATCCATAATATAAATGTGTTCATATAAAAGTACGTGTACCGATTTACTGATCGGCGTGTTTAGGCCAATATTCTATATCACATTACCTAGTTAGCGTTAATAGTCTTGTGCAAGTTTTTCCAGGCCAAAAGAAATATCTAACGCCATCTCATCCAAAAGTTTTACCATATCTGGATCAAAATAATTAATCTGCGGCGCATAAACCAATAAAGCGTAATTAGTGGACTGGCCGTCTCGCAAGGGAAAAATCGCAAAGGAATGAATATCGTATCGGTTAAATAACTCACTCCAGGGCGTAAAAAATTGACTAGCTAAGGTGTCGGCGCAAATGTAATGCTCGCCACGCCAGACAACCGCCATAATCTGTTGCAAGACCCCGTGCCATTCATTTAATTCCGGTTGATCGATCAGTTCTAACGCCGGACCATAACTAGCCTGCAGAGTCAAAACCGGCGGCTCACTGCTGAGATTATTAATACACGCCAGGCGAAATCCACCATGAATTACTGCAATCCGACAGACCTCGGAAAACAATTCCCTACGATTATGAACCCGCAGAATCGCCTGATTGGCCTCGATTAAAATTCGGGCAATTCCCGTCAGGCGAGTGACGCGCTCCTCGGCGAATTTCCGGGCGGAAATATCCTCGATAATGGTAATAAAATAATCCGGGCGCCCGGCCGCATCGCGCACCAGCGAGGCCGTAATCGCAATCCACACCGTGGTGCCGTCGTAACGGCGACAGCGTTGCTCCCACTGGTCATGAGGGATGATACCAGTCAACAGCCGCGCCATTGCCCCCACCTCGGCGTCCTTATCCTCGGGGGGGCGGAGGTCCCGGAAGGTGAGTTCCATCAAATCCATCCGGCTATAACCGACGATCTCGCAGAGGCGCTGATTGACGCGCATCCAATGCCCATCCGGGCTCACATGAGCAATCCCGACCGCGACCTGCTCAAAAGTGGCGCGAAACCGCCGCTCGGCGGTCTCAAGCGCCCGAACTTGGGCTAACTCGTTGAGCGTAATGCGCAAGCGCTGCTGTTGCCACAACATCCCGATAAAGGCCGCCGCAACCGCCAGCGCCGCAAGGGTCAGCCCGCCCGCAACCCAAGCCAAATTGTAGATTCCGGCCACTGCCTCGTGTTCATCCACTTTGGCGATCAACGTCCACGGCGTCTCCGGCACCGGCTGAGCGACCGCTAACACCCGTACCTGCCGATAATCCTTCCCGCTGATTAAACCCTCTTGGGCGTGAAGTGCTTGATTCACCACCGATTCCTTATTGTCGAGCGTCTGACGCAGACTAAGCGCCGCCCCGGGGCGATGGCGTAACTCGTTCAGATAGACGATCTCTGCGCCGTCATGCCGGATCAGTAGGGTCTCGCCGCTGGCGCTCGGGAGCGGCCAAAATTGGATCAACGGAAATAGATAGCTATTCGGGCGCATCGCCAAAAATATCACCGCCGGCATTTTACCCCCGGCGCTCGTGGCTATCGGCGCGACATAACCTAATTGCAAGGCCGTATCTGTGGGGCGGCGGTGAATATCGACCAGCGTGAGTGCGCCGGTGCGCATCGTCTCTTGTGCCGCCGCCGCGATTTGGTCCGAGACCTGCAGGCTTGGCCCGACCTCAAGGAGGAGACGCCCGGTTGGGTCTAGGAGCGCAATATTATTATAGTTAAATGTTCCACGGACGTTTTCTAAGAGCGCAAGGATCTGCTCCCGGTCGGCGTCGTCGGAATACTTCAGCCAGCCGCTCAACGCAATCCGGAGCGTGGAATTATGCGCCAGGGCATCGGCATCGGCGCGCCGCTCTTCGAGCCACGATGCTACTCCGGCGCTCTTGAGCCGGGCAATCGCCCCCAGGGCATCAAATTGATGGCTACGCAAGGAACTCGATAGGCTATGAAACGCCAGCGCCCCGACGATCGCTAATGTCAGGGTGAGGATCAACAGCACAGATAACAGCGGCCAGGGGCGCCCCTGGGACTCCAAAGTTATCGGTGGGGAGGGGGGGGCGACGCGCAGCACTAATACCATTAACATGGTACTTACTGCGACGAATGCTAATTCGTTGACGTGGCTCTGCCAAACTACTAATTGGGGGTCAGCAAGTTCCAAGAGTATTTTCCCCGCCCATAGGAACCATATCACTGAAAAGACGATGTATCCCATGACCACTTGGAGGATAAAACGGCTACGGGGTGTGGTGAAAACTTGCCGAATCCTCAGCCAGGATTGTTCGCTGAATAGCGCCATTTTGATTTACGGTGATTGATTGAGGAAAATAAAATATACCGCGCCCATCATACACACCAATGCGGCAAAATAATTCCAGCGCAAGGTTTCGCCGAGGACGAATACGGCAAAGACCGCAAATACGGCTAAGGTAATTACCTCTTGGATAATTTTTAGTTGTGCGCCGCTATAGCCGTGTTCAAAATATCCAATCCGGTTCGCGGGCACTGCCAGGCAATATTCGAAAAAGGCAATCGCCCAGCTAATTATAATCGCCTCCATCATCCCAAGTTGCTGATGCTTCAGATGATTGTACCAAGCGACCGTCATTAATGCATTCGAGCCGATTAACAAAATAATTGGGAACATTTCGCCTCCGTAATCACTAACCTATTATACTATCCAATGCCGAGCGCGTTTGGTCTAATTCCCGAGATTTTTCTTTCTTCGAAGCGAGCCACGGATGGCGAGCCCCCGGTTGCGAAACTACGCAGAGTAGGCGCGGGCCGATTATTTGTCCACTGGAGGTTGTGTTTCGCGGACGCCAGGATGAAAATGGAAATGTACGGGAGGCTCACAAGTAAGACGCGTGACAGTCAAGTGTGACTGTCGGGTCTAAAAAACCTCGAGGACCAAAAGCTGGTGGTGGCGCCAGCGGCATCCAGTGAAACGCGAACCACGAACCTGCCCGGACGGCGGGTGACTAAACATAGCAGTGGACTTCAGGCTATTGGCACGGCGCAATTTCTCGTAAAAAAATCTTGGAGGGAAAATGGCTTGGGAATCAGTCATCGGGCTAGAGATTCACGCCCAGCTCGCAACGCAGAGCAAGATCTTTTCGCCAGCGGCTACCGCCTTTGGCGCTACGCCGAACACTCAGGCGTGCGCAATTGACCTTGGGATGCCGGGGGTGTTGCCGGTTCTCAATCTCGCGGCGGCGCGGATGGCGGTCAAATTCGGCCTCGCAATTGACGCGCAGGTCGCCCGCCGCTCGGTATTCGCCCGAAAAAATTATTTCTATCCTGATTTACCCAAGGGCTATCAGATTAGCCAATATGAATTACCGATCGTCGGGCGTGGACAAATTACTATTCTCCTCGATGACGGCACGGTTAAAACTGTAGGGATTACCCGTGCCCATTTAGAAGAAGATGCCGGGAAATCTCTCCATGAAGATTTTCACGGATTATCCGGGATTGATCTTAATCGCGCCGGGACTCCTCTTTTAGAAATTGTCTCGGAGCCAGATTTACGCTCAGCGCGCGAGGCCGTGGCGTATGTAAAAAAGATTCACGCGCTGGTGCGTTATTTAGAAATCTGTGACGGTAATATGCAGGAGGGAAGCCTGCGCTGTGATGCGAATGTTTCGGTACGCCGGACGGGAGAAAATCGTTTGGGAACGCGGGCAGAGATCAAAAATCTCAATTCATTTCGCTTTTTAGAGCGTGCGATCAATTTTGAGATCGAGCGCCAAATCGACCTTTTAGAACGCGGCGGGAGTGTAATTCAAGAGACCCGTTTATATGATCCAGATCGGAATGAGACCCGTTCGTTACGCACGAAAGAAGCCGCGAATGATTATCGTTATTTTCCCGATCCTGATTTATTGCCGCTGGAGTTAAGCGCGGACTTCATCGCCGATGTAAAGACTACTTTACCAGAATTACCGGATGCAAAACGGGCGCGGTTTATTGATCAATACGGACTTTCTAATTATGATGCGACGGTGCTGACCACAAGTCGGGAATTAGCGGATTTTTATGAAGCGACCGTTGCCGTCGTCGGGGAAAAGAAACTCGCTGCAAATTGGGTCATGGGTGATTTCTCCGCTGCGCTCAACAAATTCAATTGCGAAGTAGCGAAAAGTCCGATTACACCGCAGATGCTAGGCACTATGCTCCAGCGAATCGTTGATGGGACCATTACCGGAAAGATTGCCAAAGAGGTCTTCGAGGCAATGTGGAATCAAGAAGGCGCCCCGGACTTGATCATTGAAAAACGCGGTCTGCGTCAACTCAATGATAATTCCGCCCTCGAGGCTACGATTGCGCAGATTATGGCGGAAAATCCGGTACAAGTAGCACAATACCGCGCCGGTAAAGAAAAACTCCTGGGGTTCTTTGTCGGTCAGGTGATGAAATCTACCGGCGGAAAGGCCAATCCTGGACAACTAAACGAGTTACTTCGGAAAAAACTTGCGAGTTAAAATTATGGCGCTTGAACAAGCAGAATTAACGCAATTTCTGTCAGCAGTAATTGAACTATCCAAAGATGCCGGACACCGGATTTTGGAAGTCTATCAATCAAATTTTTCGGTAGATTTTAAGACCGATAATTCGCCGTTGACCGCCGCTGATTTAGCATCTCATAACTGTCTGGTCGCGGGATTAGCGAAATTATTGCCGAGTTATCCAATTCTTTCTGAAGAATCCGGGACGATCCCTTTTGCACAACGGGTAACCTGGGATACTTTTTGGTTGATCGACCCCCTAGACGGGACAAAAGAGTTTGTCAAACGCAACGGTGAATTTACCGTAAATGTCGCGCTAATTCACCGTCACAAGCCGATTTTAGGTGTGGTTTATGCGCCCGCGCAGGAGTTGTGTTATTACGCCGCCTACGAGCAAGGTGCATTTCGCCAAATCGGTCACGCAACCCCAGAGGAAATTACGGTTCAATATCCGGCACATAATCCATTGCGAGTTGTGGGTAGTCGTTCGCATAGCGGGGCGGAATTACAGGATTACTTAAGACAATTGGGTGAGTATCAATTAATTGTCAGCGGGAGTTCCTTAAAATTTTGTCGGGTCGCCGAGGGGAGCGCGGATTTATATCCACGCCTGGCGCCGACTTCGGAATGGGATACCGCGGCCGCGCACGCAATTGTACAGGAGGCCGGCGGTGCGGTAGTTGATTTGCACAGGAAAGAACTGCGTTATAACACCAAAGAGTCGCTCCTAAATCCTTATTTTATTGCCTTCGGCGACCAATCCCGAAGGTGGGTTTTATGAAACTAAATGACCCGCGCCTATTGGCGGTGGGGGTATGTGTCGCGGCGGCGGCCTGGATCGGGAGTGGGTATATCCACCCCAGCGACCAGGGGCACCCCACCCCCGAGATCGCCATAGCCAAAGGCCTACGCGCCGTGCAGGTGCGGGTGTCGGTCGCGGAGCAGCGCGAGGACATCGCCCAAGTTTTAGGTCAGACCCAGGCCCACCGCCGGGTCGAGATCCGCTCCGAATTGGACGGTAAAGTCACCGAGGTTGCGGTCGAGCGCGGCGCGACGGTCACAAGCGGCGCAGTCTTGGTCCGGCTTGGAGTCAGAGACCGCAACGCCCAACTCGCCGAGGCGCGGGCGCTCCTCGCCCAATATCAGGCGGAGCTCGCGGCGACTCAATCACTGGTCAACAAGGGAAACCGCCCGGAATTGGACGTCGTTGCGGCCCGGGCGCGCCTCGAAACCGCCCGGGCGATGATCTCCCGGATCGAGGTGGAGTTGGAGCAGACCGTAGTTCGGGCGCCGTTTTCCGGGGTAATCGAGACCCGCGTTGTGGAAAATGGCTCGTATCTGCACGCCGGCGACCCGATTGCGACATTAGTGGACCTTAATCCGATTCGGGTAGTCGGATACCTCGCCGAGCGCGCGGTCGGGCGGATCACCGCCGGAAAGACCGCCCAGGCACGACTGCTAGACGGGACAGTCGTCACGGGCAAGATCGCCTACATCGCAACGACCGCCGATAGCGCCACGCGCACCTTTCAGGTCGAGTTGGAAGTCCCCAACCCGCAGGGGCGTATCGTTGAGGGAATGACGAGCGAGTTATTGATTCCCTTGGGGAAAATCGTTGCGCATCGGATCAGCCCAGCAATTTTGAGCCTGGCTGATGATGGGCGCTTAGGCGTAAAGATTGTCACGCCGGCGCAGAACGTGGAATTTCTTCCGGTGGAGATTGTCGCATCATCGCCAGATGCAATGTGGGTCGCGGGATTGCCATCACGGGTGACTTTAATTGTCGTCGGGCAGGATTTTGTCAACCCGGGACAAAATGTCCAGCCGGTAGAAGTCTCCGGCTAATCCTCTTAAGAACCGTTGGATTATAACTGATTGATTTAGTTCAAAATCTAACGGATAGATATCTTCCACAAGTGTCTGCTACATCGGGGTTTGCGTTTCGCGGACGACAGCATGAAAATAGCGTGGTTTTTAACAGTCAATTGGAAAACTCTCCATAACTACTCCAGGAGTTACGCAGTTGCGGGCAAGTTATACAGTGGCGCAGACAAATAAAATCGTACCGCATTACGGATGATTTTATTTTTAGCTTCCATCATGCTAATTCCCATTCGATAGAAATAACGTCAGGAGTTACGCAGTTGAAAAATACATTTAACATTTTCAATCGGTTACGGAAGAAATCCGTCTTATGGCTTTCCAACTAAACCAATCAGTTATAATTCAACTGCGTAACTCCTGAATCTTAAAAATATGGCCGTGAGTTCCACGGTCAGCGCTAACCCTGCTAACGCAGGGTTAAGATGCGATGCCTGTGGAGAGGAAGGCGCTGGCCTTGTGGTCAAAAATCATAAGGTGAAACCGGCCTCTGTGAAGCAGGAACTCAGCGCTAAATCTACCTGTGGGTAGATTTGGGGAGGTCTGAGAGAACGGTGGACCCGAAACTTGCGGGAACTCTAACACCGAAGGCTTGTTAACATGGTAATTATTCGTTGTTCACGTGCGGGAATGCTCAAGCGTCCCTTTTATCATATTGTAGTCACCGATAGCCGTAACCGCCGCGATGGACGCTATATCGAACGGATCGGCTATTACAACCCTATCGCGGTAGGCAAGGCGCTCCCGGTCGCGGTGAAGTTAGACCGGGTGGATTATTGGCTGTCGAAAGGCGCCCAAACCTCGGACACCGTGGCGAATCTGCTCAAGAAATATCGCCAGCAACTCGTCGCCGCGCCAGCATCATGAGTGATGATAGCCGTCCGGTAATTATCGGGCGGATTGTAGGGGTGTTTGGGGTGCGCGGATGGGTTAAGGTGCGCTCCTACACCCAACCACCAATTAACCTTCTGACGTATCGACCGTGGCGATTAATTAGCGCTACCGGAGAAATTGCCGAGCAGGAGCTCGTCTCTGGTCACGCACAGGGCAAGGGCCTAGTTGCGCTCTTGAAGGGATGTACTAACCCAGAAAACGCTCTCTTTTGGGTCGGCTGGGAAATTGCGGTACCCCGGACAGCCCTTCCGCCACCGGAAGATGGGGAGTATTACTGGACGGATTTGATTGGCCTGCGCGTGGTCACGCTGACTGGTGTCGATTTGGGGAGCGTTTCCTATCTATTCGAGACTGGCGCCAATGATGTTTTAGTAGTCACGGGTGACCGCGAGCGCCTGATTCCGTATCTGTCGGGGCGCGTGGTGCAAAAGGTTGATCTCGCGGCGCGTCGCATGGTTGTCGATTGGGAACCTGAATTTTGAGAAATGTCGGACGGGGCGGTCAGTGCGCATCGGGGTCGTGACCTTATTGCCGGAGATATTCGCGGCGTTGAATTACGGCGTTTCCGGGCGGGCGCTCCGAGCGGGGCGCGCCAGCATCCAGTTGTGGACTCCCCGCGACTATACCCACGACCGCCACCGCACCGTCGATGACCGACCCTACGGGGGAGGGCCGGGAATGGTCATGAAGGCCCCCCCCCTGGCGGGGGCATTGGAGGCCGCCCGTGCGGCTCTCGGGGCCAACACCCCCGCGATCTACCTCTCTCCGCAGGGGCCGTGCCTGACCCAAACGGTCTTGAAAGAACTCGCGGCGCATCCGGCAATAATTTTAATCGCCGGACGTTACGAAGGCGTCGATGAACGCTTTTTAGCAAGCGCCGTGGATCGCGAATTATCCATCGGCGATTATGTATTGAGTGGCGGGGAATTTGCCGCGCTTGTGGTAATTGACGGCTTATTACGCTTACTGCCTGGAGTTTTAGGACATCCGGCATCCGCATTAGAAGACTCATTTACCAATGGTCTGCTCGATTATCCACACTACACCAGGCCCGAGATTTACGCTGGGAGTGCGGTTCCACCAATCTTATTATCCGGCAATCATGCCGCAATTCGCCGCTGGCGACTAACACAGGCATTACACCGAACCCAACAACGGCGCCCGGATTTATTCGCGGCGCTCGTTTTAACTGAAGAGCAAAGCGCATTATTAAATACGGAGTTAAATTAAATGATTAATCAATTGCTACAAAAGATCGAGGCGGAGCAAATGACCCGAGCGATTCCCGATTTTCGCTCAGGTGATACCGTTATCGTACAGACCCGAGTAAAAGAAGGCGAACGCGAACGCCTCCAGGCATTTGAGGGGGTTGTGATTGCGCGCCGCAATCGCGGATTAGGATCGTCGTTTATCGTCCGTAAAGTTTCACACGGCGAGGGCGTCGAGCGTACTTTTCAAACCTATAGCCCGTTAATTGCCGAGATTATCATTAAACGCCGGGGTGATGTCCGCCGCGCGAAACTGTATTATTTGCGTAATCGTAGTGGAAAATCTGCTCGGATTAAAGAAAAGCTCTAAAGAGTAATTACTTTCCCTCCCGTGAGCTATTTTTTACACGCGAGGGAGTAAATTCAATATTCTTATGCACAACCCGCCTGATGATAAACCGCTTTTACTTATTGTTGACGATACACCCAGCAATCTCTTGATTATTCATAAGCTCCTCAAAGATTACTATAACCTCAAGATTGCGACTAACGGTCCCGACGCAATTCGGATTGCCCAGCATCAACCTCAGCCCCATTTAATTCTCCTGGATATCATGATGCCGGAAATGGACGGCTATCAAGTATGTATCCAATTAAAAGAGAATCCCGCAACCCGCGCTATTCCAGTGATCTTTCTTACCGCGATGTCCGAGACGGAAAATGAGCAATATGGTTTTGATGTCGGCGCGGTGGATTATATTACGAAACCAATTAAAGGATTAATCCTAAAGGCGCGCATCCGCAATCATTTAGCCTTATACGATGCGCAATCGAAACTTGAAAACATTAATCAGCAGCTACTTCAGGAGCGAAAATTAATTGAGGATATTATTATTCGGATGCGGAGCGCAAAATTATTCGACGATCGCTTTCTGCGTTATTTGATATCTTCGGTTGAACGAACTAATGGCGATATTTTATTATCGACTTTTACTCCCCGGGGCGAGCAGTGGGTCTTAATTGGTGACTTTACCGGACATGGATTATCCGCCGCGCTCGGTGCGCCGGTAATCTCCCATTTATTTTATTCTAATGCGAAGCGGGGCATAGATTTGGAATCAGTAATTGCGGAGATCCATTTATTCCTGTATGAGCAACTTCCGACCGATATTTTTATGGCAGGGTGTTTTGTAGAAATTGCTCAACACCGCGAACAAATTAAAATTTGGAATGCAGGGATGCCTCCCTGCCTACTTGTCAATGATGGCGCTGTACAACGCCGGTTTGATTCGCAAAACCTGCCGTTGGGGATTATCAAACAATTTGATGTTGCCCATGGCTATGAATGTTTCTCGGTATCACCGAAAGCCCGACTCAATATCTTTTCCGATGGATTAATTGAAGTCACTAATCCTGACGGTGAATTATTTGGCATCGAGCGCGCCGAACAATTCTTTTCTCGTATTTATAACGATGACCTGCCAATCGAAAGCGTCCTAACCGAACTGCAGAATTTCCACCTGCATAATAATTTTGATGACGATATTACGATTGTTGAGATAAGTTTTCGGCCATGACTGAGCAATCCGCAACGCGCATTAACGAATTACGCGCCCTGATTAACCGACATAATTATCTTTATTACGTCTTGGATCAACCAGAGTTGCCCGACGCTGAATACGACCGGCTGATGGCGGAATTACGCGAATTAGAGCGTATTTCTCCCGAATTAATTACGCCTGATTCGCCGACGCAACGAGTCGGGGCCGCGCCAATTACAACACTCGGGACGGTTCACCACACGCTCCCGATGCTGTCGTTAGAAAATGCCTTTAACGAAGATGAATTGAGCGATTTCGACCGCCGGGCGCGCGAGCGCCTAAAGATTATCGATCAGGAGATTGACTACGCCGCCGAACCAAAACTCGACGGGCTCGCGGTAAGCCTGTGGTATGAAAACGGCGAGCTATGTAGGGGTGCCACCCGTGGCGATGGCCTGGTCGGTGAGGATATCACCCCCAACGTTCGGACGATTAAAATTATTCCGCATCGGCTACGCGGCGACGATTGGCCGGAGGTACTCGAGGTGCGCGGCGAGGTGTACATCCCCCGAAAGGAATTTGCGGAGCTCAATCGCAATGCGTTGATGCGCAACGAAAAGACCTTCGCAAATCCGCGCAACGCCGCCGCCGGCAGTCTGCGCCAGCTCGACCCGCAGGTTACTGCCCGGCGGCCATTGACCATGACCTGTTACGGCATCGGTCGGGTTGTCGGGTCGATTCCGGGGGATTATCACGCGCTAATGGCGGCGCTGGCGCGGTGGGGGTTGCCGACTTCACCCGAGTTGCAGGTCGTCCGGGGGGTGGGGGGCTGTCTGGCTTATCATCGGGAGATGGCGGCGCGGCGGGCGGGTTTGGAATACGATATTGATGGAGTAGTTTTTAAGATCAATAACTTAGCGTTTCAGGAGCGCCTCGGGAGCGTTAGTCGGGCGCCACGCTGGGCGCTCGCCTATAAATTCCCCGGGCAAGAGGAATTGACCGTAGTCAAGGATATCGAGGTCCAAGTGGGCCGCACCGGCGCGCTGACACCGGTGGCACGCCTGTGCCCGGTCCGCCTGGGGGGGATAACCGTGACCAGTGCCACGCTCCATAACCCCGAGGAGCTACGCCGCAAAGACGTCCGGGTGGGGGATACCGTGGTCGTGCGGCGCGCCGGGGATGTCATCCCGAAAATCGTTGCGGTACGGGGCGACCTTCGGTGGGAAAATTCCGTGCCGTTTTTATTTCCCGACAATTGCCCGGCCTGCGGGGCGCAACTAACGCGCCGCCCGGATGGGATCATTATCCGCTGTAGTGGTGGTCTATTTTGTCCGGCGCAGCGGATCGCCACGATCTGCCATTTCGCCTCACGCCGGGCGTTGAATATCAGTGGCCTGGGAGAACACTTGGTGAATCAACTAGTTGCGACCAAGATGCTCGAGACCGTCGCCGATATTTATGGGCTGACCGCCGCGCAGGTCGCGACCCTCGAACGCAAGGGCAAAAAATCGGCGCACAACCTGATTGATGCGATCCAGCACAGTAAAACGACGACGTTCCCGCGGTTTTTGTACGCGCTTGGGATTCGTGAGGTCGGTGAGGCCACCGCCCGGGCGTTGGCGGAGCATTTTGGTGATCTCGCGCAGTTATTGGCCGCGACGGAGGAAATCTTGCAACAGGTGAGTGATATTGGACCGGTGGTTGCGCACGAGGTCGTGACCTTTTTCCATCAACCCCATAATCGAATGGTTATCGCCCGTCTCCAACAGGCGGGGGTAAATTGGCCACCGGTGGTGCGCCCGGAGGTTTCTTCTGCGCTCCACGGCAAGACTTTTGTCTTCACCGGGACGCTTCGGATCGACCGCGCGACGGTGGCGGCGCGGTTAATTGAACAGGGCGCACGGGTCGCGACAACTCTCTCGGCGCAGACGGATTATTTAGTCGCGGGTGATTCTCCGGGGAATAAACTCGACCAGGCGCAGTCCCGCGGGATACGCATCCTCACTGAAGACGAGCTATGGAAAATGCTCAACGAGTAATTGCAGAAGAGCTACGGCTGTCGATTGTGTTATGACACTAAAAAAATCGAGAAGAAATTTCTCCAGTTTTAACGCTAATGAGGCCTTACGGTTCCTGCAGATTGATGAGTTAATTCGCTGGGAAATTGAGATCGACATTAAACCTTATCAGCCGAGCCTTTTTTTAGCAGAACGGTTGCGCCGGTTAGAAAATTTCGATCTAATTTTTTCCGAACGCGCCAGAGAATTATTAATTGATGCGTTGTGTGAAGAGGTAATTGAAAATCACCCACATTTGAAAATTTGGAAGGCTGCCCCATTGCAAAGTGATGAATTTAAGGGGCAGGTGGATTATTTGATCGCCCCCAAAAAAGCCTATCTATCCACGCCGTTACTCTGTGTCGTAGAGGCCAAAAAGGATAATTTCGAGCAGGGACTTGCTCAGTGTCTAGTCGAAATGAAGGTCTGTCGATGGAATAATGAACAAGCGGGCTCCAAGATTGATGTCTACGCTATTGTTACCAATGGCGAAGTTTGGAAGTTTTATAAATTGACCATCGTGGGGCAAGTCTTTGAAACCTTACCTTATTCTCTGGTGGATAGGGATAAAATCTTGGCTATCCTTGAATTGGTTTTTACGCAGTGTGAAAACAATTTGTCTAAAATTTGATTAGGGATAATGACCGGATTGTTACGGAATCATTTCGTAGGTGACGTTCTAGGACAGAAATTCAAGCCAGTGCATCCCTGCGCAATACGCATCCTCACCGAGGGCGAATTATGGAAAATGCTCAACGAGTAATTGCCGAGGAATTACGGCTATTGGTTGCGTTACTGGCGCACCCGGCGCCGGATTCCCTCGCGACGCTCGCTGATTGGGCGGACGATGCGCCGTGGTTGGATGCGGCACGGCGGGAATTAGCCCAAACTCCGCTTTCCCATTGGCAGGCCGAGCATACCCGTTTGTTTATTAATGGCCACCCCACAACGGTCTGCCCGCCATTTGCCTCGGTATATCTTCATGGTCAAATGTATGGCCCAGCGACAATCGCGGCACAGGAGTTATATCAATCTTTGGGATTAACGCCGGCGCTGGATATTCCAAGTGATTATCTTGGAATGCTTCTCGAATGCGCAATTTTCCTCATAGAAAACGAACAACAAAACGCCCCTTCGTGGAATGCGTTATGGAACGAATATTTAATGACCTGGATCGGCGATTTCGCAACTGACCTGCAGCGTGAATCTCAATTAATTATTTATCGCGCACTAGGTGAGAGAATTGCGTTTTTGTTGGAATCCGCCGCTAATGCTTAGTCATCGAAGCGAGCCACGGATGGCGAAACTACGTTTCGCAGGGTAGGCGCGGGCCGATTTTGGTATTTGTTCGTTGCGTTGGGGGTTGTGTTTCGCGAACACCAGGATGAAAATGGGGATGTATGAGCGGGAGGCTCGGAAGTAAGGCGCGTGATAGTCAAATTTGACTGTTGGGTCTAAAAAACCCTAAAGAGCGACGCAAACCAAGGGCTGGTGGTGGTCAGAGGTCGGGCGTCCAGCAAAGCGCGAACCACGTAGTGGAATACGTTTGGACGGCGGGTGACTAAATCATTAGCAACGGACTCCAAGATAGAATTTTTTGGTATCATGGCCGTCCAGTGCGCTGGGAAGTTCTACAATTCAGCATAGAGATGCGGCTCTGGTCTGGCGTTTTTTGTAGCAGGTCGGCCGTGTTGGCTGGTGGTGTTGCTAGATGGTTCTTAGTGTGTTTGAATATGTGTAATTATGTACGTTGAGGCGAGCCACAAATTCCGCGAAGCGAGCCACGGATGGCGAGCGACCCCTCGCCTGCAGTTGCGAAACTACGTTTTGCAGAGTAGGCGATGGCCGATTTTGGTATTTGTCCACTTGGGTGTTGTGTTTCGCGGACGCCGGTGTAAGAATGGGGGCTACGAGCGGTGGGCTCGGGAGTGGGCGCGTGACAGCGTGAAAATGTAAGATATCGCACTATGGCGGTATATTCTGGGTATTAAATTTAACCTAAATTAAGGAACCAAATGATGTTTAAGAAGAAAGCATTAGTACTAGCCGTTAGCGCCGTGATCGCTACTGTTTCTGTGGTCTTGACCGGATGTAATGGCGGCGGGGATGACACGAGTACGAGCACAACCTCGGGCGTGTCAAATCAAATCCGTAACCCGAGAGGCAGTGTGCAGGGCGTGGTTATGGATACTAACGGAAATTTCTTAGAGGGTGCTACGGTAACCCTCGGCGAGCAAACGGTAACCACTAACAGTGGGGGACAATATTATTTCAGGGATGTTGAGGTAATTGGTGCGAGTTCCACTGAGGGCGTTGTTCCACAACCAGGTCTTGTAATTAGCATTGTTGGACCGCCTACAGTTAGTCAGGACGCCACGGTCTATGAGTATTTGAATGCGACGGTTCAAGTAACCCCGGAGGCACAGATAGACGGAAATGGCGATATTGTGGGCGCCGGCGCTGCTGCTACGGTGACCAATCCGGTCAATACCTTCATTGATGGCTTCGTGGCTCAGGCAGGAAATGTCATGTTGCCCAAGAAAATCGCTGTGGTTACCGGCGTGCTGAGAAACTGCGTAACTGGTGAGCCAATTGAGAACCAGAGAGTTTCTCTTGACATGAACGGAATCAACGTTCCAGGGGCAGGGGCAGGAGGTACTGCCTCATTTCCTAATGCCAATGTCTCCTATGCTACCGGCAACTACTTCGCTACCACATCTGCTGATGGGAAATTCACTATCACAGGCGTTCCAGCTGATTCAACCTTGGAACTCTATTCAAGCGGTTACAGCGCTATTAGAGGAATGGTTACGCAACCGGGTGATGATGGTCGTGTCCTCATAGCGGTTAACACCACTTACGAAGAAGAGGTTGTTAATCTAGGTAACGTCAATGCCTGCTCCCTGAGTGCGGTTGATAATATTCCTCCGTCTGTTACCTCAATAAGTGGAAGTGTTGGTGTCTGCCCAGTGCAAGATACAGCCCTCATCGAAGCGGTGGATGGTGTTACTGAGCGTGTTGAGTTGCGTAATGGTGTTGATGGTTCTGCTGAAAATCCAATTGTGGTCAATTTCTCTGAAAGGATGGCGCCTCTCACCAATGGAGCAATTTATGTGCGTGAGTGGAATGCTGCCAGTACTACCGCAGTTGATATAGCTACAACCGCAACCCTGGCGCAGGACGGCAAGAGTGTAAGTTTGGTGCTAGCTGACCCTATTGATATGGGGCCGGTTAATTTTGACGTCATGATTCTACAGCCGACTACCGACCTTGCCGGTAATCCGTTAGCGCTAAACGATAATATTGATCCTCTGACAGGTGTGGAGGATCCCAGAGAATTACTGGATGTAGTCAATCCGATCAATAATTCAACGATCGTGTTGAATGCGTGCACCTTTAAGGATGTCACTGCTGGGACACCAGGGATTTTGGCCCAAACTGCCGGTGGTGAAGCTACTGAAGATGCAACCAATGATTTTATTGGTACGCTTACTAACCATTCGCAGAACTTAGATGCAAGTGATACGTATATCGCAGCAGACGGACCCCGGCAAGGTACAGAAGTCAATGCGGCTATGGATCGCCTCGACGAGTTGGAAGATGCTCGAGATGGTGCTTTAGATAATGCTCACGATTCCAATACCGCGAGCCTGACCTTTACCGCAGGAAATGCAACTGGGTACCTTATTAAGATTACGCGTACTGCCCTTAATGCCGATAAGTTTGGTGCTGTACCTGCCGATAACATAGATATCTATGATGATATTGGTATTAAGCAAAATGATGCACCGCTCTCTAGCGGCGGTAAGTTGCCTCTGCTTACCGAAGGTGACGTGTACTCCATTGATATAACAGGTGTTGTGCCGGGTGATACGGTCTCCATTCAACCAATTGACGCATTTGGTTATCCGCTCGGGGAACCAGTAACCGCCTTGTTAATTGACAATACTCGTCCGACTACCGTTCTACAGCACGCCTATCGTGACGATAATGCTGGTACTTCTGCCCCGGCGGTTGTTACGACAACTGGTGATGGTGGCGAGCTCTCTTGGCCAGGTCAGGACAAGCAAGTTGGTACGCCTCTCCTGCCGATTACGCCTCATTTGATTGATATATTAGCTGCCAACGGTGACGACATTAGTAAAACGGCTGGTGCCGATGCAGACCGCTCGTTAGACAGAGAGCTGTCGAACAGGTCCAAGTCTAATCAGGACGCGATGATGGCAGAAAATGCCTATGACACCACTGCTTTTAATGCAATGGTGAGTGCTGGCATGAACCGGGGGATTGGTGTTGCCTTCTCGGAAAATATCGCTATTGCCTCCGCCGCTCCTACGGAGTCCACAACCGCTGGTTTTGATAACTGCGTAGCCCAGAACGATACCGTGGTCCGTGTCCATGAGGAACTGGTTGGTGGTGCGGGTGAGAATGCTGCTGTTGGTCCTAACCCAACAACTGAAAAGCTTGATGAAGCTGACCTGGTTCGTTGTGAGACTACCAATGTGCTGACGCTGGCTAATGAAGATCATGGTAAAACCATCGACTTTAACGGTGTCGTTGCAGATGCGGCCGGTAACACAACTACAGCAAATTCTCATGCTCAAGTTGTGGTACAGGATGATATGCCTCCGTTTTTGACCTTCGCGGCTTTTGATGGTCTGAACTTGGAGTTGCAATTCAATGAGCCGGTGGATATCGCTGGGGGTGTGGCCATAACCTTTAAAGACCCCAAGGGCGTAAATGCTGATGTCGTTTTGGCTTTGACGGCAGCTAACACCACGAGCGGCTCAAATGGAACGAGATTGACTGTAAACCCCGGACTGCTAGGTGATGACATATTGGCCAACATAATCGATCCCGAGGTAGCTAGTGGCTATGTATATGTAGAGGATGGTGCTTATTACGATGCGTCTAACTACACCAATGCTAATGCTCCCGTAG
>Ga0114939_10001419_pt1 | contig 18891 bp, 10 predicted proteins | sample AshMeaCrysSpring_FD_87196 | JGI IMG/M metagenome (GOLD analysis project Ga0114939, IMG submission 87196) | Groundwater microbial communities from Big Spring, Nevada to study Microbial Dark Matter (Phase II) - Ash Meadows Crystal Spring | ecosystem: Environmental > Aquatic > Deep subsurface >...
CCGCTGCAGGCCGGCTGGTTCTTCAAGATCAAGCTGTCCGACCCGTCGCAGCTCGACGCGCTGATGGACGCCACCGCCTACGACGCCCTGACCCAGGGCTGATACCCGCCGCGCAGGAGCCTCGTGTGATGCGCTCCTGCCCGCCACCCCTCGCCTCCCGCCTGACCGCCCTGCGGCCGGCCTGCCCGCAGGCCCCGGCCCGGGCCGCGCCTTTGCCCGACGACGACGCCACCGCCATGACGACTCCCGCCCTGCCACGCCTGAGCGACCTCGAGAACCCGCGCGAGTTCACCGCGCGCCACATCGGCCCGGACGCGACCGACGAAGCCCGCATGCTGGCGGCGATCGGTCCGGCCAGCCGCCGCGCGCTGATCGACGCCATCGTGCCGCCCTCGATCGCGCGCCCGGCGCCGATGGACCTGCCCGCGCCGCTGACCGAGGCGGCCGCGCTGGCCGAGCTGAAGGCGCTTGCGGCCAAGAACCGCGTGCTGACCTCGCACCTGGGCTGCGGCTACTTCGGCACGCACACCCCCGGCGTCATCCTGCGCAACATTCTCGAGAACCCGGCCTGGTACACCGCCTACACGCCCTACCAGGCCGAGATCAGCCAGGGCCGCATGGAAGCGCTGGTGAACTTCCAGACCATGGTGACCGACCTCACCGGCATGACCATTGCCAACGCCTCCATGCTGGACGAAGCCACTGCCGCCGCCGAGGCCATGACGCTGGCCAAGCGCAGCGTGAAGAGCAAGAGCAACACCTTCCTGGTGGACGCCGACTGCCACCCGCAGACCATCGAGGTCATCCGTACCCGCGCCGAGCCGCTGGGCCTGGAGGTGCGCGTGGGCGCCCTGCCGGCGCTGATGGCGACCGGCGACTACTTTGCCGTGCTGGCCCAGTACCCGGGCAGCAGTGGCGCCGTGCCCGACCTGCGCGGCCTGGCCGAGCAGGCGCATGCCCAACAAGCCGCGCTGTGCGTGGCGGCCGACCTGCTGGCGCTCACGCTGCTGCTGCCGCCGGGCGAGTTCGGTGCCGACATCGTGCTGGGCAACACCCAGCGCTTCGGCATGCCCATGGGCAACGGTGGGCCGCACGCCGCCTACCTGGCCTGCCGCGACGAACACAAGCGCTCCCTGCCCGGCCGCCTGGTGGGCGTGAGCGTGGACGTGCACGGCCGCCCGGCCTACCGCCTGGCGCTGCAGACGCGCGAACAGCACATTCGCCGCGAGAAGGCCACCTCCAACATCTGCACCGCGCAGGTGCTGCCGGCCGTGATGGCCAGCATGTACGCCGTCTACCACGGCCCGCAGGGGCTGACGCGCATCGCCGAGCGCGTGGCACGCTACACCGCCATCCTGGCGCGCGGCCTGCAGGCGCTGGGCCACACGCTGGCGCACGGCACGGCGTTCGACACCGTCACCGTGCAGACCGGAAGCGCTACCAAAACCATAGCTGAACGCGCCCTATTGGCGGGTGCCAACCTGCGTTTTTGCTCTGAAACCTCGCTCGGCATCTCGCTGGATGAGACCACCACGCGCGACGACCTGGCCTTGCTCTGGTCCTGCTTCGCCACGCCAGGCCAAGCCCTGCCCTCGGCGGAGGCACTGGACAACGGCACCACGCTGATCCCGGCCGCCCTGCGCCGCAGCAGCGCCTTCCTGACGCACCCGGTGTTCAACACCCACCATTCCGAGACCGGCATGCTGCGCTACATCCGCGCCTTGAGTGACAAGGATCTGGCGCTGGACCGCAGCATGATCCCGCTGGGCAGCTGCACCATGAAGCTCAACGCCACCAGCGAGATGATTCCCATCACCTGGCCCGAGTTCGCGCACATCCACCCCTTTGCCCCGGCCGAGCAGCGCGCCGGCTACGCCGAGCTGGACGCCCAGCTGCGCGCCTGGCTGTGCCAGGCCACCGGCTATGCCGGCATCAGCCTGCAGCCCAACGCCGGCAGCCAGGGTGAGTACGCCGGCCTGCTGGCCATCCGCGCCTGGCACAAGGCCCAGGGCCAGGGCCACCGCGACATCTGCCTCATCCCGGCCTCGGCCCACGGCACCAACCCGGCCAGCGCGCAAATGGTGGGCCTGACCGTGGTGGTGACCGCCTGCGATGCCCGGGGCAACGTGGACCTGGCCGACCTGAAAGCCAAGTGCGAGCAGTACAGCGAGCGCTTGGCCTGCGTGATGATCACCTACCCCAGCACGCACGGCGTGTTCGAGACCGGCGTGAAAGACCTGTGTGCCCTGGTGCACCAGCACGGCGGCCGCGTCTATGTGGATGGCGCCAACATGAACGCGCTGGTGGGCGTGGCCGCGCCGGGCGAGTTCGGCGGCGACGTGAGCCACCTGAACCTGCACAAGACCTTCTGCATTCCGCACGGCGGCGGCGGCCCCGGCGTGGGCCCGGTGTGCGTGGTGGAAGACCTCGTGCCCTACCTGCCCGGCCATGCCACCGGTGGCGTGGCGTCGCAAGGCGTCGGCGCCGTATCCGCTGCGCCGCTGGGCAATGCCGCCGTGCTGCCGATTTCCTGGATGTACGTGCGCATGATGGGTGCCGAGGGCCTGACGGCCGCCACCGAGGTGGCCATCCTGAGCGCCAACTACATCAGCGCCCGTCTGAAGGACTTTTACCCCACGCTCTACGCGAGCGAGAACGGCCATGTGGCGCACGAGTGCATCCTGGACCTGCGCCCGCTGAAAGAAACCAGCGGCGTCAGCGCCGAAGACGTGGCCAAGCGCCTGATGGACTACGGCTTCCACGCCCCCACGCTGAGCTTCCCCGTGCCCGGCACGCTGATGGTGGAGCCCACCGAGAGCGAGACGCTGGACGAACTGGACCGCTTCATCGACGCCATGATCGCCATCCGCCGCGAGATTGCCAAGGTGGAGCGTGGCGAGTGGCCGCAAGACGACAACCCGCTGAAGAACGCGCCGCACACCGCCGCCAGCCTGCTGGGTGCCGAGTGGCAGCACGCCTACCCGCGCGAGGTGGCGGCCTTCCCGCGCGGCGAGGAACAGCACGCCAAGTACTGGCCGCCGGTGGGCCGCATCGACAACGTCTGGGGCGACCGCAACCTGTTCTGCAGCTGCGTGCCGGTGAACGAACTGGCGCAGGAAACGCCCTGAACTGCAAGCCGCACCGCATGGCGCAACCGCGCCATGCTCACGCCGACAATACGATGCCGTGGTCCTTCCGGTCGGTGAGGATCTCGAACGCCGCGCGATGCTGCGTGGTCAGCGTGCGCGTCGGGCAACCGCATTCCGACAGGTGCACCGTACAGGTGGCCAGCTTGGTATTGAGGCAGGTCTTCTGCCCACCGGGCGGATCGTCGTAGCCCAGGGCCACAAAGCGCTCGGCCGGCGCCTGCATCTGCACCGAGAGGTGCACCGGCCCCTGCTCGCCTTCGATCGACCAGCGGAACCAGTCGTAGCGGCCGCGGTTGCGCAGCGCCTGCCCAATGCTGTTGAGCCGCAACTCCCGCTCGCCCAGCCGCAGTACCACGCTGCTCAGCGGCGGCGTCCACAGCGGGCCGAATTTCAGGCGCGCGGTGGAACACTCCAGAAAAACATCAGGCTCACCGTCGAAGCCGGCCACCTGGCCCCAGGCATAACGATCCGTGTGCTTCAGGCCCCAGTTGTGGTTCTGGCTGCCGCGCCAGCCGTCGATATCGACCCGCTGCCCGTTCACCTGCAGCGTGCCGCAGAAGTCGGCCAGCGGCACACCGCTGAGCGCTTTGGCCTTGGGCAGGGGGCGGTGGTAGAGCGACAGCGGCAACAGAAAGCCCGGCCGCCTTGCGCCGTCGTAGCGCAGATCCCATGACAACTCGCGCTGCTGCTGGCGTGCCGTTCCGCGCAACATCGACTCGTCCAGCACCGCCGCGCCCAGCCGCACCTGCAGCCCGGCGCCGTAAAAGGCGCAGCGCGCCTGCGGCACCGGCTGCTTGATCGCCGTGATCTGCGACGCCTCGCCGTCAAAGTAGATCGCCCACAACTGCCCCTCGGTACCCGCCGGGTTGCCCCGGGGGCTGAACAGCGTGTAACGAATCCAGAACGCCAGCGGCCGGCTTGGATGGTTGGCACGGAGGAAGTAGCTCTCGTAAAAGCCGCGCGAAGAATGACGATCAAACTGCGAGGCATTCACCGCCTGCGCCAGTTGCTGCGTGGAAAGTTGGGTGAGGTCGTGCATGGCGTGGGACCCGAGGTGCGCGTCCATGCTAACCGTTTGCTCCCGGCCGGCCCAAGTTTTCAAGGAGGCTTCAATAAACCTCAGTCTCCGTACCCACGCTATGCGAGATTGGGCTTTAGCTGGCAGTCGCTTCGATCGCACCAGCGGCCAAAGCGACCGCCGCTCCCGTCCCCCGCAACATCCTTCAGAACCTTGGCAGCCGTGTCATTCATCGCGTTGATCAACGAACCTGCGGGTTGCTCCTGAGCCAATCAAACATGAGTGACTGCGACTGCGGTTTGGCAACGTATTGCGATAACGGGTGGTAGGTTTGGAGACCGTAACCTGCCGCACCTGCCGCACCTGCCGCGACTGAGCCGCCCGCGTACAAAAGAACGGGGTTAGCGGTAAAGATTCCCGTAACAAATAGCGCACCACCCGTTAGAAACCCGCCTCCCCCAAAAACTGCAGCCGTCTTGCTATAAGTCACCGGATCCCTCCAGTCATTGACTTGGCCCAGATAGGCAGCCCCTGCTGTCGTCACGCTTTTCCTCATCACGCTGTTCGATACTGGCGATCCCAGCGACACAAAACTCAGGTTGCCGTAGCTTCGCCCATACAGCGCCCCCGCCTGCAACGCCTTTCTGGCGTCCTCATTGCCTGCGCTATGCAACACGATGAGGCTTGGGCCCTGAGCGTTGAGCGTTCTATAGGTGTATTCGTTTAGCACGTCTTTCTTGCTCAGACTGTTGGGTAGATATTCGCCCACATCCCCAACCAGACCTTCAGTCCCGTTGTTGATGTAGCCCGTATTCACCCCCCCCAATGCCTTGGACAGCGCTTGCGCGCTCGCCCCAGCATCCTGGCGTGTGTTGTCCATGCCCGTTTGCAGAAACACCCGCGCCTGTCCGTTAATGTTCACATAGCCCATGTCGGCCTCCTCGGCAATTGCTGCTCTGTCGTTGAGATTGTTCAGGTCTTGAATGTTGCTGCCCGTCATGTTTTGCGCAGAGCTATCTTTGACGAGTATGGGTGAATCGGTTTTTCCTATGCCTGCAATCAGTTGATAGAGGACTTCGGGGTTCTCTGCTGCCAGTTTGCGCAGGTCGTTGTCGCTCAGGTTAATAATTTTGTCGTTATCATTTTTGTCGCGCGCAACAATTCTGCCTCGATAGTGATACAGATTGTTGTACTCCGCCGCATTGCCCCCGGTCTGGCTGGCAATGTTCACCGCCGCCACGTTGCTGCCGTCTGCAGCAATAAGGCCCACGGTCGCAGAGACCGTCTTCGCCAGCGCCAGTGCGTTCGTGTCGCTGATGCCCGCTTGCTTGGCATAGTTTGCTGTGAGTTCACCCACCACCCCGCCCAAAGCCCCCGGCGCACATCCCCCAGCGGCTGTCGCCGCGCCCGCCGCACAACCCAGCACCGCATGTGCCACGGCCTGGGTGTAGCTGTTGAGGGTGCCGTTGTCCTTGGCATCGCCAATCGCATTGGCCCCGCTGGCCATGCCAGCGGTCACGATGGCGCTGGCAAGTGCACTTTGCAGCGCATCCGCCGTGAGCGGTTTGCCGTTGATGGCGCTGGTTATCACGGTGCTGCTGAGGCTGTTGACCACGTTCCTCTGCAGGTTGCCCATGAAGTCGTTGACCGCCTGGGTGGTACTGGTGGCTTGGGCGGCGGCTCCGCTCTGGCCGGTAGCCGTCGGGTTCACTCCGGGGTTGAGGCTTTGGATGGCGCCGGCAGTGGCCATGGCGGTGAGCAGGCCTTTGATGCTTTGCTCACTGCCCAGTTGCTCCAACGTCTTGCCTAAATCCCCGCCGTTGTTGACCAGTGCCACCCCGGCCTGGGCGGTGAGGGCGGCAAAACCGGCGTTGACAGCCGCTCCCGCCGCCGTGAGGCCGCCAGCACTGGTGGCCAGGGTAAGCCCGCCCAGGGTGGTGGTGCTGGTGGCGGCCGTGGTGGCGGTGGCCGCCGTCGTGGTGGTTGTCCCCAGCAGCTCCGCCCCCATGCCGCCGGTGTAGGCGGCAACGGCAATGCTCAGCAGCGCCGCCCCAGCCGGCGTAAGCCCCTGCTGGCTGTAACTCCATTGCTCGTTAACGAGTTTGATCTGTTCCCAGTTGACCTTGGGGTTGGTCTGCAGGTCTTGGAGATAGGCCAGACCGGGTTGCTGGCTCAGGGTCTGCAGTTGGCTCTGCAGGTTCTGGGCACTGGGCGCTGTGCTGCCGGTCTGCACCGTAACCCTGAGGGTCGGGTCTATGGCCACATTGCCTTTGAGCTGGGTGAGGCTGGCGGTCTGGGTGGTGCCGCCCTGGCCGCTCTGGGCCTGCCACACGCCCAGGGTCTCGCTGCTCTCGGTACGGCTGGTCTGGGTGGTGCTGATGCTGGAAGTCAGCACCAGTTCACCGTTCTTGCCTGGCTCCTGGCTGATGGCGATGGTGTTGGCCTGTACTTCGGCGCCTTGCAGGGTGGCCTGGTTGCCAACCTTGATGTCAATGCGCTCGGTGCTGGTCAACCGGCTGGCCACAGCGGTGGTCTGCAGGCTGCTGGCGGTGCTGCTGCTCTGGTTCAGGCTGATGCCCAGCAGACTTTCGGTGGTGCGCACTTCGGTGCTGCGCTGCTCGACGTTGACCGACTCATAGAAGGCCTGGGTATTGCCGCCTTCTACTGTCAGGTTGTTGTCCGCCTTGAACTGGGAGCCCACGCTCACCAAGTTGTTGCCGGCGCTGATGGTCACATCGGCGCCGCTGACCTGGCTGCCGATGGCCTGGGCGCTGCTGGCGGTGCTGCGCTCTTCTCGGGTGCTGCTGCTCAAGAAGCCGCTTGCGCTGCTGCGGCTGGCATAGTCGTAGCTGGCGCTCTGCTCGCCAGCGGCCAGGATGATGTTGTTGCCTGCCCCTAACGTGGTGTTGCCTGCGGCGCTGATGTCTGCCGCGCGGGCAGTAATGTCCTTGCCTGCGCTGATGGAGAGGCTGCCGCCTGCGCTGACTTGGCTCCCTACCTCGCTGCGGTTGCTGTCCTCTACGGAGGCGTTGACGCCGCCGGCCTGGTAGATGCGGTTGGTTTCCGCGGTCTGCAGGTTGATGTTGCCGGCGGCGCTGAGGTTGGCATTGCCGGCGCTCTGGACAACACCCGCTACGAGATTGATGTCTTGCCCGGCGCTGGCCACCAGGGTCCCGCCGGCGCCGCTGACGTACAGGCCGGCAATGCGGGTGAGGTCGGTTCGGCTGGCTTGGCCGTTGCCGCTTCCTTCGGTAGTGGCGCTGGTGCTGGCGACGTTGATGCTGCCGCCGGCAAGCAGCTGGAGGTTTTGCTCGGCGCTGATGCGCCCGCCGATGTTGTTGATGTCGCCCGCGGTGCTGATGCCGGTGTTCTGCGCGCGGATGTCGCCACCCAGGTTGGCCACTGTCTGCGCGTTGAGGCTGACCACACGACGCCCCTGGATGCTGCCGCTGTTGAGTACGCTGGCCGCATCGATCTGCACGTCGGCGCCACCGAGCAGCGCGCCGCCCGCGGTCAGATCCCCCTCCTGCACCCGCGCATAGAGCTGGGGCACGAAGGCTTTTTGTGTGCTGCCGTCCGGCAGAGTGACTTCCTTCTCGACCAGCCAGACGATATCGCTGGTGAGCATTGCCATCTGCTCGGCGCTCAGGGCGACGCCTGGGCGCAGGTTGTAGGTCTGTGCGTAGGTGATGCCGGCATTCATCAGGGCGCGGTACTGCTGCTCATCACTGGAGTAGTCCGCGAGAAAGCGCCGGCCGGTCAGCTGGGCGACCTGCTCGCGCACCAGCAGTTGTTCGTAGAACCCGTCACCCAGGCGTTTTTGGGTGGTGGCAGGGTCGTAGCCCAGGGCTGCGGTCATGTAGTCACTGCCCAGCCAAGTCTTGTATTGGGTAAAGCGGGGGTCGGTCTCCAACAGGTAGCTGGCGTTGTTGCCGGCCGCCGGCCGGAAGAGGCTGGAGCCCGGGGCGGTGTTCAAACCGTTGCCAGGGTCTGCGCTGCGGATGACGGTGTTGCCGCCATCGCTTCCGCTGCTGCTGCCGGCGGCGGCCGGAATCTGGATGATGCCTTGGTTGACGCCGGAGCCTTGGCTGGTGCTGACACTGGCGGTGTTCAGGCTCAGGCTCAATGGCACCGCATCGCTGTAGTTGTAGGGGCGGTAGGCGCTGTAGCGCACGCAGTTCTTGCCGCCGCATCCGTAGTCGAAATTGCCGTCCCAGGTGTACTGGGTACCGCTACGCGCGGCACTGGTGTTTATGGTCTTGGCCTGGTTGTTGATGGCGGCCGCAGTGACCTTGAGCAGACCGCCGGCCACGATCTGGCTCTGTTCGTTGAGCAGGCTGTCGCTGGCGTTGAGGGTGAGGTCGCCCGCGGCAGAAATTTTCCCGGGCGTGCTGTGCGTTACAACGGCCTGGGGAACGTCGCGGCTGAGTTCGCGGAAAGTGACGTAGGTGATGGCGCTGTTGTTGACGCTGGAACGGAAAGCGTCGAGCCTGGCCTGCAGGTTCATCCAAGGGGCGGCAGCGGCCTCCCAGGCAGCAAGCTCGGAAGAAGTGGGGTTGTAGCAGCCGAAATCGTTGCAGTAGGCATACGGTCGCGAGCCGGGATTGCCACCCGCAGGCGGCGCAACACCGAAAACACTCCAGATTGCGTCGCCGGCGCCATAGGCAAAGCTGTCACCCACGTAGGTGCTGGTGGTGTTGCCCTCAAAGTCCGTGCTGCTGGTGGTGTGTGCCGCCACAAAAGCATTGCCGCTGCCGTAGTAGGGCTGGTACTTGGTGTCTGCGTAGACGTGGCCCACCGGCAGAAAGCGCCCTTGCGCGCCGCCATAGGCGTAGCCGCCGCCGCCGCCAGCGGAGCCAAAGTTGGTATGGAGCAGCCAGGCGATCTGCTCCTGAGTGTAGAGCTGGCCGGAGGCAGCGATGTACTCGCGGTCTGCCTTGCTGCCGGCGCTGTTGATGTCGTAGGCGAAGTCTGGGTTGGTGTTGCTGATGCGCGCAGCGCTGGCGGCAAGGTTGCCCATGGCGGCAATGGTGCCGCCGGCGTTGCTGATGCTTTGTGCGCTGCCGGTGGCGCGGCGGTTGGCGTCCAAGCTGCCGCCGATGACCATGTCACCGCCGCTGTAGATGAGAGCGCTTTGCCCGTCGGCATAGCCGTTGGTGAGGGTGCCCGCCCCGATGTCCAACCGATCTCGCGCAGCGATGACGGCTGCTTTGGTCGACTGACCGCTTGGCGCGGCAAGGGTTTCGGCTTCGTTAGACAGACTGGTGGCGCTGAGGCTCACGGTGTCGCCATAGATGCGGCCGGTACCCACGTTGCGCAGCGTAGCGGCGTCGATGCGGGTATTCGCGCCATCCACCAGGCCGCGGTTGGCGAAGGTGTCGGTGGCGGTGATACGGGTATCGACTGCCACCAGTTCGCCAGAGGCACTGTTGTCCACTTCGGCGGCGCTCAGGTTCAACGTGCCAGTGTTGCCGAGGGTGCCGTCAGCCTGCACACCGGCGACTGCGGTACCGCTGTTGACGATGTGGCCCGCGTACACGCTGGCATCGCCCCCGGCGGCCAGGAGTGCCGCAGTGCCCGAGTTGTTGACCTCGCCTTCCACCTTGAGGGTGAGATTGCCGCCAGCGTAGATGCTGCCGCTATTGGCCACACCGTGCGCGGTGACTGCGCCGACACCGTCGTCGACACTGCCACTGCGGGTGCTGTTGCTGCTGCCACTGGCGGTGATGCTGATGTTGCCGCGGGCCTGGATGGTGGCGTCGTTGGTGAGCCAGCCGTTGGCGTGCAGCACCAGGTCGCCGCTGTTGGCTTGCATGCTGCCTTGGGTGTTGACGCCCAGACCTTTCTCGGTCCCGGTGAGGTAGATGTGGCCGGCGTACATGCCACCGATGGCCGCCACGTCCAGCGCAAAGCGCGGTTTGGCCTCGCCGGCCTTGGCCGCGATGGGAACCGGCGTGCTGCCAGTGGTTTCTCCGGTGGGGTCGGCGGCGTTGACCTGGTTGGCGCCAAGCACCAGCTTGAGGTGGTTGGCCCACAGGCCGGCGTTGACTTCAGCGGCACGCGCGAGGATCTGGGTGGCGCTGGCCGTGCGGGTGTCCAGACCCAGCCCCTCTATCTGGATGCGCCCACCGGTGACCTGGTAGCTCTCCAGGTTACCGCCGTTCATGACCGGGGTACCGGTGGTCAGGGTTACTGTGCTGGCGTTGATGAAACCGCCACCGTTGACCTGGATGCCGGAGGGATTGGCAATGATGACTTCGGCTTTCGATCCAGCCACTTCAACGTAGCCTTTGAGGTAGCTGGGGTTGCTGGAATTGACTTCGTTGAGGATGACGCGTGCCGCACCGCCTGAGACCATGGGGTTGCCCGCAATCCAGCCGCCGAGCTGGGTCTGCACGTTGGCGGCGCTGTTGTTGAGAATGGCGCCTTGGGCCTGCACGTCAAACTGGCTGTAGGTGTTGCGGCTCACACCCGCAGCACTGGGCGTCTGGATGTTGACCTGCGGCAGACCGTTGGCGGTGTTGAGAATGACCGGGCGCTGGTTGCCCGGGGCACTCGGGTCGGCAATGATCTGCGCCTGGGATGACAGGGCAACCATCAAGCCCGGCAGCGCCAAGGTGGCGACAGCAGCGGTGGCGCCGCTGGCCGCCTTGCTGCAGGTCCGGGCCGTCTCGGCCACGGCCATGCGACAGCCGCGCGCAGCGTTGAAAATGATGCGGTGCAGTTTCTTGTTCATGACTGGGTCTCCCTGACGAATGCCTGCTTGCCCCCACTCCCCCGGTGAACCGGGAGGAGCGGGGTCGGTGGACGATGCTCAGAACTTGTAGAGCAAGCCCAGCGTGAGGAGGCTTTGCTCCGGTTTGCCGGAGGTGGTGCGCACCGTCTGGCTGTTGTAGTTCACGCTTTCGTACTCGGCGCGCAGCTCCCATTGGGGTGCCAACGCCACGGCCAGGCCCAGGCCGATACCGGTGCCGTTGTGATCCACGTTGCTTGCATCCGTTGCGGTGTCGGTGTAGCCGGCTTTGATCTGGTGATAGGCCAGCTTGCCGTAGACCAGAACGCCCGGGCTCACCTTGTAGCCCGGCGCCACCGACAGCGACAGGTGTTCCTTGGCCTTGAGCGTCAACGTCTGGGCGCCGCCAGCGGTGTAGTTGACTTTGCCGAAGTCCGTGCTGTTGAGGTCCCAGGCCAGGCCCAGCGTGGTCACCCAACGGTCTGCCAGGGCAAAACCCCAGGATGCGAGCAGGCTTGTGGCGGTGTCATTGGCTTGGGAGGATTGGCCATTGATGCTGGCGACCTGGCTGGTCAGCGGCGTCTTGTTGTTCTGCGCCGAGACACCGATACCGATGGCCGGTCCGACAAAGTTCTGGCCCGACTGAGCGGCAGCGGCGCCGCAGGCCAGCGCCAGGGTCAGTGCGACTGCGGTGTGAATACGATTGGTTTTCATAGGACTCTCCTTGGAAAAAGTGGACTCGCGTCCAGGTTGCAAATAAGGCTTCATCAGAGACCCGCTGCGCCCCCGCCGGGCGCGGGTGTGGACACGGCGGCAGGCGCTGCTGCCAGCATGGGGCGTTCGCGCCACCACTCGCGTGCTCTCTGAAGGGAAATGTTCTTGCCGCGGTAGGTGTTCACGCGCAGACCACGCTCGATGCCGCGGTGATGCAGGCCCCGCGCGCAGATATCCGGTATGTGGTCAAGCACAGCACGGCGCAAGGCCAGGGTATGCCCGAACGGCGCGATCCAGTGGATGAACCATGTGCGGTCGCCGCTGCACCATTCGTCCGGGCGCAGACCTTCAAGGTGGTCACTGAGGTAGCAGGCTTCTGCCTGGGCGCTGAGGTTGGCCCAGGCAAGCCAGGCCACCGGCGTGTCGGCCTGGGTCGCCTCGGCGGAGCCGCCAGGGCTTTGCTCACTGAGCAGAATGTACTGACCAGCTTTGACTGGTGGCAGAACCAGCGCGCCGAGCATCTTCAGCGGCAAGTCCCGGTGCTGGTGGCTCTGCATCAGCAGCCAGGTGACCGCCCCCAGAATCTGGGCATCGCTCTGCGGCGGCGTACCCAACGCGGGGGAGATCAGACGCAAGCGGTGGTTGGGGTTTTGCATGGCTCTTGGGATAGGGTTGCCCGGTCGGGGTGGGTGGCTCAGAGGTGCCAGGTCGCCACAAAGCCACTGGTGGCGGCCGCTGTCTTGAAGTTGCCTGGCTTGTGCAGGGGCGTGCCGATAAAGAAGTCGTACTGCAGCTTGCGCCAGCCCCCGCGCCAACCAATGGCTGCGCCCGCCAGCGCCTTGCCGACGAGGGTGTCGCTGCTGGGCCCGCCGACCTCGCCATAGTCCAGCCCCAGGTAAAGCTGCTGGCCATGCGGCCGGTTGAGGATGAGTTCGTTGCGTACGGTCCAGCCGCGCTCGGCGCTGAGCAGGGTCTCGCCGTCAAAACCACGCACGCTGTAGCGACTGCCGATGGCGAAGCGGTCTTGCGGGGTCAAGGGCGTGGTGTTGTTCTGGACTCTGAGCGTGCTGGTACAGCGCCAGCCTTGATCGAAAGCTTTGAACGGAACATCCAAGCCCGCTTCCAGCAGGAGCAGACCGAAGCGTGAGGTGCCCTCACCCGAAGACTCCTCCGGAGCAGGCAAGGTATCGAAGTCACCCGTGCCACGCCGGTAACTGAGGTTGGCCTGGAATCTGGCCGTGTCACCAGATGATGCACTGCCCTCACCGCCACCGGTGCGGCCGTTGGTCAAGGCCTGCAGCGTGCGCCGGTATCCCAAGGCCAGCTCATAGCCGCCGACGACGCGGCGCTGGGTCAGGATCTCGGTATCGTCGATGTAGTTGTTGCTGCGCCGTTGGAATGCCTTGACCGTCACGGTGGTCTTACTGGCGCTGTCGCGCCGCACGACGCGCGCAAGGCTGAGCTCCGCGGTTTCAGAGGTACCCCGGTAGATGTAGGTCTGGTTGCTGCCGGCCACACTCAGGTAGTAGCGATTGGCACTGACCGTGGCCCCCAGGCTCCAGTAACCCAGCGGCATGCTGTAGTGCGCCACATGGCCACGGGTGCCGCGCGATCCGGGATCGCCACCGCCGAGATCGTTGTTGATGGTGACGTAGATCAGGTCGCTCAAGGACAGGAGGTTGTCCAGACTCAGGGTGACGCTGCCCTGATAGCGGCCGGTGGCTTTGCCACCGCTGTCGTCCACCGAGACAGCAAGCCGCGCCGGCAATGCCTGGCTATAGGCGACGACGAGGTCGCTCTGATCGGGCGCATCGGCCGGCTCGATCCGGATGTTGGCCTCGGCCGTGGGAACCCGCTTGAGGTTTTCCAGGGTCTGCTCGATGTCTCGCAGGTCCAGAGGCTGCCCCATGCGCGCGGCCAGGTTGTTCCACAACGCGACGCGGGGCGCGGCAACGGACGGCGCCGGCCCTTCCAGGCGGATGCCGCGCAGGCGCCCCGGCACCACAGTCAGGGACAGCGTGCCGGCACTGACGTCCTGCGGTCGGGCAAACACCCGGCTGGTGGTGAAGCCTCGCGCGGTCAGAGCATCCTGAGCACGCCTGACGATCATGGCGATGCCTTGGCTGCCGAGGCAGCGACCGAGGGGGCTGTCCTCGCCTCGCGGCCCGTCCAGCGCCTGGGCTACCCACGCGAACGCCTGACGTGTCGCATCGCTGTCCGCGTCGATGTGGATGCTGTGGAAGGTGAAACACGGCGATTCGCCGCTGACCAGCCGTGCCGCCGGCTCGGCCACTTCTGGCTGCAGACGCACATCGGATTGCGGCCGCAGTTCGCGCGACTGTTGCTGCAGTCGCTCCTGCTGGCGCAGCAACTCGGACGACGGGTCCGGCCCGCTCTGCGCCCAGGCGGGTTCAAGAGGCGCGACAAGCGCAATCAACAATGGACAGCCGCAGCGCAGAAACGCTGCAAGCCGCAAGACATCCCTGAACATGTTTTCGTTAAACGGGGCGCCGCCATGCGGAGGTACAGCGCCCAGATTTGTTATGGTTTTTTGAGCACGGCTTCGTTGTGTAGACCTGACCGCATTCGCCAGTTGCACCAGTGCGCTTGCGGGCGCATAGGAACGTGACGGGACGTGGTGTCTGCGGCGAAACGCAACTGAGGCGCGTGCAATCGACCTGGGGCAGGTCGTCAAGACGCGACGTGATAGGCGAACAAACTCCTTCCCTGTTTCCGGATGGTTTGCCCTTTCATGTGACAGTCGCGATGCTTGGCAATCGCTTGAAGAGGCAGACCATCGACGCACGGGTTTCCGTGCCATGGCTTTTTGGGGGCGGATTCTAGGGTTGGTCTGAGGACCAACAATCAGCGTTGCGCCACGGGTGTAACAGCCCCCGGGGCAGTTCAGACGCCGGCGATCTTCGGCGTCCGGTGCGTTTTCATGTCAGCACGCGCCTTCCGGCCAAGCAGCGATATCACCTCGCCTGCGCAGATGGGGATAACAAACCTCACATCTTGTTACGAAAACCTGATGTGCCGCAGCAAGCCGCTTCAGTGCTGCACATAGCGATCTGCACCTTGGCGGCCAGGGCGGCATGAAAAAGCCACCTCAGAAGGTGGCTTGCCCAGGTGTGTCGGTGGACTGGAAGTCAGAACTTGAAGCCGATGCCCAGGGAAAGGTTGTCGCCCTTATAGGTGGAGACGGTGCCGTTGCTGAAAGTCACGTCGTTGAACTTGTACGAGTCGTAGCCGATCTGCCAGAAGGCGTTGGCGTTGATCAGGCCGCGAAAGCCCAAGCCGTAGCCGCTGCCGTTGACGGACGCCGTGCTGCTGCCATCGCTGGACGCTGCCGTGCCGGACACCGCGGAGACCTTGAAGAACAGTTGCGCCTTGTCGCTCACCGCCACCGAGGGCACGAGGTCGAAGCTGTAGCGGTCCTTGGTGCTGGCTTCCCTGCCGTTGGCATAGTTGCCGGCCTTGCGCGTGCCGGTGTTGGCGGTGACGCCGGCGCCCAGCAGGAAGTTGCTGCCCAGCGCCCAGTCGTACCGCGCCTGCAAGCCCAGGCCGGTGCTGGTGCCGCTGTCGGAGGTGCCGCCGGTAGCGCTGATCGTGGCACGGTCCGAGTCCACGGTGGCGCCGATGCTGAACCCTTCAAAACTCCTGGCCTGCGCAAGTACCTGCGCAGACGAGAGCGCGGCCACACAGGCCAATGCTGCAGAAACGTGCTTCATACACCCTCCTTTTCTGGCTAGCTGGAGGATATGAATGTAGGCCTGTCACGGCGAAAAATCAAATCGCCCCAGGGAGTGAATCTGTGACGAATTGATTCACCGCAAGAGTGAGGATGACGCCGCATCGCCCGCGCAACCCGACGCCAGCGACGCCGCCCGGCCGCGTGGACTCAGGCCGGGATCAACCGGCACATGGAGTCGACGTTGAGACGCAGGCGCACAGCCGTGGCGGCCAGCGTGGATTGGATCGAGAAGTTGTCCTGCAGCGTCTCGCGCAGGCTGGGCACGGCGATTGGCTCGCCATGGCGGTTCAGCACACTCGCCACCAGCGGCGCGGTGGGCTTGATGCCGGGCCGCACCACCACGGCGGTCTCGCCGTTGGCCAGCCGGACGTAGGTGCCCGGCGGGCACAGCCCGATGTGGTGGAACAGCGCGGCACCGATCTCGTCCTGTCGCCGCTCACCGGCGGGCATGATGACGCTGCGGGCCGAGTCACGCGCCGTGCGGCCGGCGCGCGACTTGCGCGGGCTCATGGCGGCGGTATAGCGGTCCAGCGTCTGCAGTACCTTGGTCAGGCGCAGCGCCGGTGCCCAGTCACTCAGCTGCTCGGGGCCCTGCAGCGGCGTATGGTGCAGGCCGACGATGGACAGCCAGTCCTGGTCACTCACGCCGGCTTGCAGCAGCATCTGTTGCCCTTCGTCAGCGTGGCTTTCAATCGCCTTGCGCTGGTGCGGCATGGGCGGGTACTTCTGCACGGCCAGGGTGTCCTGCAGGCGCATCATTGCTACGTTCATCGTGAGGGCCGCGCATACCAGGGTGCGCCGCTCGGCATCGGCCAGCGTCAGGCTGTCACCCAGGGAGTGACCCAATGCGGCGCACAACAGCGCGTGCAGGGTGCTGTAACCGCCATATTCGGTGACGGCACGGTTGAAGAGAAGGAAGTGCGAGGCCGCAGCGTTCTCGCTCATCAGGTCGTGGATGTGCTGCGCCAACCCGTGTACCTTGCGCTCGAAATCCTCGCTGCCGGCCACATTGCTCAGCAGGGCGTTGAGCTTGGATTCCACATCGCCCCAGCGCTCGGCCAGGGTGCCGGTGAGCTTGTCGCTCTCGTTGCGCGGCTTGTAGAGGTCCACGTACTGCGACATGTCCTTGATGGGGGCATCGGCTCGCGTCAAGGCATTGATGCCGGCCATCATGGCGCGCACTCGCTCCTCGCTCTCCTCGATTTCGACGAAGAGCTTCTTGCGGCTGCGGATGGATTCCAGCTGCTGCGCGGTCTCGATGCGCTGGCCCTTGGCCAGCATGATCACGCCTTTTTCGTCGCGCAGGGTGAAGCTCAGGGACATGCCCAGATACAGCTTCTCCGGGCTCAATTCCAGCTGTGCCATGGCGGGTCAACCTCCTCGGGGCAGACACGCCCTGCCCGAACGGATAACTCCCTGTTGTTCTTTTTATTGCGGTCGCCATGCAAGCACCAACGACACGGTAAAAATGTAAATATTGATGTTAATGATACTACTGAACACCGCCGCGTTCAAGTACCTGATCCATGTCAAGGTTGAGCGCCGTAGCCACTTCGTCCGGGAAGGTCTCGGCCAGATCGGCATCGCCATAACCTAGCTCCTGGGCCCGGGACCGCCACACCGCCAGGTGGACCACACCCGACAGCGGCTCGTAGTTGCCGCGGCTGAATGGCGCGTCATGGTGCTCGAACACGTCCACCAGCACTTCCGGGAAGCGCCAGATCCGCCCCAGCTCAGCCCCCACCTGGGCATAGGAATAACCAAAAGCCTCGCGCTGCGCCTGAGAGCGCTGCAGCGCGAAGAAGGGCGTACGGCGGTTGAACTGCTCCATGGCCTGCGGCATACCCAGGTGCATCACCAGCTCGCCGGTGGCGTGAATCAGGCCGGCCGTGTAGGCCGTGACGTTGAGCCGCCGGTTGCTGATCAGCATGCGCGAGATGCGTGCCGTCTCGCGGCTGTAGCGCCAGAAGCGGTTGAGATCGACCTTGGGCACCTGGCGGAAGGCGCTGCTGATGGCCTCCGCGCACACCAGGCTGCGCAGATCCAGCAGTCCCACCACGGCCAGCGCCTCGGCGATGTTGCGGATCTGGTGCGCCAGCTCGAAGCGGGCTGAATTGGCGATCTGCAGCAGACGCGCCGCCAGCACCGGCTCCTGCGTGAAAAGCGCACTGATGCGGATGAGGTTGGGCTCCTCTGCATTCAGCTCGGACAGGATCAGGCCGATCACCTCCGGAACGCTGGGAAGGGCGTCCGAGGAGGCCAGCAGTTGCTTGAGATCCATGCCCGTAGTCTACCGAGCACCCTCGGCCCGGCCGCGCCGGATTGCAGGCCCCTGCAGCGCCTCAGGGACGCCGGCGCAGCACTCAGTGGCAGCCGCAGGCCCGGGTGCTGCAGCTCTGGGCCGCCGGCGGCTCGAACGAGGGAAACAGCACATTGTTTTCCAGGTGGATGTGGTTGATCAGGTCCTCCTGCAACTGGGCCAGGCCAGCGTAGAGCGCGCGCCAGGTGTTGCAGGCGCCATCCGGCGGGGTGATGTCCTGCGTCAGGGCATTGAGCCGCTCCAGCGTGGCGCCGTGCTCAACATGCTCCGCACGCATCACCTGGATGGGCTGGTGCACAAACGGATTGCCGCCGGCCTTGAGGATGGGGAACAGCACCGCTTCCTCCTTCTGCATGTGCGACAACAGCTCGGCGTGCATGCCCTCCAGCAGGTCGGCCAGGCCGGCCGGCACCTGCGGGTGCTCGCGGTGCACCGCCTCCACGCGGCGCGCCATGCGGATCAGCTCCGGCAACTGGGCGCGGTGCACCTCGTGGTAACGACTCAGGATGTGGTCGATCAATGCCGCCGGTTCCGTCAGGCCGGTCATCCCGGTCGGGCGCTGCAGTGCGGCCAGCTCGCGCAGGATGGTGTCGGCATCCAGCCCCTTGTCAGCAGCGGCTTGACGCAGGCTGATCTGGCCGCCGCAGCAGAAGTCGAGCTTGAGGCGCCGGAACACGGCGGTGGCACCCGGCAACGCGACGGCAATCTGGCCGATAGCCTGGTCGGCACTCAGGGCGGCCGGCGCGGTGGTTTCGAGACGTGCATTCATGGCGATACTCCTTTAAAGATTCACATTGAATGAATGTTTATTCTAGGCAATAAAATTCATTCAGAATGCATCTTTTCATTGATCTGCAGCAAAACCCATGCGTCTGACCCAATGGACCGACTACACCCTGCGCGTGCTGATGTACTGTGCCGCCTGCCAGAACCGTGAGCAGCCTGTCACCATCAGCGAAATCGCCGAGGGCTACGGCATCTCGCGCAGCCACCTGACGAAGATCGTGAACGAACTGGCGGCCCTGGGCCTGCTGGAAACCACGCGCGGCCGCGGCGGCGGCATGCGGCTGGCCCGCCCCGCCAGCGAAATCCGGCTCGGCGAGGTGGTGCGGCACACCGAGACCGATTTCACGCTGGTGGAGTGTTTCGACCCCAGCCTGGACAGCTGCCGCCTGAGCCCGCAATGCGCGCTCAAAGGGGCAC
>Ga0114939_10001420_pt1 | contig 18875 bp, 14 predicted proteins | sample AshMeaCrysSpring_FD_87196 | JGI IMG/M metagenome (GOLD analysis project Ga0114939, IMG submission 87196) | Groundwater microbial communities from Big Spring, Nevada to study Microbial Dark Matter (Phase II) - Ash Meadows Crystal Spring | ecosystem: Environmental > Aquatic > Deep subsurface >...
GCCTTGAGTTCCTATGCCATCCTGTGGTTTTTGGGCAACCTCGTGATCGAGTCCTCGTTCATTCGTCTGGAGACGGTGTTCGAGCATCGCACCTACCTTCCGTCGGTCCTGCCCGCAGTGGCGGCGGCGGCGTTTACCTTCCGGGTGCTCCCGCGAAAAGCGGTGGCCGCTGCCGTGCTCTCCGCGTTTGCTCTCTGCTGGGCCGGATGGACATGGCAGCGAAGCCTGGTATGGGGGGACGCCGTCGCCCTCTGGCAGGACAGTGTGAAGAAGTCACCGGCCAAGGCCCGCCCCTTCAACAACCTCGGAAGCGCCCTCTCCGAGCGCAACCGCCTAACGGAAGCGGCGGCATACTTTCAGAAAGCGGTCGAGCTGCAGCCGAACTACGGCGATGCGCGCTACAATTTGGGATACGCGTGGGTGCGGCTGGGCCGATGGGAGGACGGGGTGCGCCAACTCCTGGAGGCGGTTCGGCTGGAGCCCGGCAATTACATGGCCCACAACAACCTGGGGGTGGCGTACCTGCTTCAGGAAAATTATCCGCAGGCCATCCGGCACCTTCAGACAGCCGTGACGCTGGCGCCGGAGTTCGAAGCGGGGCGGAACAATCTGGGAGTGGCGTTGAAAGGCAGCGGCGATCTGGAAGGCGCCATACACCACTTTGAGCAGGCGGTCCGCATCCACCCGGACTATGCCGAAGCCTACAACAATCTCGGACTCGCCCTTCAGGAGCTGGGGAAGCTGGAAGATGCGGCCAAATGCTTTCGCCGCGCACTGAGGATTCACCCCGGCCAAGCGGCCGCCAAGACGAACCTGGAGGAGGTCGAAGCCCGGCTCAAACGCGCCGCGCAATGAACCGGGCCATGCATCAAAAAAACAGTCTCCAGACGGCACGGTCTGGAGACTCTTCTGGCTTGAGGAAGCCGTCCGTTGGATCCGTCCGCCGGCGGTCAGCTTTTTACATAGACCCCGCGCGATTTGGCGTGGACCATGCCCTTCTTGGTGAGCTTGTAAAGCGCATTGCTGAGTTGACGGTCGCCGAGCTCCGTTTTCTTCTTGAGTTGGGCGATGCTGATCCCGCTGCGGCTGCGTTTGATGGTTTCAAAGACGGAATCCAGCACCGTGTCGCGTCTGACCCGCGCGACCCGAGCGGGCGCTCCCTTTATGGCTGGGGACCCGGGTTTTCCTTTCCCAGGGGCGGTCGACTGAGTGACCTGCCTGGCCAGCTTGCTTACGTGCTTGGACAAACCGGACAAGGTCTCTGAGATCCACGCAAGTTGTTCTTTCATTTTTATCATCGCTTCTTCCCTCCCGGATAAAGTATTCAAGAGCGTTTCGACATCTTTGTGTAAAGAGTAGTACACCTCTTAAAAGAAGTCAATTAAGCTCGAAAAAACCAAACCCGCTGTTCTGAAAAATGGGCATGATCTTCGCTACTTTTTCTGGTAATCACTATCGATAGGCGTATAATTGAACAAGGGGGGCGTCCGCTCCAATGGGCCCGCCCGGTCGAATGGCCGATCAATGCATAAACCGAATGACATCTGCCGGACCCACGCTGTAACGGGTGCATGGGGGGAGGCGCTGAACGAGGCTCAGCGCGCTGCCGTCGCGCACTCCGAGGGCCCGCTGCTGGTGATCGCCGGCGCCGGCAGCGGAAAGACCCGCACCTTGACTCACCGCGTGGCCCGCCTGGTGGCGGAAGGGGTTCACCCCGCGACCATCCTGCTGCTGACCTTCACGCGCAAGGCGTCTCAGGAAATGCTGCAACGGGCGGCCCGCTTGCTTGACCGGCGTTGCGAGCGGGTGTCGGGGGGAACCTTTCATTCGTTTGCCAACCTGAAACTGCGCCAGTACGCCTCGAAGATGGGGCTTTCACCCGACTTCGGCATACTGGACCGCACCGACGCGGAGGCCCTCATCGCCATGATCCGCAAGGAAAGCGACCGTGCGCCCCGGCAGCGGCCGCTGCCGCGCAAAAACACGTTGGCCGACATCTTCAGCCGCGCCGCCAACACGGTGCGATCGGTCGACGACGTCGTTTTCGCCGATTACCCCCATCTGTCGGATCAGACGGACGCCATCGTCGAGATCTTCCACGGGTACGCGCGCAGCAAGCGCGAACACCGTTTCATGGATTACGATGATCTGCTTGTCTGGTTTCAGCGTCTGCTGCAGGAGGCACCGGAGGTGCGCCAGCGCATCTCCGCTTCCTATCGCTACATCATGGTGGATGAGTACCAGGACACCAACCGCATCCAGGCCGACATCCTTTACCATCTGACCGACGCCAACCGCAACATCATGGTGGTCGGCGACGACTCCCAGAGCATCTATGCCTTTCGCGGCGCCGATTTCCGCAATATCATCGATTTTCCCAAGCTCTTTGCCGGCGCCCGCGTCATCGGCCTGGAGGAAAACTACCGCAGCACGCAGCCGATCCTGAACCTAACCAACATCGTCATCGAGCGCGCTCGAGAGAAATACTCCAAGCATCTTTTCACCCGTACTGCCGGCGGGGCCCTTCCCGAACTCGTCGCCACCGTGGACGAAAGCACCCAGTCGGTATTCGTCGTGGAGCAGATCCAAAACCTCATGGCGTGCGGCGTGCGTCTGGACCAGATCGCTGTTCTTTTCCGTGCCAGCTTTCATTCCTTCGACCTGGAGATCGAACTGAGCCGCCAGGGGATTCCCTTTGTCAAGGTCGGCGGCTTCAAGTTCACCGAATCGGCGCACATCAAGGACGTCCTGGCCCATCTGCGGGTGATCGCCAATCCGTATGACCGGATCAGCTGGTACCGGATCCTGCAGCTGGTCGAAAAGGTGGGGCCCCGCAGCGCGCAGAGCATCTACGAGTCCCTCGTCGCCGCGAAGGCTGGCGTGAGCGGGTTGTTCTCACTGAAGCAGAAGGGCGCGGCGATGGATGGCCTCAAACAACTCTACCGGGCCATCGATTCCAAGACCATGCCGCTGGTGGAAATGGGGGAAGCGGTGGTGCATTACTACCTGCCGATTCTCAAGCGTCTTTTCGACGACCACCCCAAACGCGCCAGAGATTTGGAGCAACTGCTGGGCATCCTGGAACGCTACCGGCGGCTGGATCGCTTTCTGACGGACATGGCGCTGGAGCCGCCCAACATCAGTGCCGAAGAAACCCTTTACACCGCCGCGACCGATGACCGGCTGGTGCTTTCCACGATTCATTCGGCCAAGGGCTTGGAGTGGCAAAGCGTCTTTGTCATCTGGGCGCTCGACGGCCGATTTCCGTCACTGTACGCCATGGCCAGGGAGGCGGATATGGAGGAAGAGCTGCGTCTCATGTACGTGGCCGCCACCCGCGCCCGCGAAAACCTCTGCTTCACCTATCCGCGCCAGGTTTGGGACCGCAGCATGGGAATACTTCTGAACCGCCCTTCGCGCTTTATCGACAGCATTCCGGACGACATCCTGAAAAAACGCTTCGTCGGTATTTAGATAGGTTGCCGGACCCGGTGGCGAGCTAGCGGCGGCCACCGGCCCCGCGCGGGCCATGGACTTTGTCCTCGTTCCGCCGGCAAGATGGGTTTCGGGCCGGTTGAGGCCGGTCCGGAACCTCATTCGGCGAAGAAACCCCACCACACAAATGCGATGAACGCCAGGACGGCGATCGCAGCGACGACATACCCTTTGACATTCGCCGGTTTTTCCGCCAGCCCCAAGCGGCTGACGGGTCCGACGCTCTTGCCGCAGGAGTGGCAGACGTTGGAGTTCAGCGGCAGGTAGGTGAAACACTCCGGGCACTTTTTGGTCATGTGCACGTGCGCGGAGGAGTTGCCAGTTTTCTTGGATGAAGCGGCCATCGAGCCTCCTCGATCGATCTTACGGCCCAGCAGCGGAAGAGGCGGTTCAACTGGCGCCGAGACCGGGCCCCGTGGGGATCAGATCTGGTTGATTTCCCGCTTTCGGTCGACCTGGCTGCCCTCGCGCAGCTGGTTCATCCAGGCCTCCCACGCTTTGAATTTCTTCTGCTGCATCAAGCGTTCTGTGATCTGACTGCGCTCCTGGTCAAAACCCGCCATGTCCGGAGCCTTGCGCTCGACGAAACGCAGCACGGCATAGCCTTTGTTGGTCTGGACCGGCTCGGCCGGCAACGGCTGGCCCGCCGAAAGCTCGAAAGCGCTGCGGAGCAGTTCCGGCTCCTGGCCAAGATCGCCGACGGGATCGTTGCGCTTGAGAAACCCGGACGTCTTTGGCGCCAGTCCGATCTTTCGGGCGGCCGGCTCCATCTTTGCTCCGCTCTTCAAGTCCTCCAGCAGCGCCCGGGCATCGTTGCGGGCCTGCTCGCGCTGCTTCTCCCGGATGAGGTCCTGCTTCACTCGGGGCTCAACGGCAGGCAGTTCGGGGATCCGGGCCGGACGCTCTTCCGAAACCTGCAGCAGCAAATAGTCATTGCCGAAATCCTGGATTTCGCTGATGCTGCCGGGCACCAGCTGGAACGCCGCCTGCGCGAACGCGGCGCTTTGAGCGATTCCCGGCACCGGCCCACCCTGGCTGAAGAACCCCGTGCTGCGCACCTCCAGCTGGCGGGCCGCAGCCGCGGCGGCCAGGTCGCTGCCGGCCGAAGCGGCATCATAAAGGGCCTCGGCATCGTCGTAAGCCAGCCCGCGGGCGCGCTCGTTTTTCAGTCGATTCTGGATGTCGGCGCTCGCTTCCTCCAGACTGCGCGTGCGGCCTTCGTTGAGCTTCGCGACCTTGATCAAATGCCAGCCGAAGCGGGTCTTCACCGGCTCACTGATCTGGCCGGGCGGGGTGGCGAAAGCAACCTCGCCGAAGGGCGGCACCATGGCCTCTTTGGGAAACGAGCCGAGAGCGCCTCCGGCATCCCGCGTGCTCTCGTCTTCGGAGTACTTTTGCGCAAGCCGCGCGAAATCCTGGCCCTCCCGAGCTTGCTTCAGGATGCCCTGGATGCGTTCACGCGCCTTTTCGGCCGCAGCGGCGTCGGCGTCCGCGGCCACCCGGATCAGAATGTGGCTTGCCTCGACCGTCGGGGCGATCACGAAACGATCGGGGTTGGCTTCGTAGTAGTCGCGGATTTCCTCGGGCGTCACCTGGATCTTGGCGCTGTAAGTCTCCGGTGAAAAACGGACATACCGGACATCCCTCTCCGGCGGGAGCTGATAGGACTCCTTCTTGCGCTCGAAGTACTGTGCGACCTCATCGGCGCTCGCGGTGATGGCGGTGTAGCGCTCGGCGTCGACCGTCACAAAGTCGAACCGGACCGCGGCCTGGTTCCATTGGTACCAGTGCTCCGCCTCGGTTTGGGACACTTTGACGGGATCGGTCACCAGCCGCACCAGTTTTTCGACCATCAGGCTATCGCGCTGGCTCTGCTCGAACGCTTCGGGCGTCATTCGGTTTAGGGAAAGCACCTGCTGGTAGCGACGGCGGTCGAAAACCCCAGCGTCCTGAAATGCGGGGGTGCCGCGGATCGATAACGCCAGCTCCTCGTCGGCGACGCTCACCTTCATGCGCTCGGCGGCCTGCTTCAACAGCGTGCGGTCGATCAGCTGGTCCAGGGCGCGCTTGGGGATCTGCAGGCTCTTGAGCATATCGTCGCTGAGGTTGGATCCCAGGCTCTGGCGTGCCTGATCCAGCAGCCGGTTGTAGGCGTTGCGGTACTCTTCCAGTGAGATGGATTCCCCGTTCACCGTGGCGACGATCCCTTCCCGCTGGCTGGTCCAGCTTCCGACCCCCCAAAAAATGAACACGACCACGATGGCCCCGAGCAGGGCTTTGATCATCCAGGTTCCCGCGTGCTTGCGCATGAAATCGAGCATATGTCATCATCTCCGGTACGAGTCTGGCTCCCGCTGTGGGAAAATTGAAATCGCGCGGCCTTAGGTCGGCCGGGCCGGCCGCCGCGCGCATCGAATCGGATCAGTGGTCGGCATCCTTTTGAAGGACGCACGAATCCGGCGGGATGGCCTTGGATTCGACATCCTTCATAAACTGATCCGAGTGCCGGCGGACGGCAGGATCATACGATCAGTCGGATCGGCGCCTCGCCGCGGCTGGTCTTGGTTCCGACCGTGCTTGAGCAGAAAGCGCAAAGGTATTCGTATTTGTCGCCTTCCGGCAGCACCAACAGGAGGCGTTTGCGCACGGCAACCGCCCTTCGGCATTTCGGACAATAGAGTTCCAAGGCATCGAACTCTTTGTAGGCGCTTTGAGGGCGCGCCGGTCGGAAAGCGCGCGTAGGTTTGATATGGGGATTCACACCACCCTCACTGACCGATAGTATTTTGCGGTTTTTAAATTTTCATAATAGATTCCAACTACAGAACTTGTCAATCCTTATAAAATTGTGATTGACACTGAGGCCTTCTGTTGCTAATAATCTTTCGATAAGCAACGGGGCTGTAGCTCAGTTGGGAGAGCGCATGAATGGCATTCATGAGGCCAGGGGTTCGACCCCCCTCAGCTCCACCATGAATTAAATTAGTTAGCGGCCGCCTCTTCTGCCACCCCTGAAAATGTGACAGTTTTGTGACAGTCGCCGACTTTGGCCGTCAGCCCCCCTTGGTGGGGTGACGGCTTTTTTATTCGTGAGCCCCGCCGGCCCGCACCCCTCCAAAAAAACATCGTATTCCGAAATAAACTATCTTTATCCGATTTTATCTTGACAGCCCCTCGCGCTTCCTCCTAATATTCCCCACGGCCGGATCGGGCCGCTTTCACCGCCGAGATGAACCCTTTCAGCTCCGAAGGAAGAACCCCATCATGACGAAAGTCACCGCCCAGACCCTGATCGAGAAAAAAAGAGCCAAGCAACCCATCACCTGGCTGACGGCCTACGATTTCCCGATGGCCCAGTTCGAGGAGAAAGCCGGAATCGACATCATCCTGGTGGGAGACTCCATCGGCATGACGACCTATGGCTTCGATTCCACGCTGCCGGTGACCATGGATCTGCTGATCCCGCACACCCGGGCGGTCCGCAAGGGAGCCCCCAACGTTTTTCTCATCGGCGACATGCCCTATATGAGCTACCAGGTCAGCGCCCAGGAGGCCGTCCGCAACGCCGGCCGGTTCATGGCGGAGTGCGGCTGCGACGCGATCAAGCTCGAAGGCGGCCGCGAGGTGCTCGACACGATCAAGGCGATTCTCCGCGCCACGATCCCGGTGGTAGGGCATCTGGGGTTGACGCCCCAGTCCATCGCCATGCTGGGCGGCTTCAAAGCCCAGGGCCGCGATGCGGACACGGCTTTGCGTCTGATCGAGGATGCCAAGCTGCTCGAAGACGCCGGGGCCTGCATGATTCTTGTGGAGGCCGTGCCCCCCGAGGTCGGCAAGATCATCGCCGGGCGGGCGCAGATTCCCATTGTCGGGATCGGCGCCGGCCCCCACGTGGACGGCCAATGCCTGATTGTCCACGATATGCTCGGAATGTTCGAAGCGTTTACGCCGAAATTCGTCAAGAAGTATGCAAGCATCGGCGAACAGATCGTCGCTGCGCTGAAGGACTTCGCCCAGGATGTCGCCAAGGGGGGCTTCCCGGCCTCCGAGCACTGTTACAAGATGCCGGAGGCGGAAGCGCGCAAGCTGGAAGAACGGCTCGGACAGCTCAGGTAATAGTGGAGGAATACCATCCGTGGCCATGCGGCGATTCGCGTTGGACTACGGCAAAGGCAAGGTCTCCTTCAGCCTTCCCGAGGAGCGATTGCTCTGCGAGGTGGTCGGCAAGCCCCATCCGGCGGTGGAATTCGAGGCGGCCTACCGTCAGGCCCTCGAACACCCGATCGACGCCCCGCCGCTCCGGGAGCTGGTGCGGCCCGGCGAACGGGTCACCATCGCCGTGAGCGACATCACGCGCGTCTGGCAGCGCAACGATCTTTCACTGCCGATCCTGCTGGAGACGTTGAACGCGGCCGGAGTGCCGGACGACAACATAACCATCGTGATCGCCGTCGGCGGCCACCGTCTGAACAGCGCCGAGGAGCACATGGAGATCTGCGGACGCGACGTCTGCCACCGCGTCAGGGTCCGCAACCACGACGCCCACGACTTGGGAAACATGGTCTACCTCGGCCGGACCAGCCGGGGGACCGAGGTGCGGGTGAGTCGCCTCGCCATCGAGGCCGACCGGCTGATCCTGACCGGCGGCACCATATACCACTACATGGCGGGCTACGGCGGCGGCCGCAAGAGCATCCTTCCCGGACTGGCCCATATCGACACGATCCGCCAGAACCACGTCCTCGGGCTCTCCCCCGAGGTCGGCCGAGGGTCCAACCCGCGGTCGGCATCGCGCATCACCCGCGGCAACGCGCTGCACGAGGACATGATGGAAATCGCCGGCTTCGTGCAGCCGGATTTTTTAGTCAACATCGTCCCCACCATCAACGGCGGAGTCGCCGGGGTCTTTGCCGGCAATTGGGCGTCGGCCTGGCACGCGGCGACGCGCCTGGTGGACCGGATCTTCGGTGTGCCCGTCCAGGAGACGGCCGACATCGTGGTGGCATCGGCCGGAGGCTACCCCCGAGACATCAACCTCTATCAGACCGGCAAGACCATGGACAATGCCGGCTACGCCATGCGCCCCGGCGGCGTCGCCATCATCCTTTCGGAATGTTCCCGGGTGCGCGACCCCGAAACCTTTTTCAAGTGGTTCGGCTACCCGAGCACCCGGGACCTGGACGCCGCCCTGCGCAAATGCTTTCACCTAGACGGCTGGGTCGCGCTCAAGCAGCTGGAGTGCAGCACCAAGGGAAGGTTCCTCCTGGTGACCCGCCCGCAAAACGCGGATGCCTTGAGGCATACGGGCTTTACGGTGTGCGCCGGCATGGAGGCGGCGCTGACCATCGCCTACCGCGAATGCGGCTCGCCGTCGCCCCGAATCACTGTCATGCCCCAGGCGTCGCTCACCCTTCCGATCCTGCCGGAGGCCCATGCCTGACGGCGCCCATACCGGGAGCACGATCAGGTCGCTGGCCAAAGCCGTGAGCCTGCTCCGGCTCTTCACGCCGCAGCGCAACGCATGGACCGCAGAGGACATGGCGGGCGCGCTCGGCTTCCACAAGAGCTCGGTGCAGCGCATCATCGCCACGCTGGAGCAGGAAGGGTTTCTGTCAAGACTGGCGCCGCGCCGCAGCGAATACCGGCTGGGGCCGGACATCCTGTTTCTGGGCAACGTGGCCGAGATGAGCCTGGATCTGCGCTCGGTCGCACGGCCGATCATGCTCGACCTGGTCGCCCACGCGCAGGAGACGTGTTACCTGTGCGTGGCCGACCAGGACCAATGCCTGTATGTCGAAAAGGTGGAGTGCTCCCAGCCCATCCGCATCATCAACCAGGTCGGGCAGCGCAACCCCATGCACTGCACCGGGGTCGGCAAGGCGCTCCTGAGCGGAATGCCTGACGAGGCCATCGACCGGTTGATCGAGACCCGGGGGTTGCCCGCGCACACCCGCCACTCGATCACCGACCGGCAACGGCTGATGCAGACGCTCGAACGCATCCGCCGCACGGGCATCGCCTTCGACAACGAGGAGCTCAATCTGGGCGTCAAATGCGTGGCGGCGCCGATCCAGAACAGCTCCGGCAGCGTGGTGGCCGCCATCAGCCTCTCCGGCCCCTCGCAGCGCTTCACTCCGGCCGCCGTCCGGCGGTTCGAAAAAGACGTCCGGGCGGCGGCCCTTGAGATCTCGAAGGCCATCGGATTCACTCCGGCAGCGGCAACGGCTCGCCGATGTGCTCTTGACAGGTGATGATGATCCAAATAGGTTGTCGAACTGTCTTTTCGCGTCGAGGCCTTTCACTCTACACCCATCGCAAGGAAGGAGGAATCGCAATGAAGAAAGTGTGTGCAGTCGGTTTGGCAGCGCTGATGGCCCTCATGCTGGCCGGTCCGGCAGCGGCCCAGTACAAGGCCAGCATGAAGCTGGCCTCCACCCAGAGCATGGACCACCCTTACATGATCGGCGCGCAGAAATTCGCGGACCTGATAAAGGAAAGAACCAACGGCCGTATCGAGATCAAGCTGTATCCCAGCAACCAGCTGGGCAAGGGCGAGCGCGAGATGACCGAGGGCATCCAGCAGGGCGCCATCGACCTGCTGGTCACCTCGACCGGTCCGCTGGGAGGCTTCAGCCCCACCATCAATATCCTGGACTTCCCCTTCCTGTTCCGGGACAACGCCCACGTCGATCTGGTGCTGGACGGCCCCATCGGCAGAAAGCTGCTGGACGACTTCGAAAAGGCGAACATAAAGGCCCTGTCGTTCTGGGAGAACGGCTTCCGCCATCTGACCAACGCCAAGGTGTCCGTGAAAAAGGTAGATGACGCCAAAGGGCTTAAAATCAGAACCATGGAGAACAAGGTCCACCTGGCCGCCTGGAAAGAAGCCGGCCTGAACCCCACCCCCATGGCCTGGGGCGAGGTTTACACCGCCCTGCAGCAGAAAGTCATCGACGGCCAGGAAAACCCGGTGGCGGTCTACTACGCCTCCAAGTTCTGGGACGTCCAGAAGAACTTCTCGCTCACCGCCCACGTGTACTCACCCTCCCCCTTTCTGATGAGCAAGAAGACCTTCGACGCCATGCCCAAGGAGGACCAGGAGCTGTTCGTGAAGACATCCTACGAAGTGGGCAAATTCCAGCGCAAAACGAATCGCGATGCCGAGGAGGCCAAGCTCCAGGAGATCGCCGGCAAGGGCGTCACGGTGGTCCGCGACGTGGACCGCGAGAGCTTCAAGAAGGCCATGGCCCCGATCTACGACCAGTTCAGCAGCCAGTTCAGCAAGGCCGACATCGAAGCCATCATGAACGCGAAATAAGGCCTATGGATTCAAGGGGCGCCCGCGCGGATCGCCGGCAGGGCGCCCGTTTTTTATCCTAACATCTCTTGGAATCCGCACATGCGTGTTTTACAGCGGTTCAATGAGGCAATGGTAAGGATCGGGAGCTGGGGGACGATTCTCTTCATGGCCGTCATCGGCATCGTCATCCCCTACGAGGTCATCGGCCGCTACGTGTTCGAAAGCATGAGCACCTGGTCCGGAGAAGTTTCGACCTATTCCCTGGCATGGGCTTCGATGCTCGGCGGCGCGGTGGGCTTGAAGAAAGGCTACCAGGTCAAGATGGACTCGGTGGTGGAATCCGTGCCGCCGGGGGCGGCCAGGATCTTGAAGTTTCTGGCCTACCTATGCGGCCTGTTTTTCTTCGGCATGATGTTCGGCTTCGGCCTGTTTCAGACCATTTACAACTGGAAGCAGACCTCACCGGCCATCGGTCTGATCATGAGTTTCCCCTACGCCTCGTTGCCGGCAGGCTTTTTCATCATGTTCTTCCTGACCCTGGAGGAGTTCTTGGCATTCCTCGGTTTGGGATCGAAAGGAGCGGCCGCATGATCGCCGTTTTCGCATTCGCCTTCATCGGGCTCCTGTGCATCTCCGCGCCCATTACCGTGGCTCTGGGCGGTTCGGCCATGGCCTACGCTTTGATCACCGGCAACGTTCCGATCACCACCCTGATCCAGACAACCTTCGGCGGCCTGGCCACTTTCCCGCTGCTGGCCATCCCGCTCTTCATGCTGGCTGGAAACCTCATGAACGAAGGCGGGATCACCCCGGATCTGGTGCGCTTCGCGCGCCTGCTTTTAGGGCATATCAAGGGGGGTCTGGGGCTCGCCACCATTCTGGCCTGCGCGATCTTCTCGGCGATCTCCGGGGCCGCCGTGGCCACCGCGGTCGCCATCGGCGTTGTCATGATCCCCGCCATGAGGGCGGCCGGCTACGACGAGGACACCGGCGCCGCCATGACCTGTGTGGCCTCCTGCATGGGACCCATCATCCCGCCCAGCATCCCGTTCATCATCTACGGCGTCGCGGCCAACGTGTCGGTCGGCGCGCTGTTTTTGGGCGGGGTGTTGCCGGGGCTGTTGCTGGGGTTCTCCTTGATGATCTATATGTACTACGTCGCCCGCAAGCGCGACTACCCGGTTGACCCCAGGACGCCGGCCCGCGAGGTCCTGGTCGCGGCCTGGAAGGCCATTCCGGCCCTTTTCATGCCCATCCTGATCATGGGCGGAATTCTGAGCGGCATGTTCACCCCGACCGAGGCGGCCGGCGTCACGGTCATTTATGCGGTGCTCGTCGGCGCCTTTGTCTATCGCAAGCTCAAGTGGAACCGGCTGCCCAAAGTGCTGCTGCAGGCGGGCCTGGAATCCGGCATGGTCATGATGCTGATCGCTCTTTCGGAACCCTTTTCATGGATCGTCGCGGCCGACCAGATCCCCCAGTTGCTGATCGACTGGATTTCGAAGCTGACCACCTCGCCCTACGCCATCCTGCTGCTCATCAATGTTTTTCTGCTGCTGCTGGGCATTCCGATCGAGACCGCTCCCGGCATCGTCATCGTCACCCCCGTCTTGGCGCCGATCGCGGCCACCATGGGCATCGACCCGGTGCACATCGGCATCGTCATCTGCCTCAACCTCGTTCTGGGACTGGTCACCCCGCCGGTGGGAGCGGTCTTGTTTGCAGTGTGCGGGGTCGGCAACATCACCATCGACCGCCTGGGCAAAGCCGTTTGGATGCCGTTTTTCGTTGCGCTGATCGTCCTGGCGATCGTGACCTACGTGCCTTGGCTGAGCACCTGGCTGCCCAAGACCCTGCTGGGGTATTGACGCGACGGTTTCACGGCCTTTGATATTCGGGTTCTAACCACGTCCTGGGGTTGATTCGCCCCCGAAAGGATCGAGACATGGCAAACCCAAGCAGTCCGCGCGGCCCGCTGCGCTCCTCTGAGATGACAAAGGGCGTGGACCGCGCCACGCACCGCTCCCTGCTCTACTCGATGGGCTGGCGCTCCGAGCACCTGGACCGGCCGCTCGTGGCGGTGGTCAACTCCTTCAACGAGTTGATGCCCGGCCACGTGCATCTCAACGCGCTCTGCCAGGCCATCAAGCTCGGCATCGCCGAGGCCGGCGGGACCCCGCTCGAATTCCCGACCATCGCCGTCTGCGACGGGCTGGCCACCGGGCACCAAGGCATGCGCATGCCCATGCCCAGCCGCGAGCTGATCGCCGACTCGATCGAGATCATGATCACCGCGCATGCCTTCGACGCCATGGTGCTCCTGACCAACTGCGACAAGGTCACCCCGGGCATGCTGATGGCGGCGGCGCGGCTGAACATCCCCGCGCTGCTGATATCGGGCGGCCCCATGGACACGGGCTGCTTTCACGGCAAGCGGGTCTGCTACAACGACCTGATGGAGGCCGAAGGGCGGGTCGAGCGCGGCCGGATGGCGCCCGAAGAACTGGCCGCCTTCGAGGAAGTGGCGGTCTGGGGGCCGGGCGCCTGCGCCATGATGGGCACGGCCAACACCATGAACATCCTGACCGAGGCCCTGGGCATGACGGTGCCCGACGGCGCTCTCACCCCGGCCACCTCGGGCGCGCGCATGGCGCTCGCCCGCCGCGCCGGCCGCCTGATCATGGGCCTGCACGCCCGCAGCATCCTGCCGCGCGACATCCTGACGCCCGCCGCCTTCGAGAACGCGCTCGCCGTGGACATGGCCGTGGGCGGGTCGACCAACACCTGTCTGCACCTGCCGGCCATCGCCGCCGAAGCGGGCCTGAGGCTCGACCTGGACGCCTTCGCCCAGGCGGCCGCCAGGACCCCCCATCTGGTCCTGCTCAAGCCCGCCGGCTGGCATTTCCCGCTCGACTTTTTCAACGCCGGCGGCGTGCCCGCCCTGATGAAATCGCTTCTGGACGCCGGACTTGTCCACGGAGACTGCCTGACCGTCACGGGCCGGGCCATGGCCGAGAATCTGGCCGGCCGGGACGTTCAGGACGCGGACGTCATCCGGGCGGTCAGCCGGCCGCTCAGCCCCACCGGAGGCCTGGCGGTGCTGACCGGCAGCCTGGCCCCGGAAGGAGCGGTGGTCAAGAAAGCGGCGGTGGCCCCCGAAATGCTCCGGCACAGCGGGCCGGCACGGGTGTTCGAACAGGAGGAGCCGGCCCTGGCAGCCATCTTCGGCGGACGCATCCAGCCCGGCGATGTGGTGGTGATCCGCTACGAAGGGCCCAAGGGCGGACCCGGCATGCGCGAGCAGTTGCTGCCCACCTCGGCCATCATCGGCATGGGCCTCGGCAAGTCCGTCGCGCTGGTGACCGACGGCCGGTTCTCGGGCGCCACCCAGGGCGCCTGTGTCGGCCATGTGACGCCGGAAGCCTATCTGGGCGGACCCATTGCGCTGATCGAGGAGGGCGACCGCATCGCGATCGATATCCCCGGCGGCCGCCTGGACCTGGAGGTGCCCACCGACGTGCTGCGGCAGCGTTTCGAAAACTGGCGTCCGCCCGGTCATGTGGATTTGCCGAAAGGCACCCTTCTCGACCGCTACCGCCGGATGGTGGGTCCGGCCAGCCGCGGGTGCACGCTGGAATAGGCCACCCCCTTCGCCCTTTTCTTGAGAGACAGAAGCGGCGGGTTTCGCAGCGGGCTTGCGATTCGCCCGGCCTCCGCCCGACGACCGCCGTTTCTTGACATCCCTTGCCGTTTGGCTTAGATAGTCGGTTCTCGTTGAACCCGCCCCTGCACATTCCGGAGCCGGCGGCACGCCGCCGACGGCCAAGGCACGTATGAAAAAGACCCGAATCACCGCCGTTCGCAACATCGGCATCATCGCCCACATCGACGCCGGCAAGACCACGGTGACCGAGCGGATCCTTTTTTACACCGGCCGCTCGCACAAGCTGGGCGAGGTTCACGACGGCGAGGCCGTCATGGACTGGATGCCCGACGAGCAGGAGCGCGGCATCACCATCACCTCGGCGGTGACCACCTGCCCCTGGAAGGACATCGAAATCCATCTCATCGACACCCCGGGCCACGTGGACTTCACCATCGAGGTCGAGCGCTCGTTGCGGGTCCTGGACGGGGCCGTCGGCGTCTTCAGCGCCGTGGAGGGCGTCGAGCCCCAGTCCGAAACGGTCTGGCGGCAGGCCGACAAGTATCACGTGCCCAAGATCGCCTTCCTGAACAAGATGGACCGCATCGGCGCCGATTTCTTCGGCACGGTGGAGATGATGAAAACCAAGCTGGGCGCGAACCCGCTGGTGCTGCAGCTGCCGATCGGCATGGGGGAGGATTTCGAGGGGGTGATCGACCTGATTCGCATGCAGCGGATCGGCTGGGACGATTCTTCGCTGGGGATCCTTTATGCCAGCGGCCCGATCCCCGAGCACCTGGCCGAACAGGCGTCCGACTACCGCGAACGCCTGATCGAGGCGGTGGCCGAACAGGACGACGCGCTGATGGAGGCCTTCGTGGCAGAGACTCCGGTCGAGGAGGCGCAGCTGCTGGCCGCCATCCGTCGCGCCACCATCCAGCTCAAGCTGGTGCCGGTGCTCTGCGGCACCGCACTCAAGAACAAGGGCATCCAGCCCCTGCTGGACGCCGTGGACCAGTTCCTGCCCAGCCCCGCCGACATCCCGCCGGCGCGCGGGACCCATCCCGAAACCGGCGCGCCGATCGAGTGCCACCCCAAAGACAACGCTCCCCTGGCGGCGCTGATTTTCAAGGTTTCCATGATGGAGGGCCGCAAGCTCTGCTTCGTGCGGGTCTACAGCGGCCGGCTCAAGGCCGGAAGCGACCTCTACAACCCTGTTCTGAAACGCAAGGAGAAGATCGCGCGCATCCTGCTCATGCACGCCAACAAGCGCGAACGGATCGAGGAGTCGGGGGCGGGCAGCATCGTGGGCGTGATCGGCCTCAAGGACGCCTCCACCGGAGACACCCTCTGCACGGCCGAGCACCCGGTGTTGCTCGAAAAAATCGAAGCCTACGAACCGGTCATCTCGATCGCCGTCGAGCCCAAGACTCACAGCGACCAGGAAAAAATGGACGAGGTCCTCGAGAAGTTCACCGCTGAGGACCCGACCCTGAGGGTGCGCAAGGACGAAGACACCGGTCAGACGATTCTATCGGGCATGGGGGAGCTGCACCTTGAAATCATCACCAGCCGCATGCAGCGCGAATTCAACACCCATGTCAACGTCGGCAGGCCCCAAGTCGTCTACCGCGAAACGATCGCGGGCCCGGCGCAGGCCGCCGCGGTGTTCGACCGGGAGATCGCCGGGCAGCGGCATTTCGCCGAGGTCAGCCTCGCCGTCGCCCCCCTCGCGCGCGGGGCGGGGTCGCGGTTCACCGCCGGCCCCCCGTCGAATGCGCTGCCGGCGGCCTTCGCCGACGCCATCGGCAAGGGCGCGCTGAGCGCCCTGGAAAGCGGCCCCCTCTCCGGCTACCCGGCGGTGGACGTCGAGATCCGCCTCGCCGCCGCCGTCCCGAAGGACACCAGCACGGAGCTGGCCTTCACGGTGGCCGCCTCCATGGCCTGCAAGGAAGCGCTGTCGCGGGGCCAGCCCTTCCTGCTCGAACCGATCATGGCTGCCGAGGTGCTGGTCCCGGAATCCTTTCTGGGAGAGGTCATCGGGGATCTCAACGCCCGCGGCGGCAAGATCGAGGCCATCGAGCACAAGCTGGGGGTTCAGGTAATCACCGCGACCGTTCCGCTGTCGCGCATGTTCGGATACTCCACAGCCTTGCGGTCCGCCACCCAGGGCCGCGGGACCTTCTCGATGCACTTCAAGCGCTTCGATCGTCCATGAAACCATGCGGCTTCGTGCAAAGGCCAGGGTCAAGGCGCCCGGATCTCGCGAAGCGGGGCGCACGTTTCGGACACCGCCGCGACGGTGAGATGCAGCGCAACGCAGGCATTGGCCTTCTCTGCGAATCCGTTAGCCTTCCAGCGCTTTTTTCTCGGCCTTGATCTCTTCCTCGACCTTTTTCAGGAGGCGCTCGGCGCGCTCGCTCTTTTCAGGCGAGTCGCTGTGGCGCAGGGACTGCTTGAGCTGGACCGCCGCGGTCTTGAAGTCCCGCATCCGCAGATGGTAGATGCCCAGATAGTAGTGCGCGTCGGCCAGGGCGCCCTGCCGACCCAGGTTCTGACCCAAAAAGTAATAGGCGTCCCGGTAGTCCGGCGTTTTCTGGACGACCGCGGTGTAGAGCGCGATGGCCTCCGAGGGACGGCCGAGCTCCTGCAGCGTGCGGGCCAGGTAGAAGAGCGTGTCGGGGTCCTCCGGAATCATGCCGCGGGCGCTTTCCAGAGTACTCAGCGCCGATTCGAGCTGGCCGCCCATCAGGTAGACTTTGCCGAGGTCGCGCAGCATGTACGGATTGAACGCGTTTCTGGCCAGCACCGTTTTGAGCTGGGTGATCGCTTCGGTCGTGCGGTTGGCCCGGGCGAGAAGCAGGCCATAGCGGTAGCGCACCAGCGTGTTCCCCGGCTCGCGCTGCAGGACCTGTTCCAACCGCGCCAGTTCGGCAGTCGGGTCGTTGTATTCCACCGTCAGACGGGTCAGCACCCGATCGAATTGGGCGGGATCGGCCTTCTTCGACGGCACCGCGCTCCCCTTGTGGTCTTCGATCCAGGAAGTGACATAGGCGATGCGGTCTTCGATCGCCGGGTGGGTCATCATGTAGGTCGGAACCTGTTCCTTGCTGAACCATTGCTTGCTGCGGATCTTTTTCAGAACTGTTAGCAACCCCTCGGTGCCGTAGCCGGCATCGGTGAGGAACTTGAGTCCGAGCTGATCCGCCTGCATTTCGTTCTCGCGGCTGAAGGCGAGCTGGGCCGTCGCCCCCGTGGCCACCGAGCCCATCGTGAGCGCGCTCGCCGCCGCTCCCGACCCGCCGGCCGCCCCCAGCAGGATGCCCGCGGCCATTCCGGCGAGCTGGGCCCAGCCCACTTTCTTGGCGAGCTCGATCTTCTGCGAGATGTGCCGGCAGTAGACGTGCGCGATTTCGTGGCCGAGGATGCCGGCCAGCTCTTCCTCGCCGTCCATGGCCTGCAGCAGCCCGCTGTAGACAAAGATGTGCCCGGCGGGGGTCGCGAAGGCGTTGTACATGTCCTCGTTGATGACATAGAACCGGTAGCGGAACGGCTGCTCCGGCATCACCGACAGGATCCGTTGGCCCACCCGATTGACATAGCCGGTCACGTAGGGGTCGTCCACCACCGGCAGCTTCTTGAAGATGATCCGCAGCATTTCAGCGGAGAGCTCCTCTTCTTCGCCGATGGTGATGGCTCCCCCCGGAGACGGCAGCGCCAGCGCTGCAGAAAGTGCCAGGGCGAGGATCAGCGTCACGTGCCTAAAGCGCCGGATATGGGTCATCGAAACGAATTCCTTGGTCTGGGCCATTGCGGTTCCCGGTCATTGCCGGCGGCCGGCAGGCCGGATCCCCGGCGATGCGCTCGCGAAGCGCCCGACCAGGCCTGCCTGAATGGCTCGAGAGCATGAAGGGGTTGGGGTGCGGGCGACCACTGCCGAATATGGCATATTTTGGCCTTCTTTTCAAAAAATCGATAGTGTGCTACATCCGACCCCATGGCGAAAGTCGTATGCATAGCCAACCAGAAGGGGGGCGTGGGCAAGACCACCACCGCCGTCAACCTGTCGACAACCTTGGGGGTTTTCGAGAAAGCGACCCTTCTGATCGACAGCGACCCCCAGGCCAACGCCACCTCCGGACTGGGGATCGACAAGGCGAGCCTCACGAGCACCCTTTACGACGGGCTCCTCGGCCGGATGGATGCCGACGCATTGCTGCGCGACAGCGCCATCGCCGCGCTGAAGGTCATCCCCTCCAATGTCCAGCTGATCGGCTTCGAGGTCGAAATGATGTCCGAGCCGGGCCGCGAACTGGCCCTGAAACGCCTCATCGCCCCCCTGCTCGACCGCTTCGAGTATATCATCATCGACTGCCCGCCGTCGCTCAGCCTGCTCACCGTCAACGCGCTGACCGCCGCGGATTCGCTCCTGATTCC
>Ga0114939_10001423_pt1 | contig 18861 bp, 18 predicted proteins | sample AshMeaCrysSpring_FD_87196 | JGI IMG/M metagenome (GOLD analysis project Ga0114939, IMG submission 87196) | Groundwater microbial communities from Big Spring, Nevada to study Microbial Dark Matter (Phase II) - Ash Meadows Crystal Spring | ecosystem: Environmental > Aquatic > Deep subsurface >...
CGAACGCCGAGCTCGCGAGCGGCCCCACCCCGCGCACCGTGCCGCCCTACGCGGAATTCCTGCGCGGCGTGCTCGCGCTGCAGGAACTGCAGCAGCGCGGCCAGATCGTCATCGGCAACGAAGAGCGCGAGGAGACGCTTGGCGGTCCGCTCACCGCTTCGCAGGTGACGGCGGCGAGCGTGATCGAGGCGGCCAAGAGCGGCTTCGAGCTGCGTCCCGATGCGGGCGGCAAGCACTGGCAGGCGGTCAGGAAGGTGCGCAAACCCGTGCTCTACATCGACCCCTCGGCCGCGGCGTCTCCCGAGGCCCGCGAGTTCATGCGCGTTTTCCGCCTCAAGGAAGGCCAGCTCAAGTTCGAGATCACCGTGGACCAGTTGGAGCCGTTCGACGCGCGCGGCGCCACCAAGGACTTCACGGTCATCGACCTCGAGACACGCTCGCTGCTGCAGGCGATGTACTTCGTCTCGCACGGCGTCGAAATCCCGCCCGAGCATCAGAGCGGTCGTCTGGCGCCGGTCACGCTCGACCCCCAGGGCGAGCCGTTCGACTGGAACAAGGTCACCGCGGGGCTGTTCCGCGTGCGCTGGGCGGCGGGCGAGCCGCCGCCCCCGAGCGCGCACGTCGCGGTCGCCTATCTCGACCGCTGGTTCTACATCGACGCGACGGACCACGAGACCAAGGCCACGTTCTCGTTGCTGATGGAGCTCTCGCGGCTCGAGCTGCAGCCGCGTGCGAGTGATCGCCCGCTGCTCACGCTGCCTCTGGGGCAGTGACGCCGGCCGTCAGCTGCTCGCCCCGCCCGTCATCCTGGAGGACACGCCGGCCTGAGTGGGCTCGAGAACTGGTGGAAGAAATCGTCGCGAGCGCAAGGTCGCGCAAGGGGGCGACGGGCCGGCCGGGTGGACAGGCGGGGAGCGACTACCGGGTCACGCTGCGATCGATGGGGCAGCAGATCTATTCACGAGCGCTCGCCGGCGCCGAGCGCACGGCTGGAGGTCGCAGGACGACGTCGTAGTCGATCACGAGCGGCGCGTGGTCGGAGAAGCGCCGGGTCTTGTAGATCGACGCCGCAGTGGCCCGCTGCGCAACGCCGGGCGTCGCGATCTGGTAGTCGATGCGCCAGCCGACGTTCTTCGCCCACGCCTGGCCGCGGTTCGACCACCAGGTGTACTGCTCGGGGCGCGGATCGAGCCTGCGGAACACGTCCACCCAGCCGAGCTCGTCGAAGACGCGCGTGAGCCACTCACGCTCCTCGGGCAGGAAGCCGGAGTTCCTGCGGTTCGCGCGCCAGTTGCGCAGGTCGATCTCGCGATGGGCGATGTTCCAGTCGCCGCAGAGGATGAGCTCGCGGCCGCTCTTCACGAGCCGCGCGAGCACGGGTAGGAACTCTTCCATGAACCGGAACTTCGCCTGCTGGCGCTCGGGTGAGCTCGAGCCCGAGGGCAGGTAGACGGACACGACGGAAAGCTCGCCGAAGTCCGCCTGGATGTACCGACCCTCGGCGTCGAACTCACGGCTGCCGATGCCGCTCACCACCCGGTCCGGCGCGTGGCGGGTGTAGAGCCCGACACCGCTGTAGCCCTTCTTCTCGGCACAGTGGAAGTGGGCCGCATAGCGGTTTGGCGTGGCTATTGCTTTCGGCAGGTCCGACAACTGCGCCTTGACCTCCTGGATGCACACGATGTCCGCGCCCTGCTTCGCGAGCCAGCGGAAAAAGCCCTTCGCATGCGCTGAGCGCACGCCGTTGAGGTTGCAGGTGGCGACGCGTAACATTCTGAATTTGCGAGCAGAACCCGCTCGCGCTCAGGATGCTGCCATGACCGATTTCCGCCGCGACTTCATTGCCTTCGCCATCGATGCCCGGGTGCTGCGTTTCGGCAGCTACGTGACGAAATCCGGCAGGCAGAGCCCGTACTTCTTCAACGCCGGCCGGTTCGACACCGGTGCACGCCTCGCGCGGCTGGGGGAATTTTACGCACGCGCGATCGAGTCCTCGGGCGTGCAGTTCGACATGCTCTTCGGTCCTGCGTACAAGGGGATCCTGCTCGCCGGCGCGACTGCGATCGCATTGGCGGCGCGCGGCCGCGACCTGCCCTGGTGCTTCAACCGCAAGGAAGCGAAGACGCACGGCGAGGGCGGCGCGACCATCGGTGCGCCCCTGCAGGGCCGCGTACTGATCGTCGACGATGTCATGACCGCCGGCACCGCGGTGCGCGAGTCGATCGAGATCATCCGCGCCGCCGGTGCAACGCCTGCGGGCGTCGCCGTTTCGCTCGACCGCATGGAGCGCGGCATCGGAGCGCTCTCCGCGGTCCAGGAGGTCGAGCGCGACCACGGCATTCCGGTCATCGCCATCGCGACGCTCGACGACCTGCTCGCCTACCTCGCCGGCCATCCGTCGCTCGCTGCCCATCGCGACGCCGTCACCGCCTACCGAGCCACTTTCGGAGTCCATCGATGAACTACAAGATCGCCTTCCCGGCCGCGCTGGCCGTCGCCATCACCGTCGCTGCAGTTCCGGCGACCGCGCAGATGCAGCAGCCCCAGAAGCTCTACAAGTACGTGGACGCCCACGGCAAGGTCTCCTATTCCGAGCGCCCGCCGGTCGAGGCCACCGGCAAGGCGATGGAGCAGCTCAACCGCCAGGGCGCGGTGACCCGGCAGGTGCAGGCGGCACCCACCGCGGAGGAGATCGCCGCCGCGGCGGCGGAGCGCCGTCGCAAGCAGGACGACGAGGCGCGTCTGCGCGAGGAGAACCGGCGCAACCAGGCGCTGCTGGACACTTATGCGAGCGAAAGGGACATCGAGCTGTCGCGCTCGCGCGCCCTCGAGGCGGTCGAGTCGTCGGTCAAGGATGCCGAGGCGAAGCTCGCCGAGGCGCTCAAGCGGCAGGAGAAGCTGAAGGCCGAGACCGAGTTCTATGCGAAGAAGACGGTGCCGGGGCGACTCAAGCAGGAGATCGAGAACAACGAGCGCGAGATCGGCCTGCAGCGCGAAGCGATCGCCAAGCGCGACAAGGAGGTCGCCGCGATCAACGCGAAGTACGGCGAGGACAAGCGGCGCTTCATCGAGGTCACGAGGCCCAAGTCGGCGGTGGCGCCGGCAACAGCCGCACCGGCGCAGCCCGCGGTACCGCCGGCGACTGCCGCACAGCCGGCGATGCAGACCGTCAGCGTCGCGACGGGGGCAGCGGCGAAGCGCTGAGGCGCGCTTTCCGTACCGGAACGTGCGGCGCGCGCAGCGCCCGAGCGGGTCGCGCGCAGGGCGTCCGTCCGCCGCTCGCGCGCGGGTTGCTCGGCGTGAGCTTTTCAAACTGACAGGTCACGATGCTCAAGAGCGTTGCCTGCCCGGACTGCTCGGGCAGGCAGTCCTTCGTGCCTCCCACGGCCTTCCCCGGCGTTCCACTGACCTCATCGAGGCGATGGCGGGCGAGCGTCAGTTCGCAAGCTTGCGCTTGAGCAGCTCGTTCGCGGTCGCCGGGTTCGCCTTGCCCTTGCTCGCCTTCATCACCTGTCCGACGAGGGCATTGAAGGCCTTCTCCTTGCCGGCGCGGAACTCTTCGACGGACTTGGGATTCGCGGCAAGCACCGCGTCGACGAGCGCCGCGATCGCGCCTGCATCGCTGATCTGCTTCAGCCCGCGCTTCTCGATGATGGCGTCGGCATCGCCCTCGCCCGCCCACATCGCGTCGAACACTTCCTTCGCCATCTTCCCCGAGAGCGTGCCATCGCGCACGCGCCCGAGCAGCGCCGCGAGCGCGTCGCTCGCGACCGGGCTCGCATCGATGCCCCTGGCGTCGCGGTTAAGCGCGGCCGATACGTCACCCATGATCCAGTTCGCTGCCGACTTCGGCTCCGCGCCTGCCGCGACCGCCGCTTCGAAGTAGTCCGCCATCTCGCGCGACTGCGTGAGCGTGACCGCGTCGTACGCGGTCAGGCCCCACTGCGACTGGTACCGCTCGCGCTTGCCTTCCGGCAACTCGGGCAGGGCGCTGCGGACGCGCTCGATCCACGTCTCGTCGACCGTGAGCGGCAGCAGGTCGGGGTCGGGAAAGTAGCGGTAGTCGTGCGCCTCCTCCTTCGACCGCATCGAGCGCGTCTCGTCCCGATCCGGGTCGTAGAGGCGGGTTTCCTGGATGATGCGGCCTCCGTCCTGGATGACCTCGATCTGCCGGCGCACCTCGTGCTCGATCGCGCGTTCCAGGAAGCGGAAGGAGTTGAGGTTCTTGATCTCGCAGCGGGTGCCGAGCGTCGTCGCGCCCCTGGGGCGCACCGACACGTTCGCGTCGCAGCGGAACGAACCCTCCTGCATGTTGCCGTCGCAGATGTCAATCCACCGCACGAGCGCGTGCAGCGTGCGCGCGTAGGCGACCGCCTCCTCGGCGCTGCGCATGTCGGGCTCGGAGACGATCTCGAGGAGCGGTGTGCCGGCGCGATTCAGGTCGATGCCGCTCATGCCGTGGAAGTCCTCGTGCAGCGACTTGCCGGCGTCCTCCTCGAGGTGCGCGCGCGTGAGGCGCACCGTCTTCTCGCCAGCCTGCGTGACGATGCGGATGCTGCCGCCCCGGACCACCGGCAGCTCGTACTGCGAGATCTGGTAGCCCTTGGGGAGATCCGGGTAGAAGTAGTTCTTGCGCGCGAAGATCGAGATGCGATTGATGGTCGCGCCGACGGCGAGGCCGAAGCGGATCGCGCGCTCGACCGCGCCGCGGTTGGCCACCGGCAGGACGCCCGGCAGTGCGATGTCGACCGCGCACGCCTGCGTGTTCGGCGCCGCGCCGAAGGCGGTCGAGGCGCCGGAGAACATCTTCGAGCGCGTCGAGAGCTGCGCGTGCGTCTCGAGGCCGATGACGGTTTCCCACTCCATGATCAAAACGACTTCACCGCGGAGGGCGCGGAGGACGCGGAGTTGCGCAGAGGGAAAAGGATAGCGCGCGCCTGGCCAAGGTCGTCGCAGACAGTTCGTGGTCGCTTCATCGTAACGCTTGCCCCATGCTTCTCTGCGACCCTCTGCGTACTCCGCGTGCTCTGCGGTGAAGCGTTTCCTCAATACCTCGGCGGCACCCTTCGGTGCCAGTCCGTCGCACGCTGGTACTGGTGTGCCACGCCGAGCATCTTCGCCTCGCTGAAGTAGTCGCCGACGAGCTGCAGCCCGACGGGCAGACCCCGCTCGCCGAACCCGCTCGGAATCGAAAGCCCCGGCAGGCCGGCGAGGTTTGCCGGGATGGTATAGATGTCGTTCAGATACATCTGCACGGGGTCCGAGGTCTTCGCCCCGAGCGGAAACGCGACCGACGGCGAGGTTGGCCCGGCGATCACGTCGACGTCGCGGAACGCGCGCGCGAAGTCGCCGGCGATCAGCCCCCTTATCTTCTGTGCCTGCACATAGTAGGCGTCGTAGTAGCCGTGCGAGAGCACGTAGGTGCCGATGAGGATGCGGCGCTTCACCTCCGCGCCGAAGCCTTCGGCACGCGAACGGCAGTACATGTCGATCAGGTCGCCGTACTGCTCGGCGCGGTGGCCGTAGCGCACGCCGTCGAAACGCGAAAGGTTCGAGGAGGCCTCGGCGGGCGCGATGACGTAGTAGGCCGGGACCGCGAGGTCGCTCGACGGGAGGTCGATCTCACGCGTCGTCGCACCGAGCTTGCGCAGCTCCTCGATCGCTGCTTCGACAGCTTCGCCCACATCCGCGCCGAGCCCCGCGCCGAAGTACTGCTTCGGCAGGCCGATGCGCAGCCCCGCCAGCGGCTTGCCGGCGGGCGCATCCGGGATCGGCCGGTCGAGCAGGCGCGTGTAGTCCTCGGGAACGCGCTCGAGGCTCGTCGAGTCGCGCGCGTCGAAGCCCGCCATGCCGTTCAGGAGCAGCGCGAGGTCCTCGGCGCTCTTGCCGAACGGCCCGCCCTGGTCGAGGCTCGACGCGAATGCCACCATGCCGTAGCGCGAGACGACGCCGTAAGTGGGCTTGAGCCCGGAGACGCCGCAGAGCGCCGCCGGCTGGCGGATGGAGCCGCCAGTATCGGTCCCGGTGGCGGCCGGCGCGAGGCGCGCTGCGACGGCGGCGGCGGAGCCGCCGGACGAGCCGCCCGGGACGAAGGCCCTGTTCCAGGGATTGCGGACCGGGCCGAAGAACGACGTCTCGTTCGACGAGCCCATCGCGAACTCGTCCATGTTGCACTTGCCAAGAATCGGCGCGCCCGCGTCGCGCAGGCGCTCGATCATGTGCGCGTCATAGGGGCTGGTGAAGTTGGCGAGCATTCGCGAGCCGCACGTCGTGCGCCAGCCGGACGCGCACCAGATGTCCTTGTGCGCGATCGGGATGCCGGTGAGCGATCCATGATCGCCCCGAGCGATGCGCGCGTCGGCCTCGCGCGCGGCACCGAGGGTGCGCTCCTCGTCGAGGGTGACGAACGCGTTCAAGTCGGGCTGCGCCGACGCAATGCGGTCGAGGAAGACCCGGGCGAGCTCGACTGCCGAGATGCGTTTGGCAGCGAGGGCGGCGGCAAGCTCGCGGAGGCTGGCGTTGTGCATGAGGCTGGCGGGGCCGGCGGCGGCCGGCGGTCGCACCCGCGAAGCGGACGCTATTCGATCACGCGCGGGACGAGGTACAGGCCGGCTTCGGTCTGCGGCGCGATCGCCTGGAAGCCCGAATGACGGTCGGACTCGGTGACTTCGTCTTCCCGCAGACGCAGGATGACGGGCTGCCCGTGCGCCATCGGCTCGACTCCGGTGGTGTCGACCGCCTGCATGTTCTCGATCATCGCGAAGATGTCGTTTAGCTGATCGCGCACCGCAGCCGCTTCGGCGTCGCTCACGGCGATGCGCGCGAGCATCGCGATGCGCTTGACCTCGTCGAGCTGGAGCGACACTTTTCCCTCTTAAACCGCGCGGTTCGATGGTTTATCATAGCGTATTTGGCTTGCCGCCGACCCCGACGGGAGGGGGGATCCACAGCATGCTCGGTTTTCTGCGTGCCTATTTTTCAGACGACCTCGCGATCGACCTCGGCACTGCGAACACCCTGATCTACGTGCGCGGCAAGGGCATCGTCCTCGACGAGCCCTCGGTGGTGGCGATCCGCCAGGAAGGCGGGCCCTCGGGCAAGCGCACCATCCAGGCGGTCGGCAAGGAAGCGAAGCAGATGCTCGGCAAGGCGCCGGGCAACATCTCGGTGATCCGGCCGATGAAGGACGGCGTCATTGCCGACTTCACCGTTACCGAGCAGATGCTCAAGCAGTTCATCAAGAAGGTGCACGTCTCGCGCCTTCTCTCGCCCAGCCCGCGCATCATCATCTGCGTTCCCTGCGGCTCGACGCAGGTCGAGCGGCGCGCGATCCGCGAATCGGCGCTCGGCGCCGGCGCCTCGCAGGTGTACCTGATCGAGGAGCCCATGGCGGCGGCAATCGGGGCCGACATGCCGGTCGCCGAGGCGACCGGGTCGATGGTCGTGGACATCGGCGGCGGCACGACCGAGGTCGGCGTGATCTCGTTGGGCGGGATGGTCTATTCGGGATCCGTGCGCGTCGGTGGCGACAAGTTCGACGAGGCGATCATCAACTACATCCGCCGCAACTACGGCATGCTGATCGGGGAGTCGACGGCGGAGACGATCAAGAAGGAAATCGGCTCGGCGTTCCCGGGCTCCGAGGTCAAGGAGATCGAGGTCAAGGGCCGCAACCTCGCCGAGGGCATTCCGCGCAGCTTCACCATCTCCTCGAACGAAATCCTCGAGGCGTTGACCGAGCCGCTCAACCAGATCGTCTCCGCAGTCAAGATCGCGCTCGAGCAGACGCCGCCCGAACTGGGCGCCGACATCGCCGAGAAGGGCATGGTGCTCACCGGCGGCGGCGCGCTGCTGCGCGACCTCGACCGCCTGCTCATGGAGGAGACCGGCCTCCCGGTGATCGTTGCCGAGGATCCGCTCACCTGCGTCGTGCGCGGTTCGGGCAAGGCGCTCGAGCGCATGGACAAGCTGCACACGATCTTCACGAATGACTGAGGCGGAGCCGGTCGCACGCTGCGGCCGGCGTCGCCCCCTGGCCGACGCGGCCCGGTGAGCAGCCGCAACTGCCGGACGCGCCCTCGCCCGCGCGCTGACTGACCCCCGATGGAGCATTCGCCGCCGCCGTTCTTCAACCGCGGCCCGGCGCCGGTCGTCCGGGTCACGTTCTTCGCCATCGTCTCGATCTTCCTCATGGTGACCGACGCGCGCTTCCGCTACATGGAGCCGCTGCGCCAGGCCATCTCGACGGTCGTCTATCCGGTCCAGCGCACGGCGCTCGCGCCGGTCGAGGCCGGCGGGCGCATCGGTGACTATTTCCAGAGCATCGCCGACCTGCAGGAGGAGAACGAGCAACTGCGCGCGGGCAAGCTCAAGGACGCGCAGGACCTCCTCACCCTCGAAGCGCTGCGTGCCGAGAACACCCAGCTCCGCGGGCTGCTCGAGGCGCGGCAGCGCGCGAAATCCGAGGCGATCTTCGCTGAGATCATGTATGCGGGCCGCGACCCGTTCAGCCGCACGGTCATCATCGACAAGGGCACGACGCAAGGGGTGGTGCGCGGGCAGCCGGTGATCGACACCGGCGGGGTGATCGGACAGGTGACGCGGGTGCAGCCGCTGGTCTCGGAGGTCACGCTCGTGACCCACAAGGACCACTCGGTCCCGGTGCAGGTGGTGCGCAACGGGCTGCGCGCGGTGGCATTCGGGCTCGGCGACGCCGAGTCGATGGAATTGCGCTTCCTGCCGCTCAACGCTGCCGTCGAGCCGGGTGATGAAATCGTCACGTCGGGCATCGACGGCCTCTATCCTCCGGGGCTGCCCGTGGGCAAGGTCGGACGGGTCGATCGCGAGAGCACGCAGACCTTCGCCAAGGTGCTGGTCACGCCCGCGGGCGGCACCGGGCAGTACCGACAGGTCCTGGTGCTGCGGCCGGTCGGCGAGGCACCCCCGGCGCCGCCGGTGATGGAGGAGCCGCCGCCGAAGAAGGAGCCGGCGAAGGTGAAGCGCCAGAAGCTGCGCCAGGGGCAGGGCTGAACGGCGCGCCGGCGCAAGAATGGAGCACGAAGGAACGATGCGGCAGCGAGGTGACGCCTGATGGCCCTGGAAGCGCCGGGCCAGCGCATCCTGCTGCCGGTCAACGTCGGCTTCATGGTGCTGACGCTGCTGTTCGCGCTCGGCTTCGACCTGCTGCCATGGCCGGCGCTGAAGGGCGTGCCCGACATGCTCGCCCTCGTGATCTGCTTCTGGTGCATCCGCGAGCCGCGCAAGATGGGCATCGGCATCCCGTTCCTGCTCGGGCTGGTCATGGACGCCGCGAACGGCGTGCTCATGGGCCAGCACGCGCTCGCCTACTCGGTGCTCGCCTTCCTCTCCATCAGCGTTTCGCGCCGCGTGGTCTGGTTCGGCCTGCTCGCCCAGTCGCTCCACGTGCTAGCGATCCTGCTGACGGCGCAACTGGTCACGCTGCTCGTCCGTATGTTGGTCGGGGGGCCGTTCCCCGGCTGGAATTACTTCCTCGGCTGTCTCGTGGGCGCGCTCCTGTGGCCGCTCCTGAGCGTGATCCTGCTCGCGCCCCAGCGCCGGCCGGCGAGCGTGGACGAGACGCGGCCGATCTGATCGGGTTGAGTCGGCTTGCGACTCTCAGGCGGAATCGGGCAGCAGTGTCGGAAAGCAGCGTTGAAGCACTTGCCAACGTCTTCGGGCCCGATCATCCTCCGCGCCGGAAACCGCACCGGCATGCCGCCCCTGACCGCTGATCGCTGACTCCGATGGCTGGAATGCATTTCGGCAACGGCAACCAGGACCTGAAACGGTTCCAGGTGCGGCTCGGCGTCGCGGGCTTCTGCGTCGTCGCCGCCTTCGGCGCCCTCTTCGCGCGGTTCTTCTACCTCCAGGTCGTCCAGCACGACTACTACCACACCAAGGCCGAGGACAACCGCATCGCCATCGTGCCGGTGGCGCCGAACCGCGGGTTGATCTTCGACCGCAACGGGCTCGTACTCGCCCGTAACGACTCCGCCTACACCCTCGAGATCTACCGCAACCGCGTGGACGATCTCGAGGCGACCATCGGTGAGCTGGCGCAGATCGTCGACATCACGCCGCGGGACCGCAAGCGCTTCAAGCGCATGCTCGAGGAGTCCAAGGGTGCGGACAGCCTCCCCATCCGCTCCAAGCTCACCGACGAAGAGGTCGCGAGGTTCTCGGCGCAGGCGTACCGGTTCCCGGGCGTGGAGGTGAAGGCGCGCCTCTTCCGCCAGTACCCGCTCACCGACCTCACGGCGCACGCGGTGGGCTACATCGGCCGCATCAACGACCGCGATGTGGAACGGCTCGAGGAAGAGGGGCTCACGGCGAAGTACAAGGGTTCGGACCACATCGGCAAGGTCGGGCTCGAGGCGAGCTACGAGCACGAGCTGCACGGCACCCCGGGCGTGGCACACGTCGAGATCGACGCCGGCGGCCGGCCGTTGCGCACGCTCTCGCAGACGCCGGCGACTGCCGGCAACAACCTCATCCTCACGCTCGACACCAAGCTGCAGAAGGTGGCGGAGGACGTCTTCGGCGAGTTCCGTGGCGCCCTCGTCGCTATCGAGCCCTCGACCGGCGGCGTGCTCGCGTTCGTGTCGAAGCCGGGCTACGACCCGAACCTGTTCATCGACGGCATCGACCCGCAGACCTGGGACAGCCTCAACAACAACCCCGACCACCCGCTCAACAACCGCGCCCTCACCGGCGCGTACCCTCCGGGCTCGACGATCAAGCCGTTCATGGCGCTCGCCGGGCTCCAGCTCGGCAAGCGCAGCCCGGAGTTCACCATCTCCGACCCGGGCTCGTTCGGGCTGCCGGGCGTCGCGCACCGCTGGCGCGACTGGAAGGCGGGCGGCCACGGCTCGGTCAACCTGCACAAGTCGATCGTCATTTCCTGCGACACGTACTACTACGGGCTCGGCAACGACCTCGGCATCGACAACATCCACTCCTTCCTGTCGCACTTCGGCTTCGGCCAGAAGACCGGCATCGACATCGACGGCGAGAAGCCGGGGCTGCTGCCGTCGCAGGAGTGGAAGATGAAGCGGTTCAAGCAGAAGTGGTATGCAGGCGACACCATCTCGGTCTCGATCGGCCAGGGGTACAACCTCGCCACGCCGCTGCAGCTCGCGTTCGCCACAGCCATCGTCGCGAACGACGGCGTGGTGTACAAGCCGCACATCGTCCGCTACATCGAGGACGCCCGCACCGGCGAGCGGCGCGAGGTCGAGCCGGAGCCGCTGCGCAAGCTGCAGATCAACCCGAAGTGGCTGCAGATCGTCAAGCAGGCGATGGTGGACGTTACCAAGCCCGGCGGCACGGCGGGGCGCGCCGGCATGGGCGCCACCTACACCTTCGCCGGCAAGACCGGCACTGCACAGGTCGTCGGCATGAAGCAGGGCGAGCGCTACGACGAGAAGCGCACGCCCGAGCGCTTCCGCGACCACGCACTATTCATCGCCTACGCCCCGGCGGAAAGGCCGACCATCGCGGTGGGCATTCTGGTCGAGAACGCGGGCCATGGCGGGTCCGTGGCGGCGCCGATCGCACGCAAGGTGTTCGACTACTACGTCGCCGGCATCAAGCCGGCGTCGCCGGTATCGGCCGAGGAGGAGGGCGACGGTGACTAGCATCACCGCGAACGACGTCGCACTCGGCCTCAAGGCGCGGTTCATCGACTCGATCGACGGGCCGCTCTTCTCGATCGCGCTGCTCATCCTCGCGCTCGGGCTCGCCACGCTTTATTCGGCGGCGTACGGCAATCCGGCACGCGTCACCGGACAGCTCGCCAACATCGGCGTCGCCGTGCTCATCATGTGGGTGGTGGCGCAGGTCCAGCCGCAGACCCTCGCCCGCCTCGCGGTGCCGATCTACGTCGTCGGCGTCGGGCTTCTCGTCGCGGTCGCGCTGTTCGGCGAGATCGTCAACGGCGCGCGCCGGTGGCTCGACCTCGGCGTCACGCGTATCCAGCCTTCGGAGATGATGAAGATCGCCATGCCGCTCATGCTGGCGTGGTTCTTCCAGCGGCGCGAAGGCCAGCTCGGCTGGCAGGACTGGCTCGCGGCGGGTGTACTCTTCGCGGTGCCTGTGGGCTTGATCGCGAAGCAGCCCGACCTCGGCACCGCACTCCTCGTGGCTGCCGCCGGCTTCTACGTGATCTTCCTCGCCGGCCTGTCGTGGAAGGTTCTCCTCGGCAGCGTCATCGCAGGCGCGGCCAGCCTGCCGCTCGTCTGGTCGATGCTGCACGGCTACCAGCGCAAGCGCGTGCTCACGCTGATCGACCCGACCACCGATCCGCTCGGCGCCGGCTACCACATCATCCAGTCCACGATCGCCGTCGGCTCCGGCGGCCTGATGGGCAAAGGCTGGCTGCAGGGCACGCAGACGCACCTCGAGTTCATCCCCGAGCGCACCACCGACTTCATCTTCGCCGTGTACTCGGAGGAGTTCGGGCTGCTCGGCAACGGCGCCCTGCTCGTGCTCTACCTGCTGTTGATCGCGCGCGGCATGGTGATCGCGGCGAATGCGGCGACGCTCTTCCAGCGGCTGCTTGCCGGCGCGATCGTGCTGTCGTTCTTCACCTACTGCTTCGTCAACATGGGCATGGTGAGCGGCATCCTGCCGGTGGTCGGGGTGCCGCTGCCGCTCGTGTCCTACGGCGGGACGGCGATGGTGACGCTCTTCACGGGCATCGGCATCCTGATGAGCATCCAGCGCAACCGCAAGCTGGTGCAGACCTGATCGATCGCATGCGCCGGGGCGTCGCAACTCCGGCCGCAGGCCGTCTCCAGCGTGCGCTCGGCGGCACGTCGCTCGCGTTGCTGCTTGCAGCCTGCGGCAGCACGCCGGCTCCGCCGGCCGGAGCGCCCTCAGCTCCCGGGGCGCGTGCCCCGGTGTCCAAGCCGTCTGCCGCTTTTCCCGCCGTGGCATCCACGAGTGGCGCCACGCGCCGCGGCGGCGGCTACTACATGGACGACGGTCCCGGCGACGCGCCTGCCGCGGCGGCGCTCGCGGCCGTGCCCGACGCCGAGCCGCGCGTCGAGCCCCTGCACCGCTTCGCCAACAATCCCTACGTCGTCTTCGGCCGCACCTACGTGCCGCAGCGGGAGGTGCAGACCTTTCGCCAGCGCGGCCACGGCAGCTGGTACGGCCGCAAGTTCCACGGTCAGCCCACGGCGACCGGCGAGATCTACGACATGTACGCGATGACGGCCGCGCACCCGACGCTGCCGCTGCCGAGCTATGTGCGCGTCACCAACGTCGCCAACGGGCGCTCGGTGATCGTCCGGGTCAACGATCGCGGGCCCTTTCTCAACGAGCGCGTCATCGATCTCTCCTACACCGCGGCGTGGAAGCTCGGCTATGTCGAGCAGGGGTTCGCGCAGGTCGAGGTGGAGACCATCGTCCCCGGCACCATGACGGCGCGGCGCCCGACGCTCGGCGAAGTGAGCGCCGCCGCGCCGCCGCCGCGTGCGCGCATGACCCTGCCGCCTGCGCAGACGGACGCGAGTGCGCCGACACCCGCGACCAAGATCGCGCTGAGCCCGGTCGTCAACGTCGTGGCGGCGCCCGCGGACGCCCTGCCCGCGGTGACCGGCGCCAACGCGGTATCCGTTCCCGCTCCGGTCGCGGCGAACGCCAACGCCGTGGACGCTTCGCCCGCCGCTGCCGCGCCCGTCGCGCCGGCCGCCGCCGCAGCCGCGCCGCGCGAGGTGCCGGGGTCCCTGCCCCTGCCTCCGGTCGCTCAGGAGGCGAACGGCGTCTTCCTGCAGCTCGGCGCGTTCAGCGGCAAGGAGAACGCGGAGGCGTTCCGCATCCATGTCGCGCGCATGCTGCCTTGGATCAGCGAGCCGATCACGTTGCGGCCGAAGCAGGGACTGGTGCGCGTGCAGCTCGGCCCCTACGCCGACGCCATCGAGGCGATGGCGGCGGCGCAGCGCATCCGCGACGCGCTCGACGTGCGCCCGGTGATCGCGCGCTGAACCCGCTCGGGTTTCTCGCGCGCACTCGCTCCGCTCGAGCGCCGGTTTCGTGCCGGAAGCGGCGGTGCGACGCGTATAATCCGCGCGCCGTCCGTCGGCACCCCCCTCCTGCCCTGCTTTTTCCCCGGATTCGATGCTGCTGCGACTCGTCCTCTTCCTCGGCCTGCTGCTGCCGTTCGCGGTCCGTGCCGATGCTCCGCCCCCGCCGCCGGTCGCCGCGAAGGCCTGGCTGCTGATGGACACCCAGAGCGGCGCCATCCTCGCCAGCCAGAACGCCGACGCGCGCGCCGAGCCCGCGTCGCTCACGAAGCTGATGACCGCCTATCTCGTCTTCTCGGCGCTGCAGCAGAAGAAGCTCACGCTCGACCAGACGGTGAACGTTTCGGAGAAGGCCTGGAAGATCGGCGGCTCGCGCATGTTCATCGAACCGCGCAAGCCGGTGACCGTCGACGAGCTCCTCCGCGGGATGGTGGTGCAGTCGGGCAACGACGCCACGATCGCGCTCGCCGAGGCGGTTGCGGGCTCCGAGGAGGTGTTCGCGCAGATGATGAACCGCGAGGGCCAGCGCCTCGGCCTCAAGGACACCAACTTCACCAACTCGACGGGCTGGCCGGACGCCAAGCACTACACCACCGCGAAGGACCTCGCGCTCATGGCCGCGGCGCTCATCCGCGACTTCCCCGAGTACTACGCCAAGTACTACTCGATGAAGGATTACCGCTACAACAACATCACCCAGCCGAACCGCAACCGGCTGTTGTGGCTCGACCAGAACGTCGACGGCGTGAAGACCGGGCATACCGAGACGGCAGGCTACTGCCTCATCGCCTCCGCCAAGCGCGGCGACCGGCGCATGCTCTCGGTCGTGCTCGGGACCGCCTCCGACGCCGCGCGTGCCCAGGAGAGCCAGAAGCTGCTGAATTACGGCTTTCAGTTCTTCGATACGGTGCGCCTGTTCGAGGCGAACAAGCCGGTGGGCACGGTGCGCGTGTGGAAGGGCGCCGAGAACGAGGCGAAGGCGGGCATGAAGTCCGATCTCTACGTCACGGTGCCCAAAGGCGAGGGCGACAAGCTCAAGGCCGACTTCGTCAGCCGGCAGCCGCTGATGGCGCCGGTCAGCGCCGGCCAGCAGGTCGGGACGGTCCGCGTGTCGCTCGAAGGCAAGCAGACCGGCGAGTATCCGGCGCTCGCGCTCGAGAGCGTCCCGGTCGCGGGCATCGTCGGGCGGCTGACCGACACAGTGCGGCTGTGGCTGCAGTAGCCGGCGTGCGGCCCCGCGACGCCTCGCGCCTGGCGCGCGGGCGTCGCTGCGATGCAACGGTCTTCCGAGTGGTGTGAGGCCGTCGCCTGCGCAGGGCGCAACCGCGAGGCAGCCGATTCCGGGCAAGCGAGGGGCACATGGCGCAGATCGTCCATCTCAACGGCAGCTTCCTCCCGCTGGAGGAAGCGCGCGTCCCGGTCCTCGACCGCGGCTTCATCTTCGGTGACGGCGTCTACGAAGTCATCCCCGTCTACGGCCGCCAGCCCTTCTACCTCGAAGCGCATCTCGCGCGCCTCGGCCGCAGCCTCGCCGCAATCCGGCTCGCGAACCCGCACACCGACGCCGAGTGGGGCGCGCTCGTCCGCGAGACGATCGCGCGCAACGGTCCCGACCACCAGGCGCTCTATCTGCAGGTGACGCGCGGCGCGGCGCCGCGCGACCACACGTTCCCCAAGGACGCCACGCCGACGGTCTTCCTCATGGCGAGCCCGCTCAAGCCGATTCCCCCCGAGCAGCTCGAGCACGGCGTCGCCGCGGTGAGCTTCGCCGACAACCGCTGGCTCCGCTGCGACATCAAGTCGACCTCGCTGCTCGGCAACGTCCTGCTGCGCCAGGCCGCGGCCGAGGCGGGCGCGGCCGAGTGCGTGCTGTTCCGCGACGGCCGGCTGACCGAGGGGTCGGCGAGCAACATCTTCGTCGTCCGCTCGGGCGTGCTGCTTGCCCCACCGAAGTCGAACCTGATCCTGCCGGGCATCACCTACGACGTGACGCTCGAGCTCGCCGCCCGCGGCGGCATCCCCACGGAGGTGCGCGAGGTGTCAGAAGGCGAGACGCGTGGCGCCGACGAGCTGTGGCTGTCGTCGTCCACGCGCGAGGTGCTGCCGATCACCCAGCTCGACGACAAGCCGGTCGGCACCGGCCGCCCCGGTCCCGTGTTCCGCCGCGTGCACGCGCTCTTCCAGGCGCGCAAGCGCGAGCTCTCCGGCAGCGCCGCCCATGCCTGAAGCCACGGAGCCGGTTCTCGCGTTTCCCTGCGAGTTTCCGATCAAGGTCATGGGCAAGACCCAGCCGGGATTCGCGCAGGCCATGGTGGACGTGGTCCAGCGTCATGCGCCCGACTACGATGCCTCCACGCTCGAGATGCGCTCGAGCCGCGAAGGCAACTACCTGTCGCTCACCTTCACCGTGAATGCCGCGTCGCGCGAGCAGCTCGACGGGCTCTACCGGGAGCTGTGCGACCACCCCATGGTGTCGATGGTGCTGTGAGCGAGGCGCCGTCGACGGTCACCGCGACGCAGTGGGCACCGGCCGCGGCGCGGCGCCCGGAGGCGCCGGACGGGCGGCCCGCGACGCTGATCCGCACGCTCGGCCAGGTCGCATACCGCGATGCGCTCGACGCGATGGGGCGTTTCACGGCAACGCGCGACGCCGCGACGCCCGACGAGGTGTGGGTGCTGGAGCACCCGCCCGTGTACACGGTCGGCCTTGCCGGTCGCCCGGAGCATTTGCCGCGCCGCGGCGACATCCCGCTCGAGCGCGTCGACCGCGGCGGGCAGGTCACGTACCACGGTCCCGGCCAGGCGGTGGTCTACACGCTCGTGGACCTGCCGCGTGCGGGTCTCACGGTGAAGGGCCTCGTCTGCCTGCTCGAGCAGGCGATGATCGACGACCTCGCGCTGCACGGTGTCGCCGGCGAGCGCCGGCCCGGCGCGCCGGGGGCGTACGTCGGCGATGCGAAGATCGGCGCGCTCGGCATCCGCATCCGTCGCGGCCGCAGCTACCACGGCCTTGCGTACAACGTCGCCATGGACCTCGCCCCCTTCGCCGCCATCGATCCCTGCGGCTACCCGGGCCTGGCCGTCACCGATCTCGCCGCACTCGGAATCCGCGATACTGCGCCCACCGCGGGCCTACGTCTCGCCCGTCGCCTTGCCGCCATGCTCGACCGCCATGGACCCGAACGCCCCTGACGCTCCCGCTCGATCCCGCCTCGTCGCCGCCCACGCCACGGAGAAGCAGAAGGGGGCGGCGAAGACCGCGCGCATCCCGATCAAGGTGGTGACGGCGCAGCGGCTGCCGAAACCCGACTGGATCCGGGTGCGCGCCCCCGCGCCCGGCTCGCGTTTCCACGAGATCAAGGCGATCCTTCGCGAGCACCGGCTGCACACGGTGTGCGAGGAAGCGTCCTGCCCGAACATCGGCGAATGCTTCGGCAAGGGCACGGCCACCTTCATGATCATGGGCGACAAGTGCACGCGCCGCTGCCCGTTCTGCGACGTCGGCCACGGGCGCCCCGATCCACTCGATGGCGCGGAGCCGGTGAACCTCGCGCGCACCATCGCTGCGCTGCGTCTGACCTACGTCGTCATCACGAGCGTCGACCGCGACGACCTGCGTGACGGCGGCGCGGGGCACTTCGTCGCCTGCATCCGTGCGGTACGGGAACAATCGCCGCAGACGCGCATCGAAGTGCTGGTGCCGGACTTCCGTGGCCGCCTCGACCGGGCGCTCGACATCCTCGATGCTGCGCCGCCGGACGTGATGAACCACAACCTCGAGACCGTCCCGAGGCTGTACGCGCAGTGCCGACCCGGGTCGGACTACGCGCACTCGCTGCGACTGCTCGGGGCGTTCAAGGCACGGCACCCGTCGGTGCCGACCAAATCGGGCCTCATGGTCGGGCTGGGGGAGGCCGACGAGGAGATCCTTGCGGTGATGCGGGACCTGCGTACGCACGACGTCGACATGCTCACGATCGGTCAGTACCTCGCGCCCTCCGGCCATCATCTGCCGGTCGCGCGCTACGTCCACCCGGACGTTTTCGCCATGTTCGCGGACGAGGCAGCGCGCATGGGCTTCGCTCACGCGGCGGTAGGGGCGATGGTGCGTTCGAGCTATCACGCCGATCGGCAGGCGCATCTCGCCGGCGTGGACGGAGGAGAGCAGCCGCGCACGTGAGGGGCGCGGACGCTCGTCGTGGAGCACGGCTTCGGGGGGATTTATGCGCAGCGCGTTCGTCACCTTCGCTCTCGCCCTTGCGTTCGTCACGCCCGCGATCGCCCAGGAGCCTGCAGCCTCGCGCGTCACGCCCGTCGACATCCGACTGCTCGACGGGCGCGTCCTGGTTGCGCTCTCGATCGACGAGAACGAACGCGATGCGCGCGTGTCGGCACGCTCGCACGGCCACCGCGTGCCGGTGGCCATGCGCTCCGACGCCGTGTTCGAGCATTACGGGCGCGTCGAGCAGACGCCCGTCTACCTGATCATCGACCGCAGCGGCACGGTGCGCGAGCGCGTCGCCGGCCCCGTCGCGACCGCGAAGCTGCAGTCGAAGATCGCCGCGCTGCTCGCGGAGCCGCCGCCGGTCAGGCTGAGCGAGCGCTGAGCGCGTTCACCGGCGAGGCACGGGGGCGAGCCACACGTCGGTCGACCTGCGCCGGGTTCGTCTTCCCTGCCCACCAGCCTTCCCGCGACTCGGAGTCGCCGCCGCGGTGCTCGTGGCGTGTTCCGAATGGCCTCTTCGTCTTCGGCTGCCGGACCGATGGGCGCGCTGAGCGGCCGCACCCGCATCCGGCTGCGAAGCGTCGCTAG
>Ga0114939_10001424_pt1 | contig 18858 bp, 18 predicted proteins | sample AshMeaCrysSpring_FD_87196 | JGI IMG/M metagenome (GOLD analysis project Ga0114939, IMG submission 87196) | Groundwater microbial communities from Big Spring, Nevada to study Microbial Dark Matter (Phase II) - Ash Meadows Crystal Spring | ecosystem: Environmental > Aquatic > Deep subsurface >...
CACCGAACTCGCCGTCGCGCGCGCCATGAGCATCGTCGAAATGGAACGCAGCCGCGCCGACCGCACCACCTCGGAGGCCCAGCGCGAGGCGCTCGTCGCCTCCACCGCCCGCGACTTCATGCAGAAACGCTGCCTGCGCTTCGGCTGGAAACACCAGCTCCGCGAGGCCATGTGGCTCATCTCGGGCTTCCAGCAGCGCATGAAAACCGACCATCCGCAGACCGTCTTCCTCCAGAATGAGGACGGCCAGCTCGCCGCCGAGGTGAGCCTGCGCGCGATCATCACCCACCTCGCCTCGGCCGTGCCGGAGGACCGCGCGGCCCAAATGGACGACGCCGAACTCGCCGCCACCATCGCTCCCAAACTCTTCGGCGACGTTCTGGCCATCGCCCGGAAGGAACCCGTCACCGTCCGCGACAATGTCGTGCTCGCATCGGTCTTCGCCCGCTCGGCCCGGCACGGATTCCGGCCGATGCCGGTCTCCGACGAGCACGGACGCCTCGCCGGCGTCTTCGACGACATGGCCATCGTCCGCGCGCTCACCCATTTGCTCAAGGCCGACGGCGGCGTGCCCGCCCCGGGCTCGTCGGTTCCGCCCGCCCCGCCGCCGCCACGGGAACTCAAACCCGGCATCGTGCCCGACCCGCTCGCATGATCACCGCACGGGACATCATCTCGGGAAGATTCGTCCGCATCGGCGACATGCACTCGGCCGCCGAGGCGCTGGGCGTCGTTTTCGATCCCGAGGAAGACGCCCTCCGCGATATCGTGATCGTGGTTTTCGATTCGGGCGGCAATTACCAAGGCATCGTCGAACCCCGCCGGATTTTCGAGAGCCTCGGCACCGAATTGTCGCTCGCGGGCGAGGACCCCGCCGGACAGATAGCGGCCATCCGGCGCGGACTCTCGGTCCCCGTCGGCGAGATCGCCCGCCGGGACATCCCGGCCGCCATGCTCGGCGACAACCTCGCCTCCCTGCTGCTCCTTGCGGCCCGCACCGAAGCCGACACCCTCCCCGTCTTCGACAAACAACAATTCGTGGGCGTGATCCCCATCGGCGCCATCTTCTCCGCCGTCTGCAAAATCACCATCTCGGCCGCCGGCGAGGAACTCCCGTTCCAAGGGCGGAACCCGTGACCGGGCCGCAATAATCACCATCCCCGCCCCCCGGCCAAAGCCCGCAAACGCCTCGCCGGGTCCATCCGACCGGCCTGCGACCTCATCGCCGAAGGCATGAAAAAGGTGGAACGCCGCCTCACCGGCGAAGAGAAGAGATCGCTCAAAAAACCGGACGTGCTGAAGAGGGACAACACGATCAGCGGCTTTCCTTCATGCTCTCATGGTTCAGATTTTCCTGCGTTTCGTGAATTGGCCGTGCGACTGGCGGGAGGAAAAAAGTCCATCTTGACTTATGACTCTGTTACGGCAATGAAAACCCTTTAATGAAAGCCATCCTATCCGTCCTATCCGCAATCGCGCTCCTCGCCTCGCCCGCATTCGCCTCCGAGTCGGTGACCATCGCCTACCCGACCACCGACGACGCGAGCTTCCTCATCACGGCTCCCGAGGACTGGGAACTCGACCCCGCCGAGGAACCCGATGGCTACTTCGACCTCACCGGCCCGACCGGAGCCGTGTTTTCTTTCCGCACGATCAAGGGGACCGAAAGCGCCCTCGAGCAGGCCATCAAAGAAAGCGTCGAGGAGGCCAATGACATGTTCGCCGATGTGCAACTCGGCGAGGCCATGGATTGGACCCCCGACGGTCTTGAAGGCTTTTACGCCGTCGGCGACGCGAAGGACAAGGAAGACGGCACCCCGATCCGGATTGGAATGGCATGGTGCGCGCTCAAGGACGGCCGCATCGCGGAGATGTGGTTCTCCGCCGAGGCCGCCGATACCGAGGGCCTCGAGGCCGCCAACAAAATCGCGAATTCCCTTCGCTCGCCTTGATTCTCCCCGGTCCCTCGGGGCTTCGCGAAACTCAGGGCTTCGCGAAGAGGTAGTGGCTCACGATCCACTCCCGGCCGCCTCGGAATCCCCATAGCTCGGCGCACGACATGAAGAAGATGCGCCAGTAGGCCCGCCATTTCGCGGCGTCCTCGGCTCCGTAGGTGGCCTCGAAAATTTTGCGGATCGCATTGTCGTTGGCGTCGAAGCGTTCGAGCCAGGCTTCCGATGTGAGTTGGTAATGGGTGCCGCTCACGCGCCAGTGGTTCCGGATGCGGAGGTCGTCCTGGAAATACAAGAGGAGATGGTCGGAGGGCATGGTGCCGCCCTCGAAGAAATACCGCGTGATCCAGTCCGACGGATCGCTGCCCTCGAAATGGTAGGCGAACCGCGCGTGCGTAAAAATGTGCACGAACAACCTGCCGCCGGGCTTGAGCCAGGACGCCACACGCCCCATGAGCCTGCGGTAGTTTTTCATGTGTTCGAACATCTCGACCGACACCACGCGGTCGAACGCGCCCTCCTCCGCCGCGAAGTCGTTCATATCGGCGGTCACGATTTCCACATTGCCGAGCCCGCGCTCGGCCGCGCGGGCGAGGATGTGCTCGCGCTGGGTGCGGGAATTCGAGACGCCGGTGATGCGGGCGGCGGGGAATTTCTCCGCCATCCAGAGCGTGAGGCTGCCCCAGCCGCAGCCGAGTTCGAGGATGCGCTGGCCGTCGGCGAGTTCCGCGCGCCGGCAGGTGAGGTCGAGCATGGCCTCCTCGGATTCGGCGAAGGTGGTGGAGTCCTCGGGCCAGTAGCCGCAACTGTATTTCATGCGCGGGCCGAGCACGAGGCGGAAGAATTCTGTCGGCACCTCGTAGTGTTGTTCGTTGGCCTCGGCGGTCTTCACAGCGATCGGGCTCGCGTCGAGTCCCCGGATAAATTCCGCGATCGCCTCCTGCGCTTTGCCCGGGTCGGTTTCCTCCTCGTCGTCGATTTTTTTCGCGAGCAGGCGGCGGATCCCGATCCGGATGGCGGCGTCGGGAAGAAGGTTTCGGGCAAGGAGGTCGTCGAGTGTGATCATTGAAATAGGCCCACAATCTGGAACGGGACGCGCGAGAATGCCAGCACGGCCTTTGCCGGATTTCATCCGCGAAAACGCTCCCCCTCCGCGCCCGTTCCGGCTATACCGCTCGCCAATATGAGTTTCCAGTCCGCATTGGATGTCGCCGTGCCGGCCCTCGCGGCCATGAAAAGCCGCCGGAAAAAACCCTCCGCCAGCGCCCGCTCGCTCGAACGGCTTGCCGCGGCCCGCCCCCCCGCCGCCCGTCCCTCAGCGGCCGCCGCTCCGTCTGTCGTCGCCGAAGACCCGCTCCCGCCGGCGGTCGATCCGTCGTCCATCGCGTCGCTCTACGACCTGCGCACGGCCGCGCTGGCCTGCCGCCGTTGCCCGCGCCTGGCCTGTTCGCGGACGAATGTGGTTTTCGGGGTCGGCAACCCGCGGGCGGAATTGATGTTTGTGGGCGAGGCTCCCGGAGCCGACGAGGACGAACAGGGCGAACCCTTTGTGGGCCGGGCCGGACAACTTCTCACCAAGATCATCGCCGCCATGGGGCTCTCCCGCGACGACGTCTATATCGGAAATGTCCTCAAGTGCCGACCCGACATGCCGGAGGGCTCCACCGGAAACCGGAAACCCCGCGCGGAGGAAATGGCCACCTGCCTCCCGTGGCTCGTCCGGCAGATCGAGTTGATCGGTCCGAAGTGCCTCGTCGCGCTCGGAGCCACCGCGCTGGAAGGTCTCACCGGCAGCGTCGAGCCGATGGGGAAAGTGCGCGGCCGGTGGCTGGATTTCCGAGGCACCCCGCTCATGGTCACCTACCACCCCGCCTACCTCCTGCGAAACCAATCCATTTCCGAAAAACGGAAGGTCTGGGAGGACATGCTTCTCGTTATGGAAAAGCTCGCCATGCCGGTCACCGAGCGCCAGCGCCAGTTTTTCACTTCCGCGTCCCAGCAGTGACCGACCACCCGGCCAACTCGACCGCCCGGAAAATTGTCTGGTTCTGGGTGATCCTCACGCTGCGCGGCATCCTGCTCTGCGGGTCCCGCGCGCGCGTGCTTCCGCCGCTCGCGCCGCTGCCGGAGTCCGGCGGCTTCATCCTCGCTTCGAACCACATCAGCCACTTCGACCCGCCGCTGCTCGCGGTCCACCTCCCGCGCCCGATCGACTGGCTCGCCATGAGCGAACTCTACTCGAAAAGCTGGAGCGCCCGCTTCTTCCGGTCGGTCAACGCCATCCCGATCCAGCGCGGAGCACCCGACCGCGCCGCCATCCGCGAGGCCGTCTCCCGCCTCAAAGCCGGACGCGTGGTCGGCATCTTCCCCGAGGGCGGCATCCGCGATGGTGAAGCCTCCCTGCTCGCCGGCCGCCCCCCTCTGCGCGGAGCCGCCCTGCTCGCCCGCCTCTCGGGCGCGCCTGTCATTCCCTGCGCCATCGTCGGCAGCGACCGCCTTTACAATCGCAAACACTGGCGGCCCGGCCACAGGGCCCCCGTTTGGATCGCCACCGGCCATCCGCTTCCGCCCGTTAATTCCGACGATGAATTCTCCGCGCATCTCGTTGATGCCATGCGGGTTCTCCGCGAGCGCATCCTCACCCTCGGCCATGCAACAAAAGATGATCTCCCGAAATCCCCGCAGGAACGCATGCGGGAAACATAAGATTTCTGGCTGACAAAAGAATAACACAACAAAATACGCAAAAGATTTGTGTTGCGTGCAACAGGCCGACCGGGGGGAGATTGGGATTTTCAAACCGGGCTGGCGCGTGCATGCTGGCGGAATGCAAGCCAACCGGTCCTTCCGAATCGTTTCCCTGTTTCTCGTGCTGGGAGTCTCCGCGTGCGACCCGCGTGTGCTGTCCCCATCGGCGACTCCCGCGCCCACTCCGACCCCCGCCCCCCCTGCGGTCGGGTCCGCGGCCACGCAGGCGGCTCCGGCGAACAACGCGGGGATTGACGCGGGGAGCGGCCCCGAGGCTCCCGCCGCGCCGGTCGCGGTCGAGGCGGCCGTGAATGTCTCGCCGGAGAGCGCCGAGAACCGGATGGTGAAGGCGGAGGTGCTCGACCGCATCGATGTGATGCCGAAACTCACGGATGAAGAAAAGGACAAGCTTTACGTGCAGGTCGAGCGGGCGCGCGGGATGGGCAAGTTGCTCACCATCCCGTTCAAATCCGGCAAGCGGGCGCTTTCCAAGGCGGATGTGGCGGTTTTGAAAAACGCGCTGGCCGCGCCGCAGTTTGAAAAATTTGTGGGGGATCCGACGGTGGTTTTCGTGGTGCTCGGATTCGCCGACAAAGCCGGAGATCCGGCAACGAACCTCTCGCTTTCAAGGGTGCGGGCCGACGCCGTGGTGGACGTGCTCAAAGACGAATGCGGCGTCCTCAATGTGACCCACAGCGTCGGAATGGGCAGCTCGGAGATGTTCGACGCCGCCAACCTCGACAAAAACCGGGTCGTCGAAATCTGGGCGGTCCTGCCGTAGTATCCCGCTGTGAGCGCCAAAGCGGGATCCGTCGCGACGCCGCTCCGCAGCGGGCTCCTCTTCGGACGCTCGTCCGATTGCGGGGCCGTGCTCGACGACCCGTCGGTCTCCCGGCGGCACTTCGGGGTCGTTAACGAAGGCGGGGCCTGGTTTGTCGAGGACCTCGGCTCGCGAAGCGGCACCTACCTCAACGGCCACCTTTTCAAACGCGAGCCGCTTGTCATCGGCGACACGGTCGCGGCCGGGCCGTTCGCGTTCCGGTTCGACGGTCTTGCGCTCACGCCGGTCGGCGGGGTCGCGGGGGCCGCGCTCTCGGCCGACGCGCTCACCGTGACGCGCGGCGGCCGGAAGTTGCTCGACCGTGTGACCTTTTCCGTCGAGCCGGGATGTTTCACCGGGATCATCGGCCCGAGCGGCGCGGGCAAATCCACCCTGCTCGACGCGCTCTGCGGGCTGCGTCCGGCCGATTCCGGCTCCGTGACGGTGGACGGCTCCGACCTTGCTCTGAGCGGGGAGGCGCTGCGCCAGGAACTCGGGTATGTGCCGCAGGACGACATCGTCCCCACCGAGCTCACCCCGCGCGCGGCGCTGGAATTTTCCGCCCGCCTGCGCCTTCCCGCGACGGCCCCGCGCGACCAGATCCGGCGGCTTGTCGAGAGCACGTGCGCGCGGGTCGGACTCGGCTCGCGCATGGACGTGCGGGTGGGGCGCCTTTCCGGCGGACAGCGCAAGCGGGTGAGCGTGGCGGCCGAGTTGCTCGCCAGGCCGCGCCTGCTTTTTCTGGACGAGCCGACCTCCGGCCTCGACCCGGCGACCGAGTTCCGCCTCATGCGCACGCTGCGCGAGGTCTCCGGGCTGGCGTGCACGGTTTTCTGCACGACCCACGTGGTCGAGAACGCGCACCTCTTCGACCGGCTCGCCGTGATGTGCGGCGGCCAGCTCGTGTATTTCGGCCCGCCCGACGAGGCCCCCGCACACTTCGGAGCCGAATCGCTTGCGGGGGTTTACGAGAAGCTCGACGCGCTGGATCCCACGCGCGGGCGGTCCGTTCCCCGGCGATCGCGCACGCGCATCGTGGTGCGGCACCGTCCGAAGCCGCGCGAACGCGCGGCCGCGCTGCCCGTCTTGTTCGAACGTCAGATGGCCATCCTGCGCTCGGACCCCAAGAACCTGCTTTTGCTGATGGGCCAGCCGGTGGCGATCGGCGCGCTGGTGGTGTGGGTGAGCCGGGATCCGGCGCTGGTGCTATTTTTTGCCTATGTGGCGACGTTGTGGTTCGGGTGCGGGAACGCGGCGCAGGAAATCGTGCGCGAGCTGCCCATGTTCCGCCGCGAACGCCTCATCGGCCTCTCCGGGACCGCCTACCTTGCCGCGAAATTTCTGGCGCTCTCGACCCTCACGCTGGCCCAGGTGGCGGCCCTCTACGCGGTCATGCAAATCGGCTGCCTCGGGATCGGCGGCAACCCGCTCTGGCAGGCCGCCGGACTCACCGGCGCGGCGCTGGCCTCGGTGGCGGTGGGGCTGGCGATTTCGGCATGGGCCCGCAGTGTCTTGCAGGCGGTGATGCTGGTGCCGCTGGTCCTGATCCCGCAGATTCTCTTCGCCGGCTTCGTGCCCCCGGCGGGCGATTTTGGCTGGGGGCCGCGGATGGTGTCGCGGGTCATGCCGAGCGCGGCGGCGCAGTCCGTGATGGATGTCTCGCTTTTCTGGGGGAAAAAAGTGACCGGCACTTTGCGGGTGGACTTCCCCTCGACATTTTCAAATCTGAACCGGTCCGAGAAATTGCGGAACGGTCAGATTTTCCGGAATGCGAAGCCCGCCGTCTTCGGACTCGCGGTCCTGCTCGGCTGGGTCGTCGCGGCCCTCGCCGTCGCCTCCCGTTTCCTCGCCGCCAAAGAACGCGGCAGCCTCTGAACCCATCACCAGCAAGCCCATGTTCTTAAAAACCTTTAGCCACGGTAAAGAAACCAAACTCGTCAACGTCGAACTCGCGCAGGAAATCGTGCTCTCGCCCGACAAAATCGAACTCCTCTTTCCCGGCGGCGACCGCCGGTCCGTCCTCGGTGTCGGGATTTTTCCGGCCTTTACCGCGCTGGAATCACTCGGCATCGAGGTCGAGTCGATCCGCCAGGCCGCCCTCGCCATCGCCGCAGGACGCATCCAAAACTCGATCGGACATATCCCCGGCACCCAAGTCGAGATCGGACAGGGCTGCGTGCGGGTCCATCTGCCCGAGCGACCGGCGGACTTCGACGCCCTCTACAATAAATGGTGCCAATTCGTCCCGGTGGAATTTTTCTGACGCCCGGGGCTCACTCGGGCGAACGGGTTTTCAGAAAATGTGCGGACTCCGGGAAAAACCCGCTCGCGACCGGACGACTTCAGACCGGGATTTTACCAAGGTGTGCGCTGAGAATCGCGGCAATAATCGTAGCGGGTCTCCCAGCCCAGCTCGGGCGGGAATTCCGTGTAGCCGGAATTGATCCACGGGATATTGCTCTTGTAGGGGGGATAGTAAGTTCCCTTCTGGGTTGGGAAGGGGAATAGCACCACCTCGTAAATGCCGTAGCCGAGGCGGGCCAGCGTGCGGCCGATTCCGCGGACCAACCCGTAGCCGAACGCGGCGCTGTTGCCCTCGGAGTAATTCACGGCGGCCATAGAGTCGAGAAGCTCGCTCGAGCCGAACGCGATGTTGCTGATCCCCCGGCCGAGCTTGCGCGTCGGGCCCTGATCGGAGGACGGCGGGGCCTGAATGTCTGCGGAGGCGACTCCGGCGGTGACAAAAATCGATGCGGCGAGAACGGTGGCCAGGGCGAACACTTTCATGGTCCCCTTTCTATACGCGGCCCGCATCGTTCTTGACAAGCCGGAATTTTCCGCCCGTCCCACCCCCGATTTCAGCGCCCCGCGCCGAGGATGGCGGCGTCCCAGTCCTTCCAGACCGGTTCGAGGCCCATGCGGCGTAGGGAGGCCGCGACCTCGGAGGCGGTCCGGGAATCGGAGATTGCAAATTGGGGGTCGGCCGAGCGCGCACCTTCTTCGGCCGGCAATTGGCGGCCGCGGAGGGTGATGTGGAGGTTTTCGGTTCCCTGACTCGTGTAGCCGCCGGGCTCGGTGTGGCTGCCGGCACTCATGGTGGTGATGCCGACGGGCGCCAGGGCGTCGCGGAGGGCGGGCGGTTCGCGGGTGCTGAGCACGAGGCCGATGTGGGGAAATGCGATGCGGAACGCGCAGACGAGCTGGAGAAATTCGCGGTCGGAGACCGGGTGGTCTGGCTCGAACGCACCCGCTGCCGGACGGAGTCGGGGAAAGCTCGCCGTGAAGTGCGCGCGCCAGCAGGTCCGCAGCAAGTGTTCGAGGTGTGCGCCGAGCGCCATCGCCTCCTGTCTCCACGGAGCCAGACCGAGCAGCGCGCCGACCCCGATCCGGCGGAATCCGCCCTCGTATCCGCGTTCCGGGCAGGCCAGCCGCCATGCGAAATCCTTCTTGGGCCCCGCGAGGTGGAGCGCCGCGTAGGCCACCGGGTCGTAGGTTTCCTGATAGACCACGAGTCCCTCGCATCCGGCCGCGACAATGCGACGGTAATCGGGCGCCTCCATGGGGGCGACCTCGACCGCCAGCGAGGGAACCATGGGAGCCAGCCGCCTCACGCAGCGCTCGAGGTAATCGCCCGAGACAAATTTCGGGTGTTCCCCGGCCACAAGGAGCAGGCTCCGGAATCCCTCGGCCGCGAGGTGGCCGGCCTCCTTCGCGACTTCCTCGATTTCGAGGGTCACCCGCAGGATGGCGTTCTCCCGCGAAAACCCGCAATACGCGCACGAGTTCACGCATTCGTTCGACAAATAAACCGGTGCGAAAAGCCGCATCGTCTTCCCGAAATGCCGGCGAGTCATCGCCGCCGCGCGGGCCGCGAGCGAGCGGAGTCCGGCGTCATCCACGGGCCGGAGCAGACGCCCCAGGGCCGCAAGGCGCGGACCCGGCCGCGCCAGCGAGCGGGCAAGTTGGTCGGGATCAAACATCGGGCGGTATCGTAGCGCGCGCGCCCGCAAATGCCAGCCCGGCATGCCACCCCCGGATGGAAAATTGCCGGCCGGGTTCGCTCATAAGGATGAAATGCCAGGGAGGGTGAGGCTCCGTCCGAACCCACTTTTTCCGCGCAGCGGACGTCCGGGCCGAAATTACGGCTCACACGGAGGTTCGCCCTCCCGACACAATGGTTCGCCCTCCCGGCGTTGGCGTTGCACGCGGATTCGGGCGGTGTCTTGGGAGTTGCCATTCCGGCGGCTCCCCGCTTGGCTCTGCGGGGGATCTCCCATCACACCCGCAAACGGATGACACTCACAGAGGCCATTCAGAACAACCTTCTCTCGCCGACGGTCCTGTTTTTTTCCTCGGCTTCCCGGCGGCCATGGTCAAGACCGACCTCAAATTTGCCGAGCCGCTTTACGCGGCGTCTCGCTACGACGTCTGTTACTTATGCGGGCTAATAACTGTGGGTGGTGAGTTGGGTTTTGCCCCGGAAGACCCAATAAATGCAAGCGGTGTAGGCGAGGACCAGCGGCACGCCGATAATGGCGATAACGAGCATGATGCCGAGGGTTTTTTCCGTGGAAGCCGCGTTGTAAATGTTGAGGCTGTTCGCGGGATCCGGATTCGAATACAGCATGTTCGGAAAATAGGTGAGGCCGAAGGCCGCCATCATGAGCCCCATGCCCGCGCACGAGGACAGGAACGCGTTGAATTCCCTCCCCTTGTGAATTTCCCGCGGGATATTCATCACGATCAAAACGCCGACCAGCACCACCGGCATGATCCACGGGCGCGCGCGCACGGTCTCGAGCACATGCGGACAGTAGATGAGCGTGAGCATGTTGAAGCACACGTAGCAGGCGATGAAAATCCCGATCAGCTTCGGCACCCACCCCCGCACGGTCGCCTGCACCTCTCCCTCGGTCTTCATCGCGAGGTAGATCCCGCCGTGCATGGCAAAGAGCGCCACGGTCGTGAGTCCGAGAAAAATCGAATACGGGTTGAGCATGCCGAGGAAGGTGCCGCCGAATTCTTTGTCGGGCCGCACGGGCACGCCCATGACCACGTTGCCCATGGCGACGCCGATGAGCAGGGCCGAGAGCACGCTGCCCGCCGCGAACGCGATATCCCACATCGTGCGCCACCACCCCCACGGTTCCTTGCTGCGGAACTCGATCGCCACCGCGCGGAAAATCAACGCCACCAGCAAAAGCATGAACGGGATATAGAAACCCGAAAACACGGTCGCATAGACGTCGGGGAACGCCGCGAAGAGCGCCCCGCCGCCGGTCACGAGCCACACCTCGTTACCGTCCCACACCGGCCCGATCGAGTTGAGGAAGATCCGGCGTCCGTGATCGCCCTTGATGAAGAGGTGCAGCGTGCCCACGCCGAGGTCGAATCCATCGAGCATCGCGTAGCCGGTGAAGAGCACCCCCACCAAAACAAACCAGATGATATGAAGGTCCATGGGAATCAGGCGCGCGCGGCGCGGTTGCGGATGATGCGTTTCCAGCTCTCCGGCATTTCCTCGCTTTCATCCTGCGGTTCCGGCCCGTGCTGGATTTTCCGGGTGAGCAGAAAAATAAACGCCGCGAAAAGCAGGGCGTAAACAAGCAGGAACAAAATCATCGAAAGCAGCACCTGGTTCGCCGTCACCACCCGCGAAAGCGCCTGCGACGTCTTCAGCAACTCATAGACAATCCATGGCTGACGCCCGATCTCGGCCGTGAACCATCCCGACTGGTTTGCAATCTGGGGGCCGAGCACACTCAGGACAAGCACCCACAAAAACGCCCGCCGCAGAAACGTGTCGGTGCGGAACAATGTGCCCCGGAACCACTTCAGCCCCGCCAGCAGCGCGACTCCCAGCAGGGCGGTCCCCACGATGATCATGATATGGTAAAACTGGAAGGTCGCCTGCACCGGCGGCCAATAGGCCTCGCGAAGGGCCGCGTAATCCGCCTCTTTCGCGTCCGGATGCCAGCGCGCCAGAAATGCGTCTTCGGGCAGGTCGAGCAGCCCCTGCACCGGCTTGGAGGCATCGCCCCATGCCAGCACACTGAGCAGGCCCGGCATCTGTGGGCCGAGCACGGTCCGGTTTTTCACATCCACCCAGCCGAAGAGGGTCATGGGCGTGCCGGGCGTGGTCTCGAAGACGCCCTCCATGGCGGCGAGTTTGATGGGTTGTTCTTCGACGACCGTGCGGGCCGCGATATCGCCGCTGATCATCTGGAGCATTGTCGCGACGATCGCGAAGGCCACTCCCACCTTCATGCTGGCTTTGGCGAACGGCAGGTGGCGCCCGCGGAGCAGGTAGAACGCACTGATGCTCACCACCAGAAACGCCCCCGCCATCCACGCGCCGAAGACCACGTGCGCAAGGCGCTCCATCGAGGACGGGTTGAAAACCATCTCCCAGAAATTATCCACCACCGCCCGCACAGTGCCCAGATCCGCCCCGGTCACCGCGTGCCCCTCGGGCAGCACAACCGGCTGGCCCGCCGCGCGGGTTTCCAGATGGTAGCCGGCCGGGGTCTGCATCCACGAATTGGCCACCACAATCCACACCGCGCTGAAATGCGCGCCGAAGCAAACCATGCACGTTGAAAAAAAGTGCAGCTTCGGCCCCACCTTGTTCCAGCCGAAGAGCAGCACCGCAAGGAATCCGCTCTCAAGGAAAAATGCGAAGATCCCCTCCGCCGCCAGCGCGCTCCCGAAAATATCCCCCACAAACCGCGAATACGTCGCCCAGTTCGTCCCGAACTCGAATTCCATCACGATCCCGGTCGCCACTCCGATCGCAAACGTGAGCGCGAACACCCTCGTCCAAAACCGCGCCATGTTGTGAAAAAGCGGATTCCCCGTGCGCAGCCACATGCCCTCCATCACAACCAGCGACACCCCCAGACCGATGCTCAGGGGCGGATACAGGTAGTGGAAGGCCGCCGTAAAGGCGAATTGAACCCGCGACAAAATCTCGACATCCATCAGAATTCATCCTATCCGGACACCCGTCCGGTGTCGATATTATTAAATTTAAAAATAATCTATGCGCGGATCGTTCTATCTTATTCCTTTAACAGTCTTCCCTCTCCCGGCGGCGGTTTGAGTTGTCCGAGCCAGAGCAACTCGCGGCCCTCCCGGCCGTCGTAGGCGCGCGAGGGGATCCGGGATTCGAGTTTATCGAATTTCGCGCCGAAGAGGCCGTCGATTTCTTTTTCCGAGACCCCCCATGGCGGACCGTCCCCGCCCGGATCGCGGGGCTCGAGGTAGAAAATGGCGAGCAACCGGCCGCAGGGGCGCAGGGCACGGGCACAGGATTCCACGTGCTCCGCGCGCCGTGACGGATCGATCGCGCAAAAGCAGGTGTGCTCGAAAACCCAGTCGAACGCGCCGCACAGGCTGTCGGGCAGGTGGAAAAAGTCGCCCCCCACATAGCGCTCACCGCCGACGACCGGGTGGTTCGCGGCCATGGCCAGGGCGCCCGGCGCGATGTCGAGACCGACGACCCGGGCTCCCTGTGCGGCCAGCAGGCGCACATCGTGGCCGGACCCGCAGCCGGGAACGAGCACGTCGCCCGCGACCCGGCGGGTCTCCAAAAATTCCGCGAGGGGCGGGGCGGCTTCGCCGCGATCCCAGTGGTGTTCGCCCGCGTCGTAGCGGGCCTGCCAGTATTGGCGGATGTCGTTGCTGGATTTTCCGATGGGTGTTTGCATGGCGGGCGGGGTGCGGACGGTCTTTAACCCGGAAAAATCACCGGGAGGAGTTTGACAGGCGGAGGAAAGTATGTAACATATTGGTGGTCAGAACACTATGAAAGAACAAGACACCTCCGCCTGACAAACAGAGCGTCTCACCACCCCGATGCTTTTTCAAGACCTCGGAAAGAAAAAAGTGGTGGCCGATTTCAGCGGCGGACACCTCAGCAGTGACGGGGGAGTCCTGCTTTTGGAGCAAGTGGACGGCGGGCTTGGGATCAGTCGGATGCTGGCGGGTTGTTTTTCCGACCACCGCAACGAGGATCTGGTGGAACACAGCGTGGAGGAACTTTTGCGGCCACGGCTTTTCGCATTGGCCCTTGGCTATGAGGATCTCAATGATCACGGACAACTGAGGCGGGATCCGTTGCTGGCCGCCGCGGTGGGCAAGGAAGACGTGTTCGGTGAAAATCGGCGCAACCCGAAGGATCGCGGATTTGCCAGTGCAAGTGCCTCCACGCTCAACCGGCTGGAGCTGGGGACAAAATTCAGCGACCGCTACCGCAAGATCCATGCGGACCCCGAGAAGGTGGAGGGTAGCGTGTTGGAGCTGGGAGTGCGCTGTCTGCCAAAGGGCACGGAAGTGTTCACTCTGGATTTTGATGCCACCGACGACCCCCTACATGGCAGGCAGGAAGGCAGATTTTTTCACGGCTACTACGATGCCTACTACTATTTGCCGCTTTTTTGTTTTTGCGGGGATATTCCGCTGTGGGCGCAACTGCGCACGAGCGACCAGGATGCGAGCACCGGAACGGTGGAGGCGCTGGAAAAAATCGTGGCCGCCATCCGGGCGTGTTTTCCCGGCGCCAAAATCTTGGTGCGGGCGGATTCCGGCTTTTCGCGGGAGCCCATCATGGCGTGGTGTGAGCAGCAGCAGGGGGTTTCCTATTTGATTGGGATGGCCCGCAACGCGCGGCTGGAAAACATCGTGACCCCGGCGATGCAAAGGGCGCAGGCGCGCCATTGCCTGACGGGTGTGGCTTGTCGGGAGTATATGGAGACTTCCTACAGGACGCTGGAATCCTGGAGCCGCCCGCGCCGGATGCTTTGCAAGGCCGAAGTGATAGAGGGCTTCAAAACCAACCCCCGCTTTGTGACCACCAACATCCCGCCCGAAGGGATCCAAGCGGCCTGCGGAGAGGTGCTGATGTCGGGAAGCGTGGAGGAGCTTTATGAAAAGGGTTACTGCGGACGGGGCGATGCGGAAAATATGATCAAGCAAATGGTGTTGGATCTGCACGCCGACCGCACATCGAGTTGCTGGATGGCCAGCAATCAGATGCGGTTGTGGTTTTCGACCCTGGCGTATTTGCTTCTGGAGCGGGTGCGCACCATTGGAATGGCCTCGACCCGATGGGCCGATGTCACTCTGGGCACCCTGCGGTCGCGATTGCTCAAAGTGGCAGCCCATGTGGAAGTGAGCGTGCGCCGGGTCTATGTGCGGCTGTGCTCGGCTTTTGCGCTTCAGGATGTCTTCCGGGGTGCCGCCTGCCGTTTGGCGGTCTGCGGCCCGCCGGATGCCTGAGCCAGCGGTTACTGGCACCACTTGAGCAAAATCGCGCCGGAATTGGAGTTCCGGAAGAAAGTGCGTGCCCGCAAAGTGTTCAAAATCGGCCTCAATCGGGATTTTTCAGCCCTCGGCCCGCAAAAAAGCGAGAAAGGAGGCGGCCGACTCTCCGCGAACCGACTTTTTCAGATTTTTGAAGCGAATTTTCGGCTCTTTATTCCTACTGGTGATTTTTGCGGGCTACCTGCTCGGCTGCCTGCGCCTCCCGGTCCAGCGGGCACTGTTGCCTCCCGGCAACACATTCGACTTGCCCTCCGATGGGGATTGTCCCGCACAGCGGGACGGGTGTGCACCCGCATAAGCGCCGCCACGAGGCTCGCCGGTCTGCCCCGCGAAGACATCCCTGCTTATCTCAATTGGCACATGTCACGCGCCGGTTTGGACCGTGACGTCTTCACTGCGGCGGCCGCCGACATGCTTGGCAGAAGCCAGCGAGGGCAATCCTCGCATCCTCGGCCTGCTCGCACAGGCCGCATGGCTGGAGGGCGCCCGATCCGGCACGCTGAACATCGAACCCGACCACGTTCACAAAGCCCTGCGGCAAGTCCCCGCCGCACCCTGACCGCCTCCCCGCCTTGATGGCGCGCACCGGCGGGTGGGCCGCTGCCGCAGGATTTGGGGTGACAAACCGGACACCCCGGGCGTATTCCCCCGGTGTGTCAACATCCCGCCCGCTCCCGCCCGGCCGACGTCTGGTCAACGACTTCCTAAATGCGGCGCGGACGACCCGCTTGATCACGTTCGCACGGGCCATCGACGTCTCGGAGATTGCAGCCCTGCGCGCCCGGATGCGCCCGAAACCGGCATGGGCGGTGATTTTTATGAAGGCCTATGCGGCCGTCGCGGCCCGGACTCCGGAACTGCGTCAGGCGGTAATGGGATTCCCGGCGGCCAGATTGGTGGAAAGCCCCCACAATATCGGCATGCTTGTGGTGCCGCGGGTGGTCAACAACGAACGCTGCATTTTGCTCGGACGTTTTCGTTCACCCGAATCCATGCCCCTTCCGGCGCTGCAAAGCCGCCACGACTACTTTCACACCGCGCCGGTCGGCGAGATCCGGCAGTTCCGCCACCAGCTCCGGTTCGCGGCGCTTCCGGGATTTCTTCGGCGGTTCCTCTTCTGGAGCGCCTGCGAGGCGGTCGGGCCATGGCGGGCGCGGACGATCGGGACGTTCGGCATCACGATCTCGAGGCTGCGCAAATCCACCCTGTCGAATATCATCGCGCCGTGGACGGTCGCGATCGGCGTGGACCTCGATGCGAACCGCGGCGCGGCCACAACCGTGCTCACCTTCGACCACCGGGTCTTCGACGGACTGCTCGCCGTGGAGACGATGAGCGCGCTGGTGCGCGAACTCCGCGGCCCGATCACCCGGGAAATGCGGAACCTCGCAAGTCGCGGCGGATGACTTCTGCTTTGTGCACGTTCAGCTTTCGATGTGGAGCAGCCCCGCTGGTCCCGGCTCCGGGATGGGGAAGCGGGCCAGGGCGAGCGAGGCGGCGACCAGCAACAACGAGAAGACCGCAAGGCTGCCGGAAAATCCAAACCCGCTCGCGACAAACCCGGCCGCGAGCGAGCCAAGGGCGAAGCTGCCCTGAAAAATTGTGAAGTAAAGCGCCATGGCTCGGCCCCGGAAGGCGGGGTCCACCGAGGTTTGCACCGAGACGTTCAGGTTCACCATGCAGGCGATCCAGGACGCGCCCAGCAGGAAAAGCGCGGCTCCGATCCATCCGGCCGTGGGAACCGCCGCCACGGCCGCCAGCGCCGCCGCCACCGCAAACGATCCCGCCGCGACGATCCGGCCGGCCGCAACCCGCCGCCTCATCCATGGCACCGAGCCCCCGCCGCACAGCGCGCCGGCTCCGAAGACCCCGAGCAGAATTCCGAAAGTGGACGCGCTCAGCCCGAGGCGGTCGCGGGCGATGGCCGGGAGCAGTGCCATCACGGATGCCGCGCAGAAGCTGATCGACGCCGCCCGCAGCAACGGGCCGCGCAGGTGGGCCGCACGCGCGAGGTAGAGGACACCCTCGCGCACCCCCGGGACGATACCCGATAAAATGCCCGTGTGCACGGCGGGCGGACCCGAGCCTTTCCAGCGGGCGAGCGCCCAGATCACGGCGAGATACGAGGCGGCGTTGAAGAAAAACACGGGCGCGGGCCCCCATGCGCCGACCGTGATCCCGCCGGCGACCGGCCCGAGCATGCGGGCGGTATTGAAGCTCATCGAGTTGAGGGACACGGCGGAGGCGACCTGGGCGGGCGGCACGAGTTCCTGCACGATGGCCTGCCAGGCCGGGATATTGAGCGCGCTGGCGGTGCCGAGGCAGAACGCGAGGGCGAGCATGGCGGCGGGGGTGGCCGCGCCGGACGCCGCGAACAGGCCCATCGCCAGCGCGCTCAGGAGCATCGCGCACTGCGTGCCCAGCAACCATTTCCGCCGGTCCACCGCATCGGCCAGCGCGCCGCCGACCATCCCGAAAAGGAAGACGGGCGCGAGGGCGGCGAAGGGGACCATCGCGATGAGAACCGGCGAGGTGGTGAGCGAGGTCATGAGCCAGGCAAGGCCGACGCCCTGCATGAGGGTGCCGAAATTCGATACCATCGAGGAGGCCCAAAGCCAGCGGTAAACCGGGTTCGCAAGCGGAGCCAGCAGCCCCGCGCTCACCAGAAGAAGCTCGCGGCCAGCGCGGTGAGGACCGCAAGGCTCGACCACACGTAGAGCCAGTCCTTTTGCAGCGCGAAGCCCGCGAGCGCGAAAACCACCCGCACCACCGGATTCAAAAGCAACAACAGCACGCCCAACTGGATGAGGGCGGAGGTTTCGCCTTCTTTCCCCAACGCCACCGCACGCTCGAGCATGGCCGCCGGGTGGGTCAAATACGACGGCTCGCCGGTGAAAACCCGGTCGCCCTCCGGCCGGGCGGCATTTCCGGGCAGGTAGATGGCAAGACCGGCGACCATGACGACCGCCGCGGCCACCACGCCGGTGATCATGATTTTTGCGAGAGCGGATTGGATGGACGCGTCTTTCATGGAGGGTCAGCCGAGGTTGAATCCGAACCCGCGGGCGACCATTTGGATTCCGATGATGGTCACCGCGACAAGGAAGAGAACGCGGAGCGATTTGGTGGGCGCGACCGGCAGGATCTTCGCGCCGATGAACGCGCCGACAAGGACGCCGAGCGCGACCGGCGCGGCGAGTGTGGGGTCGATATAGCCGCGTTTGAGATAAATCCCGACGCTGGCGGCGGCGGTGACGCCGATCATGAAATTGCTGGTTGTCGTCGAAACTTTGAACGGGATCTTCATGATGCGGTCCATCGCAAGCACCTTGAACGCGCCGGAGCCGATGCCCAGCAAGCCGCTCAGGATGCCCGCGACCACCATCATCACAAACCCGCCAGGCACCGACTGTGCGCCATACGGGATGGCTCCGCCGGGTGCGGGCAGGGTGCCCGTGAGGCGGAGTTTTTTCCCCAGCGCGTCGCCGGTCGATTCCACCTCGCCGCCGGGTTGCTTGAGCGACAACACGACGGTCGCCAGCAGGGCGAAACCAAACACCACGGAGAGCGCGGCGGTCGGCAGCACGGTCGCCAGCCAGGCGCCCGCCAGCGCCCCGAAGGTCGTCGCCACATTGAGAAACATGCCGATCCGCATGTTGGAGAGTCCGTCGCGCAGGAAGGCGGCCGCCGCCCCGGACGAGGTCGCGATCACCGAGACCAGCGCGGCTCCCATCGCGTAGCGGATGTCGATCCCGAAGCCGAGCACAAGCACCGGCGTGATAATGATTCCCCCGCCGAGCCCGACCAGCGCGCCGATGATTCCGGCGATCATCGAGGCCAGCGCCACCGCGATGTCGAAAGGCAGGATATTCACGCCTCCCTCCCCAGAACCACCTGGCCGTCCGCCACACAGCGTTCGCCCACTACCGCCCGGCCGGAAAATAGCAACACCCCGCCCAGCACACCCTCCGCCGCCGCCTCGATCTCGACGCGCTCGCCCGGACGCGCGGCCGA
>Ga0114939_10001425_pt1 | contig 18856 bp, 18 predicted proteins | sample AshMeaCrysSpring_FD_87196 | JGI IMG/M metagenome (GOLD analysis project Ga0114939, IMG submission 87196) | Groundwater microbial communities from Big Spring, Nevada to study Microbial Dark Matter (Phase II) - Ash Meadows Crystal Spring | ecosystem: Environmental > Aquatic > Deep subsurface >...
CTGCATCCACTGCCAGTTCATCCGCCCGGATCAGCTCAAGCAGTTCGCCGAGCTGAAGCTCATCCCCGCGCTCTTCACCGATCACACCTTCTTCTTCGGCGACACCCACGTGAAGAACCGCGGCCTCCAGCAGGCGAGCTTCATCAGCCCCATGAAGACCGCGCGCGACCTGGGCTTGCGCCCCACCAACCACACCGATGCATTCGTCGTCCCGGTAGACCAAATGATGACGGTATGGACGGCCGTGAACCGCCCATTGCGCTCCGGCGGCACGCTGGGCGCCGATCAGCGCATCACCCCTTACGAAGCGCTGCAGGCCATCACCATCGATGCCGCCTTCCAGTACCGCGAGGAGGACAGCAAGGGCTCGATCAAGGTCGGCAAGCGTGCCGATCTCGTGATCCTCTCGGCGGACCCCACCAAGGTCGCGCCTGAAACTATCAAGGACATCAAGGTCCTGGAGACGATCAAGGACGGCAAGACCATATTCCCCGTCAGCTGAGGCACACCCCTGGCCGGTGGACGACCTCCGAATACGAGATCGCAGCAAGTGCCAGAACTTGAGATCCCGCTCAACCGCCTCGCGAAACGCTCAGCCCCTGAAGCACGGCGCCCGGGGTCCGCTCAATTCCCACGTGCACAGCGGCATTCACCCGATCGTGCCTCAGCACGCGGGGGTCTCCGATGACTTCGCACTGGCCACGCTCCTGAACGCCAACGGCCTCACCGGCATGGCCGCGATGCTGGCCGCGGAGCTGTCCGGCGACCCCGCAGCAAGTGCTGAGCACTCTTAATGCCCAGTACGCCCACCTCGACTGCCTGCCGCCCGTGACTCCAACCCCCGCCCCGCCCCCGAACAGTCCGACCTGACTTGCATCAAAGACCGTCGGTAGGAGCAACGGAGCCCGTATCTCGCGCACGTCCACATGTTTGGAGTCTTGGATACTCCACAACCTTGACGCGTCCCCGCACTGGTGTACACTTCCGGTGTACACCTATGGGCACCGCCATGAAACACGTCGGCATCAAGCAGGCCCGGGAGATTCTCCCCGAGTTGGTGCACCGCGCCGAGGCCGGCGAGGAGATCGTCATTACCCGTCAGGGCAAGGCGGTCGCTCGGCTCGTGGGCGCGCCCCGTGCGCCAAAGGCCCTTCCGGCGCTTCGGGAATTCCGCCGCTCGCTCGGCCAGCAAGGCACGCCGGCCGCCCAGCTCGTCCGCGAAGAACGCAATGCCCGCTGACGCAGCCTACGTCGACACCAGCGTACTCGGCGCCTACTACTGTCCTGAGCCGCTCAGCGGCGCGGCCGAGACGGCTTTGCTCGAGCTGCAGGACCCCTGCATCAGTCCCCTGACCGAAGTCGAGTTCGCCTCACTGGTCGCGCGCAAGCGACGCCTGAAGGAACTGGGCGGACGCGAGGCAAACGAGGTGCTCCAGCTGTTTGGTCAGCACGTCACCGAGGGCTACTACCGCCGCCTGCCGCTCGGCACCGAACACTTCGTTCGTGCGCGGGAGCTTATCGCGTCGCTGACGAGCGCACTGAGCACCCTCGACGCGTTGCACCTCTCGGTCGCCCTGTCCGCCGGAATTCCGCTCCTCACCGCCGATCGCGACTTTGCACGCGCCGCCCGCCGTCACGAAGCGGCCGCAATGCTCATCAAGTAGCTTTCACGGCGACTGACCGTCGCTGCTCAGCCACCCCGCCCCACGGCTGGAACCACGCTCCGGCGCGCTCGGGTAACCTGCTGCTCGAGCGACCGCCGCGCCCAGATGCCCGATCCAGACGCCCCCGAGGAACTCATGACCCCGCTTCTCCAACTCGTCGCCTATGCGACTGTTCTCACCTGGATCTCGATCATGGCGGCGGCCGCCCTGCGCAACCGCGAATGGACACTGGAAGGCATGAAGATCGGCCTGAGCAACCGGGAAAATCCGCCCGAGCCCACGCCGCTCGGTGGACGCGCCGTCCGCGCGGCGGCCAACACGCTCGAGAATATCGTTCTTTTCGCGGCCCTGCCGCTCACGGCGCACGCGGCCGGTCGTGACAGCGAAGCCACCCTGGGCGCATAAGTACGCGCTGTCAGTTTCGGTTGTGACGATGCCACCGAGGGCGGCAGCGAAGCGAGGCTGTCGGCTGAGCGTGTCGCCGCTCAGCTTCGCGAGCTGCTCGAGGAGACTTACGGCAAGCCGGAGGACGCAACCGAGATCGCGCTCGACGCTTGCGAAGCCGTCGCAGACACCCGTCTGACGCTGGCTGATCTGCGCCGTGTGGATCAGTGGCGCCTCGAGTACATCAGCCTTCAAGACGACGATCAAGGCGACTTCCTGCCCGTTGGAGAAATGCCGGCGTAAAGTGGCAAGGATTGATCTGCCGGCCGAATGAGCGTCGGCATCGCTCAGCCAGCGTTCGGCTATCGCTTCCAGCGACACTCATGTCCATGTACGTGATCGACTTGATCCACTACCTGGACTCCAAGGGCGCGATCGCTCCCGAGCGGGGCCCAGCCCGAAAAATGGCGGACTTCCTGATCGCCGTGGTCGCCCACGCCTCCGACTTCGATCGATCCGACGACGCGCCAGGCCCGGTCTGCTTCAAGTGCCGCAAGCACGACCAGCGCGTCGTCGAGACCGGTATCGCCGAGGATGATATCGTCGTCTGGCGGTGTCTTGCCTGCGGCACCGAGGGGCGTATCTCGAACTGGCAGGGCACGTTCTGGGACTTGAGCCACGGCACGCAGTCGAACTGAACCGCCAGCCCCTTCCCCCATGGCGAAACCACCCAATAACGACCTGGACGCCTTCCTCCGCCGTCAGGACGCGGACGACCTGGTCAACGTGCTGCTCGAACTCGCCAAGGACCACGAGGCCGTTCAGGCACCCCTCGCGCGCATGCAGTTGGCCGATCGACCGGACAAGCTCGCCGCAGGCTTCAAGAAGACGCTGTCCGGCTGGCGGCGCTCGACCAAGTTCTACGGCTATCGCGAGGCGGGACAGCTCGGCCGCATGCTCGACGGCTGGCTGGGCCAGGTGGCGCGCGAACTGCTGCCCAAGGATCCTCCAGCTGCGCTATTGCTCTTGGAGGCCTTCATCGAGGCGGATGCGGCGTGGTTCGATCGCGCCGACGACTCCGACGGCGTGATCGGCGACGCCGTGCGCGCCGCGTGTCGCCAGTGGCTACAGGCCGCCGCGCGCTGCGAGACCCAGGCCGGCGTCTGGCCTGAACGCCTGCTGAAGCTCTATCAGGCCGACCAATATGGAGCGCGTGACGAACTACTGCGGTGTGCCAGTCTGCTGCTCGACGAGCCGGCCCAACGCGGAATCGTCGCTCGGTTGGAATCGCAGCTGGCGCAGGCACTCGCAGTGTCCCCACGTGGCGAGAGTCTCTCGTTCGACGTGTTCCGCATTTCAGCGGCCCTGTCTTTGCTGGCAGAGTCGCTGCGCGACCCGGACATCATGGTGCGCGCGACGCTGCGCTACAGCCCAAACCCCAACCCCGTGCAACGGCAGGCCTTTGTGCGAGCCTATCTTGAAGCTGAGCGGCCGGCCGACGCTCTGATGTGGCTGCAGGAGGGCTGGGGCCACCTCGACGACAGCCGGCAGGATCTGCTGGCCGATGCCCTCGCGCGGCTCGGTCGCTTCGAGGAGAGTTCGCCGATCCGTCAAGAGATGTTCGAGCGCACGCTCTCGAGCTTCTATTTCCAGCGTTGGCTGGAACACCTGCCCAAGGCTGCGCGTCCCGAAGCCATCGCACATGCCCGGCAACTCGCGCTCCGTCACGGCGACGTCGCGGCCGCCGCAGCGGTGCTACTGGAGATCGGTGATGCCGACGCCGCCGAAGCCAGGCTGATCGCCGAATCTGGGCGCATCGATGGCAATCATTACGCGCACCTCGTTCCACTGGCGAAGGCCTTGCGCTCTCACAAGTGCTTGCGTGGCGAGACCGTCGTCTACCGCGCGCTGTTGAAGGGCATCCTCGATCGAGCCTACGTGCGCGCCTACGCCCACGCGGCGCGCTACTGGGCCCGCCTCGGCGAGATCGCGGGGAGCAGCGGCAGCCTAATGCCTCTGTCTCCGCACGAGGAATTCGAGGCTGAGATCCGTGCCCGTCACGGACGCAAGCAGGCGTTCTGGGCCCACGTGAAGGGAACCCGCACCAACGCGCACGACGAGCCGGACGGCACCACCTCGTAGCGCCTCGCCGACTGACGCAGATGATCGTGACCTCGCTAACGGTCGTTCCTTACGCAACGACATATCTCTACGCCGTCACGCTGAGTTTGGGCACGCGATAACGAATTGCCCGAAGGTCATTTAGCGCACTTTGCGCACGGTTCGCAGACACAACGTGGGCACGAAATGGGCACAGGATGGGCACGGAATGGGCACAGATCCTGATACGAAAAAGGGCTTCCTTGCGGAAGCCCTTGATCTGATTGGTAGCGGGGGCAGGATTTGAACCTGCGACCTTCGGGTTATGAGCCCGACGAGCTGCCAGACTGCTCCACCCCGCAATCGAGCCGGGCATGTTACAGAGCGTTCATCGCTCTTTCAAGGCAGAACGATTATCAGCGCGTCAGCCGCCTCCGCAGCCGGGTCCTATGCAGGTCTTGCGGGCGCGCTCGACTTCCTGCACGGTATTTCCCCTGCTCGCCTCCATTCGCTCGAGATCCTGCTGCGTGTAGCAGTATTCCTTCGCAAAGCGGGTGCCAACAGGCGTGTCGCTCTTGCAGTACACCGTACTGGTACCACGCATCTTTTTCTGGTACCCAGGCGGCGGGTTGAAAGCACCGCCCTCGGCCGGAATCGCCGCAGCGGCAGCAACTGCGGGCGCTGCGGGCGCGGCCGGGGCTGGCGCGGCAAGCGGGGCTGGGGACGTGGACGGGCTCCTCGTAGCAACCTGCTGCGACGGCTCCGACGCGCAGCCGGCCATGGCGGCGGCGACAAGCAGCAGACACATTGCGCGCATGCAGAAAGCCTTTTGAGAATGGACGCTAATAATCGCACGTCCGACGCTGGCCTGCCCGACCCCGCCAGGAAATCCGACGCGTTGCTCGATCCCCAGAGTGGCGCTGTTATCCGGCAATGGCGTCCAGTTCGCTGGCGTACGTCCTACGAAAATACCCGCGCGCAGATCGCCAGCAGCAGGCCCGGGTACATCCCGAGCAGCAGCACCGCGACGCCGTTCGCGCTGAGAACGAACCGGAACGAGCTGCTGCCTTCCAGTGGCGCGCGTTCCGTGGGCTCGTCGAAATACATGAGCTTGACGACCCGCAGGTAGTAGTAGGCACCGATCACCGAGAACACCACGGCGACGATGGCAAGCCACAGCAGGCCAACGTCCAGCGCGGCCTGGATCACCGCCAGCTTTGCCCAGAACCCGACGAACGGCGGCACGCCCGCCATGCTGAACATCAGCATCAGCATGACCGCGGCGAACCACGGACTACGAGCATTGAGCCCCTTGAAGTCATCGAGGCGTTCGGCCTCGAATCCGCGGCGCGACAGCAGGATGATCATGCCGAAGCCACCGATCGCCATGATCACGTACGTGATCGTGTAGTAGAGCGCCGCCTGATAGCCCTCGCTTGTGCCGGCGAGGATGCCCATCAGGATGAAGCCCACGTGCGAGATCGTGGAGTAGGCCAGCATTCGCTTCAGGTTGGTCTGTGCGACCGCCACCACGTTGCCGATCGCCATCGAGAGCACGGCCACCGCTATCAGCATGTCCTGCCAGCCGTCATGCAGGCCGCCGAGCCCCTCGGCGAGCAACCGGAACGCAAGAGCGAACGAAGCGAGCTTGGGCGCGGAACTCAGGAACAGCGTCACCGGTGTCGGCGCCCCGTGGTACACGTCCGGCACCCACATGTGGAACGGGACCGCACCGAACTTGAAGGCAATTCCCACGATGATGAATGCGAGACCGAACAGCAGGCCGATCTGGTTGGGTCCGAAGGCCGCGACGGATTCGCTCACCTGCCCCAGCTGCAGTGAGCCCGTAATGCCGTAAACCATGGACATGCCATAGAGGAGCGCCCCGGAAGCGATCGACCCGAGCACGAAATACTTGATCGCCGCCTCGGCAGCAACGCCCGAGTCGCGGTTGTAGGCCACGAGCGCGTACATGGAGAGCGCCAGCAGTTCGACGCCGAGGTACAGCGTCACGAGGCTGCTAGCCGAAATCAGCACCATGATACCGAGCAGCGCGAACAGCCCGAGCACGAAGAACTCGCCCTTGATCAGCCGTCGCACGTACAGGTAGCCGTACGAATACAGGAACACGACGGCGACGGCGCCGTAGGCCACCAGCTTGAGCAACGTCCCGAGGGGGTCCGCGACGTAGTTGCCGTGCCAGGCGACGGTCCGCGCATCCACCCCGGTGCGCGCCGTAACCCATGCCGCGCCCGCGAGAGCGACCAGTGAGAGCACGAACGTGACGACCCGTCGCTCGTCATCCAGGAACAGATCCACGAGCAGGATCACGCAGACCGCGGTGAGCAGGAAGATCTCGGGCGCCGCGAGAACGAGATCGAGTCGTGTGATGGATGCGGGATTCATAGTCCTAGAGCTTCGTCAGCATCAGCTGCTGCACCAGCTGCTCGATCGTGGGTCGCATGACTTCCAGCAGGGGCGCCGGCCACAGGCCCAGCGCGAGCACCGCCACCGCGAGCACGCCGAGCACGAGGTACTCGCGCCCGTTGAGGTCCTCGAGTTCAGCGACGTGGGAATTCCCCACCGGGCCGAACACCACCCGCTTAACGAGCCAGAGCGTGTACGCGGCACCCAGGATCAGCGTCATCCCCGCGAGGAAGGCGTACCAGAAGCTCGCGCGGAAGCTCGCGAGAATCACGAGGAACTCGCCCACGAACCCGGAGGTGCCCGGCAGGCCGGCGTTGGCCATCGCGAACAGCACCATGAACGCACCGAAGGCCGGCATGGTGTTGATCACGCCGCCGTAGTCGGCGATCTGGCGGCTGTGCATGCGGTCGTAGAGCACGCCGATGCAGAAGAACAGCGCACCGGAGATCAGACCGTGCGAGATCATCTGGACCATCGCCCCGTCGAGGCCCATCGCGGCGCCCGTCACGCTGCCGGTGTTCTCGAAGATCTGGAAGGCCGCGAACGCACCCAGCGTGACGAAGCCCATGTGCGCAATCGATGAGTAGGCGACCAGCTTCTTCATGTCCTGCTGCACGAGCGCGACGAAGCCGATGTAGACGACCGCGGTCAGCGACAGCGCGATGATCAGCCAGTCGAGCTCCCGGCTTGCGTCCGGTGCAATCGGCAGGCTGAATCGAAGGAAGCCGTAACCTCCCATTTTGAGCATGATCGCCGCCAGGATCACCGATCCGCCGGTCGGCGCCTCGACGTGCGCGTCGGGCAGCCAGGTGTGCACCGGCCACATCGGCACCTTCACCGCGAACGCCACGAGGAAGGCCATGAAGATCGCCACCTGCTCGCGTAGCCCGAGCGGCATGGCCTGCATGTCCGCGATGGAGTAGCTGCCGCCCTGCAGGTAGAGGTAGACGAGCGCCACCAGCATCAGCACTGAGCCGAGGAAGGTGTAGAGGAAGAACTTGAGCGTTGCGTACACCCGCCGCGGGCCGCCCCACACGCCGATGATCACGAACATCGGGATGAGCATCGCTTCCCACAGCACGTAGAAGAGCATCGCGTCGAGCGCCGCAAAGACGCCGATCATGAGCCCCTCCAGGATCAGGAAGGCGGCCAGGTATTGCGCCGGGCGCTTCTCGATCACCGTCCACCCGGCGATCACCACCAGCGGCGTGATGAACGTCGTCAGCACGATCAGCGGCATCGAGATGCCGTCCACGCCGAGGTGGTACCAGGCATTGAATGCGCCGATCCAGGGCTGGCGCTCGACGAACTGCATCGCCGCCGTCGTCGAGTCGAAGTCACGCCACAGCACGATGCTCACGAGGAACGTGGCTACGGATGTCAGGAGCGCAACCCAGCGCGCCACGGCCGCGCTGCGGTCGCCGAGGACGAGCAGCAGCACACCCGCCAGGGTCGGCAGCCAGATGAGCACGCTGAGGATGGGCCAGCCCGTCTGCATGGTCAGCTTCGCCAGAGGAGCCACGCGAGCAGCGCCGAGAGGCCAATGATCGTCGCGAAGGCGTAGTGATAGAGGTAGCCGGTCTGCACGCCGCGGGCGACGCTTGCGAGCCAGCCGACCAGGCGTGCGGAACCGTTCACTGCCGCGCCGTCGATCAGCGCGACGTCGCCGCCGCGCCAGAGCAGTTTGCCCAGCGCGCGGCTGCCGCCGGCGATGAAGCGCTCGTTGAACGCGTCGAAATAGTACTTGTTGACCAGCAGCGCGTAGAGCGCGCCAGCTCTCTCGCGGAGCGCCGCCGGCAGTTCCGGCCGCTTCAGGTACAGGTACCAGGCGAGGGCGACGCCGGCCGCGGCGAGTCCGAGGATCGGCGAGGCCAGGCCATGCTGCACGAAACCGAGAGGTCCGTGGAAATGCACGGCGAGGCGGCCGAGCACGTCGTGCACCGGAATCACGGTGATGGAATCGCGGAAATACTCGCCGAACAGCAGCTCTCCGATGGTCGGCCAGCCGATGATCACCGACGGGATCGCGAGCAGCACCAGGGGCACGGTCACGACCCAGGGGCTCTCCCTGGGAGGACCACCATGCGCCTGGCCGTGGTCATCATCGGGCTCGTGGCCAGCGTCGACCTCGGTATCGACGTGCGTGCCCTCGTCCGTGCCGTGATGGACAGCCGCGGTCGTCTCGAAGCGCTCGGGGCCATGGAATGTCATGAACACCAGGCGGAACGTGTAGAACGCCGTGACGAACACGCCCGCCAGCACGCAGAAGTAGGCGTAGTGCGCTGCGGGCAGCGTGGAGAGTTCCACCGCCTCGATCAGCGCGTCCTTGGAGAAGAAACCCGAGAAGCCGGGAAACCCGATCAGCGCCAGCGCCCCGATCAGGCACGTCCAGTACGTGATGGGCATGTACTTCTTGAGACCGCCCATCTTTCGCATGGCCTGCTCGTGATGCATCGCGATGATCACCGAGCCCGCAGCCAGGAACAGCAGCGCCTTGAAGAAAGCGTGGGTCATGAGGTGGAAGATCGCCCCGGCATACGCCGAAACGCCCAGCGCTACGGTCATGTAGCCGAGCTGCGAAAGCGTCGAGTAAGCCACGACCCGCTTGATGTCGTTGTTGACGATACCGAGGAAACCCATGAACAGCGCGGTGGTCGCGCCGATCACCATTACGAAGCTGAGCGCGGTTTCCGACAGCTCGAACAGCGGCGACATGCGCGCCACCATGAAGATGCCCGCGGTCACCATGGTGGCGGCGTGGATCAGCGCCGAGATCGGAGTCGGGCCCTCCATGGAATCCGGCAGCCAGACGTGCAGCGGAACCTGTGCGGACTTGCCCATGGCGCCGATGAACAGGCAGATGCAGATCACCGTGATCGCCTGCCAGGTGTATCCCGGGATGACCTCGAAGGTCGTCGCCGCGATCTTCTCCGCCTGCGCGAAGATCTCGGCGTAATGCAGCGAGCCCGTGAGGTAGACGATGCCTGCGATGCCGAGCAGGAAACCGAAGTCGCCGACGCGGTTCACGAGAAACGCCTTGAGATTCGCGAATATCGCCGACGGCCGCGTGTACCAGAAGCCGATCAGCAGGTAAGACACCAGGCCCACCGCCTCCCAGCCGAAGAACAGCTGCAGCAGGTTGTTCGACATCACGAGCATCAGCATCGCGAACGTGAACAGAGAGATGTAGCTGAAGAAACGCGTGTAGCCAGGGTCCTCGTGCATGTAGCCGATGGTGTAGATGTGCACCATCAGCGACACGAAGGTCACGACCACCATCATCAGTGCACTCAGGCGGTCGACCAGGAAACCGACCTCCATGCGGATTCCGTCGCTCACGAGCCAGGTGTACACCGGGCCGTCGAACGCCGGCGCGCCATGGATCAGATCCCACAGCACCTTCACCGACAGGCCGAACGAGGCCGCCACGCCGAGGATGGTCACCGTGTGAGCTCCGGCGCGCCCGATCACCCGCCCGAACAGCCCGGCGATGATCGCCGCGAGCAGCGGTGCCAGCACGATGGCGAGAAGGGTCTGCTCCATCGCTCAGCCCCTCATGGCGTCGAGATCCTCGACATCGATGCTGCGGCGCTCGCGGAACAGCACGACCAGGATGGCGAGACCGATCGCGGACTCCGCCGCTGCGACCGTAAGGATGAAGAACACGAACACCTGGCCGGCGAGGTCACCGAGGTGATGCGCGAAGGCGATGAAGTTGAAGTTCACGGCGAGCAGCATCAGCTCGATGCACATCAGGAGCAGCAGGACGTTCTTGCGGTTGATGAAGATGCCGGCGACAGCGAGGCTGAAGAGGATGCCCGACAGCAGCAGCACGTGGGAGAGCGGAATCATTGCCGGCGCTCCGCGTCCATCTTCACGACCCGGATGCGGTCCTCGGCGCGAACCGCGACCTGCTTCGCCACGTCCTGCAGCTTCTGGTCCGGGCGGCGGCGCATCGTGAGCGTGATCGCCGCAACGATCGCGACCAGCAGGATCACGGCCGCGACCTCGAACGGATACAGGTACTGGGTATAGAGCAACTCGCCGAGCGCCTGCGTGTTGGAGTGCCCGGCCGGCAGTGGCGCGGGTGCCGCCGACTCCGCCAGGCCGAGACGTCGCACCCAGACGACGAGACCGATCTGCGCCACCACGATCAATGCCACCAGCGCCCCGAACGGTGCATAGCGCGTGAAGCCCTGGCGGAGCTTCGCCACGTCGACGTCCATCATCATCACCACGAACAGCCACAGCACCATGACGGCGCCGACATACACGACCACCAGCGTGATCGCCAGGAACTCCGCTTCGAGTAGCAGCCAGATCACGGCACTGTTGAGGAAGGCGAACACGAGGAACAGGGCGCAGTGCACCGGGTTGCGCGCCGTGATCACGCCGAGCGCCGCGATCACGAGCACCGCGGCGAAGACGTAGAAAAGGATGTTGACGATCATCGTGGCAGCCTGTTCAGCGGTACGGCGCGTCGGCCGCCTTGTCGGCGGCGATCATGGCCTCGTAGCGCTCGCCCACGGCCAGCAGCTTGTCCTTGGTCATGATGTTCTCGCCGCGATGCTCCATGTGGTACTCGTGGAGACGCGTCTCGACGATTGCGTCCACCGGACAGGCTTCCTCGCAGAAGCCGCAATAGATGCACTTGAAGAGGTCGATGTCGTAGCGAGTTGTGCGGCGCGTGCCGTCGTCACTCACGTCGGACTCGATGGTGATCGCGAGCGCGGGACACACCGCCTCGCAGAGCTTGCAGGCGATGCAACGCTCCTGACCGTTCGGGTAGCGCCGCAGCGCGTGCAGTCCGCGGAAGCGCGGTGACTGCGGTGTCTTCTCCTCCGGGTACTGGATCGTGACCTTGCGCGCGAACAGCGCCCGCAACGTGACCGACAGGCCGAGCAGCAGCTCGTAGAGGAAGAATGTCTTGAAGACGCTGCGCATCGTGACCTCAGGCGGCCCACGGCCCGATCTTGAACAGCCACATTGCTGCTTCCACGCACAGCCACACCAGCGTCACCGGGATGAACACCTTCCAGCCGAGCCGCATGATCTGGTCGTAGCGGTAGCGCGGGAAGGTGGCGCGGAACCACAGGAAGCAGAACAGGAAGAACGCGATCTTGATCACCAGCCAGTGCAGGCCTGGCGCCGCGAGAAAGGAGTCGCCCACCAGCGGATAGCCCTCAAACGGCGACAGCCAGCCGCCGAAGAAGAACGTCGCGGTGAGCGCCGCGATCAGGATCATGTTCGCGTATTCCGTGAGGAAGAACAGCGCGAACGCGATGCCGGAGTACTCGACGTGGAACCCGGCGACGATCTCGGACTCGCCCTCGGCCACGTCGAACGGGGCACGGTTGGTCTCCGCAACCCCGGAGATGAAGTACACGAGGAAGAGCGGGAACAGCCACAGCCAGTACCACGACAGCGGCCCGCCCGACTGCGACTCGACGATCTTGCCGATGTTGAGCGTGCCGGCGGCCATCACCACGCCCACCAGCGCGAAGCCCATCGCGATCTCGTAGGCGACGATCTGCGCCGCCGAGCGCATCGCGCCCAGGAACGCATACTTGGAGTTGGTGGCCCAGCCCGCGAGGATGATGCCGTACGCGCCGAAGCCCGCGAGCGCCAGCACGTAGAGCACGCCCGCATCCACGTCGGCGATCGAGAAACCGGGCCACAGCGAGATCACGGCCCAGGCCGCGAAGGCGGGCGTCAGCGCGAGCAGCGGTGCGACCACGAACAGGAAGCGGTTCGAGCGCTCCGGCAGGACCACTTCCTTGATGAGCAGCTTGATGACGTCCGCGAACGGCTGCAGCAGGCCTTTCGGGCCCACCCGGTTCGGGCCGATGCGCACCTGCATGTAGCCGATGATCTTGCGCTCGGCGAGCGTGAGGTAGGCGACACACAGGATCACGACGATCGTGACTGCGAGGATCTGGGCGAGCATCGTGAGCGTGCCCTGCAACCATTCGGGCAGCGCGACCCAGCTTGCGGTGAGAAACTCCATCACGCCGCACCGCCGCGGGCGCCGGCCCTTCCTTCACGTGTCTGCTGCAGAGGTGCAGAGCGGCGCACCACGGCGTCGCCCGCATACCGCCCGATCGAGCGCGTCGCGTCGAGCGAGGCAAGCGGACCCGGAATGAACGCGCTTGCAACCGTGACCTCAGGCACCGAGTCGAGTTCCCGCTTGAGCTCGTCCCGAATCTCTTCGGAGCTCAGGTACTCGAAGCCCGCCAGTCCGAGCAGGTTGCCGAGCACGCGCAGCACCTTCCACGCGGGTCGGGCCTCGCCCGGCGGTCGCGCGGCGCCCGGTACGCTCTGCCAGCGCCCTTCGACGTTCACCCACGTTCCGGACGTCTCGGCAAAGGCCGCGACGGGCAGGATCACCGATGAGTTCGCGCGATGCTCCTCGCTCGCGTAGGGCGTGAGCGCCACGACACATTGCGCACCCTGCAGCGCGGCATCGACCTTTCCCGGGGAGAGGTCCGCGCCTTCCACGCCGCCCACGAGTACGTAGCCCCTGAGGCGCGCACCGATCATCTCGGCGCATGCAAGACCGGGCAGCGCGACGGGTCGACCACCGACGCCCCGATGCGGCACCGCGCCTGCGAGCGACGCGCCCACGGCGTCCGCGCCATCGGGCAGATACCCGAGTCTCGCGCCGGTGATCTCGGCGAGCGCGGCGGCCAGCGCGCGTATCTCGGAGTAAGCCACGTGACGCTCCGCGAGCGCGCCGAGCAGGATCACGCGCAGCTCGCCCTGCGTAAGCAGTGCCGCGACGCGCTCGTGCTCGCCGTCGGGGATCACTCCCCGCAGCGACGCGGTCAGCGCAGCCGGCGTCGGCCGGTCTGCGGCACGCAGCACTGCGACCAGCAGCGCGGCAAGGTGCTGCGCCATGCCGAGCCCGTTGCTGGCGAAGCTCGCCTCGACAGGAAACAGCACCTCGACGGGGGTCGGATTGACGAACACCACCTTGGCGGCGCGTCGCACGGCACCCTTGCGGATGCGATTCGCGATGATCGGAACCTCGCGGCGCAGGTCGCAACCCACCAGGAGCAGGGATGATGCTCTTTCGAGATCGGCGATCGCCACGCCGAGCCGGGGCGCCACGGGGTCACCGGCCTGGTCGCGCACGTCCTGGCGGCGCAGGCGGTGATCCACATTCTCGGAACCGAGGCCGCGGGTGATGCGCGCCGCAAGATAGGCTTCTTCCACCGATGACGCCGGAGAGACCAGCACGCCGACCTGCCCGGCGCCGTGCTCCTTCACGACCTGCTGAAGGCCCGTGGCGGCGGCCTCGAGCGCCGTCGCCCAGTCGACCTCGCGCCAGGTGCCGCCTTGCTTCACCATCGGTCTCTGGGCGCGATCGGCCGTGTAGAGGCCCTCGCAGCTGAAGCGGTCGCGGTCGGCAATCCAGGTCTCGTTGATCGCCTCGTTGGCACGCGGCACGACGCGCATCAGTCGGCCACGCACCACGTGGCCCCAGAGGTTCGTGCCCGTGCAGTCGTGCGGCGACACAAGCGGATGCTGGGTCATTTCCCAGGCACGCGCGCGATAGCGATAGGGCTTGTTGTTGAGCGCGCCGACCGGGCACAGGTCGATGATGTTGCCCGACAGCTCGTGGTCCACGCTCTTCTCGATGTAGGTCGAGATCTGCATGCGGTCGCCACGGCCGACGGTGCCCAGCTCCGGGATGCCTGCAATCTCCTGCCCGAAGCGCACGCAGCGCGTGCAGTGGATGCAGCGCGTCATGTCGGTGGATACGAGCGGTCCCAGGTTCTGGTCCTTCACGACGCGCTTGCGCTCGGTGTAGCGCGCGATGTCGCGACCGAATCCCATCGCGAGGTCCTGCAGCTCGCACTCGCCTCCCTGGTCGCAGATCGGGCAGTCGAGTGGATGATTGATGAGCAGGAATTCCATGGTCGCCTTCTGGGCCGCTATGGCCCTGGGCGACCTTGTGAAGACCTTCATGCCTTCGGCCACCGGCGTGGCACAGGCCGGCAGCGGCTTTGGCGCCTTCTCGACCTCGACCAGGCACATGCGGCAGTTCGCCGCTATGGAAAGCTTCTCGTGGTAACAGAAGCGCGGCACGTAAGCGCCCTGCGCGTCCGTGGCATGGATGACCATGGCGCCCTTCGGCGCCTGCACCGGCTTGCCGTCGATCTCGATGTTGACCAGTTCCTCGCTCATGCCGTCATGCCGCGCGGCCGCGCTCCTCGACGATGCCGTGACCGTGCTCGATCCAATGCTCGAACTCGTGACGGAAGTGCCTGACGAAGCTCTGCACCGGCCACGCCGCCGCGTCGCCCAGCGCACAGATGGTGTGGCCCTCGATGTTGTTGGCCACGCTGACCAGCATGTCCACATCCTCGCGCTTGCCTTGCCCGGCGAGGATGCGCCTGAGGGTCCGGTTGAGCCAGCCGGTTCCTTCCCGGCACGGGGTGCACTGGCCGCAGGACTCCATGTAATAGAAGCGTGAGAGTCGCTCGAGCACGCGCACCATGTCGGTGGTCTCGTCCATGACGATCACCGCGGCCGAGCCGATCGCCGAGCCCGCCTTCTTGAGCGAGTCGTAGTCCATGTTGGTGGCAAGCATCACCTCGCCGGGCACCACGGGCACGGACGATCCACCAGGAATCACTGCCTTGAGCCTCCGGCCAGCGCGCATGCCGCCCGCAATCTCGAGCAGGTCCTCGAATGGAACGCCGAGCGGCAGCTCGTAGTTGCCCGGCCTGGCCACGTGCCCGGACACCGAGAAGACGACCGTGCCGCCCGAGTTCTGCGGACCGAGGCCCGCGAACCACTCGGGACCCCTGCGCAGGATGGTCGGCACGGATGCGAAACTCTGCGCGTTGTTGATCGTGGTGGGCTTGCCGTAGAGGCCGTAATTCGCCGGAAAAGGCGGCTTGAAGCGCGGCTTGCCCTGCTTGCCCTCGAGCGACTCGAGCAATGCAGTCTCTTCGCCGCAGATGTAGGCGCCGGCACCGACGAACGTATGGAGGTCGAAGTCAACGCCCGAGCCCATCAGGTTTCGCCCGAGCAGGCCCGCTGCGTAGGCTTCCTTGAGCGCCGCTTCGAAGCGCGGCACGGGTTCTGCCATGAACTCGCCGCGGATGTAGTTGTAGCCGACGGTGGCGCCCATCGCGTAGCCGCCGATCGCCATGCCCTCGATCAGCGCGTGCGGGTTGTATCGAAGTATGTCGCGGTCATGGCAGGTGCCGGGCTCGCTCTCGTCCGAGTTGCACACGACATACTTCTGCACCGGCGCATTGCGCGGCATGAACGACCACTTGAGGCCGGTGGGAAAGCCCGCACCGCCGCGTCCGCGCAATCCTGAAGCCTTCACCGCCTCGATGACCTGCTCGCGGGGCGTCCTCTCGGTGAGGATCTGCTTCCAGGCCTGGTAGCCGCCGATCTTCTCGTAGGTCGCGAGCTCCCATGATCGCTCGAGCTTCAGCGGCTCGAAGCACACCAGGTTCATGCGATCGGTCCAGTCACTCACGACGGCGCCCTACTTGTGCTCATTGAGAATCCCGTCAACCTTCTCGGGCGTCAGGTTCTCGTAGTAGACGTGATCGACCATCATCATCGGTGCACCGTTGCACGCGGCGAGACACTCCTCCTCGGCCTTGAGGAAGAACCGTCCGTCGGGCGTGCTCTCCCCCACCTTGATACCGAGTCGCTTCTCGACGTGCGCGAGGATCTCCTCGCCACCGCACAGCATGCAGGAAATGTTCGTGCAAACCGACACGTGGTGACGGCCGCAGGGCTTCGTCTCGAACATCGAGTAGAAGCTCGCGACCTCGTAGACCTGGATCGGCGGGAGGTCGAGGTAGGCCGCCACGGCGTCCATGTCGGGCTGGGTGAGGTAACCGCGCTCGTGCTGCACCGCGTGCAGCGCGGCGATCACGGCCGATCGCTTGCGGTCCGGAGGGAACTTGGCCAGCCAGTGGTCGATTTCCTCGCGCACATGGTGCGACAGCGCGCCAGCGGTGGCGTCGTGAGTCGTATCGCTCACCGGTCTATCTCCCCGAACACGATGTCAGCGGTCCCGATCACGGCGACGACGTCGGCCAGCATGTGACCGCTCACCATTTCCTCGAGCGCCGCGAGGTGTGGAAAGCCTGGCGCGCGGCACTTCAGCCGATACGGCTTGTTCGCCCCGTCGGACACCAGGTAGATGCCGAACTCCCCCTTCGGCGCCTCGACGGCAGCGTATGCCTCACCGTCGGGCACGCAGTAACCCTCGGTGAACAGCTTGAAGTGATGGATGAGCGATTCCATGTCGCCCTTCATCTCCTCGCGTGCAGGCGGCACGACCTTGTGATCGCCCATCATCACCGGACCGGGGTTGCTGCGCAGCCAGTCGACGCACTGCTTGATGATGCGGTTCGACTGGCGCATTTCCTCGACGCGCACGAGGTAGCGGTCGTAGCAGTCGCCGTTCGTGCCCACCGGGATGTCGAAGTCGAGGCGGTCGTAGACCTCGTAGGCCTGCTTCTTTCGCAGGTCCCAGGCGAGCCCCGAGCCGCGCAGCATGGGTCCGGTGAAACCGAGGTTTAGCGCGCGCTCCGGGCTCACGACGCCGATGTTGACCGTGCGCTGCTTCCAGATGCGGTTGTCGGTGAGCAGTGTCTCGTACTCGTCCACGCAGGCCGGGAAACGCGCGGTGAAGTCGTCGATGAAATCGAGCAGGCTGCCCGAGCGCTTCTCGTTCAGGCGGTCGATGTCCTTCTGGCTGCGGAACCGCGAAGGCTGGTACTTCGGCATCGAGTCCGGCAGGTCGCGGTAGACGCCCCCCGGTCGGTAATAGGTGGCGTGCATGCGCGTTCCGGAGACCGCCTCGTAGCAGTCCATCAGGTCCTCGCGCTCGCGGAAGCAGTACAGGAACATCGTCATCGCGCCGATGTCGAGCCCGTGCGCACCGAGCCACATCAGGTGATTCAGGATGCGCGTGATCTCGTCGAACATGACGCGGATGTACTGCGCCCGCTCGGGCACCTGCACACCGAGCAGCTTCTCGATCGCCATCACGTAGGCGTGCTCGTTGCACATCATCGAGACGTAGTCGAGGCGGTCCATGTAGCCGATCGACTGGTTGAACGGCTTCGACTCGGCGAGCTTCTCGGTGGCGCGATGCAGGAGCCCGATGTGCGGGTCCGCTTTCTGCACGACCTCGCCGTCCATCTCGAGCACGAGGCGCAGCACGCCGTGCGCGGCCGGGTGCTGTGGCCCGAAATTCATCGTGTAGCTGCGGATCTCAGCCATGGCCCGCGTCCTTCCTGGCCGGATCCTTGAGCGCCGCCTCGTACCGATTGTCCTCGCGGATCACGCGCGGCACCAGCGTGCGCGGCTCGATTGCGACCGGCTCGTAGACAACCCGGCCCTTTTCCGCATCGTAGCGCACTTCGACGTTGCCGATCAGCGGGAAGTCCTTGCGGAACGGGTGGCCGACGAAGCCGTAGTCGGTGAGGATGCGACGCAGGTCGGGATGCCCGCGGAACAGGATGCCGAACAGGTCGAACGCTTCGCGCTCATACCAGTCGGCCGCCTTCCACACCTCGACTACGGAGTCGAGCAGCGGCGGCTCACCCGGCTCGCACCAGCAGCGCAGGCGCAGGCGCCGGTTGTGCCCAACCGACAGCAGGTGGTAGACCACCGCGAATCGCCTTTCTTCGGTATGCAGCCGGGCATCGTTCGCGCGGCTCACGCCACGACTGAACCCGCCGCTGGTCGCAGACTGCGTATTCCACTCGACGCGGCCATAGTCGAGGTAGTCGACGCCCGTGAGGTCGATCAGCTGCTCGTAGCGCCATTCAGGTTCGTCGCGCAGCGCGCGGCAGGTCGTCACCAGCGACTGCGACGGCAGCTCGAAGGTGAGCTCGCCGCAACGCGACTCCACGCGCAGCAGCGTGTCGCCAAAACGCGCCGCGAGCGCGGATGCCTGCTGTTCCAGCTGTTCGCTCATGAGTTCAGCGTGCAATGGTCTGCGTACGGTGGATTTTCTTCTGCAGCTGGAGGATGCCGTAGAGCAGTGCCTCCGCCGTGGGCGGGCAGCCCGGCACGTAGACGTCCACCGGCACAATGCGGTCGCAGCCGCGCACCACCGCATAGGAGTAGTGGTAATAACCACCGCCGTTCGCGCAGGACCCCATCGAGATCACCCAGCGCGGCTCCATCATCTGCTCGTAAAGCCGCTGGATCACCGGGGCCATCTTGATGAAGACCGTGCCGGCGATGATCATCACGTCGGCCTCGCGCGGGGTGCCGCGCAGCACCTC
>Ga0114939_10001426_pt1 | contig 18837 bp, 14 predicted proteins | sample AshMeaCrysSpring_FD_87196 | JGI IMG/M metagenome (GOLD analysis project Ga0114939, IMG submission 87196) | Groundwater microbial communities from Big Spring, Nevada to study Microbial Dark Matter (Phase II) - Ash Meadows Crystal Spring | ecosystem: Environmental > Aquatic > Deep subsurface >...
ATCCTCACTCTTTTGTAGAGAATCCTATAGCAGTCAAACTCAGGTTATTTTACATAAGTCGTCATATATTTATAACCATAAGAGTAATTACTAGAAGCACAAAAAATTTGACATTTCCTGAAATTACATGACATATGATTATATAATCAGGTTGCCATATTTTATCTATTACCTATTGCCAGAAGGAAACGAATTAACAATATTTTCCTATGCTTTACCGGAGGACCAGTTTGATAGCTTGAATAATAAACTCAGTGATATTATTGATAGTTATGAAGTTAATCCCGATGCCAAATTAAATTAATATTAATTACAGCCGCCTTGTCTAAGTTGAAGACGAGTATGTCTTTTTAGAAATTAAAAATTCATACAAAATATGAAGTTACCTATGGGCGTACCAACGGTTGGCGCAGGCTATGCCATTCGCCCTCCTCTAGGCATCATCGAAGTTACAAGATTATAAAATCCCTACAAACCAAAAACGAAAAAAAATCTACAAAATCAATCTATATTCCTATACCTAATAAATGACCTAATCAATTAAAATAATTTTTCTAATTTTTGTATTATATAAACTAGCTTTACGAGACAATAAAGCTTTTAATAATAACCACCATGCCACTGGAGATAAAACCCCAAAGTCTAAAATTCCTAATATACTTTTAATATTCTTTTGTTTGAATGCGACTAAAGCCCAATGTAATTTTAGATAATTTTTAATACTTTCAAAATTTGGAATTTTAGAATGATGTTGTTTATCAATAAACTGGTAAATTTTTTCTTTCATTAAAATATTAGTATTGAGGCGATGGCTGACGGAAAATTTTTGATTATAGGCACCACTCCAAATAGTTCGATAGGCTAGACACTGATTGAGAAAAATAGCATCTCCATGTTGAGCGATACGAATCCAGGAATCAATATCATCACAATTAGCATCTAAATTAGAATCCCAACCACCTGTTTTTAAAAATACATCTTTTCTACAGGCAACTTGGACGGGAGTCCCAAAGGGAAGAAGTTCAAGAAGCATTCCATAGTGAATATCAGGTTGAGGTACGTAAAAAAGTTTACATGTCCCTAATTTTGGTGTGCAGCTTAATTGGACTTGGTTTTCATTCACCTGTGCTGCAATACAAGAAGTTATAACTGCTTGGGGATGAAGGGAAATAGCGATCGCGATTTCTTCTAAACAATTGTCGGCTAAGTAATCGTCATCGTCTAAAAATTTAATCCAATCACCACTACTAAGCTTTACCCCCACATTTACAGTGGCAGCATGACCTTTGTTTTGTTCATTGCGATGGTAAATTAAACGGTTATCTCCTTGTTTAGCTTTGGCTTCCCTCAACTGCATAACATATTCTTGAGTATCGTCAAGGGAACAATCATCTACAACCACAACCTCACAGGGAATAGTTTGATTGAAAGCTGACTCAACAGCGCGTTTAAGCAAATTCAATCGGTTATAAGTACTGATAACAACAGTAAATTTCATGGTCTAAATCTGACTGAGATGAGCTTTATATAGAACTGTTCTAGCTCAATATTTCGTTTTCCGGAAAAATTACTGAAGAAGGCAGATAGCATTATTTCGGCGGACTGAGTTTGTTTTTAACTGTTTAAGACTTACGCCACTGGCACATTTTTTTCTTGTAGGGGCGTACCATCTTTGACATGTGACAATAATGCAGGACTTACGCAAAAATTGTCAGAAAGCTTGATTTGTGTAACCGCCAAGAAGCCAAGAACGCCAAGTTTTCGTAGAGCTTGCGTAAGTCCTATAATGTAAGTCCAATTTAATCAGGACTTACGCAAAAATCCTCAGAAAGCTTGATTTATTTAACCGCCAAGAAGCCAAGAACGCTCTTGTTTTTGTAGAGCTTGCGTAAGTCCTATTAATATGAAGATGCATATAAAGAACCCCACCCCGTGAATCCCCTCCCCGAAGTCGCTTCGGAGGGGAAATAAGAATCCAGTTCCCTCCCCGAAGTCGGGGAGGGTTAGGGTGGGGTAAAATTATATGCAGCTTCAGAAAGAATCGGTATAAGTCCTAATCCGGATAAATTGTTTAAAGTTTGTGAAAATAATGCTGTTGCGGCGCTATAATAACGAATTCCTCTAGCAGATTTAAGCTTCCTTAAACTTAGTAGAATTTTCACGTTTTTGATTCATGCAGTTTTTAAATCTTATAATCTTGATGATGCCCAAGGGAAAATCAAGAGTGCCCCTACATCAACACAGATTTTCCATGATTTTTTAGCGCCCAAAAAAACATACTCGTCTTGATCCGAGGTTGAAAGTATCAGCCTATAGACTTATTATTAATGTTCGTGAGTTTTTTCAAACTAGTATAAATGAACGCTCAAGAAATTATCCGTTCCATTGAAGCGGAACAGCTAAAGTCGGACCTACCCAACATCTATGTTGGTGACACTGTTAAGGTTGGGGTCAAAATTAAGGAAGGCGATAAATTTCGCATTCAGCCCTATGAAGGTGTTGTAATTTCCATGTGTAATGGTGGCATTAATGAAACCATTACTGTGCGTCGCGTTTTCCAAGGTATTGGTGTTGAGCGGGTTTTCTTAATTCATTCCCCTCGCATTGACAATATTAAAATATTGCGTCGCGGTAAAGTTAGACGCGCTAAACTTTACTACCTCCGCAAACGTATTGGTAAAGCGACTCGTATTAAACAACGTTTCGACCGCCCTCTTTAAGGGCGTTGTGATGGGGATTTTTTTGAACATCAACATGGTGAGAGCGCTGTTTCTAAACGCCAAGATAGCGATCGCCGCAGTTGTGAATAAGATATTGTCCCCTCGACGAAAAAAAGTTTTGACAGTTTACCAAATTGCGCTATACTTAAAAACGTTCAGCGCAATGACTGAATAGAAAGCACCCCGTGCGCTCTTAGTTCAGTTGGTAGAACGCAGGTCTCCAAAACCTGATGTCGGGGGTTCAAGTCCTCCAGGGCGCGCTCTCTACTAAATAGTATTTTGATTAATTTAGAGACACGATTCATCGTGTCTCTAAACTATCAGAAGTCTAAGTTAGAATTATTTGGGATAGAATGTTCTTACACTTGAGACGTGACATGTCACGTCTTTATAGTTAAAAGAAAGGTACTATTAATAAATAATAAGCGCTACCTGCGTTCAAAATGGGGAGATAGACGGTTGTGGCCAAAAAAAACGAAGCTGAAATTGTGGAAGATACTAAATCATCTTTTAGTGTCAATAATTTTATCCAAGGCTCCAAAGAGGAACTTGAGAAAGTCATTTGGCCCACTCGAAAGCAACTGGTGAGTGAATCAGCAGCTGTGCTATTAATGGTTATTCTCTCCGCATCTTTGATTTATTTGATAGATGGATTATTTGTTTGGGCAGCGAAACAGGTGTTCTGATGACTTCTGCAACAGACGAACCACGGAATTCCGCTTCGGAGTCAGAGGATAAAGCAGACTCAGGGATAAATGCTCTTAGAGAATCTCGCTGGTTTGCAGTCCAAGTAGCCTCTGGTTGTGAGAAACGTGTAAAAACAAACTTGGAGCAGCGCATTCAAACCTTTGATGTAGCTGATAAAATTGTCCAGGTGGAAATCCCTCATACGCCAGCGATAAAAATCCGTAAGGATGGCAGTCGCTTGCAAACAGAGGAAAAGGTTTTCCCCGGCTATGTTTTAGTTCGCATGATTATGGATGATGACACGTGGCAAGTCGTGAGAAACACGGCCCATGTGATTAATTTTGTAGGCGCAGAACAAAAACGAGGCACGGGAAAAGGTCGGGGTCACGTAAAGCCCTTACCTCTGTCTCATACAGAAGTAGAAAGAATCTTTAAGGTAACTACCGAACAGACAGAAGTTATCAAGATTGATATGTCCGCTGGAGATAAGATAATTGTACTTTCTGGTCCATTTAAGGACTTTGAAGGTGAAGTTATTGAAGTCAGTCCAGAGCGTAGTAAGCTTAAAGCATTACTCTCCATCTTTGGACGAGATACACCAGTGGAACTGGAATTTAATCAGGTTGAAAAACAGAGCTAAGTAAAAATGGCGAAGAAAATAGTAGCGGTCATTAAACTGGCGCTTAATGCTGGGAAAGCCAACCCAGCACCGCCAGTTGGACCTGCGCTGGGTCAGCACGGCGTAAATATCATGATGTTTTGTAAGGAGTATAATGCCAAAACAGCCGACCAGGCTGGGATGGTTATACCAGTGGAAATTTCGGTTTTTGAAGACCGGAGTTTTACATTTGTACTTAAAACTCCTCCAGCATCTGTATTAATTCGTAAAGAAGCTAAAATTGAAAGAGGTTCCAACGAACCCAACAAGAAAAAAGTTGGTAGCATTACCAGAGCGCAATTACGTAAAATTGCGGAAATTAAGCTTCCTGACCTTAACGCCAATGATGTTGAGGCTGCAATGAATATTGTAGAAGGCACAGCTAAAAATATGGGAGTTACCGTTTCTGATTAGTTTTTGATTTGAGATTTTGAGATTTTAAGATTAAGCGGTAAAAGTCTCAAGTAGAAAATCTTCAATTATTCAGGCTTTTATCAGGCTTTTATCAACTGGCAAAATTAATTGAGGGGGAGAAGTAAAACTTCGTATTTGACCCCAGGAGAAAAAAATGACGAAAAAATATTCAAAGCGCATGAGAGCGCTGCTAGAGAAAGTAGAAAATAGGGATTATCCTCCCTTAGATGCCCTAGCATTATTAAAAGAAACAGCAACTGCAAAATTTCCTGAAGCAGCAGAAGCACATATTCGTTTAGGTATTGACCCTAAATATTCAGACCAGCAGTTACGTACAACAGTTGTATTACCCAAAGGAACTGGGCAGGTTGTTAGAGTAGCAGTTATTGCCCGTGGCGAAAAAGTAACGGAAGCAAGCAATGCCGGTGCTGATATAGCAGGTTCTGAGGAACTGATTGAGGAAATCCAAAAGGGTAGAATGGACTTTGATAAGTTAATTGCTACCCCAGATGTTATGCCAATGGTGGCTAAGCTTGGTAAATTGCTTGGTCCTCGCAGTTTAATGCCATCACCAAAAGGTGGTACAGTAACATTTGATTTGGCTGGAGCCATTGCGGAATTTAAAGCAGGTAAATTAGAATTTCGTGCAGACCGTACTGGTATCGTCCACGTCATGTTTGGAAAAGCTGGTTTCCCAGCAGAAGATTTATTGGTAAACTTGAAGGCGTTACAAGAAACCATCGACCGCAACCGTCCTTCTGGTGCCAAAGGTCGTTATTGGAGGACAATTTATGTTTCTTCAACAATGGGACCTTCTATTAGTGTAGATATCAGTGCCTTACGGGATATGAAGTCTGATATTGCATAAAATTTTTGAGATTTTGTTTTAGTTATTTTAGTCTTTTGAATTGTTTGAGTTATGAGTTTTGAAATTTTGATATTTTGGATTATTAGTTTAATTTAAAATTTCAAAATAATGACTTTATGCCCCAAAACTAAATAACATACAGCCGGAGATAGCAGGTGTCATAGATTTTATATTCTAGACTTAATATCCTGCCGAGGTTTATAAGATTAATTGACATTTATTACCTGACTATTGGTAAATTAGAATGATGTTAATTTATTCCTTAAAAAGACCCCGGCTGTTGTCAGTGGGGTCTTTTGATTTTAAAACGTGAATTTTTTTCTAATTTGTCTACTATTTAATCTGCTTAATCCTTTGAAAGTAAACAAATTAGAAAAAGCAAAACTTCAAGTTTAAATAAAATCTCAAGCCTAAAATCTCAAGCCTAAAATCTCAAGCCTAAAATCTCAAGCCTAAAATCTTTAAGGAGGTGAAATAAAGATGGGTAGAAGTTTAGAAGATAAAAAAGCTATAGTAGCCGACCTCAAGCAAACATTGAGTGAATCTTCCGTAGCGATAGTTATCGACTATAAAGGATTAACAGTTTCTGAAATAAGTAGTCTACGTCGCAAAATTCGCCCTAGCGGTGCAGTTTGTAAAGTGACAAAGAATACCTTCATGAACATTGCCATTCAAGATGATGAAAAATGGCAAACCATGACGGAACTGTTACAAGGTTCTTCTGCTTTCTTGTTAATAAAGGATGATTTCTCATCTGCAATTAAGGCATATCAGGAATTCCAAAAAACAAGCAAGAAAACAGAATTACGCGGTGGCGTAATGGATGGCAAACTGCTTACTGAAGCAGATATTAAAGTCCTAGGGGATTTACCATCCAAAGAACAACTCATGGCACAAATTGCTGGTGCTATCAATGGTTTAGCTACCAAGATTGCTGTGGGTATCAACGAAGTACCCAGTTCCTTGGCTCGTGCTTTACAGGCTCGTGCTGAAAAGGAAAAAGAAGACACAGCAGTCGAGTAAAATAGCCCAGACAACCAAGGCGCGATCCCAGGGCATATTGTTTTGTCAGCCATCGAGGCAGCGTCAGGTAATTAAGCTTTAACGACGCAAAATTAACGCAAAATTAAAGTTTCAGACTCTCAGAAAAAGAAAAAATAGGAGCATTTTCAATGTCCGTTACCACTGATGCAATTTTAGAACAGTTAAAAACTTTAACTTTGTTAGAGGCTTCTGAATTAGTTAAGCAAATCGAAGAAGCTTTTGGCGTAAGTGCTGCGGCTCCTGCTGGCGGTATGATGATGATGGCTGGTCCTGGTGCAGCAGCTGCTGAACCCGTAGAAGAACAAACTGAATTTAGTGCTATTTTAGACTCCGTACCTGCTGATAAGAAAATTGCTGTACTCAAAGTTGTACGTGAAATCACTGGTTTAGGTTTAAAAGAAGCTAAGGATTTAGTTGAATCTACTCCTAAGCCTTTAAAAGAAGGTGTTGCTAAAGAAGCTGCTGAAGAAATGAAGAAGAAAATTGAAGAAGCTGGTGGTAAAGTTTCCATCAAGTAATTCAATTATTCTATCTATATCTACACCACACCACACCCGGTGAGGGTGTGGTTATACTACGCCAGACCTGACAGCCAGCCAGGGACTGGAAGTCCCTGTCTAATAGCTAAAGTCCTCTTTTAGAGGACTAAAAAAATTATTTTTTTAGTGTAATATTTATAGTCGCGTTTTTATTCTTCTAAGTTTTTTTGCGTAAAGGTGCAAGATGTGAGTTAGCCAGTTAGCCATTAGCAATTAGCCATTAGCCAGTTAGCCATTAGCAATTAGCCATTAGCCATTAGCAATTAGCCATTAGCCATTAGCCATTAAAAATTAATTAGCCCCTGCTATAACCCAACGTTTTTGCTGGTCATCCCATAATAGGGAAAAAAGGACTTTACCAGTTGATTCCTTACCATTTTTTAAAGAATATTTCAATTTTGTTTCTACTGTTGCAGAATCTCCTTTTGTTTCTAAAAGATTCACTTGATTAACTTCTACATTTTTGACAGTTACGCCCCACCAGTCAATGTAAGAAAGATAACCATTGGGATGAAGCTTTTTATTATTTTGGACGTTGGGAGATAAAAATTTCCAGGCTTCTTTATACTGAGCGTTTCTAATAGTACTGTAGTAATTAGTGATAGTATCTTGCGGCGATGGGCGATTTTCTATTGGTGGTTGAGTTTCCTGGGGAGTTGGTTTTACTGTTGTTTTTGGTGTTGGGGTTTCAGTCACTTTTGGTGGTTGGGTATCTCCTTTTGTGTCCGTTGGCAATTTATTATCTTTATTATCTTTATTATCTTTATCCTCTGAGTTAACTGATTCTTGATTATCAACAGGTGGTGTAACTGGTGATGGTTTTTTTGTTGCCTTGATTGTAGGTTTTACTTTAGGTGTTGATTCTGTGGAATCATTTATTCTTTGCCGTGGTTGGGATTCTTCATTTCCTCTATTACCAAATTTGTCTGAATTATTACTAGAATTACTAGAATTATTAGAATTATCCTTTTTAGATATTTCTGTTGTAGAATGTGGTGATTGTGCAATTATTGATTGATTTTGTGGTCTTGTAAGGGCTAAACCAATAATTACTGAGCCTCCAATAATACAACCTGCAATAATACTAGCAATAACAATTCCTTTGTTGCTAGTTTGAGTTACTTGGCTATTAGTTTGTGTATTTGATTGTGTATTTGATTGTGTATTGGATTGTGCATTGGGCCGTATATTTGTATTTTTTATCTGAAGGGGTGCTTGAGAACTAATGGGTATGGTGTTTGGGGAAGAATTATTTATTCCACCACTTATTCCACCACTTCCTCTACTGGGATTATTATAAAATGGGTATGGAGTAGCAGAAACAGTGCTAGGAATGGGAGAAATTCCAGTTAATAATGCATCTAACATTTCTCTGGATGTGGCGAAGCGATCGCGAGGATGATACTGAAGAGTTGTATCAATCACCGCTGCCATTGTTGGACTAATATTAGGGGCGTGTCTTTGCCAAAGTATCTCCCCTGTGCGGGGGTCTGTTTCTATTTCCTGGGGTTGTCTTCCTGTTAATAAATAAATAGCTGTAATACCTAAACTATATAAATCACTGGAAAAAACAGGTCTACCGGCAGCCTGCTCGCTAGACATATAACCAGGGGTGCCAATAACAATAGAACTAGTGCTATTACCTTGGGAATTAATTACCGTTCCCATAATCTCCCGCACAGCGCCAAAATCTATTAAAACTGGCTTACTATCGCGATGACGTATAATAATATTATCTGGTTTAATGTCTCGATGGATAATCCTTTTCGAGTGGACATAATCCAGGACTGGCAATAAATTAATTAATAATTCTCTAACAGCACTTTCGCTAAATAGCCCTTGTGACCTGAGTTTGGCACTAAGAGTTTGGCCCTCAACCCATTCCTGGACTAAATAAAATTTTCCATCTTGTTGAAAATAGGCATATAAATTTGGAATTTGGTCGCTACTGCCTCCTAAGTCTTCTAAAATAGCAGCTTCCCGCTGAAATCGCTCTTGGACAAGTTGATAAATTTGGGGATTGGTATGAATTGGTTTCAACTGTTTTATTACGCAATGGCGGCTAGAAGGCATTTGGATATCTTCTGCTAAAAAAGTTTCACCAAATCCCCCACCGCCGAGGGTGTGAACTATCCGATAGCGATTGTTAAGTGGGGTTTGCATATATAGACGTTTCTAATGCTGGTTTCTTAAGCTACTCTATTTATCTTATGTAAGACTTAAGCAAAACATGCAACTTCTTAACCATTAATTGGAAGTTTCCCCGATTTTTCCAAGCCCTCACCGAGGGCTTTATTGCCTAAGCTTTTCAGACTCTTTCTCCCTCTCCCAACTTTGGGAGAGGGGTAGGGGATGAGGGCTTTCTTTTTAAAGCAATGTCAATTCAAAATAATCAAAATTAACAATGCCGACACCGGAGACTTTGGTAATTTTAATTGTATTATTTCCACTGGCTAATTTAACTTGTCTTGTTAGGGTTTTAAAGACAAAGAATCCTGTTGTCGGAAAATCTATATTTTGACTACTTAATTCAACTCCTTGGGAATTAAATGTTTTGATGGAATAAGTTCCCGGTGGTGTATCTTCTGCGTAGGTAATCGCCAAATTATAATTACCAGCAGTTGAAATATTGAAAGAGTATTCTAAGGAATCACCATTTCTGTTAAACCAGACTATACATTTACCAGATGAAGCTTGTTGATTATTAGCAATTTGAATTGACCCAGTTATTTTTCCAGATTCCGCTTCTATTTTTAATTTTGTTGGATTTGGATTTGGATTTGGATTTGGATTTGGATTTGGATTTGGGTTGGGATTTGGATTTGGATTTGGGTTGGGATTTGGATTTGGATTGGGACTATTAGTTGAAGATAAAAAGCCGTATTGTAAACCTCTACCGGAAGTGGCAAGATAAACTAAGTCTTTATTTCTCATATCCGCTTCTATATGACAAATATTGGGAAATAAACTAACAGAAGGGTCAGAAATTCTTATCCAATTATTACCGCCATCGATGGATTTATAAAATGCATCAGATGTGATTGTTGTGCCAGACGGTTTTCCAAATATATATATATATGGCTGTGTATCTCCTTTACCAAAGGTGATAAATTCACAGGTATCAATCCCAGAAACCTGTGAAAATGTAGTTCCACCATTAGTTGAGCGATATAGTTTATAACCATTTATATCTTCAGGATTTTTAGCGAAGGATAACCAGATTTCTCCTTTATTTATAGGATGGGGAACTATAAATACCCTAGTCACAAATCCTGGAAAACCGCCATTTTGTCCGGCTACCCATGTAGCGCCACCGTCTGTTGAGCGCCAAAAAGTCTGGTCTGCAAGATAATAAAAAGTATTTCCATCAACTTTATCGGAAGCAATCACACCAGTAGTCAACCAAGGAGATATTTGATTATTCCAGGACAGGGGGAGGTTATTACTAGTGCCGGCTATTTTACAAAGACTCCAATTTTTGCCAGTGTCTTTTGTAAAATAAACATTTCCCCAACAAGAAGCATAAACAATATTTTGAGGATTACTGCTACTCATAGCTACACAACCCCCTGTTGTAGCGCTAGAGGTGTTGCGAGGAATTGGTAAATAATTCCATGTGACACCGTTGTCTGTAGAAATTCCAGAAATAGCCCAAAAACCATGCCATTGGTGGAAACCAACGAATACTAAATTATCTGGCTTTTGATAACAGAAATCTAAACCCGTGGCGCCTGCAACATGGGGAAAAGGTTGAGGATATACTGTAGCGCCACCTAAACTCCATCTAAAACCGGGATTAACTGGAATATTCGCTGGGCTAGTTTTAGAAGTCGGAGTTACATCTTTATCTGTGTGACGTAAAGCAATCATATCGTGAATAGCACTAATGAAAGCGGCGCCACCTTGTTTGGGAGGGACTTTTACTAAATTACAATCAAATTCTTCCAAGTTATCCATTAACCAAGTCCAATTGATGCCAGCATCTAGACTGCGGAAAACACCAAATCCATTTGTTGTCCAAAGATTATTGCCGTTATTGGGATGGCAAATAATATAAGAAATATTACCGCTGGAGTAATCTGGATAATAGGCTGGTTTATTTGCTATTTGAGTATATTGAATTGTGAATTTAGACCAAGATGCGCCACCATTTGTTGATTTCCAATAGTTATTATCGCTACTTACATAAATTATGGGATTAGAATCTTTACTAACTGCAACGCTGGCAAAGAATTTATTTGCTTCTGGTGTAATATCAGTCCAGTTATTGCCATCAAATTTTTTAATGGCAGCTGTATTTCCTTGTATTCCATAAATACTACCCTTCCCAAAGGAAACGTAAAGAATACCATTATGAATATCAGCTTTTAGGGGATAGGCACTATTAGAAGTGTTTAATAATGTCCAATTATTCCCACCATTTGTTGATTTATATACTCCTCTCCCCCATAAACCAACATAAATTACTTGAGATGAGTTGCCAATTTGAGCAGATTTTTTATCTATACAAACAAAGGTAAAACCTGGGAAATTTACATCAGGTTGACCGCCTTTGAGAAATTCAGGAATTGTTGATACATCAGGTAATCCATTGGTAAGTTTTACCCAATCTGATGCAGCAGTTTTTTTCCATAAACCATCTAATCTTGTGCCGAGGAAAATGATATCGTTTTTATTTGGGTCAATAGCGATTCTATTGCCTGCATATTCTCGATATTCACCATTGGGATTTACTCGAATTTTTTTACTAATTAAACCAGTGCCAGACCAAGTTAAACCTTTGTCGTTAGATACCATTAATTCGCCGGCATATTGGAATTTACCATTTGCCTGTCCACTTTGATTTTGCATTAATGCATAGACTCGGTTGGAATTGAGGGGGTCTGCTGCGATCGCTTCTACACCCAAAGCTGCACCAAAGGTATTTGTGGCATATCTATCAAAGAGCGATCGCCAGCTATTTGTTGTGTTATCAAATCTATAGGCACCGCCAACATCTGTACCAATATAAACCTCATAGGGTGCAACGCTGGAAATCGAAATTTGAGTCACAAATCCCATGCCTCTTGTATTCACACTCTTCCAATTGAATAGTTGAGGTTGTACTTGCACTGCCATATTTTTTTGAACCCTTATTATTTAATTAACAATATTCAGTCACCAACTTCTGTCACAAACTTATCGAAGCAGTGGAAAATAATCAGACAATTACTAACATTATGTCTGTTATCATGTCGATTCAATTTTGATTATCAAAAGTTCTATCATTTTTGTAAAAATACCCCGCCGGGGTGCCCTACAATCTGATCATTATCAGTACATAACGAGACTTGATACGATGAAAAACGAATCTATACTCTCTCAATTTAGGAGTACTTTAGTGTCATATTTTAGTTATTGAAATATTTTCCTTGACTTCCTCTAATATAATTCTAAATAAATAGTATTTGTGTAAATAAAAATATTAAATAATAAAAAAAATATTAAAATCTATAAATGATTGCTTTTCAGTAATTTCCACGTATTTGACAGCTAAATAAAATGTTATAGTAGGGGGCACGAAAAGCAGGGGGAAATATTTGAAAATCATCTCCTCTTACCCTCAGGGATAGCCGCAACTGGCACTGCGGCTCATGTTCGTAGTTGTGCGAAGAGCGCCCTCCAAAAATATGGGCGCTCTTCGCACAATTACAAACAAGAACAATGTGACAATATCGTAAGTCCTGACCCTGTGTGCCTCGACAAATATTTCCTTAACCGAGAAGCGTATTGCTAACACTCCTACCACTGCTACCTTTTAAATATGTAATCTTCAAGGGCGAGTGGTAGTAATAAATACTCCAGGGCAAAATGTAAGTCTTCTAAAATTGGGCGCCGTGTAGGCGGACACAGTCCAAACGTCCGTCGTTAATGCAGCGCGTTTTACTGGCGTTTCTACTTGATTTTTTCTGATGAAGATATTTTCCATTGCTGGTCTACATACTTAAATGTATAGCGCATAGTATTTTCTTTGTAACTAGTATTTTCAGGAATAATCTTGCTATTTTTATCATAGAGGGTGCGGGCTTCTCTGATTTTAATTTCAATCATTGCTTCTTTATCCTGGCTGAAAAATCTTTCTACGCTTTCAATTTTTTGTTCACCAAATTTATAATGTTGCCCTTGTTTCTGGAGATGATTAATTTCCCCATCGGCACCAACTGTATTTCTATACAATGACCCTGTTGTTAATTCTGAAGCTATTTGTTGGTCATAGGGTGGGGCAAACATAACTTTTTTGGCATTTAGCCATCTAGTAACTAAGCTTTGTGCTTGTATTTTAGTTAGAGGTTGTACTTTGGTAGATTGGTTGCCGATGACAGGCATTGGAGTTTGCGTCTTTGGAAATATGACTATGGCAATCAAGACAAACATGCCTAGGCCAACACTTAATATTACGCCCTGTTGCCAAGGTGCAATAAGCTGTTGATGGTTTTTTTTGTGAGATGCTTGCTTGGAAGTTTTTGGAGTTGAAGTATTTTGGGTTGTGGTAGCTAGGGGTGTTGATGCAGGGGGTGGATTGATAGTTTTAGGTGGAATGAGTATTTTTCTTTTAGGTTGTAAAGCCATTTGCATGTCTTTTACACGAATGTAGCGATCGCTGGCAGATTTCTTGATAGCTTTATCTAAGATATCGGCGAAATCATAACTAATTTCTGGCACTAAATGCTGCCAAAGATATTCCCCGGATAATTGATTGCTTGGAATTTCCTGGGGGGCACGACCTGTAAGTAAATAAACAGCAGTCAAACCTAAACTATATATATCGCTACTAAAGGTGGCACGACCAATAGATTGCTCGCTAGACATAAAACCAGGAGTTCCGATAATTGAATGATTATCACTGTTGGTCGGTTGTCTATCGGTTTGCATTGAGATTTTGACAGCGCCAAAATCTATTAACACTGGCTTATTATCTGAAGCACGAAGGATAATATTATCAGGTTTAATATCCCGGTGAATAATACGCTGACCGTGGATGTAATCCAAAACAGGAAGGATATTAATTAAAATCTCCTTAACTTCAGCTTCTTTTAAATATCCCTGTTTTTGGACTTTTTGTAATAAGGTTTCTCCTTCTATATATTCCTGGACTAGGTAAAATAACCCATTTTCTGCAAAATAAGCATATAACCTAGGTATCTGGTGATTATGTTCCCCCAATTGTTCCAAAATCATAGCTTCCCGTTGGAATCGTTGTTGTATTAATTGGTAAACTTGGGGGTTATTATCAACAGGTTTTAACTGCTTGATGACACAGCGACGATTTGAAGGCATCTGAATATCATGAGCCAGAAAAGTTTCTCCAAATCCACCGCTACCTAACACCCTGATTATCTGATAGCGATTGTTCAATAGTGTAGGTGTCATGATGTTTTACTCGCTCACTTATTTATCCGTGAAACTAACATTTATTATGTCAAGGAAAGAATCTATTTAAGTTGAAATACCTGAAATTTTACATAAAGATTAAACAAAGGATACAGTATAAAAAGTACCCATATTTTTCATAATTCATAATTCATCATTTATACTTCATACTCAAAATGAAAGGACACTTAAAAGAAGAAGAGACTGTTATAGCCCCATTACCTTACATAGAGTTAAATCATAACGGTCAGATAGTGCGATTCCAATTAACTAAGAATGAACATATTTTAGGACGAGACCCAGAAAATGCCGATTTATTAGTTCAAGCAGAATGGCAATTTATTGGACGCTGCCAAGCTGTTTTACGCAAGGAAGGAGAGGATTACTATATATATGATGGAGATGCTCACAAGCCAAGTACTAATAAACTATATGCCAATCACTCTTTAATAACTCCTACCCAAGGTTATAAACTACAACATGGGACAGAAATCCAAATCGGTCAAAACCCAGAACAATTAATTAGCCTCATATATTTTTATCCAGCAAGTAACCAACAAGTTACTACACCGACTCAACGGATAATTTCGTTAAAAAATAAATCTATTGTATTGGGGCGAGATGGTAACGCTAATTTATTTTTAGATGCCCCCACTGTCTCTCGCCATCATGCCACCATAGATACTGATGCTCAGGGATGCTATGTAATTAAAGACCATAGTACAAATGGTGTATTTATAGATGGCGATCGCATCAAAACTGCAACAATAATCAAAGATGGGTCAAAAATTCGTATCGGGCCATTTACCCTTGTTGTCCGGCGTGACGAATTACAAATCCTCGACCAAGGAAATCAAATACGTCTAGATATCCATAATGTAACACTAGAAACAAATGGAAAGCGTCGCTTAGATGACCTATCCTTTGCCATTGAACCCGGACAATTTGTAGCCTTAGTTGGGGGAAGTGGGGCGGGAAAATCAACTTTAATGCGAACACTTCTAGGAATTGAAGCAACAACAAAAGGTATAGTTTTCTTAAATGGTGAAGACCTACGAAAGAACTTTAATATACACAGGACTCAAATAGGTTATGTACCCCAAGACGATATTATTCACGCAGAATTAACAGTAGCCGAAGTTTTAGAATTTGCAGCTAAACTGAGACTACCACCGGACACCAACGTCAAACAATCTGTAGATGCAGCATTAGATTCGATAAAAATGTCCCACCGTCGTAATGCATTAGTAAAAGACCTTAGTGGTGGACAAAGAAAAAGAGTCAGTATTGGTGTGGAATTACTAGCCAACCCGAAATTATTCTTTCTTGACGAACCCACCTCTGGACTAGACCCCGGTTTAGATAAACAGATGATGCAGTTGCTAAGGGATTTAGCCCATGAAGGTAAAAGGACAATTATTTTAGTTACCCATGCCACAGCTAACATCACCCAGTGCGATCGCATTGTTTTTCTCGGCCAAGGAGGAAGACTTTGTTATTTTGGCACCCCCCAAGATGCTTTAGAATTTTTTGAAGTCAAGGATTTTGCCGATATTTATATCAAACTAGAAACAGAACAAGAAGTAATCAATTATGCTATCAAATATCAGCAATCACCCTACTATCAAAGATATATAGCGAATAGTTTAATAACCATAACTCCCCAGGCTTCTAAAACTTCACCACCAGAAAGAAAAAATGTATCATTCATCCGGCAATTTACCCTACTACAAGACCGAAATTTCCGATTAATCTTGCGAGATAAAGTCAATTTAAGTTTAGCTTTATTAACAGCTCCCATCGGCATTGCCTTAATAATGCTAGCCGTCAGAGATAAAATCCCCTTCTTTACCGACAACCCAGATAACGACCCGCTCCTATCAAGCTTAAGTTTACGAGTACTATTTATATTTACCTGTGCAGCATTATGGGTAGGTCTTTCCAGTTCCCTACAGGAAATAGTTAAAGAAGCCGCCATTTATTTACGGGAGCGCCTAGTAAATTTAGAAATATTTGCTTACCTTGGTTCTAAAGTCACAATTATTTCAGGTATTGCAATTCTCCAAACTATATTAATGGTGGCAATAATTCTTATTGGCTTTAAAGCACCAGAATCAGAGTTAATATCTTGGTCATTAGGGATTAGCATCACGACTTTTTTAACTTTACTAGCCAGCTTTAGTTTAGGATTACTCGTATCAGCAGCAGTAAAAAATAGCAGTCAAGCAAATAGTGCTTTACCCTTATTAATCCTACCTCAAATAATTTTTTCTGGAGTCATATTTAAAATGGATTCCGGCACCATAGCCAGTAAATTATCGTGGTTAATGTTAAGTCGTTGGTCAGTGGGCGCCTATGGAACCCTAGCTGATGTTAGTAGTTTGCTTGTGAAAAAGCCCGACGGTACTCTCTTAACACCGCCTTTTAACCCCGATGTTTATGAATCTACCTGGCACAATTTAAATTTAAATTGGCAAATTCTACTACTACATACAGCTATTTATTTAGCCGCAACTTTTATGCTACAGAAACGGAAGGATATTTTTTGAATTTAGGGCTAATAGAAGAATGGCTAATAGAAGAATGGCTAATGGCTAATAGAAGAATGGTTAATGGCTAATGGCTAATAGAAGAATGGTTAATAGAAGAATGGTTAATAGAAGAATGGTTAATAGAAGAATGGCTAATATTTATTCACAATTAGCAACTAGCAATTAGCAACTAGCAACTAGCAACTAGCAACTAGCAACTAGCAATTCTTCTATTAGCAATTCTTCTATTAGCAATTCTTCTATTAGCCATTAGCCATTAGCAATTATTTTATTTATGTCTGATGTAATCGTAAATATCTAGATACTGCTGACCGGGATTATTCCAAGAATAATCACAAGCCATGCCTTGCATTGCTAACTTTTGAAATTCCTTACGGTTGGTATACCATAAATCAACAGCCCTTGTCATTGCAGATTCTAATGCATAGTTATCAGTCTGGAAAAATACATAACCATTTCTTTCTTCTGGGGGATGAAAAGTATCATTGTCACGGTCAAAAACTGTATTAATTAAACCACCAACTCCGCGAACAATAGGCACGGCACCGTATTTTAAACCTATTACTTGAGTTAATCCACAGGGTTCATAATTACTTGGCACCACAATCATATCAGCGGCGGCATAAATTAAATGGGCTAATTCTTCATTAAATCCAAGCTCTAGGTGAATATCGGGATTATCATTTAAGAAATTTTTCTCATGCCAAAACCAATCATTAATACCGCGCTCTGTGGCTGAGCCTAATAAAACAAATTGCGCTCCTCTATTTAAAGCATAGTACATGGCATGGTGAACCAAATGTACTCCTTTCTGGTAATCTAAACGACCGATAAAACAAATAATCGGCTTATCTGCTTGACGCAATAACAGGCGATCGCGCAAAGCTTTTTTATTATATTCCTTTAGCCCAAAGCTATCTAAACCGTAGTGGAAGGGAATATAACGGTCGTTTTCTGGATTCCAAAAAGTATAATCAAGACCATTGAGTATTCCACTAAATTTATAGTGGTGGCGCTCCAAGGTATATCCTAAACCACAGCTAATATCTGAAAATCTCGCTTCCCAAGCATGGTGGGGAGAAACTGTATTGACAAAATTAGAATAGACAATGCCAGACTTCATCAAATTGATAGCGCTATGGTTAAAATTATCCCGCAGCTTATCGTCAGTAAAGTAATAACTTTCCCTATTTAATCCTGTAGCTCGGAGGACATCGGCCCCCGCAATTCCTTGATGTTTAAAGTTATGGATTGTATAGCAAACTCTTTGGTTAGCCATACCATGATATCCATAGATTTCATATAACATTACAGGCACTAAACCTGTTTGCCAGTCATGACAATGGATAACATCAGGACGTTTATTACTTCTGAGTAAAAATTCTAAAGCTGCTTTGCTAAAGAAAGCAAAACGCATCTGGTCATCAGATTCCCCATAATATTTGCCCCGATTAAAGAAATTATCCCCTGATTGAGGCTCGATAAAAAAGCAAACCAGCCCATGCACCCAACCACAATAAACAGAACAATGAATATCACTACCATACCAAGGCACCACTAAATCGCGGTATGCATCATGCAAACCCCAGATATGGTCATAGCGCATACAGTCATACTTTGGCAAAATAAGTTCGACGCAATGACCCTTGGTTTCTAACTCCCGACTTAGCCCGTAAACTACATCGCCTAAACCTCCAGCCTTAATAACGGGAGCGCATTCAGAGGCAATTTGTACGATGTACATTTGTATCCCTCACTTAACAAAATTTAATTTATTATTTTCTACATTGATGACAAAATACTACCAACTTGGCAATACTTTTTTAAAAATTTATTCAATATAGGACTTACGTAACTGGCACATTTAAAATTCTATAGTGTGTGACACTTGGAACAAAGTAAAACGAATTAATAGGCTTTTCAGCCTCATTCACCAATAAAAAAT
>Ga0114939_10001428_pt1 | contig 18787 bp, 18 predicted proteins | sample AshMeaCrysSpring_FD_87196 | JGI IMG/M metagenome (GOLD analysis project Ga0114939, IMG submission 87196) | Groundwater microbial communities from Big Spring, Nevada to study Microbial Dark Matter (Phase II) - Ash Meadows Crystal Spring | ecosystem: Environmental > Aquatic > Deep subsurface >...
GGCGCGCGCGCTCGCCGGCGTGATCAACCTGCTCGACCCCGAAGTGATCGTGCTCGGCGGCGGCGTGTCGAACGTCGTGCGGCTGTACGCCAACGTGCCGCGGCTGTGGCCGGCGCACGTGTTCTCGGATCACGTCGCAACTCGCCTGGCGAATCCCGTGCACGGCGATTCGAGCGGCGTGCGCGGCGCGGCGTGGCTGTGGGGTGGCGCGCCGTTGACATAGCTGGAAGTCGTCGCCAGCGCGCTGAACGAAACACTGGGTTCCCGCTTGCGCGGGAACGATACGCGGCGGTTCGGCCCGTCGTCCCGGAGCAGGCCGGGACCTCATGTCGACGGCGCCAAATTGGGCCCCGGGCTTCGCCGGGGCGACAGCCTCCGGGCGAACTGGCCTCGATGTGCGGCGCGGCTGAGTTTCGTCGCTGATCGGGCGATTCGAAGAGACTGGGTTCCCGTTCGCGCGGCAAGGAAACGCGCCTGCGCCTTTCGTCGGTGTCATCCCCGCGCCAGCGGGGATCCGGCCTTTGCGGTCGACATGCCGGCGCTGCGCCGCTGCTCGCGCCGCCGCTCGCCGAACTGGCGGCCGCGCCGCTTCTTCAGCCACACCCACAGCCCGGTCGCCACCATCAGCAGCGGGGTGAGGCCCGTCAGGCACATGGCGACCATGCCGGCCGCGCCGAACGCGGTGCCGCTGTGCAGGGGGAACAGCCAGTGCATCAGCGTCTCGCCGGCGTTGCGCGTGCGGTCGCTGCGCTCGACCAGCAGTTCGGCGGTGACCGGATGCACCCAGGCGATGGTGTCGCCGAGGCGGTACTCGTCGCCGGGCTGGCGCAGGTAGAACAGGTAACCGGCGGTGGCCTTCAGCGGCAGGTGGATCTCGGTGATGGCGCGGTCGGGATAAGCCTTGCGCACGGTGTCGACCACCTGCGCGAACGGCGCCACCTCGTCGCGCGAGCCCGGCCGCCACGGAATGGTCGGGAACGTGGCCACCTTGGAGAACACGCTGACGAAGTCGCGCACGTAGTTGAGATACACGAGCGTGGCGCCGGTGATCGTGGTCAGCAGCAGCAGGATGATGAACACCGCGCCGAGCGAGCGATGGAAATCGAAGGCCATGCGCGTGGCCGAGGCGCGCAGGTTGATCCACACCAGCCGCGCCCAGGCCGAGCGCTTCCGCGGCCAGGCGATGACGAGCCCGGTGACGGCCGAGGCGAGCAGCGCGAAACCGGCGATGCCGACGATGTTCGAGCCGGTGTTGCCCAGCAGGACGTTGCGGTGGAATTCGTAGACGGTGCGCAGCAGGTGCAGGCGGTCGAGCGCGAAGGTGTCGGTGCCGCGGATGCCGAGCAGGTTGCCGCTGACCGGATCGAAGGTCGCCTCGACGCGCTGCTCGCGGCCGCCGCGCGACGGCGCGGTGCGCATCTGCAGCCGGTAGACCTCGCCGGCGGCGGCGGGCAGCCGCACGCGGTCCACTCCGGCCAGGCCCGGCGAGTTGCGCGCGCGCTCGACGATCGCCTCCGGCGGAAGCACGGCGCCGCGCGAAGCGGTCGCAAGCAGATCGGGATTGAGCCAGGCGTCGACCGGGTCTTCGTACACCAGCACCGCGCCGGTCAGCCCCACCAGCGCGAACCATGCGCCCAGCGCGATGCCGAGCCATTTGTGCACCGTGAACCAGGCGGTGTGTTCGCGCATGCGCACCGGCGGCCGAAGCGAAGAGGCGCGGGCAGTTTATCGGCCCGGAGTTCGCTGCTGGGGGTGAGGGCCGCTCTCTTCCACCGCCGCGCGCAGCGCCTCGATCCGCGCCCGGTTCACGCCGAAGTCCTTGCGGCCGAGCCGCGAGGCCGAGCGCACGTGGATCACGCCGTCGGCGGGGCTGGCCCAGAACTCGGCGTCGTCGATGAACTTCAGCCAGCGCGTGGAGAACTGCGCGTACAGGTAGTCGGGCCGCGCGGCGACGAGGCGCGCGCCGGGTGTGGCTTCGATCGCAGCGCGCAGCCGCGCCATCGCCGCCGCCTGATCGGCGCCGGCCGCCAGCGGTGCGATGCGGGCGTAGTCCACCAGCGCCCCGGTGCCGGCGTGAAGGTCGGCCTGGCTGCTGACGGAGTTGGGCGTGCGCGAAGGCGGCTTCAGACGACCGTCGCGTACGCCGAGGTCCTCAGGCGCGGCGCCGGCGAGCGCGCCGGCCTGCCCGGCGAGCAGCAAGGCCAACCCCAGCACGAGCACGGCCAGGCCGGCGTAAAGCGTGAAACTCATCGGCCCTCCCTTCATCGAGGCGGCACGCCGGGATCGCGTTGAGGATCGCGCCTGGCCGGCGGCTCAGACGCGCGGGTTGTAGCGCGCGACGAACTTGCGGTCGATCCGGTCCTTCCAGCGCCAGACCCACGCACCGTCGAAGACGAACGATCCCCAGATGCCGACGGCGTCCTGGGCGCCGGCGGAGATCAGGTACAAGGCGCGCCGCTGCGGCCGGTGGCGCAGCAGCGCGCGGCCGGTCAGCGCACGCAGCAGGTTCTCGCCGAGCACCGGGCCGGCCCGCACCGCGTAGACGCCGCTCTTGGGGCGCGGCTGGCCGACCATCGAGGCGCAGTCGCCGGCGGCAAAGACGAACGGGTGCGAGAGCGACTGCAGGTGGGCGTTGACGGCAATGAAGCCCCGCTCGTCGCAGGCGAGTCCGGAGTCGCGTGGCCAGGGGGCGGCGGCCGAGCCGACGGCGGCGATGATGACGTCGGCGTGGAATTCGCCGGCGCCGCGGATCGTCACCGCGTTCGGGCGCACGGCCTGTGCGTCGGACTCGATCACCCGCACGCCGAGCGCCGTCAGCCGCCGGCGCATGTACCTGCGCGCCGCCTTGGGGAATTCCGGCAGCAGCCCGGCGCGGCCGGTGACCAGGTTCAGCTTCAGTTGCACGTCGGACTGCTTCGACCGGAACGCCAGCGCCGCGATCACCTCGGTGCCGGCCGCGCCGCCGCCGATGACCACCACCGTCTGCGCCAGCGGCGTGCCGGCAAAGCGCAGTTCGAGCGTGCGCCAGGCCTCGATCAGGTCGTCGATCGGCCGCACCGCGAGCGTGTGCTCCAGGCCGGGAATCACCCTGCGGTCGGGCGCCGGGCCGGTGTCGATCGAGACGATGTCGAACGGCAGCACGTTGCCGGCGTCGGTGATCGCGATGCGCTGGTCGAGGTCCAGCCGCACGACGCGCGCGCGGACGAAGTCGACCTGCGCCTTCTCGGCCACCGGGTCCAGCGGGATCGAGCACTGCTCGAGCGAGTAGTGGCCGGCCAGATGGCCCGGCAGCATGCCCGAGTAGACCTGGTTGTCGTGCGCCGACACCAGCGTCACGTCGATGCCCTGGCGCTCGTGCTTCGCCAGCACGCCGAGCACGCCGAGGTGCGCATGGCCGCCGCCGATCAGCAGCAGCTGGCTGCTCACCGCGGGCCTCCGGCGTCGCCCGCCGCGATCAGGCCGCGGGCGATGGCGCGGTCCAGGTCGGCGGCGGTGTCGAGATCGTCGAGCGGCGGCCGCAAGGTGCAGCGCAGGCCGAGCGCGGCGATCCGCTGCAGTGTCCGTGGCAGCACTTCGGGCGTCCCCCAGGGCATCGAATCGAACAGCGGCGGCCGCGGTCGGTCGAGGCCGATCAGCACGTAGCCGCCGTCGGTTGCGGGTTGTATCACGACCTCGCTCGCGGCCAGCGCGGTCGTGGCCTCGACGAGGTCGGCCGGCGCGAGCTGCGGGCAGTCGGTGCCGACCAGCACCAGCGGCGCGGCGGTGGCGACGAAGGCATGGTGCATCCGCGCGCCGAGGTCGGCGCCCTGCTGTTCGCGCACGGCGACGCCGAGCGGCCGCGCCAGCTCGGCGACATGCGGATGGTCCGCGGCGCCGGCGACCCAGAGCGTGACCTCTGCTTCGGGCACGGCGCAGGCGGTGGCCAGCGTGCGCGCGATCAGCTGCCGTGCCAGCGCCGCGGCGCCCTCGGCGCCCAGCCGCGGGATCAGCCGCGTCTTCGCCTGCCCCGGCACCGGCGCGCGGGCGAACACGGCGATCCGCGCGGCGGCCTCAGCGGGCATCGCGATAACGACGCGCCAGTTGCGCCGGATCGGCGCCGAGGAAGTACGCCAGCCGCAGCCACCACATCAGCGCCACCGTGCGCCACACGCCGTGACGCTGCCAGCGCCGCGCCGAGGTCAGCACGCGGCTGCGCAGCGCCAGCGGCGGCGACAGCCGCCTGGCGCGGCGGCAGAACTCGATGTCCTCCATCAGCGGCAGCGGCGCGAAGCCGTCGAGCGCGACGAAGGCGCCGCGCGCGACGAAGATCGCCTGGTCGCCGGTGGCGATGCCGGTCGCGCGCGAGCGCGCGTTCATCATGAACTCGACGACGCGCAGCGACGCGCCGGGCGCATCGAGCCGCACGTCGAAGCGGCCCCAGCAGCGGCCGGAGTTGGCCAGCGCCCGCAGCACGATGCGGTCGGCATCCTCCGGCAGGCGCGTGTCGGCGTGCAGGAACAGCAGCACGTCGGCGGCGGCCGCTTCCTCGGTGCGCGCGCCGGCATTCATCTGCAGCGCGCGGCCGCGCGGCGCGACGATCACGCGGTCGGCCAGCGGCGCGGCGCGCACGGCGGTGCCGTCGCCGCTGCCGCCGTCGACGACGATCACCGCGGCGCCGCGGCCGCGCAGCGGCGCCAGCGCGGCGAGCGCGGCCTCGATCGTCGCCGCCTCGTTGAGCACCGGGATGATGACCGCCAGCCGCATCGTCTCAACGCAGCCGCACCCGCTTCGGCGCCAGCTGCGGCATCTTCTTCTGCACGATGGCCGCGAGTTCCTTGGCGCCGAAGACGGCGACGCCCGGCCCGGCGCTGCGCACAGCCTCGAGGATCGCCTGCGCCGCGGTGCGCGCCGACAGCGCCCTGGCGTACGAGGGCAGCATGATGTCGGCCAGCGTGCGGCCGACCGCGCGCACCAGGTTCAGCACCGGCGGCAGCCGGCGCGGGTCGTCGGCCGCGGTCGGGCGGATGAAGACGAGCCGCGCGAAGCCCATGCCGACCAGCGCGATCTCGTCGACCGAGGCGAGCGTGCGCGTGGCCTCGCCCATCTGCAGCAGCGCCGGCAGTGGCGCCACCAGCACCAGCGTGGTGGCGCCGGCATCGCGCGCCAGCCGCGCCGCCCGCAGCACGTCGGCCTCGCCGACGCGATGGATCGGCGAGGCCGTCGGCACGAAGGTCTCCTCGCCGGTGACGCCGACGAACGCATCGTCGACCACCGGCGTGCCGCGGCCGACCAGCCAGGGCCGGAAGTGCGGCATCGCGCTGCCGATCATCTGCGTGACGCCGACGTGCACGGCGCGGTACTCGCCGGTGGCGAGCAGCGCCGCCAGCAGTTCCTCGCCGAGCCCGCCGACCAGGCCGAGGGCGAGCGCCGAGCGTTGCCGCGAAACGGCGGCGGGCGCCGCGGCAGGCGGCGGCGATGGGGCAGCGTTCACTGCGCGCGATTGTGCCGCATGCGGCGCAACCGGCGCAGGCCGGTCAAGGCGGCCGGCGCGGGCCGGCGGGCGTCTGGCCGCCGGCCCGCGCCGCGGCTACTTCAGCCCCATGCAGTTGGCGTAGTAGGTCACGGTCGCCGGCCAGTCGGAGAAGATGCCGAGGATCTTCACTTCGCGGGCGAGGACGTCGAGCGCCTTGTACATGTCGCTGTCCTTGCGGATCGCCGCGCCGGTGGGGTCGAAGTCGTAGTAGTAGCCGGCCTTCGATGCGCCGCCGCGCAGGTCGGATCGCTCGAAGGTCCAGGTGATGACGTCGAAGCCCATCGCCTTCAGGCTCCTGGCCAACGGCGAGGGCACGACGCGGCCGCCGGCGTCCACCGCCAGCAGCGCCGGCATCGGCGGGGCGATGATGCGCACGCCGCGCTGCTGGAGCATCCTGAAGTAGTCCGCCCGCGGCATCGCGTCGTAGGGCGGCTGGATCACGATGTCGTTGGCGGCGGCGTCGTAGTCGAGCAGGTAAACCGCCTGCCGGCCGTACTCGGTTTCATCGATCCACACCAGCACGTCGTCGACGTTGAACGACTGCGGCCAGACGTCGCGCGGCTTCACGCCGGCATCGCGCAGTTCGGCGGCGAATTTCAGCGCGTAGTTCCTCTGGCTGCCGAAGACCAGGGCGATCTTCGCCGGGTCGCCGCCCTTCAGCTCGGGCGTGTGCCGGACGCCCAGCGCCCGGTTCAGCTCGATGCTGTCGCGGAAGCTCATCAGCGCTCCGCGGCCGGTGTACAGGTCGGTGCGCCAGGGCGCGGTGCCGCCCAGATACTCGTCGACGGTGCGCGCGGCGCGGTTGAACGCGTCCATCTTGCCGGTCAGGGTGCGGAACTGCGCCAGCGTGATCGCCGAGGCGCGGCACTCCGCGCTGGCCGGGGTGACCACCACGCCGTTGGCATCGATGACCGCCGGCGAGAACGGCTTGACGCAGCTCGACGCCAGCGGCGTCTTCAGGATGTTGGTCGTCGTGTGCAGGTCGTTCTCGGCGTGCCGGCAGACGAGCGCGCCGTCGCTGGTGAAGGTCACGTCGCACTCGACGATGCCGGCGCCCTGCCTCGCCGCCGCGACGTACGACTCCTTCGTGTGCTCGGGGAACTGCAGCGCCGCGCCGCGGTGCCCGATCGAGAAGTCGGTCCGGCGAAACGGCCCGCCCCTGCACTGCATGAGCCGGTCCTTCAGCGGGCCGGCGTCCATTCCGTCGACCAGGTACAGCGGCCGCTGGCCGAGCTGGATCGCCGCCGGCTTGCCGAGGTAGTCGTCGTCCCGGTCGCTGTCGGCCTGCGCCTGCAGCGGCGCCAGGACTGTGAACGCCACGGCCGCCGCCAGCGGTCCGGCCAGTTTCCACTTCGCCGTCATCGTGAACCCCTTCAGGTGAATGCGCCTCGAACAAGGCGAGCCGGCGGCCCGCCAACGCCGCAGGAGGTTCCACGCGCGCCATTGCGCTCGCATGACAGCAGTGAGCAGGCGCAGCCGGGTTCGTGCTTCGGGGTGACGGCGCCGCCGCGAAGACGCGATGCGAGGCCGGCCCGTCATGCGGCCGTCAAAAGACCGGTGTTATCGGGGCAGGTCGTTCAGCCGCCAGTCGTAGGCCACGAATCGGACCGGCGCGGCCCTCGCCCGCAGGCGGGCACGGCCGGCCTCGTCATCGGCCAGCTCGGCGGCGTACTTCGCCGCCACGTCCTGCAGCGAGGCGAAGCCGCGGTGGCCCTGCTCGAAGTCCCCGCGGTACCAGTCGAACAGCTGCGACAGCTCGACCGTCTGCGACGCCGCGTCGTAGCGGTTGCGCGTGCGGTCGCTCATGAAGCGGCGGAACAGTTCGTCGAGCTGGGCGTCGAGCCGCTCGGCGACGAAGGCGTCGCGGCCCAGCATCGGGCAGCCGATGCTGGCGCAGTTCACCGCCACGTGCACGCGCGGGTCGTCGAAGGCGCCGGGGGCGCGCATCGTGTCGTGCTCGATCCAGTCGAGGCTGCGCTTCGCCCCGAGCAGGGTGAAGAACTCGTCCTTCCACGGATTGCCGAAGACGCGGCCGAAGTCGCGGATCGACGTCAGCCCGGGGTAACGGGTCAGCACCTTCTCGACGGTGAAGGCGTTGTAGGCGTTGGCGAGGAACGCGTACTGCTGCGCCTTGGGCCAGCCGCCGTATTGCCCCGGGGTCACCGCGGACAGCGTCGCGAGGTACTGGCCGAGGACGGAGCGGTCTGCCGCGAAGCCGCGGTAGTCGACCTGCGAGGCGTTGCCGCCGGCGACGACGCGCACGTGCTTCTTCAGCAGCGCGTCCCAGCGCGCGTGCGTGTGGTCGAAGCCCTGCGCGCGGACGGCGCCGGCGGCGGCGAGGCCGACGGCGAACAGTGCGAGCGCCAGGTGACGACGGATCATGGTTGCGGTCCTGTGCCGCGATCCCGCCGCGGCCTTGCCGGCTGTGTCGCGGGCACGGCGGCTTTCTTACGGCGACGCCGGCTCAAGCTTCGGCGAGCAGGCGCTGCACGTGCCCGCCGATGGCCAGGCAGGCCGTCAGCCCCGGCGACTCGATGCCGTACAGGTTGACCAGCCCCGCCACGCCGTGCTGCGCCGGCCCGGCGATCACGAAGTCGGCGGCCGGCTCGCCGGGACCGCTGAGCTTCGGCCGGATGCCGGCGTACGCCGGCGCCAGCGACGCGTCGGCAAGCTGCGGCCAGTACTCGCGCACCTCGGCGTAGAAGGCGTCGGCGCGGCGCGGATCGACGGTGTAGTCGACGGCGTCGATCCACTCGACGTCCGGGCCGAAGCGCGCCTGCCCGCCGAGGTCGAGCGTCAGGTGCACGCCGAGGCCGCCCGGCGCCGGCACCGGATAGATCAAGCGCGAGAAGGGCGCCCGGCCGGCGAGCTGGAAGTAGCAGCCGCGGGCGAGGAACCGGCGCGGGATGTGCGCCGGCGGCAGCGGCTCGGTCGCGGCGGCGACCTCCTGTGCCTGCAGCCCGGCGGCGTTGACCAGCCAGTTTGCGCCCAGCACGAACGGATCGTCGCCGCCGGTGTGCACGACCCAGCCGCCGTCGCGGCGAGTGGCGCGGACGAACGGCGCCGCGCAGGCGAGTGTCCCGCCGGCCGCCTCGAGGTCGCCGAGCAGCGCCAGCATCAGGCCGTGGCTGTCGACGATGCCCGTCTGCCGCGAGTGCAGCGCGGCGACGCAGGCCAGCTGCGGCTCCAGCCGCCGCGCCTCGGCGGCCTCGACCAGGGCGCAGTCCTCGACGCCGTTGGCGAGCGCGCGGCGGTGGATCGCCTGCAGCGCCTCGACCTGCGCGCCGCGCGTGGCCACCACCAGCTTGCCGAGCCTGCGGTGGGCGACGCCACGCGCGGCGCAGTAGGCGTAGAGCTGGCGCCGGCCTTCGACGCACAGCCGCGCCTTCAGCGAGCCGGTCGGGTAGTACAGGCCGGCGTGGATCACTTCGCTGTTACGCGAGCTGGTGCCGGTGCCGAAGTGCGGCTCGGCTTCCAGCACCAGAACCTCGCGTCCGGCCAGCGCCAGCGCGCGGCCGATCGCCAGGCCGACGACGCCGGCGCCGACGACCACGCAGTCGAAGCGATCCATGCGATCCACCGCGATGGCGACTGGCCCAGCGCCGGCAACCGCGCCGCTCAGCGCAGCGGATACGGCGTCAGCACGAAGTCCCGGCCGGTCAGGTGGCAGGCCGAGCAGGGCTGCGCGTTCAGGCCGACATAGGCGGGCCGGGCGCCGGGCGCGGTCGACTCGACCTCGTACCAGAACCAGTTCCTGCCGCCGGCCGAGTCGGCCGCGGTCTTCACGCCGACCGACCAGCCGCGCAGCTGGCCGCTGGCGTCGAATATCTCCTTGACCGTGGTGCTGCCGGCCGGGTGCGACTTCGCGCCCTCGGCGAGGGACTTCGCCAGCGCCGGGCTCAGCCAGGCCCGGATCTTTCCGCCCGAGTGCGCCCCGGAGCGGCCCTGCTGCGGCTGGCTTTCCTTCTGCCAGTCCTTGTAGCCGCCGGACTGCAGGAAGCGGTTCAGCGCTTCCGCGTCGGTCGGCGCCGTGTCCGCAGCGCCAGCCGCCGATGCGGCGGCGAGCAGCGCGAACGACAGCATCGTCGCCAGCCGGGGCCCGCGGCCCCGCCGATTCGTTCTCATGCGTCTCCCCCTCTCGTGTTACCGCGTGTGTCGTCAGTGCGGTGCCGAAGCGTAAGCCCTGCGCTTGTCGGCGAGGAGTGCACGGACCTGGCCGAGTACGGGCGCGACGCCGTGCGCGCCGCGCCGCCAGGCCTGGAACGCGGCGAGGAACGCCCACTGGCCGCGCGTGACGGTGCCGCGCTTCCACGCGCCGGCGGCGTACTTGTTCGCTTCGGCCAGCGTCGGGTAGGTGTGGATGGTGCCGAGGATCTTGGCGAGGCCAAGCCCGTGCTTCATCGCCAGCACGTACTCGGCGAGGAGATCCCCGGCGTGCTCGCCGACGATGGTCGCGCCGAGGATGCGGTCGGTGCCCGGCGCCGTCAGCACCTTGACGAAGCCGTGCGCTTCTTCATCGGCAATCGCCCGGTCGAGGTCGTCGATGCCGTAGACCGTCACGTCGTGCGCGACGCTCTTGTCTTTCGCCTCCTGCTCGTTCAGCCCGACGCGCGCGACCTCCGGCTCGGTGAACGTGGTCCACGGGATCACGCGGTAGTCGGCCTTGAAGCGGCGGAACGCGCCGAACAGCGCGTTCACGGCCGCGTACCACGCCTGGTGCGCGGCCGTGTGGGTGAACTGGAACGGGCCGGCGACGTCGCCGCAGGCGAAGATGTTCGGGTAGATCGTCTGCAGGTACTCGTCGGTCTCGACGGTGCGCGCCGGCGTGGTGGCGATGCCGAGTTCCTCCAGGCCGTAGCCCTTCGTGTTGGCGACGCGGCCGAGCGCGACCAGCACCTGGTCGAAGGCGATGCGCACCTCGCGGCCGTCGCGCTCGGCGATCAGCAGCTTCTCGCCGTCCTCGACGGCGAAGTGCTTGGCCTTGTGCCCGGTCAGCACGCGCACGCCCTCGGCCTCGAAGCGCGCCTGCACCAGCGCCGACACCTCGGGGTCCTCGCGGGCGAGGATGCGCGGCAGCAGCTCCACCTGCGTGACCTGGCTGCCCAGGCGCGCGAAGGCCTGCGTCAGCTCGGAGCCGATCGGCCCGCCGCCGAGCACGACCAGCCGCCGCGGCAGCTCGCGCAGGTTCCACGCCGTGTCGGAGGTCAGGTAGCCGACCGCGTCCAGCCCGGGAAACGGCGGCACCAGCGGCCGCGCGCCGGCGGCGATGACGATGTTCTTCGTCGTCAGCGTGCGCGGGCCGGCGGCGGTGGCCACCTCGACGGTCCACGGCGAGGTGATCTTCGCCGTACCCTCGACGCAGTCGACGCCGAGTGCGGTGTAGCGCTCGACCGAGTCGTGCGGCTCGACCGTCTTCACCACCCGCTGCACGCGCGCCATCACCTCGGCGAAGTCGAAGCTGGCGCTGGCCTGGTCGATGCCGAATTCCTTCGAGCGGGCGATGTGGCTGAGCAGCTTGGCCGAGCGCAGCAGCGCCTTGCTCGGTACGCAGCCGGTGTTCAGGCAGTCGCCACCCATCCGGTGCTTCTCGACCAGCGCTACCTTCGCCTTGGTCGCCGCGGCGATGTAGGCGGAGACCAGCCCCGCCGAGCCGGCGCCGATCACGACCATGTTGTAGTCGTACCGCTGCGGCCGCTGCGCCTGCCACCTGGCGTACACCTTGCGCGCCTTGATGGCGTCGAGGAGCTTCTTCGCCAGCAGCGGGAAGATGCCGAGCAGCACGAAGGCACCGATCAGGCCGGCCGAGACGCGGAACTGGCCGAGCTGCGTGCCGGCGTAGACGTAGACCACGGTGCCGGCGAGCATGCCGAGCTGGCTCACCCAGTAGAAGGTCCAGGTGCGGATGGCGGTCAGGCCCATCGCCAGGTTGATCAGCCAGAAGGGGAAGACCGGCACCAGCCGCAGGGCGAAGAGATAGAAGGCGCCTTCCTTCGCCACGCCCTCGTCGAAAGCCTTCATGCGTTCGCCGGCGCGGTTGCGCACCCAGTCGCGCAGCAGGAAGCGCGAGACCAGGAACGCCGCCGTGGCGCCGATCGACGAGGCGAAGGAGACCAGGACCGTGCCGGCGACGACACCGAAAACTGCGCCGGCCGCGAGTGTCATGATCGCCGCGCCCGGCAGCGACAGCGCGGTGACGGCCACGTAGATGGCGAAGAACGCGGCAGCGGTCTGCCACGGGTTCGCGGCCTGGAAGGCGTCGATCCGGCCGCGGCTGGCCTGGAAGAACTCGAGGCTGAGAAACCGCCCCAGGTCGAAGATGAAGAAGGCGGCGATCGCGGCGGCGATCAGTGCCAGCAGCAGCAGTTTCTTCCTGTCCATGGTCTGTCCCGGCGCCGGTACGGCGCGCGTTGCGTCCAGTCGATGCGAACCCGGCAGTGGTCGGCCTGCCGGAGGCGAACTTACACGGTGCAGGCTTGCGCTTCGCGGCCGAGCGCGTGGTCGATCGTGAAAGCGGGGCCGCGGGCGATGCGGTCGCGGTACGACACCGCCGCCGCCGACCCTGCCGGCCAGAGACGGTCGAAGCGTTCGAGCCACCGGGCGAGGTCGAAGCGGATGCGCATCGCGTCGATCCAGACGCCACGCTCGTGCAGGCCGAAGGCGCGCGCGCTGGCGAGCGCCGGCGGCAGTGCGCGCACGGAGACGCGCGTCAGCAGGCCGCTGGCGTCGCCGGCGAAGTTGGCCATGCCGGCGGCGCCGTTGTTGATGACGAACCCTTCGCCGAGCACCTTCAGCGCCGGCGCGCAGGTGTGGCTGCAGGCATAACCGTCGACGGCGCCGAGCTCGAAGGCGGCCCGCAGGTGCTCCGCGCCGGGGTCGTCGTGCAGCCGGTCGTGCGCGAACCGCCAGCCGGCCAGCGACCAGGCATCGCCGTGGACGATGCCGACGCGCAGCCGTCCCACCCGCGCCAAGGCGTGCATCGGCAGGCGGGCGAGCTGCTCGCGGGCGTCGGCGACTCCCGCGGCCACGTCGCGCAGCCGGGCGAGGATCCGGTTGCTGCGCTCGACGTCGTCGTCGGGCACCGACGCCGGATAGGCGCAGCCGCAGCCGGCGGCATCGTCGTCGGCGGCGATCTCCGTTTCGACGTTGCCGCGCAGCGCGATGTGCGGCAACACCCGGCGCTGCACCGAGGCGAACAGGCCGGAGTCGGCGTCGAACCAGTGAAAGTCGCCGTTGAAGACGCGGCACGGCGCCTGCGGCTCGAGCGCCGCCATCCGATCGATCTCGTCGAGGGCGAAAGGATTGCCGTACAGCCCGCCGATCACGTACAGCGTCTCGGCCTGGACGTCCGGCGGCCGCGCGAACACCCGCGGCGAGTAGCCGTACTGCGGCGGGCAGGTCCTGCCGGGCCCTTTCACGCGAGGGCGCCGCCGCAGGAGGAGCCCTGGCCGGCGGTGCAGCCGTAGCAGTGATCGGCGACGACGATCGGGTTGCCTTCGAGGTCCATCTCCAGCCAGTCCTCGAGGTGCAGGCGGCCGTGCCGCTGGCCGGCCTCGTGCAGGTGCAGGCCGAGCATCTGGTTGAAGTCGCAGTCGTAGAGGAAACCCTGCCAGTCGACCGACACCAGCGACCGGCACATCACGTCGCCGACGTTCTCGGGCCGGTGCGCGGCGCGCAGCCTCGCCATGTAGTCGCGGAACTGGCCCTTGCTGACCAGCGTGGAGCCGAAGCGCGCGATCGGCATGTTGGCCAACGCGTAAAGGTGCGTGAAGACGATGCCGAAGCGCTCGCCGAGCAGGCGCCGGTAGTCCGCTTCGAGCGCAGCCTGCGGCGGCGGCAGCGACGGTCCCTGCGGGTTGTAGACCAGCGACAGCGGCAGCCGCTCTTCGCGGCCGTAGCCGAGCGCATTGAGCCGCTGCAGCGCGCGCACGCTGCGCTCGAACACGCCGGCGCCGCGCTGGCGGTCGACGTTGTCCTGCAGGTAGCAGGGCAGCGAGGCGACGATCTCCACGCCCTGCGCGGCGAGGAATTCCGCCAGGTCTTCCTGGCCGGGCTCGGACAGGATGGTCAGGTTGCAGCGGTCGATCACGTGCACGCCTCGCCCGCGCGCCGCGCGCACCAGGTCGCGGAAGTGCGGGTTCAGCTCCGGCGCGCCGCCGGTCAGGTCGAGCGTGCGGATGTCCTTGGACACCACGATGTCGAGCACGAGGTCGACCGTCGCCCGGTCCATCTGTTCCTTTCGGTTCGGCCCGGCGTTCACGTGGCAGTGCGTGCACGACTGGTTGCAGGTGTAGCCGAGGTTGACCTGCAGCGTCTGCACCGCGCGGCGGCGGATCGGCGGGAAATCGGTCGCTTTCAGCAGGGGCAGGGTGGCGTGCACGGTTTGCTCCGGAGCGTGTTTTCGGCGGATTCGTCGGCGGGCCGGCTCGAACCTTACCTTGCCGCCGGCCTTCTCGCCCCTGAGGTTTGCACCCGGGGCGGCGCCGCGCCCGCCCGTCCTCGGCGCCCTCCCGGCTACGGGCCGATGCGCCGCATGGCCTCGCGCATGAACGCCATCTGCCGGTCGATGTGCTTGCACAGCGCGCACAGCCGCAGGTGCAGCCACAGCCGCAGGCGGTCGCCGCCGTCCAGCGGTCCGTCCATCCGCGCACTGATCAGCGCGTGCGCGTGGCGACACGGGATCAGCACCCAGCCTGGCTTCATCGGGCGGCCCTGTTGGCAAACCAGTTCATCTCGAGGCACTCGCGCAGGCGCAGCCGCGCCCGGTGCAGCATCACGAAGCAGTTGGTCGAGGTGATGCCGAGTTCCTTACAGATTTGCGTCGTGTCGTATTCGAGCCATTCGCGCATCATGAACACGCGCCCCTGCGCCGCCGGCAGCCGCTCGACGCAGGCCTGCAGCACCTCGAAGAACTGCGCCTGTGCGAGGCTGGCCTCGGGGTCGCCCCAGTCCAGCGGCGCGTGGAGGCGATGGCCGTCGCTGCGGTACAGGTCGTCGAGCGATTCGGCCCCGGCCGCCTCCACCTGCGCATCGACCGAGACCTCGCGGCCGCCACGGCGGAACTGGTCGATGATCTTGTGCTTGAGGATGCCGACCACCCAGGTCTTGACCTGCGACTGGCCGGCGAAGCCGGCGGCGCCTTCGAGCGCAGCCAGCAGGGTCTCGGACACCGCATCCTCGGCCCAGGCGTCGTTGCGCAGTTGCAGCCGCGCCATTTTTAGCAGCGCGGGACGCAGCCCGTCGAGCGTGCGGGCCAGCGCATCGGCGTCCATCGCCGGCGCGGATCAGCCCTTGCGGTGCCGCAGCCGGCGGATCAGGCTGGAGGTGTCCCAGCGATGCCCGCCCATGGCCTGGATGTCGGCATAGAACTGGTCGACCAGCGCCGCCACCGGCAGCGCCGCGCCGTTGCGGCGCGCCTCGTCCAGGCACAGGCCGAGGTCCTTGCGCATCCAGTCCACCGCGAAGCCGAAGTCGAACTTGTCGTCGATCATCGTGCTGCCGCGGTTGTCCATCTGCCAGCTCTGCGCCGCGCCCTTGCCGATGACCTGCAGCACCAGCTTCATGTCGAGGCCGGCGGCCTGGCCGAAGCCGATGCCCTCGGCCAGTCCCTGCAACAGCCCGACGATGGCGATCTGGTTGACCATCTTGGCCAGCTGCCCCGAGCCGCTCGGCCCGATCAGCGTCACCGCGCGGGCGAACGCCATCGCCACCGGCTGCGCGCGCGCGAACGGCTCGGCCTCGCCGCCGCACATCACGGTGAGCTGGCCGTTGACCGCGCCAGCCTGGCCGCCCGACACCGGCGCGTCGATGAAGTGCAGGCCACGGGTCACGGCCTCGTGGTGAAGATGGCGGGCCACCGAGGCCGAGGCGGTCGTGTTGTCGAAGAAGACCGCGTTGCGCTCCATGCCGGCGAAGGCGCCGTGCTCGCCGAGGGCGACGCTGCGCAGGTCGTCGTCGTTGCCGACGCAGGCGAAGACGATCTGCGCCCCCTGGGCGGCCTCGCGGGGCGTGGCGGCGATGCGGCCGCCGTACTCGTCGGCCCAGCGCTCGGCCTTCTTCAGCGTGCGGTTGTAGACGGCGACGTGGTGGCCGGCGCGCGCCAGGTGCCCGGCCATCGGGAAGCCCATCACGCCGAGGCCGAGGAAGGCGATCCGGTGCGGGGCGACGGGCTCATAGGTCTTCTGCGTGGTCATGCTCGGTCGGATCGGGTGCCGGGACGCGCGATTCTAAGGGTGCGCCGCGGCCGCAGCCGCGGCCGGACCCGGCCCGTCCTGTGCCGGCGCGAGCCGGCTCACCACGTCGACCTCGCCGTGCAGCGTGCGGTGCACCGGGCACTTGTCGGCGATCTCGAGCAGGCGCTGCCGCTGCGCCTCGTCGAGGCCGCCGTCGAGCGCGATCGCGCGCTCGATGCGGTCGATCCGGCCGACCTTCGTCTCGCAGTGCGCGCAGTCGCTGGCGTGGACCTTGGCGTGCTTCAGGCGCACTCGGACCTGCCGCAGCGGCAGGCCCTTCTGCCGGGCGTACATGCGCAGCGTCATCGCGGTGCAGGCGCCGAGCGCGGCGGCGAGCAGGTCGTACGGGCCGGGCCCGGCGTCGGCGCCGCCGACCGAGGCCGGCTCGTCGGCCAGCCAGCGGTGCGCTCCGGCCCTCACCTCGACCTCGTAGGCGCTGCTGCCGGTCTCGGCAACCTCGATCCAGTCGTCGTCGGGCCTGGCCGCGTCCTGCGCCGCGGGCAGGTAACGCGTCGCCCATGCGGCGATCACGCCGGCGGCGAACCGGGCATCGTCCTCGCGGTCGAGCAGGTGGTCGGCGCCGTCGAGCGAGACGAACGACTTCGGATGCAGCGCCGCCTCGAAGATGGCGCGCGCGTTGTCGATGTCGACCACGCGGTCGCCCGGCGCGTGCATCACCAGCAGCGGCCGGCGCAGCGTGCGGATCCGCTGGCCCTGTGCCTGCCCGCGCAGGTCGTCGAGGAACGCGCGGCGGATCGTGAACGGGCGTCCGGCCAGCGTCACCGTGGCCTCGCCGTGCTCGGCGATCGCCTGCAGTTCATCGCCGAACTGGCGCGTCACGTGGCCGGGATCGAATGGCGCGCCGAGCGTGACCACGGCGCCCGCGTCGGCGACGCGGTCCGCGGCGGCGAGCACCGCGGCCCCGCCCAGGGAGTGGCCGACCAGCAGCGACGGCGGGCCGTGATGGTCGCGCAGCCAGTCGGCAGCAGCGACCAGGTCGTCGACGTTGGAACTGAAGTTGGTGCTGGCGAAGTCGCCGCCGCTTCCGCCCAGCCCGGTGAAGTCGAAGCGCAGCACGCCGAAGCCGGCCTGGGCCAGCGCGCGGGCGATGTAGGCGGCGGCCTTGCTGTCCTTCGAGCAGGTGAAGCAGTGGGCGAACAGCGCCCAGGCGCGCGGCGCCGCCGGTGCGTCGATGCGCGCGGCGAGCACGGCGCCGCGGCCACCGGGAAACTCGACTCGTGTGCTCGGCATGGTGCGTACTCCCTCGTTGGGTGGCCCCCGCTTGCTGCCGGGGGAGCGCGTGCCCGCGCGCGCGATGGGTCGCTGGCGCAGCGGGTTCCTTACATCGGCCGGGCGTGGTGGCGGAAACGGAAATCCGAAAGCGCCGCCGTGCCGGCCCGACCGATAGGCACTCGGCCGTGATCGAGCAGGTCAAGCGGGGCCGATGACAGTGACCCCGATCATCGGGCACACGAAGGAGCTGAAGAGGAAAGCCAAACGACTGATCCGTGCCGCCGTGGCCGTGCCGTGCTGGCTTTCCGGCCGCAGGCGGCCTCTGCCGGCGGTGGCGACGAGGCGTCGAAGCAGTCGCTGCCGTCGCTGCAAAGTACGCGCAGCGTGCAGGAGGTCAGGGCCGAGAAGCGCGCGGCGCCGCAGTTCGGCCAGCGGCATCCGGTCGAGGTGCAGGCGGCGGAGCCGTCGCGCAGCCGCGCCGAGGTGAAGGTCACGCTGGCAAGCACGGCGTGCACAGCGTCGGCGCCCGATCCCGCCGCCGCGGGCGCTATTTCCGTTTCTTCGCCCCGGGTGCGCCGGGCGCGGCCGTGCCGGCGGGCGCCTCCTCCTTCTTGCCCTGGTCGCCGAGGACGGTCTTCAGCGGGCAGACGGAGAACGCCGGGCACTTGCGGCAGCCGGCAACGACGGCGATCGGGCAGAGCGTCATGTTTCCTCCCGGTGTGACGACGGCTCAGGCGCGGACGGGCGCATCCGCCTCGGCGAAGCGCGGCGCCAGCAGGCCCTTTTCCGAGATGTCGTGGGCGTGCTTGCGGCGGCGGATGTCATTGACGATCTCCAGCGCGCTCTTCGGGCATGGCGGCAACTCGGCGTCGCTGGCGGCGAGCGGCGTGACGCGCCCGCCCCAGCGCACGAGATGCGAGCACAGGGTCAGCCCGCCGCCGAAGGCCGGCATCAGCAGCAGGGCGCCGGGCCGCACGCGGCCGGCCTCCAGCGCATCGACCAGCGCCACCGGCACCGTGGCCGCGGACATGTTGCCGTACTTCTGCACGGTGAGGAACACTTTCTCCATCGGCAGGCCGGCGTGCCTGGCGACCGCCTCGATGATGCGCAGGTTGGCCTGGTGCGGCACGACGAGATCGATCTGATCGGGGGAGACGCCGCACCTGGCCATCACCTTCTGCGAGGCCAGGGCCATGCCCTTGACCGCCTTCTTGAAGATCTCCTGGCCGTCGAAGTCCCAGAAGGTGTCGCCGAACTGCACACCGCGGTTGGCGTAGGTGCAGCCCATGCCTCGCACGCGCAGCACCTGGCGGGCGTCGGCGTAGCAGCCGAGCTGCTCGCCGAGCAGGCCCTCGGGCTTCTCGCTCGCCTGCACCACTACCGCCGCGCAGCCGTCGCCGAACAGCACGGCGACGTTGCGGTTGTTCCAGTCCATGTAGGGCGAAATGATCTCGACGCCGATCACCAGCGCGTTGCGCACGGCGCCGGTGCGCACCATCGCGGTGGCGCTCGACAGCCCGTACAGGAAGCTGGTGCAGGCGGTGTTGACGTCCATCGAGGCGGCGTTGACGGCGCCGAGCTTGGCCTGCACGCCCGAGGCGCTGTTGGGCACCTGCTCGTCGTTGCTGCAGCTGCCGAAGACGATCAGGTCGAGGTCCTCCGCCGCCAGGCCGGCGCAGGCCAGCGCGCGCGCGCCGGCCACGGTGGCCAGGTCGATGCCGCCGACGTGCGAGATGCGCCGCTCCTTCATGCCGGTGCGCGAGACGATCCACTCGTCCGTGGTGTCGAGGAAGGTGGCGAGGTCGTCGTTGCA
>Ga0114939_10001429_pt1 | contig 18777 bp, 17 predicted proteins | sample AshMeaCrysSpring_FD_87196 | JGI IMG/M metagenome (GOLD analysis project Ga0114939, IMG submission 87196) | Groundwater microbial communities from Big Spring, Nevada to study Microbial Dark Matter (Phase II) - Ash Meadows Crystal Spring | ecosystem: Environmental > Aquatic > Deep subsurface >...
ACGATGAACTTCGGCTGGGACCTCACCACCGACTGGGGCCGGGTCACGGCGCTGCACGAGATCGGGCACACGCTCGGCTTCCCGCACGAGCACCAGAACCCGAACGCGGGCATCGAGTGGGACGAGCCGAAGGTGCTGGCCGAGTTCTCCGGCCCGCCGAACTCGTGGACCGAGCAGCAGATCCGGCACAACATCCTGCGCAAGCTCGACCCCAACGAGGTGGAGGGCTCCACCTGGGACCCGACCTCGGTGATGGAGTACCCGTTCGAGCCCGGCCTGATCAAGCGGCCGGAGAAGTACCGGGACGAGGGCGTCCCGCCGCCGACCGGCCTGTCCCCGCGCGACATCGAGTGGGTGCGGACCTGGTACCCCGGGCTCGCTCCCAAGGGGCCCCCCACGCTCGAGCCGTTCGTCTCCCGACCGCTGTCGCTCAAGGCCGGCGAGCAGGCCGACTTCCTCATCGTCCCGACGGCGACGCGCAAGTACTCGGTGGGGACCTTCGGCGCCTCGGACGTGGTGCTCGTGCTGTTCGAAGAGATCGACGGCGAGCCCGTCTACCTCGCCGGCGACGACGACAGCGGGGTCGACCGCAATGCCCTGGTCGAGGTCAAGATGCAGGCCGGACGACGCTACGTCGTGCGAGTGCGGCTGTACTCGGCCTGGGCGTCCGGCCAGACCGCGATCATGGTGTGGTGAGGCCGCGCGGGTCCGAGCCGACGGCCACTACCGTCCACCGGTCTGCGCGGCGCCGCATCACGGCGGCACCGGCCTCTCGAAGGCCCGGCACGTCAGCGCCCAGGACCGACTCCGCCGTCCCCGCTCGGGTCGCGCCCAGCGCGCCCGGCAGGATGATGGGGGACTCTCCCGGGCATGCTCGGCGAGCATCTGGGCCCACAGCGGCTCGATGAGGTGGTAGGTGACTGCTCGCTCGAGGTCGTGGTAGCGATCCCAGCCATGACCAGCGAGGGCCACGCCGCGCCTGGTCCGGCGAACGTCGCCGATCAGCAACCCGGGAGCGAGCAAGGCCCGGGCCGCGAGGCCGACCGCAGGGCCGAAGTCGGCCTGCAGTGCGGCGACGTCGACACCCCCGGCGTAGGCCTGCCAGAACGCGTCGTACCCGGCCCCGCCCCAGCGGCCCAACCGCAGGTGCCGAGCGATGGGCAGCCGTCCCTGCTCCACGTCCTGGGCGTAGCTGCGCACCCCGAAGTGCTCGACGTAGTAGTCCCGGCCGGTGAAGGAGGTCGCCCCGGCGCCCCAGCCGACGTAGCGGCGCCGGGTGATCGAGGTGTACGGGCGCGAGCCCCGGCGGTTGAAGGTCCACACCGAACGGCGCTGGTAGCCCGCCGCCTCGGCCAGCGCCGCCGCCTCGGCCAGCACGGCGTGCTCGCGCCGCCGATCGTGCCGAGCCGTGCCGAACGGGGTGTAGCCGAAGCGCATGAGCGGGTACGTCGACACCTGGTCGACGCCGAGCTCGAAGCAGGTGACGAGGTCGGCCAGGAACGCCCCAGCCAGCCCTGTCCCACTCACCCGGCCAGCGTCCCAGGCGACGTCGACGATGAGGTCCACGTCGACGCAGTCGAAGCGACCGAGGGCGGTGCTGACCGCGATCCGTGCCGTGGCTGCGTCGTGCGGACGGCGCAGCCGCCGCAGCACCTCGTCGTGGAAGGACTGGGCGCCGATGCTCACCGAGTCGACGCCGAAGCCGGCCAGCTCGTCCAGGCGGTCCGGGGTCGCGTGGGTGGGCAGCACCTCGACGGCACGCTCGCCGCTGACCGGGACCGCGGCGATCACCGCGCCGATCGCCCTCGGGTACAGCGTGGGAGTGCCGCCACCGAGGTACAGCGAGGTGAAGGGCGTCAGCCCGGCCCGCTCGGCCGCCTGCACGTACCACCCGATCTCGGTGCACAGGGCGGCCACGTAGCGTCGCGCCAGCGCGTCGTCGGCCAGAACCTTGTTGTACGGGCAGAAGGGGCAGATCGAGGAGCAGAAAGGGATGTGTACGTACGCCCCGAGCCGACCGTCGGCGCCGGCCAGCACCTCGGCTGCGGTGAGCCCCACACGTTCCAGGGTCGGCGCATGGTGCCCCGCAGCCAGGGCCGTCCGGCATCCCCTAGCCTGCACGTCCGTGGCCGAGGACGTCGCGGACGACCTGGTCGTCAGCCATCGGCTGACGATCCCGGCCGACGAGCTGCGCTGGCGGTTCTCCCGCGGCTCGGGCCCGGGCGGCCAGTCGGTCAACACCACCGACAGCCGGGTGGAGCTGACCTGGGACGCGCGAGCATCCCGGTCGTTGGACCCCGTGGGCCTGGAGCGGCTGCTTCGTCGCTACCCGGACGGTGTGGTCACGGTGCGCGCCACCGAGCAGCGCTCGCAGTGGCAGAACCGCCGCACGGCTCGGTCCCGGCTGGCCGAGGCCGTGCGCCGGGCGGTCGCCACACCTCCGCCGGCCCGTAGGCCCACCCGGCCGTCCCGGGCGGCGGTGGAGCGCCGGCTGGCGAACAAGCGCCGTCGCTCGCAGCTCAAGGCACAGCGGCGCGAGCCGCCCTGACGGGCCCGTTCAGCCGGTGTGGTCGGAGTGCTCCACGAGCATCGACGGGTCGGCGGTCTCGCCCGGTGCCAGCACCACGAACTGGCCCATCATCCCCTGGTCCTCGTGGATCATCAGGTGGCAGTGGTACATGTACGGCCACGCCGGGTCGTGGTGCACGTCGAAGCGCACCAGGATCTCGGCGGTCGTCGTCGGGGCGACGTAGACGGTGTCCTTCCATCCCGCCCTTTCCTCCGGTGGCGGCGCGCCGTCCAGGCTCAGCACCCGGAACTGCCCGTCGTGGACGTGGAAGTTGTGCGGCAGGCTGGTCGGGTTCGTCACCCGCCAGACCTCGGCCTGACCGAGGGGGACGCTCTCGTCGATGCGCTGCATGTCGAGCTGGCGTTTATTGATCGTTCGGCCGCCGAGGACGAACTCCCGGGTGGCCTTGGCGTCACCACGGTCTGCGGCGGGGACGTCGGCGAGCCGGTCCGGCACCGGCGGGCTCGGCCGGAGCCTGTCGGCGGCGCGCAACTCGAGCACGTCGAACGGCTCCCGCCCGAACAGCTCGGTGCCCGACAGGCGGGCGCCGAGCTCGGGCGGGCGGCTGACGAGCCGGGTCGTCTCACCAGCGGTCATCGACACCACGATCTCGGCCCGCTCGGCCGGCGACAGCTGCACCTCGGTCGTGCGCACCGGTGCGGCCAGCAGGCCGCCGTCGGAGCCGATGACGTCGAAGGGCCGCCCGTTGCTCAGAGCGAACCGGTAGACCCGGCCGGTGGAGGCGTTGAGCAGCCGCAGCCGCACTGCCTGTGTGGTCACGTCGAGGTAGGCGCCGAGCGCACCGTTGACGACGAGCCGATCACCGATGAAGCCGACGGCGGTGCTCGCACCGGTGCCGAAGTCCAGCCGGCCGTCGGAGGTGAACGACTTGTCCTGCACGATCACGGGGATGTCGTCGACCCCGTAGCTGTCCGGCAGGGCGGGGGCGTTGCCCGGGTCGTCGAGGTAGAACAGGCCGGCCAGGCCGCGGTAGACCTGCTCGGCGGTGCGGCCGTGGGGATGCGGGTGGTACCACAGGGTGCCGGCGGGCTGGTCGACGGTCCAGGTGGGCGACCAGGTCTGGCCGGGGTCGACCATCTGGTGCGGGCCGCCGTCCATCTGCGCCGGCAGGTGCATGCCGTGCCAGTGCAACGTCGTGCTCTCGTCGGCGCCGTTGGTGACCGCGACGACGACCTGCTCGCCGACCTCGGCGCGCAGCGTGGGGCCGAGGTAGCCACTTCCGTTGGCGCCCCAGGTGCCGGGCACCTCCCCGGCGCCGAAGTCGTGGCTGCCCTGCTCGAGGTCCAGGCTGAAGACCCGTCGGCCCGCCTCGTCGACGGTGGACGGGGCCAGCGGCGGGATCGGCAGCGGCTGGGAGACCTCGGCCGGCAGGATCGACGACCCCCCACCCAGGCCGCAGCCGGCGGTCGTGGCGAGCAGGACGGCCAGCCCCGCCAGCAGCAGGGTCGTCCGGCGGCGCACCGTCGCAGGCTACGCAGCAGGGGACAATGGACCGATGCCCACCCGCTGCGACCTCCGCAACGTCGCCATCGTCGCCCACGTCGACCACGGCAAGACGACGCTCGTCGACGCCATGCTGTGGCAGTCCGGGGCCTTCCGGGCCAACCAGGACGTGGCCGAGCGCGTGCTCGACTCCGGCGACCTGGAGCGGGAGAAGGGCATCACGATCCTGGCCAAGAACACCGCGGTGCGCTGGGGGAGCGGCGAGACGGCGGTGACCGTCAACATCATCGACACGCCCGGCCACTCCGACTTCGGTGGCGAGGTGGAGCGAGGGCTGGCGATGGTCGACGGCGTCGTCCTGCTCGTCGACGCCAGCGAGGGTCCGCTGCCGCAGACCCGGTTCGTGCTGCGCAAGGCGCTTGCCGCCGACCTGCCGATCGTCGTGTGCATCAACAAGACCGACCGGGCCGACGCCCGCATCGCCGCAGTCGTGGACGAGGTGTACGAGCTGTTCCTCGACCTCGACGCCTCCGAGGCGCAGATCGACTTCCCGCTCGTCTACGCCTCGGCCCGGGCCGGGCGCGCCTCGCTCACCCAGCCCGCTGACGGCGAGGAACCCGCGGCCGACGACCTCGACGCGCTCATGGCCACGATCCTGGCGACGGTCCCGCCGCCGGCCTACGAGGCGGACGCACCGCTGCAGGCGCAAGTGACCAACCTCGACGCCAGCCCGTTCCTCGGTCGGCTGGCGCTGTGCCGGGTGCACTCCGGCGAGATCCGCAAGGGTCAGCAGGTGGCCTGGTGCCGCGCCGACGGCACGGTGGACCGGATGCGGGTGACCGAGCTGCTCATGACCGAGGCGCTGGACCGGGTGCCGGTCGAGAGCGCGGGACCCGGAGACATCATCGCCGTGGCCGGCAACCCCGACATCACCATCGGGGAGACGCTGACCGACCTCGACGACCCGCGCCCGCTGCCACTCATCACCGTGGACGAGCCCGCGCTGGCCGTCACCATCGGCACCAACACCTCGCCGCTGGCAGGGAGGTCGGGCGGGACGAAACTCACCGCCCGGCTGGTCAAGGAGCGGCTGGACCGCGAGCTGGTCGGCAACGTGTCGCTGCGGGTGCTGCCCACCGACCGGCCGGACGCCTGGGAGGTGCAGGGCCGCGGCGAGCTCGCGCTGGCCGTCCTGGTCGAGACGATGCGCCGCGAGGGGTTCGAGCTGACCGTCGGCAAGCCGCGGGTGGTCACCCGCGAGGTGGACGGCCGCCGGTACGAGCCGGTCGAGCGGCTCACCATCGACGCCCCGGAGCAGTACCTCGGCGGCCTGACCCAGCTGTTGGCCGCCCGAAAGGGCCGGCTCGAGCAGATGGTCAACCACGGCACCGGCTGGGTCCGGATGGAGTACGCCGTGCCCGCGCGGGGCCTCATCGGCTTCCGCACCGAGTTCCTCACCCTGACCCGCGGCACCGGCATCGCCCACCAGGTGTTCAGCGACTACGAGCCCTGGTTCGGCGAGCTGCTGACGCGGCCCACCGGGTCGCTCGTGGCCGACCGGGCCGGCCAGGCAACCTCGTACGCGATGTTCAACCTGCAGGAGCGCGGCACCCTGTTCGTCGAGCCCGCCACGGTGGTCTACGAGGGCATGGTCGTGGGGGAGAACGCGCGTGCCGACGATATGGACGTCAACATCACCAAGGAGAAGAAGCTCACCAACATCCGCTCGTCGACGGCCGAGGAGCTGGAGCGACTCGTGCCCCCGCGGCGGCTCTCGCTGGAGCAGGCCCTGGAGTTCTGCCGGGACGACGAGTGCGTCGAGGTCACCCCGCAGGCGCTGCGGCTACGCAAGACGACGTTGGACGCCTCGGCCCGGGCCCGGGAGGCGGCCCGTCGCAAGCACGCGCCACCGTCCTAGTGCCCCACGCCGCCCGTCGCCGGTGGGCCAGGCCGGCCTGGCTGACCCACAACGTCGCCGTCCTGTCGCTGGTCTCCCTCGCCCAGGATGCCGCCAGCGAACTGCTCTACCCGATGCTGCCCCTGCTGCTCACCACCGTGCTCATGGCTCCACCGGTCGTGGTGGGTGTGGTCGAAGGTCTGGCCGACGGGGCCGCGGCGGTCACCACGTACATCGCCGGACGGTTCTCCGACCGGGTCGGCCGCAAGCGGCTCGTGCTCGCCGGGTACGGGCTGGCCGCGGCCGGGAAGGTGGTCGTGGCGGCCTCGACGTTGCTCGGCCTTGCGGTGCTGGCGGCCGCCGGCAGCGACATCCGGGTGGCCCTGTGGGTCGCGGTGGTGCCGGCGGTGGTGTCGGTGGTGAACTTCCCGGACGCGTTGGTGCTGCTGCGGGTCTCCGAGACCGGCTTCACGGCGACCGGCGTCGTGGCCGTCTACGTGCTGTACAACCTCGTCTACGCCCTGGTGTCGCTGCCCGTGGTGGCGCTGGTCGCCGTGTACGGGGGCTTCAACGGCTTCACCGACGGCGTGGGGAAGGCGTGGGTCTCGACGCTGGTCGACCCGGCGCTGCGCGGTCGGGCGCAAGGGGTGTTCCAGGGGCTGTCGGGCGGGGCCGTCCTGGTGGCCGGGCTCTGGGCCGGGCTGGCCTGGGAGTCCGGCGCCGGCGGCGGCAGCGTCCCCCTGGTGGTTGCCGGTGTCGTGGGGGGACTGGGCGCGGTCGGGCTGGCGCTGGCGGGACGTCGGCTGGGCTGACCGGTGGGCTTGCCCCTTCCGCTGCAGCGGTCCTGCCGTCAGACTCCTCGGCGTGCGCGTCGGTCTGCACCCGGTCAGGTTCGGTCCAGACCCCGTGACGATACGGGCCGAGCTGCGCGACCTCGGCGCTGCCGCGGACGCGGTCGGCCTGGACCACCTCTTCCTCATGGACCACCACCTGCAGATGGACTTCGTGGGACCGCCCGACGACCCGGTGCTGGAGGGGTACACGGCGCTGGGCTTCCTGGCTGCCCTCACCACCCGGGTCCGGCTCGGGCTGCTCGTCACCGGCGTCACCTACCGCCACCCGGGCATCCTCGCCAAGCAGGTCGCCACCCTCGACGTGGTCTCGGGGGGACGGGCCACGCTGGGGCTCGGCGCCGCCTGGTACCGGGCCGAGCACGAGGCGCTGGGGGTGCCGTTCCCGCCGCTGGCCGACAGGTTCGACCGGCTGGCGGAGACGCTGCAGATCTGCGCGCGGATGTTCGCCGACCGGCCGGGGCCGTTCGAGGGCCGCTGCTTCCGGCTGGCCGACACCCGGTGCCGCCCGCTGCCGCTGCAGGGCGCCAACCTGCCGGTCCTGGTGGGCGGGGGAGGTGAGAAGCGGACGTTGCGGCTGGTGGCGACGCACGCGCACGCGTGCAACCTGATCGCGGACGCGGGCATGGACGAGGTGGCCCGCAAGCTCGACGTCCTCGACGGCTGGTGCGCTCACGTCGGCCGGGACCCAGCCACCGTCCGCCGGACGGTGCTGTGGACCGGCGACCCGATCGTGCGGGCGGATGACCTGCTGGCGCTCATGACCGACCTGGCCGGCGTGGGCGTCGACGAGGTGACCCTGGTGTCACGCGGGGACCACACCACGACGCTCGAAACGCTGGCCGAGCAGGTGCTGCCGGCGCTGACTGCCCTGCAGCCGGCACCGCGACGGTGAGGCCCAGCCGGACGACCATCAGGCCACGGTTGGCGGGGCATCCGGTCCGGATCGCAGCACGGCCAGAGCCGCGGCGTGCAGCGGTGCGGTGGCTGCGGCCACCACCGTGCCGCCGGCGGTGGCTGGCAGGCCGTCCAGGGTGCTCACCACCCCGCCGGCCTGCTCGATGACCGGGATGATGGGGACGATGTCGTAGGGCTTGAGTGCGCCGTCGACCACGAGGTCGATGAACCCGTGCGCGAGCAGCGCGAACGCGTAGCAGTCGCCGCCCCACCGCTGCAGCCGTACCGCTGCGGCGAGCCGCTCGTAGGCCGGCAGCAGGCCGGCCTCGGCCAGCATCGACGGGTGGGTGCTGTAGAGGACGGCGTCGCCGAGGTGGGTGACGTCCCGGGTCGCCACCGGCGTCTGTGCCCCGGCGTGCAGGAACCGCGCCCCTCGCGCCGGGTCGGCCAGCCACGTCTCGTCGGTGTACGGCTGGTGCACCAGCCCGGCCACCGGCCGCCCGTCGACGACCAGACCCAGCAGGGTCCCCCAGGTCGGCATGCCGCTGATGAACGCCCGGGTGCCGTCGATGGGGTCGACCACCCAGCGCACCGGGCCGGACCCGACCGCACCGTGCTCCTCTCCGAGGAAGCCGTGGTCGGGGAAGCGAGCGAGCAGCCGCTCCCGCACCACCCGCTCGACCTCCCGGTCGGCCTCGGTGACCGGGTCGAAGCCGGAGCCGCCAGCCTTGTCGTCCACCACGAGCGGTTGGCGGAACCGGTGGACCGCCTGCTCGCCCGCCTCGCGGACGGCGGCGAGGGCCACGTCGAGCATCGCCGCGACCTGAGCGTCGTCGGGACGATCCGCAGGCACGCCGGTGACCGTACAAGCGAGAGCCCCGGCACCGCAGGGGAGGGAGGGAGCGGGCGGGGCTCTGCTGCCACTGAGTCAACGGCAGGGCGGTCAGCGCGGGGACAACGGGACGTGACGAGTGCGAGAACACCTTCCCACCAGGTGCCGTCGTGACCCCCGGGGCCGGGACGTCCGGCCCTGCTGCTACCCCTACCCCCTAGGGGTAGAATCCCGGCCATGACCGCGAGCCCCCCCGCCGGGTACCTGGACCGGCAGCAGGACGTGCTGCGCCGGCTGCGCAAGATCGAGGGCCAGGTGCGAGGCCTGCAGCGCCAGGTGGAGACCGAGACCTACTGCATCGACGTGATCACCCAGGTGTCGGCCACGACCCGGGCCCTCGACGCGGTAGCGCTGCTGCTGCTCGAGGACCACCTCTCGCACTGCGTCGCCCATGCCGTCGCCGAGGGAGGGGACGTGGCCGACGCCAAGCTCAAGGAGGCCAGCGCGGCCATCGCCCGCCTCGTCCGGTCCTGACCGTCCCAGCCATGGAGGAGACCACCGTGACCACCAGCACCACCTACCTCGTCGACGGGATGTCCTGCGAGCACTGCGAGCGGGCGGTGACCGCCGAGCTGTCCCGGCTGCCCGGGACAAGCACGGTCGAGGTCGAGATGGCCGAGGGGAGCCCGGCTCGGGTGACCGTCACCAGCGCCGCACCGCTGGACGAGCAGGCGGTGCGGGCCGCCGTCGACGAGGCCGGCTACGACCTCCTCGGCGTCGCCACGGTCTGATGGGCGTGGCTGTCCGGCTCGGCGTCTTCGCCCTGCTGCTGCTCGCCGTCGGCGCGCTGGGATTCGCCGTGGGCTCCCTGGTCGGAGGCGGCTCGTGACCATGCACCCGGTCGAGCTCGAGATCGGCGGCATGACCTGTGGGTCCTGTGCCGCCCGCATCGAGAGGCGACTCAACCGGCTTCCCGGTGTCGAAGCCAGCGTGAACTACGCGACGGAGAAGGCCGTCGTGCTGCTGCCGGACGGCCTGGACGTCCAGCAGGCGATCTGCGCCGTGGAGCAGACCGGCTACTCGGCCCGCTTGTCCGCGCCACCGACCGCGTCCCCCGACCCGGCGGCCCAGCCTGACCCGGCGGCCCAGCCTGACCCGGCGACGGCCGTGCTGCGCCAGCGGCTGCTGGTGTCGGCGGCGCTGACCCTCCCGGTGGTGCTGCTGTCCATGCTGCCGGTGCTGCAGGTCCGCAACTGGCAGTGGCTGGCCTTCGCCCTCGCTGCCCCGGTGGTGGTCTGGGGCGCCTGGCCCTTCCACCGGGCCGCCTGGGTGAACCTGCGACACGGCGCGGCGAGCATGGACACCCTCATCAGCGTCGGTGTCACGGCCGCCTTCGGCTGGTCGGTGTGGGCGCTGTTCGTCGGGGACGCGGGCATGCCCGGCATGACGATGACGGTGCAGCTCGCCCCGGCCCGGGGATCGGGGTCGGGGGAGATCTACCTGGAGGTGGCGACGGCCGTCACGACGCTCATCCTGCTCGGGCGGTACCTGGAGGCCCGGGCCAAGCGGCGGGCCGGCGCCGCCCTGCGCGACCTTCTCGACCTCGGGGCGAAGGACGCCGCGGTGCTGCGTGACGGGCGGGAGTACCGGGTGCCGGTGGCTGAGCTCATCGTGGGCGAGGTGTTCGTGGTGCGACCGGGGGAGAAGGTGGCCACCGACGGCACCGTCGTCGAGGGCACCTCGGCCGTCGACGCCTCCCTGCTCACCGGGGAGCCGGTCCCCGTCGAGGTGGGGCCGGGGGACGACGTCGTGGGCGCCACGGTCAACGCAGGCGGCCGGCTGCTGGTGCGGGCCAGCCGGGTCGGCGCTGACACCCAGCTGGCCCAGATGGCTCGCCTGGTGCAGGCAGCGCAGGCGGGCAAGGCCCCCGTCCAGCGGCTCGCCGACCGGGTCAGCGCCGTGTTCGTGCCCGTCGTGCTGGCCCTGTCCGCCTTCACGCTCGGCTTCTGGCTGGGCCAGGGCGCAGGCGGGGAGGTGGCCTTCGCGGCCGCCGTCGCCGTCCTCATCATCGCCTGCCCGTGCGCGCTCGGACTGGCCACACCCACCGCCCTGCTCGTCGGCACCGGTCGAGGCGCCCAGCTGGGGATCCTGATCAAGGGGCCGGAGGTGCTGGAGTCGACCCGCCGCGTCGACACGGTCGTGCTCGACAAGACCGGCACGGTGACCACCGGTCGGATGCGCCTGGTCGATGCGGTGCCGGCAGCGGGGATCGACCGTGCCGACGTGCTGCTGCTGGCCGGGGCGGTGGAGCACGCCTCCGAGCACCCCATCGGCGCGGCAGTGGCCGCGGGTGCGGCCGCCGAGCTCGGGGAGAACTCGCTGCCGCCGGTCGAGGCCTTCGTGGCGACCCCCGGCCGCGGGGTGCGCGGGGTCGTGACCGGGCGGGCCGTGGTGGCCGGGACGGTGGACTGGCTGGCCGACGCGTGGGCCATGCCGCTGAGCCCGGAGCTGCGCCACGCCGTCGATCGGGCCAGGACGCAGGGGCAGACGGTGGTGGCCGTCGGCTGGGACGGCGCCGCGACCGGCGTGCTCGTCGTGGCCGACGCCGTCAAGCCGACGAGCCGTCAGGCCGTCGCCGAGCTCGTCGCCCTGGGCACCCGTCCGGTGCTGCTCACCGGCGACAACGCCCGCGCCGCGCAGGCCGTGGCTGCCGCCGTCGGCATCCCGGCGCAGGACGTGGTCGCCGAGGTGCTGCCTGCGGACAAGGTGGCGGCGATCGCGTCCCTGCAGCAGCAGGGTCGTGCCGTGGCGATGGTCGGCGACGGCGTCAACGACGCCGCGGCCCTCGCCCAAGCCGACCTCGGCATCGCCATGGGCACCGGCACCGATGTCGCGATCGAGGCGAGCGACCTGACCCTGGTGCGCGGCGACCTGCGCGCCGCCGTCGACGCGCTGCGGCTGTCCCGCCGCACCCTGGCCACCATCAAGGGCAACCTCTTCTGGGCCTTCGCCTACAACGTCGCCGCGATCCCGCTGGCGATGGCCGGGCTGCTCAACCCGGTGGTCGCCGGGGCGGCCATGGCGTTCTCGTCGGTGTTCGTCGTGACCAACAGCCTGCGGCTGCGCCGCTTCCGCGGTGTCGGTGCGGCGCCGTAGGGTGACCCGTGTGAGCCGCGCGCGCAAGGCCTCGTCGTCGAGCCGGACCCGCAAGGCCCGCGGCTCGAACCGGTCCGTGCCCTCCCGCCGCACCGCCTCCTACCGCCGTCTGCTCACCGCCGGCGACGTAGCGCTGGGGCTCGGCATCGTCGCGTCCCGGCCGGCCGTGCAGCTCACCCGGTCCGTCGTGGCGCAGTCGGTGGGCGTGTCCACCCGGGTGGGTGCGGCACTGTTCGAGTCGTTGCCCGAGTCGAGCCAGACCGAGATCATCGGGCAGGTCGACACGCTCGCCGCGACGGGTCGGCAGGCCCGCGTCGACAGCGTGGACCAGGTCGTCGGCGCCGTCGTAGCCGAGGCGATTCGCAGCGACGTCGTGCGCATCGCGTTGATCTCGGCAGTGGAGCAAGCACTCGACGAGGTCGTCGCTGCGGCCAGGCCGTCCGTGGTCGAGGAGCTGCGCTCGGAGATCGCGCTGCTGCGCCTCGACGAGGTCGTTCGAGCGTCGGTCGAGCGCGTGCTGCCCGAGGTGCTCGAGCGCGACCTGTCCGCGGCGATCGTCACCGCCGCCGGGCTGCCGGCCCGAACGGCGCGCGGGCTGGTCCGGCTTCCCGCCTCGGTGCTGCGTGGCACGACCCCCTACGAGGGCTCGGACGAGTAGCGCTGCTCCGGCACCGCGGCCCGCAGGTCAGCCAGGCTGCGCTGGGCCAGGGGCTGGTGAGCCATGATGCGGGCCCGGGAGGCGACGCGCAGGATGCTGAAGGTCTCCTCCCGCCAGCGCGGCGCCTGGGGTGCGCCGAAGCCCGCGGGGTAGAAGCAGTTGACGACGACGGTGACGTCGCAGCGCCGCCGCTATCGGCACCGCACGGGCGGCCGGGAGGTCAGGGTGCGTGTCGGGCCCGGGGTAGTCGAGCCGGTCGCCCCGATGTTCCAGACCGGCAGCCACACCGGCGTCGTTGAAGTACTGGCGCACCCGTGCGAAGTCGAGTGCGTCGGTCAGCATGCCTGCGGAGTCGACCGGCGACGGTGGCCGGCCAGGGGCTTGGGCTGCCGGCTGCGGGTGGGTGTGGTCGAGGCGCGGCCTCAGCCGGGGTAGCCGGGCAGCCAGGACCAGTCGGGCCCGAGGTCGGGAGAGCCTGCGAGCACGACCAGCACCATCGTGGTGGCCACCTCGCCGACTGCGCCCAGCACGTCTCCGGTCACCCCGCCGAGCCTGCGCACGCAGCGTGCGAGCAGCCAGCCGGCGAGCAGCAGCCCGACGAGGACGGCCACCACGGCACGAGCGCCGCCCACCTCGGCGTCGCGGCTCCCGCTGAGCCAGGCGAGCGCAAGCAGGGCGAGGACGCCCGCGGCGGCTGCCGTCCGCGGCAGGCTGCCGGCCACGGCGGCGCCGAGCCCGTCGGGCCGTGCGGCCGGGATCCCGCGGGTGCAGGCCAGGGCCATCGACGCCCGAGCGGTGACCACGGCCAGCACGAGGCTCTCGGTGCCGGCCCCCAGGGCGGTCGCGCGGGCCAGCGCCGCCACCTGCAGCACCAGCACGACCACGAGGGCGACCACGCCGAGCGGGCCCACGTCGGAGCGCCGCATCACCTCCAGCGCCTGTTGCGCAGGACGGCGCGACCCCAGGCCGTCGGCCACGTCGGCAAGTCCGTCCAGGTGCAGCCCCCCGGTGAGCCAGGCGAGGCTCGCCACCGCAAGGGCTGCCGCCAGCACCGGCTCGACGTCCCCGCCCAGCCAGTACCGACCCGCCAGCAGCACCGCGCCGGCGAGCAGGGCGAGCCCCAAGCCGACGACCGGGGCGAGCGCCATGGCCAGCGCGGCCTCCGTGCGCGTGACGCGGCGGGGCGCCGGCACGGGCAGCCGGGTGAAGGTACCGACGGCCAGCAGCATCCCGTCCCGGACCACTCCCACCCGGCCAGTATCGCGGCCGGTCCTGGTACCGGCCGCCGTCTCAGTCGAGGCGGACGATCTCACCGTCTCGGGGCACCACCGCGACCCAGCCGAGCTCGGCCCGGACGCGGGCGGCCAGTGCCTGCGAAGCCGAGGGCTCTCCATGCACCAGGTACACGACCTCGGGTGGGTGCGGCGCGGTAGACAACCAGGCCACCAGCTCGTCGGCGTCGGCGTGCACCGAGAACCCCTCGACCGAGGCCACCTCGGCCCGCACCGGCACGTACCGGCCGTGCATCTTCAGCTCGCGGGCACCCTCCTGCAGCGCCCGGCCGCGGGTGCCTGCCGCCTGGAAGCCGACCAGGACCACCGCGTTGCGCGGGTCGGGCAGCAGGTGCTTGAGGTGGTGCACGACGCGCCCACCTGCCGCCATCCCCGACGCGGAGACCACGACGCACGGGAAGCCCGGGTCGTTGAGCGCCCTGGACCCGTCGGCGTCGTGCACCTCGCGCAGGTCCCCCGGGTCGAAGGCGTCGTACCCGACGCCCGGACGGATGTCCTGGCTGCCCTCCACGAGCGCCTGCCGGTAGACCGCCAGCGCCCCGAGGGCCATCGGGCTGTCCACGAAGACCGGCACCGCGGGGATGGCCCCGCCGTCCATGAGCCGGCGCAGTGCCATCAGCACCACCTCGGTCCGGTCCACCGCGAAGGCCGGGATGACGGCCACCCCACCGCGTCCGAGGCAGCGGCGCAGGACCGCCGCCAGCGCCGCGTCGACGTCCTCGGGATGGTCCCGGTCGCCGTAGGTGGACTCGCAGAGCACCACGTCGGACGCCGGCAGCGGCGCGGGAGGCTGGAGCAGCGGGTGGTTGCCGCGCCCGAGGTCGCCGCTGACGGTGACGGCGCGACCGTCGACGGTGACGCTGACGAAGGTGGAGCCGAGGATGTGGCCCGCAGGATGGAAGGTCACCTGCACCGACACCGGCTGGTCCCGGCCCACCGGCACCGGGACGCCTGGCTCGACCGGGGTGAGCAGCGGCAGCACCCGCTCCACGTCGGCCCGGTCGTACAGCGGCGCCGGCTGCGCGTGCCGGGAGAACCCGGCCCGAGCGGCGTAGGCCGCGTCCTCCTCCTGCAGCGCAGCGCTGTCACGCAGCACGAGTGCTGCCAGCGAGGCGGTCCCGACAGTCGCGTAGACCGGCGCCGTCAACCCCTGCCGTCCCAGCGCAGGCAGGTACCCACAGTGGTCGAGGTGGGCGTGGGTGAGGGCGACGGCGTCGAGGTCGTCGGGCGGGAAGGGGAAGGGCTCCCAGTTGCGGCGACGGAGGTCGCGCAGGCCCTGGAACAGGCCCGCGTCCACCAGCAGCGAGGTGTGGGCGCCGCGGACCAGGAACTTGCTTCCCGTCACCGTCCCCGTCCCGCCGAGGAACTGCAGGGTGGTCGGCACGGGTCCAGCGTGTCCGGACCGAGGCAGCCGCCGCCAGGGCCGGACGTCACCGCAGCGCCGGGACGCCACCGAGCAGCACCCGCGCCGCGGGCAGGACCAGGGCCGCCACGGCGCGGGGAGAGGTCCAGCAGACCCGAGGCAGCCGGGACGTCTCCAGCACCGGCCAGCCCTGTCGGGCGGCCAGGGCCCGCAGCTCGGGCTCGGGGTTGACGGCCACCGGGTGGCCGACCGCCCGCAGCATCGGCAGGTCACTCATCGAGTCGGTGTAGGCGTAGCTGGCGGCGAGGTCGTAGCCGCGCTCCGCGGCCACCCTGGCCAGCACCTGGGCCTTGCCCTGGCCGTAGCAGAACGGCCCGACCAGCCGCCCGGTGTAGAGACCCTCGGCGTCGCGCTCGGACGTGGTGCCCACCCCGTCCTCGAGCCCGGCCTCGCGCGCGAGCCGGCTGACGATCTCGGTCGGGCTGGCCGACACGACCACCCGGTCCTGCCCGCGGGCCGCGTGCTCGTCGAGAACGGCGCGCATCGCCGGCCTGATCGAGGCGACGAGGTCGGCTACGAACGCGTCGGCCAGGGCCTCGACCTCGACGGCCCGACGGCCGGCGACGGCCTGCAGGATGCGGTCGCGGACTTGGGCGGAACGCTCGTCGGACGCGCCGGTCAGCACGAACGACATCCCGTGCCGCAGGTCGCGGACCAGCTCGAGGGGGGAGACGAACCCGGCGGCGAAGGCGGCCCGGGCCAGCGGGATGTTGGCCGACCCCGGGATCAGGGTCCCATCGAGGTCGACGAAGGCGGCAGGGCGAGGGGTCACGCTCATGCCCTCATCTTCACCGGAGCATCTGAACAAGCGCTAGTCTGCCGTGGCTAGTCTCGTGCTCTCTGACTTATCACGAGGTGATAGATGACGAGCACGAGTCGCCGGCCTTGGACCCGGTTGTCACGCCCGCTGGCCGGACGGCTGGCAGGGGCCCTGCCTGGCGCCGTCGAGGCGATCGTCACCGAGATAGCCGACGGGGAGCCCGAGTACCGGGCCGGTCTGCACGGCCCGTTCGGCACCGCCCTGCGCCGCGGTGTCGAGATAGCCCTGACCCGGTGGCTGGAACTGTTCGGCCGCGACGAGCCGGCGCTGGCCGGCGGTGCGCGCATGCTGTACGAGCGGATCGGCGCGGGCGAGCGGCGAGAGGGCCGCAGCCTCGAGGCGCTGCTGGGCGCCTACCGCACCGGGGCGAGGGTGGCCTGGGAGCAGGTTGCGACGCAAGCGACCGCCGCGGGCGTGAGCACCGACGACCTGGTGACCCTGGCCGAGGCGATCTTCGTCTACATCGACGAGCTGTCGGCGTCGTCGGTCGAGGGGTACGCCGCCGAGCAGGCGGTCCAGGCCGGCTACCGCGACGTCGTGCGCTCCCGGCTGGCCGAGGCACTGCTCGAGCCGGTCCCCCGACCCGACGTGGTTCGCGACCTGGCCGAGGCCGTTGGCTGGCCTGTCCCGAGCCGTCTCGCCGTCGCCCTGATCCCGCGCTCGCGGCAGCGCCGGCTGCCGCCAGCCCCTCCTGACGCCCTGCTGCTCGAGCGGGACACCGACGTGCTCGCCATCGTGCCCGACCCCTCGGGTCCGGGACGGCGCGAGCGGCTCACCGCCGGCCTCGGGGATGCCGAGGTGTACGTGGGGACCGTCCGACCACCCGAGCAGGCCCGGGTGTCACTCGAGCACGCCTGGCGGGTCCGCCGACTCGTCCAGGCGGGGGTGGTTCCTGCTGCCCCGGTGGTCGCCGCAGCCGACTGGCTGCCCGAGCTCGTGGCGTGTGCGGACGAACCGCTGCTGGCCGAGCTGGCCGCGCGCACGCTGGCCCCCCTCGACGGCCTGCCGGCCGGTCGCCGCGACGTGCTGGTCGACACGCTGGCCTGCTGGCTGGCGCGTCACGGGGACCGCCAGCAGATGGCCGCCGACCTCGTCGTGCACCCGCAGACGGTCAGCTACCGGATGGGCCGGCTGCATGCATTGCTGGGTTCTGCCCTGGGCGACCCCCGCTCCCGGTTCGCGCTTCGGCTCGCCCTGCTCGCTCCGGCCGACCGATAGCGTGACCACGTGCCCGTCGTCCCGGCCGTCGTCCCGCTCGAGCCGGCCGCCCGCGAGCGTGCGGGTGACTGTCTCGCCCGGGCCTTCCACGACGACCCGGTGTGGGTCGCCGTGGTCCCCGACCCGGCCCGGCGCGCGCAGGCGCTGCCGACGATGTTCCGCGCCCTGGTGCGGGTGCACGCCTGCTACGGCCGGCCGCTGACCACGGCGGACCACTCAGGGGTGGCGCTGTGGCGGCCGCCGGGCGCTGCTCCCGGGCTGCTCGACACGCTGCGCACCCGTGCCGCCCTGCCGCGGGCCGTGGTTGCCATGAGCCTGCCCGAGCGGCACCGGCTCATGCGCACGCTGCGACAGTTCTCCGGTCACCGCGCCAGGCTGGTGCCCCAGCCGCACTGGTACCTCGAGGCGATCGGGGTCGAGCCCGAGCGGCAGGGCAGCGGGGTGGGTACGGCGCTGGTGAGCGAGGTCCTGCGGCAGGCCGACGCCGACGGCACCTCCTGCTACCTCGAGACCGAGACCGAGTCCAACGTCGCGTTCTACGAGCACCTGGGCTTCGAGGTGGCCGAGGAGCACGTGGCCGACGCGCTCGGCGTGCCGGTGTGGCTGATGACCCGCCGACCGCGAGCCGCCGGTCAGCGCTGACGCTCCAGCGCCGCCGCCTGGTCGCCAGCCAGCCCGACCAGGTCGTCCAGCGCCACGTTGACGTCGAGGCGGTGCAGCCCCCAGGCGGGCGTGGGCCGCGCGACGAGCGCGTCGGCCGGCACCGCGCTGTCCACCGGCGCCGACACCGCCAGCCACGAAGCGCCGTCCTCCTCGCGGCACTGGCCCACGAGCCCGTCCGGGAAGGACGCCAACCCCACCACGTCGGCCCCGGTCCCGTCGGAGGATCGCGGCAGCACCGGGTCGAGCGGGGCTGCACCTCCTCCCGGTGCCGCGGGGTTCACGCACAGCACCTGCTGACCGGGCAGCCCGGTGCGCGCGAACAGGCTGGGCTCCGGCGGGGTCTGGTCGAAGGTCGCGTACGCCACCACACAGCCGGTCTGGGTGGGGGACCGGCAGGCCGGGATGAACCGGAACGTCCCGCCGACGTCCTCCCCGACGGGCACCGTGACCGGTCCGCCGAGCAGCATGGCCGACACGAGCCGGTCACGGCGGTCCACGAAGGGCTCGATGCGTCGCTGCAGCAGGCGCGTGAGCACCTGAGCCCCCTGGGAGTGCCCGAGCAGCAGGACGGGTCGGCCACCGTTGTCGCGTTGGAGGTACTCCTCCCAGGCCGCCTCGACGTCGGCGTACGGGACCTCCCGGGCCTGCGGATCGGAGAACGCGCCACTGCTGAGGGCGGCCAGCGTCAGCTGCCGGTAGACCGGGGCGAAGACCCTGCACACGCTGCCGAAGCGCACCGCCTGGGCCTGCACGGCCCGCACCAGCTCGGGTGTCACCTCCAGCGGCGCGTACCGCTGCGGGGACGTGGAGACCGTCGGGTAGACGTAGAAGCAGTCGACGGGGGGCTCGGGTGCTGCCGCCGTGGCGGGGGCCGGCGTGCTGCCCGCCGACGTCACGGTGACCGTCTCGAGCGGGACGTCGCAGGCGTCACCGGGCTGCCCGGGGTGGCACAGCCAGAGCGTTCGAGGCGGGTCCAGCGGTGCCGCCGACCGTCCCGGGACGGCCGCGGGGGTGGGCAGGTCCGAGGGGCCAGCCGG
>Ga0114939_10001430_pt1 | contig 18771 bp, 19 predicted proteins | sample AshMeaCrysSpring_FD_87196 | JGI IMG/M metagenome (GOLD analysis project Ga0114939, IMG submission 87196) | Groundwater microbial communities from Big Spring, Nevada to study Microbial Dark Matter (Phase II) - Ash Meadows Crystal Spring | ecosystem: Environmental > Aquatic > Deep subsurface >...
CAAAGCACACATCAACGCCAACAAAGTTTTCACATTAACGTGCCGACTACCAAAAGGATAACCAACACCAAAACTCTCACACTGACGCTCAAACTGCTTGCGATCGTATTCCCCATAACTTGCCCAAACCCGCTGGTGCGAAAGATACTTCTGCCGCAAAATTTCACAAGCTTCCCCAAACCCCACCCCCGCATCAACCTGTTCCTGAGTTAAAGTTGTCAACCGCGTACAAAACTCACTCACCCTAGAACGTTGCGGCTTCACCAAAATACTATCCTTCTCCAACCTTTCCCCCGAAGCCACATCAACAACACAAACCCCAACCTCAATAATTTCACTCTCCTCCCCCAGTGGCGCCTTCCCCTCCCAGCAAGTCGCCTCCACATCAATCACCAGAACCTTATCTAACTTCCTCACCACATCTAAAACTCTTCTTCGTGTTCTTCGTCCCTTCGTGGTTCCATCAATTCCATCAACGGTGCGTTACACTCCGTTAACCCACCCTACAACTAAAACTTACTCAACCCCACCAACCGACAACTTATCCGTTACATCCGTTGCCACATCCGTTGCCAACAGCAACTGCTTCACCACCCTATCCAACCCCACCGAATGAGCCGCCTTAAACAAAACCCTATCCCCAGCCTGCACAAACCGCTTCAGTCTTTCCACCAACTCCCCATGAGTAGCAAAACACTCCGACACTATCCCCTCCGCACTCAGCGCGATCGCTCTCGCATCGGCACAGTCAACCAAAACCAACAGAGCATCCAAACCTAAATCCCGCACCTTCTTACCCACCGAGGAGTGCAACTCCAAAGAATGCTCACCCAATTCCTTCATCGCACCCAACACCGCAATCTTCCGCTTACCCGGTGTATCTGCCAATAATTGCAAAGCTGCTAACATCGCTTCTGGTGCAGCATTATATGTCTCATCTAATAATACCACATCATTAGCCAGAGTCAAACGCTGTGACCTTCCCCCTGGCATATCCACAAATACACCCGACTTCAAACTTGTCCAATCAATTCCCACCACTTTCGCCACCGCCAAAGCTGCCATAAAATTAACAGCATTGTGGCGTCCCGGTAGAGGTAAAGGTAACTGCAATCCTCCTAGGATTTCCACCGTTTCACTATCAATTACATCCCCTTGAACATCCCCACCAGCCAAACCATAGGTGAGAGTTTTCCCTTGCCAAACCCTAAGCGCAGTATTAATTAATCTAGCATTATCGTGATTGAGAATCGCCACACTATCCGCTGGCATTTCTGTCAATAACTCACACTTAGCTTCAGCAATAGCTTCCTCAGAACCCAACAGTTCAATATGCGCCGTTCCCACATTAGTAATTACACCAATCGTCGGACGTGCTATTTGTGCTAGTTCGGCAATTTGTCCCCTACCACGCATAGCCATTTCAATCACGGCAAAATCATGCTCAGCACCCAGTTCTAGCAAAGTTTTCGGCACACCAATTTCGTTATTAAAATTAGCAAACGTCTTGTGTACTTTTCCCTGGGTTCCCAAAACAGCAGCGATCAATTCCTTGGTTGTAGTTTTACCCACAGAACCTGTCACCGCAATCACAGGAATATTAAACTGGTCGCGCCACCACCGAGCAATTTTTTGATATGCTTTTAGGGTATCTTTTACCTGCAATACCGGAAACTGGGGATTTTCGTATTCAAAATCCACAATGGCAGCTAAAGCACCCTTCTCTATTGCCAGGGACACGAATTGATGTCCATCAAACCTTTCACCACGTAAAGCCACAAACACCTCACCCGGTTTGAGGACGCGGGTATCTGTTTGTATTCCACTACCCAATTGCGCTAAAGCCGCATCAGATAAATTAACAGGATTGGCACCTAAAACTTCAACTAGCTGAGTTAGAGTGGCAGAGCAAGGCATAAGGGTAGATGTTTTGACTCCAGATATCTGGTTTATTATCCCAAGTTTTTTACAAATATTTAAGTTTAGGCAAAAACCTATAAACAGCTAGTCATAATCTGCTTACACTAAAACGGATAAAAGCTGGCTGCTGATTTTCACTGACTCCTACTCAGGACTCAGCACTTAGGACTCAGGACAAATTTTTTTGCCCTGTCATTAACTAACAGTTTGCCATTAGCATCAACACTAAAATCTATTCCCGGTACAAAACCCTGATTAATCAGCCGTGTATAGAAACTAACTGTAGTAATTTTGTTAATTTCTGCCATTACATCTTCTGGAATGAGATTTTTGATTGTCCAGACCACTGAGTCCGCGTCAAACCAAATTACACGTTCTATACTGATAATCAGCACAGCCGCCACCTCTTCCAGATTTAGTTGACTTCTGAGATGGCACAGTAAATCATATCCAATTTGCCAATTACGGGTCATCATTGCCCTAGCCATTCTTTCAACTTCCGTTTCTAGCTGTAAGACATTCATCTTGGACATGGGGAATTTTTCCTTCAAGGGAACGTAGTTCAGCTAAGTATACCGAAAGAATGAGCAAAATATGTCTTAAGGAGGATGTTAATTATTCCAGATTCTCTGACAATATCACTCACAGATGTCTATTGCTCTATCAAAAGATTTTCATCTGAACGCCAAGTAAGTTTAACTTTAATAAATGGCGTCAATATTGACTTGAAAGGGCAGTTATCTGTGGTGTTGTCTACCATTATCACAAAGCTACATGATTTAAAGGGCGTCTGCTATCAGACGCCCCTTTGCTCAACTAACCGTCAGGGTTAAGCTTGAACATTCGTTTGATTCTTTCATACTATCCAGCAACGCCATAGATTCACCCGTGGTTGTGATTCCCCATCACTCCTACAACCGACGTTGCTATGTTACTTGGTCATGGTGGTGAAAATTAGAGTTGGTGAGAATTCCTCGGAAAGAAGCGATTCACAAGCTACATCCCAACACAATTGCACCGTCTGAGTCAATAAAAACTACCTCCTATCTCACAAGCGAGGAAATTGTAGACCCTTGGATATCCTCTATATCTTGCTACCCTTAGCAGCAAAAGCTGGCTGTGGTTTAATTGTCTCTAGGTTTTACTCTCCACACTCAACAAACTGTCGCTACAGCCCAATTGCGGAAACTCTTTTCAGTTTCATCTTTCCTTGAGGACGAGCCATTGAGCTTCAGACGGTCGTTTTCTCGCTGATGTGCTGGAGGGTGAACACTAACATCCAATGGATGGGAACAAAAAATTAAACTTTGGGAATGAAATCTAACGATTTCCTGACTTTTCCATCGTTTCAATTACTGCCCAACCGATACCCGAAGCAGCAATTAGCAGAATCACTGAACCCAAGAAGGCTTGGACAAGCATATCTAGTGCATCGGCGAAAAAAACGTAGTCAGTCATAGCATCATCTTCCGAACTCTATAGTGTTGCTCTTACTTTGGATATCTTCACACCCTAGGCGTTAAATTCCGTTGTGGAATTACTAATTTGGATTGTAACAATATATTAACCACAGAAGGGCATAAAAAATAAAGTAGGTTAGGTAAAGATTAGGTGAAAATTTCCTAACAATTCTGTTAGAGTCTGGAAAAATTCTTACTGAGTAGCGATTATTAAGCAACCCGGAAATTATTTGGCAAATTTTTCGGACTTTTTATACCAATTTACAGAGAAGGTATATTAATTAATAATAATATGGAACTTTTAAAGGTGGAAATAGTTACCAATCGCCTGTTGTTAATACCTGTATCCTTAAAATACAAACAGGAGATATTTCAAGAATTTACAGCAGAAATTACCACTTATACCTATCCCCGTTCTCCTCAAAAAATCTCGGAAACCCAAGCATTTATTAATCAGTCAATATCCGAAATGGAAAAAGGGTATAACCTGGTGATTGTTATTTTAAAAAAAGACTCCCAAGAATTTTTAGGCTGTTCAGGAATTCATCATATTAATAGCCAACAACCAGAACTGGGAATTTGGCTAAAAAAATCAGCGCAGGGCAATAATTATGGATGGGAAACTATTAATGCTCTTAAGCAATGGGCTGAAGAAAACTTAGAGTACAAATATCTTATCTACCCTGTCGATAAAGATAATATTCCCAGTCGAAGAATCGCTGAAAAGATTAGCGGGCAAATATCTAGAGAATATAACAAGACAAATATGAGTGGTAGGGTTTTACATCTATTAGAGTACAAAATTACTAAAAAATAACTCATATCTTGTTACTATCCAGAGGCTAGTAATGCAGTTTAGATGCTCTGCCTGTTACCCTATAAATGGCAGAGCCTCCAAACGGCATTCCCCGCCAGAGACTGGGAAAGAGAATGTTAAACTAAACAGCGCTCAATTGTGGCGACAACCGACTTAGACAAGGCATAAAAATCATAGCCACCTTCTAAACCAAACAGAATTTTGCGGGTAATTTCCAAGCAACAATCAGTGAACAAACCATAGTCTTGTGGTTGGAGATTTATACTTGCCAAAGGGTCATCCGCATTGGCATCATAACCAGCGCTAACTATCAATAAATCAGGCTGGAAATTAGTTAAAAAAGGAACGACTTTCTTCTCAAATAGCGGCTGGTAACCTTCAATATCACTACCAGGAGGGATAGGTACATTCAGTACATTGTTATACTCACCCCGTTCGGAAGCCTTACCAGTACCGGGATAACAAGGATACTGATGCACAGAACAATAAGCTATTTGGGGATGAGTTTCAACTATTTCTTGCGTCCCATTGCCATGATGCACGTCCCAGTCGAGAATAGCAACACGGCGGATACCAGACTGTTGCAAAGCGTAATGAGCAGCGATCGCCGCATTGGAAAACAAGCAAAACCCCATTCCCGCGTCACTTTCAGCGTGGTGTCCCGGTGGACGTGCTAACACAAAAGCCGATTTACCAGTTTCTAGTACCCGATCCACCCCATCCAACCAAGCACTCACTGCAAGCATTGCTACATCATAGCTGCGCTGGGACACAGGTGTATCCCCATCCAAATATCCTCCCCCTGTCTGAGCAATTTCCTGCACCTTGTTGATGTAGCGCTGGGTGTGGAGTTGTTGCAAAAGCGACATTACAGGACGCTGTGCGACGGGAGTCGGTAATTGCCATAATAATTGTTCCGCAAAATCAGCAGCTTTCAGGGCATTGACAATTGCTGTTAAGCGTTCTGGCTTTTCGGGATGGAGGTAGCCGGTTTTGTGATCCAGAAACTCGTCGGAATAGATGACTGGGAAAAACATAGGCTATGGGAGATGGGAAGGCTAATCAGAATATGATAAGCCAAGCCCGTTAAACTATACTTGGCGCTCAAATCCTTCATCCTCAACAATGACCGCTTCATTACCCCAAATTCTTACCCTGGAAGACTTCCTCAACTTGCCATATCTTGAGGACTCTCCAGCCTGGGAATATGCGAATGGGGTTGCAACTCAAAAGCCAATGCCTAAAACCCGACATTCTATGTTACAAAAGCGGTTGTTAACAGCCCTAGACGATGCTAGTAAAAATTATACAGCCCTACCTGAATTGCGCTGTACTTTTGGTGGGCGTTCTGTAGTACCAGATGTAGCGGTGGTGGCTTGGAGTCGTATTCGCTGGAATGAAACTGGGGAACCAGAGGATGATTTTTTAGCAGCACCTGATTGGGCGATTGAAATCCTTTCCCCTGACCAGAAGACAACCCGGGTTATAGATAATATTTTGCATTGTCTGCAACATGGCTGTCAATTGGCGTGGCTGATTGACCCAGATGATTATTCTGTGCTGATTTTTGCGCCACAACAGGAACCTGAAATTTGCAGAGGAGACAGTCAACTGCGAATTTTAGCAGGTATGAATTTAACTTTAACTGCAGCACAAGTTTTTGGCTGGTTGAAAATACGTAGGGAAGTAGCAGAGTAAATTGTAAACTGAGTGCAGCAGCGTGTAACCCAACACAACTATACTGGGAGCTTAGTTTACAACAATGAAGAGAAAGTTTTCATTAAAGCAAGTACGGTTCCAGCAGGTAGCAATTTTTCTGTGCGGAGTCGCATTTTTGATTGGGACTTGGAAGTTCCTGTGGTTCGTGTTCGCATTTCTGACAGAATGTTTACTAGTACCTTGGGATGATCTAGGGGACAGACCACCTGTAGGAACTCTAGCCCGAACTATCAATGACTTTTTTGAAGGTTCCCCCGGTGATTATATACCGAGTACAGTTTTTACTGTTGCCAATGTCAGTTTATTTCTATTGCAGTTTAGATATACTACCAACAAAGTACTATTGCCTTTTGTCTTTGCAATCACCAACCTGCTATTCTTCCTCATTACCTTGTTGTTGTTGTTTGCTAATAATCTATTTTCCTATTCATTAACTAACATATTGACTTCTCTGGGATTACTGGCACCAAGTCCGATAAATGATGTAGGATTTCATCTGACTGCGCCTGGTATTCTCACTGTCCCCATCTTGGTTATCCTCCTGTTTTTCGTGCAAACCAAGTTGAGTATTTTATTGCCGCGAGGAAGGGGCTTTATTAAAAAGGTGTGAGCCTTGATGGTTATCCAAAATCTTTGTAGAGACGTGGAACTTGGCGTCTCTAGATTCTTTGTGTCTACTGAGCTAAATTATCACGATGGCAACATCTACTCTGCCACACTCAAATCAATAGTTTTGATTAGATATTCCCAACTGAGTTTTCCCGCATAAAACAGCATTATGTGCTAGAATTGTACCATGATTTGGCAATAATGTAGCAAAAAGTTGCAAAAAATCAGTTTTTTTCAACTTTTGTCGCTAAAATCTCGGAATTTGGGAGCTTTTTAGGTTATGACAACCTCTCAGGAGAGGATTATCCCGACGGATCTGCGGAACGAAATGTCTCGGTCTTATCTGGAATACGCGATGAGCGTGATTGTTGGTCGGGCACTACCAGATGCCAGGGATGGTCTGAAACCTGTGCATCGTCGGATTCTCTACGCCATGCACGAACTGGGGCTGAGCCATGACCGCCCGTTTCGCAAATGCGCCCGCGTCGTCGGGGAAGTGCTGGGTAAATATCATCCCCACGGTGACACAGCGGTATATGATGCCTTAGTAAGGATGGCGCAGGACTTTTCCATGCGCGCTCCCCTGATTAACGGGCACGGTAATTTCGGTTCCATCGACAACGACCCCCCGGCGGCGATGCGATACACTGAGTGTCGCTTGCAAGCCTTAACCAGTGACTCCTTACTACGGGACATTGAAGCGGAAACCGTAGACTTTATCGATAACTTCGACGGTTCCCAACAAGAACCCACCGTCCTACCGGCACGTATTCCCCAACTGCTGCTCAACGGTTCCTCTGGTATTGCCGTGGGGATGGCAACCAATATCCCCCCGCACAACTTGGGTGAATTGATTGATGGGTTAGTGGCATTAATTCACAACCCAGAAATCACTAACAAAGAATTGATGCACTATATACCGGGTCCCGACTTCCCCACGGGAGGACAAATTCTCGGAAAATCGGCAATTAAAGAAGCCTACACCACCGGACGCGGTTCAATTACCATGCGGGGTGTGGCAAACATTGAAACCATTCAACACCGGGGACGACCAGACCGAGAAGCGATTATTATCACTGAACTGCCTTACCAAACCAATAAAGCGGCGATGATTGAAAAAATCGCCGAAATGGTGAATGAAAAGCGCCTAGAAGGAATTGCAGATATCCGGGATGAGAGCGATCGCGACGGGATGCGAATTGTCATCGAACTCAAGCGCGATGCTTATCCCCGTGTAGTCTTAAATAACCTGTACAAACAAACCCCACTACAGGCAAACTTTGGAGCGAACATGCTGGCTTTGGTGAATAGCGAACCCCAGCTACTCACCCTAAAGCAGTTTTTGCAAGTCTTCCTTGACTTCCGCGTCGAGTCCATCACCCGACGCACCCGCTACGAACTGCGAAAAGCCGAGGAACGCGACCATTTGTTGCAAGGGTTATTAATTGCCCTGGAACATCTCGATAGAATTATTGAATTAATTCGCCATGCCGCCGACACCCCCACCGCGAAAGGGGAGTTAATCGAAACCTATGGACTGTCGGAAGTCCAAGCCGATGCCATCTTACAGATGCAACTGCGACGGCTGACAGCCCTAGAAGCCGAGAAAATTCGCCAAGAACACGAAGCTTTGCAGACGCAAATTGCCGATTTGCAGGATATTTTGGCAAGAAGAGAGCGGATTTTGCAAATTATCGAAACCGAAATTCAGCAAATCAAAGCTAGCCACGCTACACCCCGACGCACGGAAATTTCTCACCTAGAAGGGGAGTTAGACGACACCGATTTAATTGCTAACGAACGGGCAATCATCTTACTCACGGAACAAGGTTACATCAAGCGGATGCCCGTCAACACCTTTGAAGCTCAAAGCCGTGCTACACGCGGGAAAGCAGCAGCAAAGGTGAAAGAAGATGACAACGTGGAACATTTCTTGACCTGCTGCGACCACGACAGCGTTCTGTTCTTTAGCGATAGAGGGGTAGTGTACTGCCTCAAGGCATATCAGATACCCGTAGGTTCCCGGACTTCCCGTGGCGTGCCTATCGTGCAATTGCTTCCCATTCCTAAAGAAGAGAAAATCACCTCCATCGTCCCCGTGGCTGAGTTCAGTAAGGATGAATACTTGGTGATGCTCACGAAAGGCGGGAACATCAAGAAAACAGAATTAGCAGCCTTTAGCAACATCCGCGCCAACGGCTTAATCGCGATTTCTCTAGAAGAAGGCGACCAACTGCGCTGGGTACGTCGCGCTAGAGTTGAAGACAGCATTCTCATCGGCTCGCGTCAAGGTATGGCAATTCACTTTCGATGCGACCATGAACAACTTCGTCCCCTCGGACGCGCAACTCGTGGGGTGAAAGCGATGAAACTCAAAGAAGGTGACGAACTCATCGGCATGGATATTTTAATTGGTCCAGTCCTTGAGAACCTGCCAGTAGAAGCCCCCGAACTTCCAGAAACCGAGAGCGAAGATATCGACACCGAAGAATCTATAGAAACTATCTCCAACGGCAGTTCAGGTCCGTGGGTGTTGGTAATTACTATGGGAGGCTACGGTAAACGAGTGCCCTTTTCCCAGTTCCGCCTGCAAAACCGCGCCGGACAGGGTTTAATTGCTACCAAATTCAAAAACCGGAAATTCCCCGACCAACTCGCAGCCTTGCACATCGTCAACAGCGAAGATGAAATCATGATGGTCACCAGTCGCGGTATCATCATCCGTCAGGCAGTAAACGCGATTTCCATCCAATCCCGTTCCGCTACCGGCGTCCGTGTTCAGCGCCTCGACGAAGACGATGCACTCACAGGTGTGGCGTTAGTACCTCCCGACACCGGAGAAGATGAAGAGTCTGAATAAAAAACACCCCAGAGTTAGACAGGGGGAGACGAAGAAACATCTTCTCCCCTTACTTCAGGGTAGTCAGGGTGTCCTCATCGCTTTCACCAGTGGTATTTTGATGGGGCTTACCGTCGCTCCCGTTAATGCCTGGTTTCTAGCATGGATAGCCCTAGCACCCCTGTGGGTGTTAATCATCCAAAATCACGCCACTTGCTACAACGAGGGGCTTCGGGGTCCCCACGAAGTGGGGTTGGGGGGAGACCCCAACGCCAGTTGCCTGCGGAGGGAAACCCTCCCGCAGCACTGGCTCCGCAACGCAGTGGCTCCCAAATCCCAAATCCAAAATTCCCTAGCCTGGGGTATCGGTTATCACGGCACCGCTCTGCATTGGATAACCGGAATGCACCCCATGACCTGGCTGGGGGTTCCCTGGCTGGGAAGTCTGGCGATCGCACTATTTTCTTGGATATTCATCACCCTCTGGGGCGCCGCACTAGTCACCACTTGGGGCTTGGGAATGCGCTTGGTTTGTCGTTCCATCCACAATGCCTTACAGCGCGTATTAATCGGCACAGCCCTCTGGTGTGCCCTAGAAAGCCTCTGGAGTTCTGGTCCCCTGTGGTGGACATCCCTGTCTTACACCCAGAGTCCCCACAACCTGGTAATTTTACACCTCGGTCAACTCACCGGACCGAGTGCAGTGACAGCCGCCATAGTTGCTGTGAATGGTTTTCTAGCGCTCGCATGGATAAACCGCCAAGATAGGAAGAACACGAAGAATTCCTTCGTGCCCTTCGTATCTTCGTGGTTCGTTCATTTCACCATCGCTCTCACCCTATTCATCACCTGCCACCTCCTAGGGTTTAACCTATATAATCAACCCTTGGTACAACCCCCAGAATCAGCCCTAAAGGTAGGTATTATCCAGGGCAATATTCCCAATAACATCAAATTTTATACTGATGGATTGCGCCGCGCCTTGGAAGGCTACACCACGGGATATGAGAATTTAGTCGCACAAGGCGTAGACGCAGTATTAACCCCAGAAGGTGCTTTGCCATACTTCCAGAGTAGAATCAAGGCAACCTCCCTAGGATGGGCAGTCCGAGACAAAGGCGTTGTGGCTTGGATAGGGGGATACGGTGAACACCAGGGAATAAACTATACCAATAGTTTGTTTACCTTTACAAAAGACGGTGAGATTTTCAGCCGCTACGACAAAGCTAAACTCGTACCCTTGGGGGAGTATATTCCGTTTGAGGAGATTCTCGGCGGTTTAATTAGTCGCCTGTCACCCTTAGAAGCTAAGCAAGTTCCAGGAAAAGCGAAACAGATATTTGACACACCCTTTGGGAGAGCGATCGCAGGTATTTGTTATGAATCAGCCTTTCCGGAAATATTTCGTTACCAAGCCGCACAGGGGGGACAATTTATCCTCACAGGTGCTAACAACGACCCCTACAGCGCCGCCATGCAAGCACAGCACCACGCCCAGGATACCATGCGGGCGATTGAAACCGATAGGTGGGCTGTGCGGGCAACAAACACCGGATTATCGGCATTTGTAGACCCCCACGGCAAAACTGTGTGGATTTCGGGACATAAGACCTACGAAACTCATGCAGAAACCATTTATCGCCGTCAAACGCAGACTTTATACGTGCGGTGGGGTGACTGGTTGACACCGCTGTTGTTGGGGTTGGGTGCAATAGCTTGGTGCGTAAAGATATTCTTGCAGAACGATGGCAAAACGAAGCGGAGCTAATAGGATAGAGGTTGTCCCAAATCATCATAAAAGATGGGGGAACCGAAAGATGGAAGATGTCGCCCAACGCAAGGTATTATCAGCACTATCTCATGGAGCGCTGTTTTTTAGCTCTACGGTAGTTTCTATCGGTATACCGATAGCGATTATGTTTGTCAGCGAAGACCCGGTAGTCAAAGAAAATGCTAAAGAATCGTTAATTTTTCATATTAATTTGTATATTTATGCTGCGGTTTTTGCCTTGTTGATTTTGATAGCAATTGGCATTCCGCTGCTTGTTATGTTGTTAGTTGTAAGCTTTATCATGCCGTTAATTGCGATGTTGCGGGTGTTGGATCAGCCTAATCGTCCCTATCGCTATCCGTATATTTTTCGGTTTATTTAGCGAGCAATTCTACTAATCAACCCAATTAACCACATTAGGGTGCTTAAACTCAAGCTAATCAGTAACATCGTTGCAATTGGGAAATAGATACTTAATCCCGGACGCTCAATTTTAATATCGCCGGGTAAATTGCCGAACCAAGCTAATTTATCTGCAAACAGCCAGAGGAACAAACCAACAATTGTGACAACAATGCCGATACTAAAGATGAGTTTGCCAATATTATCCATAGGGTGGGCTAGGTACACTCAGCTATCTCCAGTTTGGCAAATTTTTGCGCTTGTGAAATCTTCCCAGAGAAGTCAAACCTGTAGGCTGTAGGGGCGGTGTTAACTTTAAATGCCCAGCATTGCTGCGACCTTCGCTACAATCATGTTATCGTTGCTGTCAACAAGTATTGCAATGAATCAGCGATTGGTCGATTCGCTTATCCAAGTGATTGAAGCCCTTTCCCCGGAAGAAAGAGAACTTCTAGAAAACCGTCTTAGAGCTAATGCGATTGAGCAAACTGCGGGAATTTGTGGCGGTCATGCGCGCATTCGTAATACTCGTATCCCCGTTTGGACGCTGGTTTCTTTACGTCAGCAAGGGGCTGATGACCCAGAACTCCTCCGCAACTATCCCAGCCTCACACCTCAAGACCTTGCGGCTGCTTGGGACTATTACGAACACCACCGTCTAGAAATCGATAGCGCTATCTCCTCCGACAACGAGGATGTAAGCGATGGCTAGGCTATATTCCAACGAAAACTTCCCTCTCGATATTGTTTGGCAATTGCGTCAGCTAGGATACGATGTTCTCACTTCCTATGAAGCTGGACAAGCGAACCAGGGGATACCCGATGATGCTGTCCTGAGTTTCGCAACCCAGCAAAGCCGAATTCTCATAACGTTAAATCGTGAGGACTTCATCGCACTTCATCGTAGCGGTATTTCTCACACGGGTATTATTATCTGTAAAGACGATCGCGATTATCTAGGACAAGCCCAAGCCTTGCAGGCTTACCTGAGCGAAAATCCTGATTTTACCAATCGTCTGATACGCATCAAAAAACAGAATCAACCCAAATCAGATCGCCAAGTTTTCATCTACCAAGAATATGAGCAATAGCCGCTGTATCTTCCTCATAAATGCTCGATAATGAGACAGCCAAAGAAATCGTAGAATAGGCAAAGTAGTAGAAACAAATCGTAGGGTGGGAAACTTTGCCCATCCCACAGTTGAACTTATCATAAATTAACCAATGAAAGTCAGACCTGCTACTCCTGATGATGTATCGTTGATTTTCTCGTTCATTCAGAAGAAATCAGAATTTGACCGCAACATTGGTGCATTCTCTGGTGTGTTGCGAGTATCGGAGGAGAAAATACACAAAACTCTGTTTGGAACGATTCCTTTTGCTTACGTTTTGTTTGCGGAAGCTTTGGGACGTGAAGTTGGGTTTGCGTTGTATGGATTTAGATATTCGTCGTTTGCAGGTCAACCGAGCATCTGGCTGGATGATTTGTATGTGGACGAAGAGATGAGAAGTCAAGGTGTAGGAGGAGCATTAATGGCTCGTCTAGCGGAAATCGCAAGGGAAAATGATTGTACTCATATTGCTTGGAATGCTGATGCTCGCAACATTCGGGGATTGAGTTTTTATCAGCGCTTGGGTGCAGAAGTTACGGAGCAGAAAGAAAATCGCTGTTTTTTGACATGGGTTCGCTGGGGGTAAGTTTGTATAATTTGCTCACCAACCAAGAATTCATCATCTTTTCACCGCGTCTTCATTATTACTTCATGCTGCTTTGCTGTTAAAAAAGTCATATATGTCAGCATGGCACTATATATTGTCATCAGTACTAATCACTTGTCATATATATAAACCCTATGAAACTGAAGATTGTCGCTACCCTGACCCTACTAGCTTGTTTGGGTATTGCACAAGCAGCGCTAGCATATAGTCCCCAAGATTTGGATCAGTTGAAAGGCACTAAAAATTGTCCCCGGTGTGATTTAAGTGGCGCACCTCTCGATGAAATGGACTTGCAGGGAGCTAATTTACGAGATGCTAATTTAAGTGGAGCGACCTTATCTCAAGCTAATTTGAAGGGTGCCGATTTAACTGGTGCAAATCTTGCAGGTGCCCAAATTAAGTCGGCGAATTTGACCAATGCTTCCCTGACGGGTGTAAACCTCAAAGGTGCAACTTTGGAAAGTTCCGACTTGACTTTTGCTGGGTTGATGGGAGCAAACTTGGAGGGGACTACCTTCCTCAACGCCAAGTTTATGTTAACCAATTTCCGAGGCGCAAGATTCCGCTTAACTACTATGCCTGATGGTATCGTCTCTTCTGGTAGACCATACTGGTAAATAATCATTAGTCAGGGAGCATCCCAATTTTGCATAAATAAGGTTTGTAGTGGGAGCATCTTGCTCCTTAATCCCCAGAAAGCGAGCTAGAAGCCCGCACTACAAAAAAATAAATTTACTCATTTGGGATGCTCCCATTACTCAAGGGTGAGAAACTCCATCTCCCCTTGTCTTCCTTGTTCGTCTTCCAGTCCCCAAAGGTTAACGTTTCTTTATCATGAGAAAAAGCTTATACGTTAACTGAATCATGCTCACCCGAATTAAAGAAATAGCAACAAAACTAGCACCACGATTAATTGAAATTCGTCGTCACCTCCACTCCCATCCAGAGCTTAGTGGTCAAGAGTACCAAACTGCGGCTTTTGTCGCGGGTGTGTTGTCTTCCTGCGGACTCCATGTCCAGGAGGGTGTGGGGAAAACTGGTGTGGTCGGGGAATTACTTGGTACTGGGGAAGATAACCGTATCCTTGCTATTCGTACTGACATGGATGCATTGCCAATTAACGAACGGACTGGTGTAGAATTTACTTCTAGTAAACCAGGGGTGATGCACGCTTGCGGTCATGATGTTCATACAACTCTGGGACTGGGAACAGCGATGATACTTTCCCAGATAGCTGAGGAATTACCCGGTAAGGTGCGGTTTTTGTTTCAACCGGCTGAGGAAATTGCTCAAGGTGCTAGCTGGATGGTCGCAGATGGGGTGATGAAAGATGTCTCTGGGATATTAGGTGTTCATGTTTTCCCTTCTATTCCAGGGGGTTCTATAGGTGTGCGTTACGGTGCATTGACAGCTGCTGCTGATGATTTAGAGATTATTATTATCGGTGAATCGGGACATGGTGCCCGTCCCCATGAAGCTATTGATGCAATTTGGATTGCATCCCAGGTGATTACTACTCTGCAACAAGCTATTAGCCGCACCCAGAATCCCCTACGTCCTGTAGTATTAACCATTGGACAGATTAGCGGTGGTAGGGCGCCGAACGTGATTGCAGATACGGTACGCTTACAGGGAACAGTGCGATCGCTCCATCCCGAAACCCGTGCGAATCTTCCCAACTGGATTGAGCAAATCGTCGCCAGTGTCTGTCATACCTGTGGTGGTCGCTATCAAGTTAATTATCGCCCAGGGGTGCCCAGCGTGCAAAATGATTATAGTTTGACCCAATTATTGCAATCTGCATGCGAAGAAGCTTGGGGGAGCGATCGCATCCAAGTATTACCGGAACCTTCCCTTGGTGCGGAAGATTTTTCTGTATATTTAGAACATGCTCCTGGTAGTATGTTTCGCTTGGGTGTAGGTTATCAAGATAAAATCCTGAATTATCCCTTACACCATCCCCTATTTGATGTCGATGAATCTGCTATTATCACGGGAGTTGTGACTTTTGCTTATAGTGCTTACAAATATTGGCAGCATAATGGTAAAAAAGAAAATAATTCTTCTTTAACTGAAGTCAAAACGAGTTAATATTTATTCCTCTAGGGGCGCGGTTTCCGCGTCCTTGTTGAGTTTTAAGTGCGTCACTATGGTTAATCACCGGAATTTTGATAGTTTGTATTCATCGCTGAGATAAACTTTAATGGAGCGATAAATCGCTCACTACGAACCAATTCAAATTTTTACAGTTGACTACTAGCAACTTCGGAAAAGAGGAAAGATAATCGTATAAGAGTACAGGGACATAACAATGTTCTCTACAAGTAATTTTTATCTTGAAGTATGCGCTCAAATAAAACTCAAACTTTTTACACAATCTTTTCTATAATTCTCTCTGGTTTACTAGGATTATTGCTCAAATTTTACAAAGGTCCTGGTCATGAATGGTTAAATGATGGTGGAGCAACGCTATTTTATGAAATCTTGTGGTGTGTATGTGCTTTTTTATTTTTCCGTAGTCGGAAAGCAGTAATGTTAATTCCAATATGGGTTTTTATCATCACCTGCATTTTAGAAGTTTTACAACTGTGGCATCCGCCATTTTTGGAGGCAATGCGTGCTAATTTGATAGGGAGATTAATCCTGGGTACGAGCTTTGTCTGGTCAGATTTTCCTCACTATGCATTGGGGTCTTTTTTAGGTTGGTTGTGGTTACGGCAATTAAGGCGGATAGGTTATGCAAAAAAGAGTCAAAGTTAAACCTAATTCTCAGCGACAAAGTATCGAAGAACAAGCCGATGGTAGCCTAATTGTGCATTTAAAATCACCGCCGGTGGATGGAAAGGCGAATGAGGAGTTAATTAAGCTATTGGCGGAAAAATTTGATGTACCTAAGTCGTATATTAGAATTAAATCAGGTGCAAATTCTCGCCAAAAACTGGTGGAAATTGATATTGAATTGCCGTAAGACAACAGCCTGGGACTGTAACTTCCCGGTTAATAGCATAAGTCCATTGAAATGGACTCTTGATGTCAAATTTTTCTGGGTTTACTCTGAGAGAATTTTTTCGGGTGGGCACTGCCTACATACACATTCAAACCCTTATTTTTACCTTCGCAAGCAGTGCCCACCCTACGATTATTGAGAATGGTGCAAGATGTCTATTGAAATGGACTCTTGATGTCAAATTTTTCTATGTTTACCCTGAGAATTTACTCGTTCCCAGGTTCAACCAGGGAACAATATCTGGGAGGTTATATAGCAAGCCTAAATCATTCGTATAAACTTCTTAATTCCCCTCTCCCCTAGGGAGAGGGGCTGGGGGTGAGGGTACAAATAGGCTAGCTATACCTCCCGTAGAGCAAGATATCGGATAGAAAATAGGGCATTATTCTGATGAAATTAACCGGCCGCTCTTAGCGCATAAAACGCCGATAGAATGGATTTTTGTTAAGGCACCAATTTAGCTGTGTCACGCCACTACTTCTGATGCTGATTCATCCCTAATTTGGAAGTAGTAATACAAATTAGCAACCGCTAAATCTGATGCTTGTTGTAAATTCCTTGGGACTAATCTTTTGTAACCAGAATTTGCTGCTTGTTGACTAATATATAATTCGTATTCTCGGCGTTGCTCTGGTTTAAATACCAATAATAATTGGTCGCGTAGAGAGTCAAAATGAGACTTTTCGGTTAAATCTTTGTAGATTAATGCTTCTTGTGGTGCAGATAAAGTAGCATCGGGAATAGCTGTAAATTCTGAATTATCAAACTCAGCGATAGTTAACAGTTCTAACTCTGATGGGGGAAGAGAATGCATCCAGTCCACATGATTTTGCCACGAGTCTAAGACTGCTAAATCATGGTTGTGAATGCGGGTAATTTCAGGAAAGAGAAAATCTAGCTCGTCGCCAGATTCGCAGTTGTCAATTATATTAATAGCATCTTTACGGATTTTTTCTTGTAAATGGGAGAGTCTATCGCTGACTGCTGACATCTCATTTTGTGCTTGGTAAGTAGTAACAATAGCCTGTTCAATAGCCCAAGCACATTCTAAGCGGCGGAGTTGTCCTGCTGCACAGGTTTCTGCTAATAACTGGGGATTGGTGTAATCTGCTAAAGCTTCAAATAACATTCCCCGTGCGGCATCAATTTCTGCATTTCTGCGGCTGATATCTTGCAATTTCATCGCCGTACTGAAGCGGGTTATTGCTTGAATAAACATTCCGTATGCGCGGATTAAAACAAGGCGATGCTGTTCAAATTTAATGTCTTGGGATACCTGTTCAATTATTTGTCTAATCTCCGCTCCTTGGTCTTTTAAAGCTTGTTTGAGGTCGATAAACCCATTTTTGACCTCTAGCCGCATTTGCTCTACTTCTTTGCGTAATTTCAACGTCTGGTGCAGCTTGACTGCTGTCAATGCGATACCCGCGACTGTTCCCACACCTATCACGGCTGTCGTAGCTTGCAGCACTCCCACGCTATTCTGTAGAGATTGTAAGCCTGTTTGGATAACGTCAAGTCTGCCGTAGGTTTCTGGAAATCCTCTATGGGTTTGAATCATCTGAGCGCCACCCATTGCAAGCTGAAAGGGTGCTAGCAGGGGTGTTAGAGGGCTGTTGTTGACTACAGCACCGACAGCATGAGCAGCAAACTGTCCAGTTGCTGCATCCCTAACCATGCCTATGGGTACTCCTGCAGATGTAAAAAACAGTATTAGATGACCAACTAAATCTTTCAGAAGCAGAAAAGCAGAAAATTTTGGAACAAATTGGAGAAGTAAGTGGACGTGATGTCAGAATTTGTTTAAAAGCAAACGAACTAGTAGAAGAATTAATGGAGGAAGCGATTGAATCTTGGAATGAGTGGCTTGAAGACCTGGGCGATCGCATGGCTGAGAAAAGTCAATATTGGTCTTCTGAACATAGCCCTGTTTGGAGTCAAGATAAATTAGTTCAAGATTATGCTAATCAATTTCATAAGGAGTTGTCATTTGAATTAGAGAATTGGGGAAATACTAAACTTCAAAGCATTATTCTAGCTCAATTACGATATCTAGATAAAAACATTAAATCTGAACTAGATTCAATCAAAACTAATTTCCATAATAAAAACGCAAAAATTTTTAACAGTAAATTAAGTTATCAGCATAAATTTTCAGCCAACAGTATTGATGATGATTTTATGGGTTTAGGAGGATTTGGCGGAGGATTGGGAATAGGTGGTGCTTTAGCTGCTGGATTATTTGCATTTACAGGTGTTGGTTTAGTTGCAATAATTGTCGCCAGTGTAGCTGCTGCAATTGCAGGTTCATTTGGTTTGGGAATGCTAGATGTCGATGGACTACATGACCAAATAAAAGAGAAAGTTATGGAAATAGGATTCCAGAAATTTAATGAATCAAAAGAGCAAGTTTGGAAAAAAATAGGTGAAAATATTGAAGAAGTGTTTGATAGTCGAGTTGAATCAGCAAGTCAAGTAATTTCTCAAGCTATTTCACTTTATGAAAAG
>Ga0114939_10001431_pt1 | contig 18764 bp, 18 predicted proteins | sample AshMeaCrysSpring_FD_87196 | JGI IMG/M metagenome (GOLD analysis project Ga0114939, IMG submission 87196) | Groundwater microbial communities from Big Spring, Nevada to study Microbial Dark Matter (Phase II) - Ash Meadows Crystal Spring | ecosystem: Environmental > Aquatic > Deep subsurface >...
GGACCAGGAAGACCGGCATGGCGATGAGCAGGATTTTTCCGTAAGTTTCCATCGGCAATCGCTTTTTTGACAACAGGCAAATGTAGAAAATTCCCGGTTCCCGGCGGGTGTCCTCGCTGCGCTTCGGTCACCCGCCGGGGAAATCATCCACCATCCAACCATGGCCCAACCCATACCATCGCCCTTTCCGCCCCCTTCCTTTCCACTCCTGGAAGGCCAGGTTTTTCATTGCATCGATGCACATACCTGCGGTAATCCTGTCCGACTGGTCTATGCCGGCGGGCCTACCCTGGAGGGAAAGGATATGAATGAGAAGCGGTTGCATTTTATGCGGGAGTACGACTGGATCCGGCGCGGCCTCATGTATGAACCGCGCGGGCATGACATGATGAGCGGATCCATCCTTTACCCGCCACACGATCCCGCAAACGATTTCTCGGTCCTCTTCATCGAGACCTCCGGCTGCCTGCCCATGTGCGGCCACGGGACCATCGGCACCATCACCATCGCCATTGAAAGCGGACTGGTCAAACCCAAAACCCCTGGTCATGTCCGCATGGAAGCTCCCGCAGGACTGGTAGAAATCAGCTACGTCATGGAAGGTTCCAAAGTGAAATCAGTGAAACTCACCAACGTCCCTTCTTTTCCGGACAAATTGGGACTAATGGCTATGTGCCCGGACCTGGGCGAACTGAGCGTGGATGTCAGTTATGGCGGAAATTTCTACGCCATTGTGGACGTACAGGAAAATTTCAAAGGCATTGAACACTATCATGCGGACCAACTCATTTCATGGGCCCGCGCCCTGCGCAAGGACATCAACGAGCGATATGATTTTGTGCACCCGGAGAACCCGGCCATCAACGGCTGCAGCCATATCCTCTGGACAGGCGCCATACTGGATCCTTTGTCCACCGCCCGCAATGCCGTGTTTTACGGGGATAAAGCGATCGACCGCAGTCCCTGCGGCACGGGCACATCCGCCCGCATGGCGCAATGGTACACTAAAGGCAAACTGAAGAAAGGCGATCGGTTCATTCACGAAAGCATCATCGGCAGCACTTTCACGGGAACGATTGAAGAAGAACTAACGGTATCGGGCAAACGCGCCATACGTCCCGGCATTGAAGGATGGGCCAGGATCACAGGTTACAACTCAATCTGCATCAATACCCGGGACGATCCCTATGCGCATGGATTCCAGGTATTATAGAAGTGAGGAATGATAAAGGGGGATGAGAACAATGCATGGAGCATTGAGCATTGGTTCGCGGAAATTGATCCCGGGCTTTGCCCGAAGGGACACCTTCCGGGGAAATATGAAAAAGTAAAAAACATAATAGGATATGAAAAAAAGCGGACTGATCATGCTGCTGGCATTAATGGGTCAATATTTGCAAGCGCAGGTATACATCACCGTTAAACTCGATGAAGGAAAAGATACCATCAGCAGGCATATCTACGGTCATTTTGCGGAACACCTCGGTCGTTGTATATACGACGGATTCTACGTGGGTGAAGCCAACAAATCCATCCCCAATAAAGATGGGATCCGACTGGACATCATCGAGGCCCTGAAAAAACTGAAGATTCCCAACCTCCGCTGGCCGGGCGGATGCTTCGCGGACACCTACCACTGGAAAGATGGCATCGGCCCAAAAAAAGACCGCCCCACGATGATCAATACCTGGTGGGGCAATACTACCGAAGACAATTCCTTCGGCACGAACGAATTCCTGCAGATGTGCGAAATGCTCGGCGCCGAACCTTATCTATCCGGTAACGCAGGCAGCGGTACTCCGCAGGAGCTGGCCGACTGGGTCAAGTACACCAACCATCCCAACGGGAGCAGTCCCATGCCCGTCCTGCGTCAACAAAACGGACGCGCTACCCCCTGGAGCGTGAAGTACTGGGGCATCGGCAACGAAGCCTGGGGTTGCGGAGGCAACATGACACCGGAATACTACACCAACATCTATCGCCAGTACACCACCTTCATGACCAGTGGCGGCGGCCCGTCGCTCTACCGCATCGCTTCCGGCGCCAGTTCTGACGACTACCGATGGACCGAAGTGCTCATGCGCGATATTCCCAAACACCTGCTTGACGGCGTAGGCGTGCACCATTATTCAGTGATCGACTGGAACGCCAAAAGTTCCGCTACGCAGTTCACGGAAGCGCAGTATTACCTCACCATGAAACAGGCCTGGCGGATGGAAGAACTGGTGACCAAACATGCAGCCATCATGGACAAGTACGATCCGAAAAACCAGGTAGCCATGATTGTGGATGAATGGGGCGGATGGTATGAAGTGGAACCCGGCACCAACGGCGCCTTTCTATACCAGCAAAACACGATGCGCGATGCGATGATCGCAGGCGTGACACTTAATGTTTTCAACAACCATGCAAGACGCGTGAAAATGGCCAACCTCGCGCAGACCGTGAACGTCCTGCAGGCTGTCATCCTCACCGAAGGCAATAAGCTCCTGCTTACCCCCACCTACCATGTCATGGAGATGTATACAGTACACCAGGATGCACTGATGGTACCGCTACAGTTTACGTCACCAACAGTAGAGAGCAATACTGATCAGCTTCCTGCCATTTCCGCATCGGCCTCGCGCGACAAATCCGGGAGACTGCATATCTCCCTGACGAATATCGACCTGAAAAAAAGCCATACCATCGAGATCATCCTGCATGGCAAAAGCCATTTCAAAACGGCAGAGGGCCGAATCCTGGTTTCCTCCAATATCCAGAATCACAATAACTTTTCTGCACCTAACAAGGTGAGCCCCACAGCCTTCCAGGGTGCCAGGCTGGAGGGCCAGAAAATCCAACTTACCCTGCCCGCCGCCTCCGTAGTGGTGCTGGCAATCCAATAAATGCCGTAAACCCGGCATGTCATCATCCAACTCCTTCTATTTGCAAAGAACCGCTTCATGCCATATAATTTCCACGCATTACCTTCGCGCAACATTCATGTTCAAATATGTCTAAAGTCATTGTTGCAGGCGGGGGTGTCATTGGTCTATGTTCCGCTTACTATCTGCAGAAAGCAGGACACTCCGTCACCGTCATAGAAAGAGGCGATATCACCGAAGGGACTTCCTTTGGCAATGCGGGATATATTTCTCCCAGTCATTTTATTCCCCTGGCTTCCCCGGGCATCATCGCCAAGGGACTCCAATGGATGCTCAGTTCTTCATCGCCGTTCTACATAAAACCCAGGCTGGACCTTGATTTGATTCGATGGGGATTGACCTTTTGGAAAAATTCCAACCAGCAAACGGTGGATAAGAATATTCCGCCGTTGAATGATATCCTGCATTTGAGCAGAGCGCTGCAATCGGACCTTAAGAATGAATTACCCAGTCCGTTCTTCATGGAAGAAATTGGCTGCTTCATGCTCTACAAAAGCGCCGAAGTGGAAAAGCACGAAATAGAACTGGCCAGGGAAGCGGAACACCTGAAGATTGAAACGAAAATCCTGAACGGCCAGCAGGTGCAGGACCTCGAGCCCGAAGTGAAAGTGGACGTGCGCGGCGGCGTGCTTTACCCCATCGACGCCCATATCCATCCCGGGCAGTTTATGAAGGCATTGCGCGATGGGCTACTTCATATGGGCGCCACTTTGCAACTGGGCACAACCATCACCGGTTTCGAAAAACAGGGGAAGCAGGTGACCGGTGTACAGACAGATAAGGGAAAATTTGAGGGCGATGAAGTGGTGATCGCCACGGGTTCCTGGCTGCCGCTGATGACGCGCGACCTCGGCATCCAACTCATCCTCCAGGCCGGAAAGGGCTATAGCATGACTTTTGAAAACATGAACCGCAACCTCCGCTACCCCGCCATCCTCGTGGACAAGCGGGTGGCGATGACCCCCATGGCCCGAAGCCTGCGCATGGGAGGCACGATGGAGATCAGTGGATTGGGATCTCCCACCCTGATCAAAAGAGCACGGGCCATTTTCGACGCCGCCAAACTCTATTATCCTGAACTCGAAGTATCCTTTCCCGCTGAGGAAAAAATATGGCATGGCTACCGGCCACTGAGCCCGGACGGGCTTCCTTATATTGGCAGACACCACAAATATGCCAACCTCACCCTCGCCGGCGGACATGCCATGCTGGGGCTCTCGCTGGCAGCAGGGACGGGTAAACTCGTGGAGGAAATCATCGGCAACAGGCCCACCAGCATTGGCATTCAGGCGTTTGGGGTGGAGAGGTTTGGGAATTAGCTGATTAACTGATTAGCTCATTAGCTCATTTCCCAGCAGGTGACCGCAGCGAAGCGCTTTCCATTTCCCGGCAGGTGACCGCAGCGAAGCGCTTTCCATTTCCCGGCAGGTGACCACAGCGAAGCGAGGACACTCATTCCCCGGCAGGTGACCGCAGCGAAGCGAGGACACTCATTCCCCGGCAGGTGACCGCAGCGAAGCGAGGACACTCATTTCCCGGCAGGTGACCACAGCTAAGCGAGGACACCTGCCGGGAAGGGAAACCGCCGCCAGAGGGTCCACTCGCTGCGCCGAGGTGACCCTCGTGGAATCGAGTTAATCGGGGTTTTTGGTCCGTTGGTCGAAACAAACGTGCCAACCATCGAATAGAGTTCATTAAGAGCAGATTAGACCCCATCTTTGTATTGCAATCAACGAATTGCAGAAGTTTATTCAAATAGGCAAAATCCAAATCCGAAAAAAACCATCCAAACCACTGAAAAACCCAATCCAACCCTGAGTAAAACCAATCCAACCCTAAGAAAAACGTAACGGACCAATTCCTGTCAAAAACCGCTGAATCCAAGTCAAGAAAAACCCGGGGCAACCACACCTGGAAAAAATTAAAGCCATCCATACGGCAATGTTGGGTGGCCTTTTTTTATTAGCTGATTAGCTAATTGGCTCATTAGCTCATTGAATTGGGGGCAATCACTTTAGCTATCAAACAGTCTGCAAAACCAACACAAAGACTCTCAACTCCGCTAATGAGCTAATTAGCTAATGAGTTAATCCGCTAATCCTCATATTCCCACTTCATAATGCAACTCCGGGCATTCCACATCCCGGAATCCCTTGTATATGAGTCGCTGCCTGAAATCCTCCATCACATCCATCTCCCCATGCACCAGGAACAGGTTCTCCACCTGCTTCGGATCCTGGCATGACAGAAACTGGCTCAGATCGTCGTAATCCCCGTGCGCACTCATGCTCCGGATGCTGCCGATCTCCGCATGGATCTCGTGCGCGATGCCAAAAATATTGACCTCGGACACACCGGATTGCAGCCTTGCACCCAGGGAATTGGGTTCGCAGTAGCCGGTCATCAGGATGCCGTTGCGACTATTCTCCACATTATTGCTGATATGGTGTTTGACCCTTCCGGCCTCGGCCATACCCGAAGCGGATATGATTACGCAGGGCTCATTGCGGAAGTTCAACATCTTGCTCTGGTCCACGGTCTTCACATATTTCAAACCCGGGAAAGAGAAGGGATCCTGATCCGTCTTCAACACTTTCTGAATGGTCTTATTGAAATATTCCGGGTACTTCTTAACAATCTCGGTTGCCTGAATGCTTAGTGGACTATCCACGAAATAATCGAGTTCCGGAAGCCTGCGCTCAAGATCCAGCTGGTTCAGGGCATAGAGAATCTCCTGGGTCCTGCCTACGCTGAATGCCGGGATGATGAGCTTACCCTTCTTCTGTACACAGGTCCTCTCGATCCATTGCAGCAGCTGATCAAAAGTGGGCGTATGCAGATCATGCAGGCTGTTGCCATAAGTGGACTCCAGGATGATGCAATCCGCCTGGGGAAAAGGCTCGGGGCTTTTCAGGATAATGTCCCGGTAGCGACCTACATCCCCGGAGAAAGTCAGTGCTTTTTTCTTTCCTTCTTCCTGAATCCGCAGATTCACCACCGCGCTGCCAATGATATGCCCCGCATCGGTAAACATCAGCTCCACACCATCTTCAATCCTGAACCATTCGCCATAATCCACTTCGTGAAAATGTGTTGCCGCCACCTGGGCATCTTCCTCCGTATATAAAGGTTTCAGGTAAGGCTGCCCTTGTACGGCACGTTTCTTATTGACATATTTCACATCGTCCTCCTGAATCCGTGCAGAATCTCCCATGAGTACGGTGGCCAATTCCCTGGTAGCGGGTGTGCAATAAATCTTTCCCTCAAACCCGTCGCTCACCAGCTTGGGGATCAGTCCGCTGTGATCTATGTGCGCGTGGGAAAGAATCATATAGTCCACCTGCCTGGGATCAAATCCCCAATGCCGGTTGAGTACATCCGTCTGCTTGCCCATGCCCTGGAACATGCCGCAATCCATCAGGATCTTCCGGCCGTTCTTCAATGTCAAAAGATGTTTTGAACCCGTGACGCATCTTGCAGCGCCGTGAAATGCAATCTTCATAATATAGTCAGTTATTCGTTACCGTTATTCAATCCGCGAGTTCCCGGAGGGTGACCCCGGGCTTCGCCCGAAGGGACACCCTCCGGGGAAAAAAAGCCCGGGGGTCACCCTCCGGGAAACTCCTATTGCCTTCTTTTAAAGCTCCATGTCACCTTAAACATCGCCACCAGTTCCCCCGCCTCATTCATACCCCTGCTCTCTGCTTCCAGCATCACCCCCTCTCCGGTAGCGAGCGTTTCTTCCACGGCCCGCTGGATGCGCACGCCGTCCTGGCAGGTGAAGACAGTCAGGCCCGTTGCCTTCTTATGAAAACTCCCCTCGAGTTTCACTACCAGCATGGACACAGCCGGCTTCCGACCGTGAACCTGCATCATGGCCAGTAAACCTGTACTCATTTCCGCCGCCATGGCCTGGCAGGCGAAATACGTGGACCGGAAAGGATTCTGCGAAAACCATTTATAGGGCACGGTAACAGAAGCGGATTCGGGACTGATGGCCCGTACACGTACCCCGGAAAAAAAAGCGGAAGGGAGTTTGCCCAACATAAAGAAGCCAAATTTCCACCTGTTGCGGACAATCGCTAAAAATTCCCCTGCGCCCTTATGTAATCCGTCAACTTTCATCATCTCCATACTGTTCATCGAAAAAACCATGGTTACCCATGTAAAATATCGAAAAAATCATGGATAACCCGGGTTAAGAAATCGCAGAATTGCATTACTTTAAAAAAACATCGGTCATGAAGAAAATCGCCCTTGCATTTTTAGCCCTGGTCACCTTCGGGCTGGCCTGCAAAACAAGTTCCCATAACACATCCAGCAAACCATCAGGAGATAATAGCATGACTTCGGTCGACTGGAACGGAACCTATTACGGCGTCATGCCTTGCGCCGATTGCGAAGGCATCGAAACCACGCTGACCCTCAACCCGGATAAAACCTATCGCCTCACGCGCCAGTACCTGGGTAAGGCAGACGCCAGGCCTTCCACCACCACCGGTACCTTCAATTGGAATAAAGAAGGAAGCAAGGTCTCCCTCAGCAACGAAAAACCGTCCGACTTCCAGGTTGGTGAAAACCAGGTCTTCGCGCTGGACATGAACGGGAACCGCATCACTGGAGCCCTGGAAGAAAAATACAGGCTGCAAAAGCTGGATATGGGCATCACCGAAAAATACTGGAAACTCACAGAAATCATGGGGCAACCCTTTGTGAAGCCTGCAGACATGGGAAAGGAACCGCATATGATCCTCAAATCGGAAGATTTCCGGGTCAGCGCTAATGGTGGCTGCAATCAAATGAATGGATCATTCACCCTCAAACCCATGAACCGGATCAGTTTCTCCCAGATGATCTCCACCATGATGGCCTGTCCAAATATGGAAATCGAAAAACAACTGGCGGAGGTGCTGGGTAAAGCCGACAGCTATCTCATCCAGGGCGATGAATTACAACTCTTCCGGGCCAGGATGGCTCCGTTGGCGAAGTTCAAAAATGTAGTGATGAAATAAGCTTCCAGACCTTACAAAAAACCCAGGTTGTAGCCTGGGTTTTTTTGTCCGAAAGATTTTTTTTGCCTAGATCAATACAACGGCATTTGGCTCGATAACCAAGCGGATTTTTTCTTCCAACCGCTCAAGAATTCCGTCCATCTCCGCTGTCAATGCAATCCCCTGGTCCTGGATTGAGCGAATGCTGACCACAAAAAGATCAATTTCTGGCATTCGGCCCAGCAACTGTAGCGCGCCTACCAGATCCTTAAGTCCAATGTCGTGCGTACTCATGGCTTGTGGAAAATCATCGGCAAAGCGGGGTTTGATCAATCGGATGGTGCCAGGTGGCCGGCCATCCAGTGTCGCGTCTATAATAATGACGCGGGCATATCGCTCAAAATATTCCAGCAGATGAAAACCGCCTGTACCCCCATCCAGCACATCCACTCCCGGCGGCAGTTCCGTCTCGGCCAGGCGCTGCGCGAGGTGCACGCCAATGCCTTCATCTGCCATGAGGTAGTTGCCGATGCCCAGGATTAGGATGTTTGATGGTTGATGATGGATGGTAGATTTTTCTCCCGGAGGGTGACCCCGGGCTTCGCCCGAAGGGATACCCTCCGGGGAAAATGGGTCACCCTCCGGGGAAGCAGTAATGCGGGTATTTATCCGTTCATTTTGAGGAAGCGGATTCTTCATCATGTGGATTTGGAGTATGGTGTTTATTTTCTTCAAACACTTCCTCTTCAATGAATTTCCATCCGCCGCCCATACTGCTGATCTCGCCACGTCCTTCCACGTAATCATGATAAAAAACCAGGTATACATGGATTACGGCGAAGAGGATGAAAAACCACATCGCCCAATGATGCACCTGCCTCATCATGATATCGCCTCCAAACAAATAAGGCACCCAGGCAAATAGCTTGGGAAACCACCAGTCGCTCATAGCCGCATACAACCCAAACCCCGTCAGACACTGCACGAGAAAAGCCAGGAAGGTGAAAAAATAAATGAACCCCGCCATCGCATTGTGTCCAATGCTCAGGTGCTCTTTCCCCTTCAGCATCAGGATGTCCATTTTGAACACCTGCCAGAGTTCCTGGAAAAACCGCTTTGACGTGGGAATGAACTGCTTCCAGTTGGCATATTTATTTCCTACAAAACCCCAATACAGCCTGAAGAGAAAATTGAAAAAGAAGACATAGGCGAAAATAAAATGCAGGATCCGCACCCAGCCCATCCAGAAACGCTCGTGCGCCTCATCGTTGCTGATCAGCGCGGGCGGGCTGGCGATGAAAAATCCCGTCACCACCAGCACCAGGATGGCCAGGGCGTTGAGCCAGTGGTAAAACCTTACAGGAAGTTCCCAAACATAGACACGACGAAGCCGGTGCACATGCAGGTATTTTTTGGCAAGTCCCATCTGTATAGAATTTAATCGCCTACAATGGCAATGCGGTTGATATGGTTTCCATATTCATCATAGAGGTGCACGGCACAGGCCAGGCATGGATCGAAGGAATGCACCGTCCGGATGATCTCCAGCGGCTGTTTTTCATCCGCCACCGGCGTATCCATCAGTGCGGCTTCATAGGCCGATTGCTTTCCTTTACCATCGCGCGGGGACGCGTTCCAGGTGGTGGGCACAACGAGCTGGTAATTGGCAATCTTCCGGTCTTCGATATTGATCCAGTGGGCAAGTGCACCCCGGGGCGCTTCCGCATGTCCCACTCCCACTGCTTTTGCAGGCCAGGTGTCCGGCTCGAATTTCTTCGTATCCGCCATGCGCGTATCACCATTTTTGATATTGGCGATCAATGCATCATAAAACTCCAGTCCCCACCTTGCGGCCAAAATGCTCTCCAGCCCGCGGGCCGCCGTGCGTCCCAGCGTGGAGAACAATGCGGTGATGGGTACCTGCAGATCCGTTACGGCCTTGTCCACCACTTCCTTCACTTCCTTGTTTCCGCGGGCATAGGCCACGAGCAAACGCGCCAGGGGACCCACTTCCATGGCTTCGCCCTTCCAGCGCGGTGTTTTGAGATAGCTGTATTTCTGCGTGGTGTCCAGGTGTTCAAAGGGCGGTTTGGGTCCAGTGTATTTTATTTTGCTTTCGCCCTTCCAGGGATGCAGACCAACGGCATCTCCGCCCTTGTATTCATACCAGGAATGGTTGATGAATTCCTGCACTTCATCGTCCTTGCGCAGGTCCACTTCATGCACTTTGCTGAGGTCCCTGTTGAGGATGACGCCCGGCAGGATCTTATACGAAGCCACATCCCGGTAACCATTAGTGGGCAGGTCTCCGTAGACCAAATAGTTGCCCAGCCCGCCCCCGATGGCTCCCCAGTCTTTGTAGAAACTGGCAATCGCCATGAGGTCCGGGATATAAACCTGCTCCACGAAGACCTGTGCCTGTTGCAGCAATTGATGCACAAGGGCCAGCCGCTCCGCGTTGATGCCGCTCACGTCATCCTTGCTGATGGAACAGGCCATGCCGCCCACGAGGTAGTTGGGGTGCGGGTTCTTGCCGCCGAAGATGGCGTGGACCTTGACAATTTCTTTCTGCCATTCCAGGGCTTCAAGGTAATGGGCGAGGCCGATGAGGTTCACCTCAGACGGTAGCTTATACGCCGGGTGACCCCAGTATCCGTTGGAGAAGATGCCCAACTGGCCGGAGTCGACGAATTTCTTAATCCGCACCTGCAGATCCGAAAAATATCCCGGGGAACTCTTGGGCCAATTGGAGATGCTCTGCGCCAGCTCAGAAGTTTTCTTCGGGTCCGCTTTCAGCGCATCCACCACATCCACCCAGTCCATTGCATGGAGATGATAGAAATGCACCACGTGGTCGTGCAGGTACTGCGTGCAAAACATGATATTCCGAACCATCTCGGCATCGGGCGGGATCACGATGTCCAGCGCGTCTTCCACGGCACGCACGGAAGTGAGTGAGTGGACGGAGGTGCAGACGCCGCAGACCCGGCCCACGAAGGCCCAGGCATCGCGCGGGTCCCTGCCTTTAAGGATTTCCTCCAGCAAACGCACCATCGTGCCGCTGGAATAAGCGTCCTTGATTTTTCCGTTCTCGATCTCCGCTTCGATGCGCAGGTGACCCTCGATGCGGGTGACGGGGTCAACGACGATGCGTGTAGCCATGGTGGGTAGTTGTGGGTGGTGGGGTTCCCGGAGGGTGACCCCGGGCTTCGCCCAAAGGGACACCCTCCGGTGAAAAAAGGATTAAATATCCAGATCCTTCTCGCTCTCTCTTCCCTCTGCGGTAATATTTTGAATCAGTTTTTGCTTTCTGACATTGGTCATCACGGCATGTGCGGCAATCGCGGCGCCGGTGACGCCCAGGGCCACTTTACCAAAGGTATCCGCATCGGCCTCGATGCCCCAGCCCGGGAAGGCGGATGCGCGTTCGTAGATCCTGCCGTTATCCCAAAAATTGGCTTCCGAACATCCGAAACATCCATGCCCACTCTGGATAGGGAAGCTGGTGCCTCCATTCCACTTGGTGATGCCACAGGCATTGTAGGTGGAAGGACCCTTGCAGCCTACCTTATACAAGCAGTATCCCTTGCGTGCATTCTCATCATCGAACGAATTGACAAAAAGCCCGGCATCATAATAAGGCCGGCGATAGCAGGAATCATGCACGCGCTTGCTGTAGAACGCCTTGGGCCTGCCGATGCCGTCCAGTTCAGGAATGGTTCCAAATGTCACGAGATGTACGATGACGCCGGCCATGACTTCGCCAATCGGCGGACAGCCTGGTACTTTGATGATGGGCTTGCCGCTGACCAATTTGTGGATCGGCGTGGCCATGGTGGGATTGGGTTTGGCAGCTTGGACGCAGCCATTGCAGGCGCAACTGCCCCAGGCAATGACAGCTTTCGCCCCTTCCGCAGCTTCCTTCAGGATCTGCAGGGAAGTCTTTCCGCCAATCATGCAATAGACACCATCCGCCTCCATCGGTACCGAGCCTTCCACACACAGGATATATTCACCCTTGTATTTGGACATCGTATTGTGCATGGCTTCCTCGGCCTGGTGGCCCGATGCCGCCATCAGGGTTTCCGTATAATCAAGGGAAATCTGATCCAGCAGGATATCCGCCACAATGGGATGCGAGGAGCGGATGAAACTCTCGCTGCAACAGGTGCATTCCTGGAAATGCAGCCAGATGACAGGTACGCGGGGCTTGTTTTTCAGGGCTTCCGCGATCTGCCCGATGGCCGACTTCTCCAGGCCCATAAAGGCCGCCATCATGGTCACGAATTTCATGAAGTCACGGCGGGAATAGCCCTTGCGTTCTACCTCATCATAGTAGGTAGGCATGGCCGGCTTGGCAATTTGTTGCATGTGGATGGTTTTGGTGTGGAAAGGGTCAATAAAAGTATGTGTAGAAAGAAGCCAGCCCCATGATAACGATCTCAAAAAACAATGATCGTGGTCATGTTTACGTGCCTGGTCTCCGGTTAATATTGTATCCTTCAAAACAGATTTCATGAAAAAAATCAGCCCGGGTGCTTTGCTGGCTCTAACGGCCATCGCCCCAATCAGCCTTTTCGCTCACCCCGGACACGGGGAAACGGAAGGATTTTCCATCATCCACTATTTCACGGAACCCGTGCACGCCACGGTGACGGTTTTGGGGGCGATCGCCGTCTTTCTGCTGTATAAGACCCTCAGGCGGAATGCACACAACAAAAAAGCCTGATTGGAGTGCGCCGACCAGCCCTCCCGGTCCGCGCAAACCGCAATGCATAAAAGCAAGACCATGCATGAACTATCCATCGTGATGGGCATCCTGGAAATCGCGCGGAAAGAAGCGGCGATGGCCGGCGCGGCCTCCATTGACGAAATTGAACTGGACATCGGAGCGTTGAGCACGGTGGATATGGATGCTTTTGACTTTGCCTGGAACCAGGGCGTCAAAGGTACCCTGCTGGCAGGTGCGCAACGCAAGGTCAACCGGATTGAAGGCAGGGCACGGTGCATGGACTGTAACATCGAATTCAGCATCCGCGAAATCTTTGAACCCTGTCCCGCCTGCGGGGAACATTTTATAGACATCGTGAAGGGAAAGGAACTGAGGGTGAAGAGTTTGGTGGTTGAAGAAGGATTAGCTCATTAGCTCATTGGCTGATTAGCTCATTGATGGAACAGATTAACTATTTTTTACACGCAAATAAGCTAATGAGCTAATTAGCTAATGCGCTAATTCAAAAAACATGTGCGCCACTTGCGGATGCTCTTCAGACAGCCACACACATGATCACAGCCACGACCATGGCCATGATCACGGTCATGATCACCCTAAGACCATTGTGCAGGTGGAACAGGATGTCCTGCACCAGAACAACCTGCTGGCCCAAAGGAACCGCGGCTATTTTGAGGCGAAAAATATCCTGGCCCTCAACCTGGTGAGTTCACCGGGATCGGGGAAGACCAGCCTGCTGGAAAGGACGTTGACAGACTTGAAAGAGGAGCTGCGTTTCGCGGTCATTGAGGGAGATCAGCGGACTACCCGTGATGCAGATAGGATACATGCCACCGGCACCAGGGTCACGCAGATCAATACGGGAAAGGGTTGCCACCTGGACGCCCATATGGTCCTGCACGCCCTGCAGGGCATGAAGCCCCCGGGCAACAGCGTGCTCTTCATTGAAAACGTGGGCAACCTGGTTTGTCCTTCCATGTTCGACCTCGGCGAGGCGGAACGCGTGGTGATCATCAGCGTGACAGAGGGTGACGACAAGCCCCTGAAATATCCGGACATGTTCAGCAGCTCCACCCTCTGCATCATCAACAAGACCGATCTGCTGCCCTATGTGCCGTTCAGCGTGCAAGATTGCAAAAACCATATCCACCAGGTCAAACCGGGTATGCCCATCATCGAACTGAGCTGCACCAGCGGCGAAGGCCTGTCCGAATGGTACCAGTGGCTGAAATCCAAAGTGCTGGTGGCAGAAGAAGCCTGAGCGGGCCATGCAAACCTACCATATCCATATTCGCGGACGTGTGCAGGGCGTGGGCTTCAGGCCCTGCGCCGCGGCCCTGGCCGAGGCCCGCAAATTGCGCGGAACCGTTTCCAATGGTATGGACGGACTGCACATCTGCCTGCATACCTGCGAGACCAGCGCCAGGGAATACCTCGAATACCTCCTGGCCAATCCGCCGCAACATGCCATCATTACCGGCAACACAATGGCCGTCTGCAGCGGCACAGACAGCAGTGCCACGGAAAAATCCACTGTCGGCCTGCAAGCATCCCGCCGGGAGCATCCCGGTAAATCCGGTCAGCCCTATGGCCTGCAGATCCTGGAAAGCAACAGGTGCACGAAGCCTGACCTCCTCCTGACACCGGACATCGCACTCTGCAACGCCTGCAGGGAGGAACTTACGCAAACGAACAACCGAAGAAAAGGATACGCATTCACCACCTGCCTGCATTGCGGGCCCAGGTACTCCATCATCCATACGCTTCCCTATGACCGGGCCAACACCACCATGGCCGCCCTGCCCATGTGTCCAACCTGTCAATCGGAGTATACGGACATCCATAACCGAAGACATTTTAGCCAGACAAATAGCTGCCCGGACTGCGCGATTCCCATGCACTGGTACCCGGAGCGCGGCCTGGAGTCACCCCTCACAAAGGACTCCCGGATGCCGCAAATCTGGGCTGAATCTCAAATCAACGCATCCCTTGACAACAACCAGGACGCAGTGATCCGTGAACTGTCCGGGGCGCTGATGGAGGGCCGAATCGTAGCCCTGAAGGGCATCGGCGGATACCTGTTGCTTTGTGACGCCAGTTCACCGGAAGCCGTAGCCCGGCTCCGGCACCGCAAACACCGGCCCCATAAACCCTTCGCGGTCCTGTACCCCAGCCTGGAAGCTGCCCGGCAGGACCTCGAAATCCGGTCCTTCGAAGCCGAAGCCCTGCAAGGCCCCATTGCACCAATTGTGCTCTGTGGCATCAGGACCGAAGCAGCGCCCAACGCAACCAATCCGGTGATCCATCATCCACCATCCAACATCCACCATCTATCATCCGCCATCGCTCCCAACCTGCGCCGCACCGGCGTCATGCTTCCATACACACCCGTTCTGGAGATGATCGCACAACAGGTGAACCGACCCCTCATCGCCACCAGCGGGAATATCAGCGGTTCGCCTATTCTATACCGTGATGAGGCCGCGCCGGACCTGCTCCGGGAAGTGGCCGATGCCGTGCTCACCTACGACCGCGACATCGTCGTGCCGCAGGACGACAGTGTATGGCAGTTCACCGACAATGGCGAGCGCATCATCCTGCGGAGGAGTCGCGGTATGGCGCCCGACTACTACCCGCACAGCCTCGGTACGGCAGCGCAGACCGTCTTTGCCGCGGGTGCCGACCTCAAAGCCGCATTCGCCTTGCATTATGGCGACAACATATACATTAGCCAGTACCTCGGAGACCTGGAAGACTATAGGTCGCAACAGGCCTGGACCGATACCCGCGACCACCTGCTTGGGCTGGTGGAAGCGAAACCGGAGATCATCCTGGCTGACCTGCACCCTTCCTATTTTTCCCGGCAGGAAGCGCTGGATTTCGCAGATCGTTTAGGCGTTTCCGTTATCGGCATCCAGCACCATGAAGCCCACGTGGCCGCCGTACTGGAAGAAAACGGGCTGCTGCGCCATCTCCTGCCCGTCCTCGGGCTCGCCTGGGACGGCACCGGTTACGGGACCGATGGCCATGCCTGGGGCAGCGAAGCTTTTATCGTGGAAAAGGGGTCGATGGACCGCGTGCTGCACCTCGACTATTTCCCGCAGTTGCTGGGCGACAAGATGAGCAGGGAACCCCGGCTATCCGCCCTCAGTCTGCTGCACGGCCATCATGATGCACGCAAAATCCTGCAGGTCCATTTCAGCGAAGCGGAATGGGACTACTACCAGAAACTGCTACAACAGCCCACTGCCACGCTCACCAGCAGCATGGGCCGGTTGATCGACGGCATCGCCTCGATCCTCGGTATCAGACAAATCAGCAGCTACGAGGGACAGGCTGCGATGGAACTCGAAGCCCTTGCTGATTCCGTGAACATGAACATTAGCACGCCCTACCATTTTACCATCAGGCAGGACCGGATCGACTGGCGTCCGATGCTGCAGGTACTCCTTGGCGACCTCTATAGCGGCGTGCCGAGAGAGATGATCGCCCGACGCTTTTTCGCCAGCCTCGCGCAACTCGTGGTGGACATCAGCTGGAGCTACGATATCCCCCGCATTGCCTGCAGCGGCGGCGTTTTCCAGAATGCCCTGCTGATCGACCTTATCCGGGAGCGCCTGCCCGCGCATATGCAGCTGTTCCTGCACCGTCAACTCAGCCCAAATGACGAATGCATCGCGCTGGGGCAGCTTGCCCGGTACCACATGAAATCCACCAACCACCATCCACCATCTAACATCTAAACCCATGTGCCTAGCCATACCAGGAAAAATCCTCTCCATCGCCCCATCAGTAGACGATACCTTCCGCACCGGGAAAGTGTCCTTTGGCGGAATCCAGAAAGACATCAACCTCTGCATGGTCCCCGAAGCGAAGGTGGATGACTACGTACTCGTGCACGTAGGCGTGGCCATCGGCATCGTGGATGAAGAAGAAGCAATGATCACGTTTGAGTATTTAAAACAGATTGGAGAAGTGGATGAATTGGATGGTGGATGATGGATGGTGGATGGTGGAACTGGGTTCGCGATGGGCGACTGCAGCGAAGCGAGGACACCCGGGAATCCCCGGAGGGTGTCCCTTCGGGCGAATTCCGGGGTCACCCTCCGGAAAAAATCCGGAATTCGGAATCCGCAATTCTTAATATGAAGTATCTAACTGAATACAGAAACCCCGAACTCGTCCGGCAATACCTGGACGAGATCCGGCAGACCGTCACCCGTCCCTGGACCCTGATGGAGATCTGCGGCGGGCAGACGCATAGCCTGGTGAAAAACGGCATCCTCGAGATGCTGCCGAAGGAGATCACCATGGTACATGGTCCCGGCTGCCCGGTCTGCGTGACGCCCGTGAGCGTGATCGACGAAGCCATCTGGCTGGCATCCCAGCCCAACGTGATCCTCTGTTCCTTTGGCGACATGCTGCGGGTGCCAGGATCACGGGAAAGCTTACTCGAAGTCAAGGCCCGCGGTGGCGATGTGCGGATGGTCTACTCGCCCCTGGAAGCCGTGGAACTGGCCAAACAAAATCCATCAAAAGAAGTGGTCTTCTTTGCCGTAGGCTTCGAGACCACTGCGCCGGCCAATGCACTGAGCGTGGTGCACGCTGCGCGTCAACAGGTGCCCAATTATAGCATCCTGGCCTCGCATGTACTGGTGCCGCCTGCCATGGAAGCCCTGCTATTGGACCCGGATAACCGAATTGATGCCTTCCTCGCCGCCGGACATGTATGCACGATCATGGGCATGAACGAATACGACCCGATTGTGGAGAAATATCAGGTGCCCGTGGTCATCACTGGCTTCGAGCCCGTGGATTTATTACAGGGGATCCTGATGGCCGTAAAGCAGCTGGAAGCGGGCGAGTACAAACTGGAAAACCAGTACACCCGGTATGTACAGCGCGCGGGAAACCTGATGGCGCAGGACACCATTGGTGAAGTCTTTGATACGAGCGACCGCCCCTGGCGGGGCATCGGCAATATCCCGTTGAGCGGCTACGAAGTGAACGCCAAATACAAGGCCCACAACGCGCGGGTGAAGTTTTTCATCGACATCGAACTGGCGGAAGAAAACCCCACCTGCATAAGCGGCGAAATCATGAAGGGACTAAAAAAACCTTTCCAGTGCCCCAACTTCGGCAAGGCCTGCACCCCCGAACATCCCCTCGGCGCGCCCATGGTCAGCAGCGAAGGGGCCTGCGCGGCGTATTACCATTTCTATGGCGTTTCCCCGTTGGGTCACCCGATCGGCGAAGCCGGAGGGGATCCGACGGGCATGATTGAAACGGTTTCCTGAAGATAGACCCGGATCGGCCTAGAGCAGAAAAAACACGATAAAAAAGGATGTTTTCCCCTCGAATCCTGGCTTTTGTTCGTCTACATTTTGTGGATGGAAAATGAATTGGATATAAAAGAAGACCAAGAATAAATGTTTCCATATATAGAAACTATTATCTAACTTTGAAAACATCCGATAAGTGCGTTATTTCCAAACGAGGTTCCTTGAACCGGCAAATGTGTTTATTGCTGGTCTTGATGCCAAAGCACGTCAAAAGTTGATTTATAATATCGACCGTGCAGAACAGTCACAGGATCCAAGACTATTTAAGAAGTTAAAAGGCCACATTTGGGAACTTCGGGTGAGACATGGAAACATGCAGATACGGCTATTGGCTTTTTGGGACAAGTCTGAAAATAGAAATACGCTGGTAGTTGTCACGCACGGGTTTATCAAGAAAGTTGATAAGGTTCACGAGAAAGAAATCGAACGCGCCATATACCTGCGAAGCAAATATTTTGAATCAATAAAATAGACTCATGTCAAAAACGGCAATGAAAACATACTCCCTTGACGAGATGAAGGACAAGTACATCGGTAAAAAGGGAACTCCGGCGCGAGACCAGTATGAGTACGAACTGAAGATGGATATTTTGGGGCATATGATCAAAAAGGCCCGACTGGAAAGAAAGCTGACCCAGGAGCAGTTAGGCAAACTTATAGGTGTACAAAAGGCCCAAATCTCAAAGCTGGAAAGCAGCGCCAACAGCGCAACCATCGATACCGTAGTAAAGGTCTTTAGAGCGCTGAAAGCGGATATTCATTTCAAGGTGAC
>Ga0114939_10001432_pt1 | contig 18761 bp, 16 predicted proteins | sample AshMeaCrysSpring_FD_87196 | JGI IMG/M metagenome (GOLD analysis project Ga0114939, IMG submission 87196) | Groundwater microbial communities from Big Spring, Nevada to study Microbial Dark Matter (Phase II) - Ash Meadows Crystal Spring | ecosystem: Environmental > Aquatic > Deep subsurface >...
ACAAGAGGCTTAAGCCCCTTGTTAATATTATAACTGATTGAGGATTGCTATAACATTCCTCAATCAGTTGTGATAAATTTAAAATAGAAAAGGTACTCTAGACAAGGGGCTTAAGCCCCTTGTCTATACCACAACCTATAAAGGAATTGCTATATCACCAATAAAATAATAAATAATAGTTGCTCTTTGAGAAGCAGAAACAAAAAAAAGGTTGCTTTCCTTATCTTATTCTACCTCTCTTTCTTAGTGAGAAAAAAATTTGATAAACTTTTGAGCAATGGTGGGTAATTTCAACCCACCATCATACCATTTATTGGTCTTTCTTAAAATCTCTAACAGTCGTTATTTACTGATTTTCACCTATCAAATTAATTTTTTCTCAGCCATATATTTGCCCCTGGATTTTTCAGATATAACGGCATTTCTTGGAATCTGTCTTCATAAAACTCTTTTAAGAAACTGGAAAAAAATACAATTTTAAAATTGTTGTTATACTGTAAAAAAGCTCTTAAAATGTAAGCTTCGTTCCATGCCCATCCTTGATAAACCCAATCCTTGGGATATTCAAAGGGATAATGGATATCATGAAAATGGATTATAACTCCACTCTGAAGCACAGGAATTACCTGAAACAGCAAAAAGTTAACATCACTGTATGTCTTGGAAACATGACTAGAATCAATCAAGAGAATGTCATTTTTTTCTAGTTCTTTAAACACTGTTAAATCTACATCTTGAACCTTTTTTTCTAGCAAATTAAAGGATTTTTTTTCTTGATCTTCTTTAACTAAAGATAATAGTCTCTTAGGATAGGGTTCAATAAAAGTGCATTCTATTTTGTTATTAAAAAATAATTCGTTGGTATCCAAAATAACAGATGAAGAATAACCAGAACCCACTTCTATTATTTTTTTGGGCTGTAAATATCTCATCATCGAGTAAAGAGATATGCCATCAGCATAAGAATAAAAATCGTTTTTGAAATAATATCTAATACCTGCGGTTTTTTCTTCGGGAAATGGCAGTTCATGGTAATATTGTTTAAAAGCTTCTAAAGTTTCTAACTGCTCTGCTTCGTTGAGATCAATCCCTGGTAATTCCTTTATGTTTTTGTTGAAAATTTCCTTTTCTTTAAGCTTTAATTCTTCAATATTGGGAATGGGAGAGTAAAAATGTCCAGGGGGTACATGGAGGGTAACCAGACGTTGAAATTTAAGTAAGTTTTTGAGTATTCTTTTAATCATGTTAATCTTCCTAGTATGAAAAAAAAGCCAAAAAAATTTATAATTGAACAAGAGGGATTATGTTGCTAGCCACTACTGGTTAACAAAGAAGTAATCGGGAATTGGTAAAGCGAGATGCAACACCAACTCCCCTAATTTAAATCATATTATCACCCTATGAGCAATTTTTATCTCAGCTCAAGTAGAAATTATGTCATCATTACCCCGTAAACGGTTTGCTCAACATTGGTTACGCAGTGAAAAAGCACTCAATAATATTGTAAACGCCGCTTGTTTAAAAAAAAGCGATCGCCTTTTAGAAATTGGCCCAGGTACTGGCTTACTTACTCAGCGCCTTTTACCAGAAGTAGAAACTTTAGTAGCAGTGGAAATTGACCGCGACTTATGCACAAAATTGGTCAAAAAATTTGGCAATCAAGAAAATTTTTTACTTTTACAAGGTGATATCCTTACTTTAGATTTAAACAGTATTTTAGCTAATAATACACCTTTCCAAAATCCCAACAAAGTTGTTGCTAATATTCCCTATAATATAACGGGTCCAATTTTACAAAAGCTTTTGGGTACAATTGGATTACCTGTTAATAATTATGAATTAATAGTATTACTTCTCCAAAAAGAAGTAGCCGATCGCTTAGTAGCTATTCCTGGTACAAAAGCATTTGGGGCACTCTCCGTTAGGGTACAATATTTAGCCAGTTGTGAGCATATCTGTGATGTACCAGCAAAGGCATTTTATCCCCCACCAAAAGTAGACTCAGCAGTAGTGCGTCTTCAACCACAAACTCCAGTAAACAAAGTTGAAAACCCCAAAATGTTAGACATTTTAGTCAAACAAGGGTTTGCTAATAAACGGAAAATGTTAAGAAATAATTTAAAAGGAGTAATAGACAGCGAAGTCTTAACCCAAATACTGGAAAAATTAAATATTAACCCCTCAAGTCGCGCAGAAAATTTGAGCGTGTCAGAATGGGTAGCCCTCACTAACAACATATCATCTCAAAATTAATGCGCTCAGTCTCTCTTTTAGCCCCAGGAAAAATTAACCTCTATCTGGAAATTATCGGCGATCGCCGAGATGGTTATCACTCTCTGGTAATGATCCTCCAAAGTATTACTTTAGCCGATGAAATCCAAATTTATGCCAATGGCACTAACCAAATTCGAGTAACTTGTCATCATCCCCAAGTACCGCAAACCCAGGATAACCTCGCTTATCGAGCTGCAGCATTAATGCAAAAACAATTTCCTGACTTGGCAGATAATTATGGTGGGTTGGATATTACCATAGATAAACATATACCAGTAGCTGCAGGTTTAGCAGGAGGTTCAGCTAATGCTGCAGGTGTATTAGTAGGCATCAATTTACTTTGGAGTATAGGGTTAGTACAAGCTGAATTGCAAGAGTTAGCAGCAATGTTAGGCTCAGATATACCCTTTTGTATTGGGGGAGGAACGGCGATCGCCACAGGTAGAGGTGAACAACTAGATACCATACCTCCTTTAGATAATTGCTGGTTAGTCTTAGCCAAATATCAGAGTATCGCAGTTTCTACCCCCTGGGCATATAAAACCTATCGCCAGTTATACCATCACGAGTATCTTAATGATACCGCAAGTTTAGAGGCACGCGCGGCTCATATTCATTCAGGACCACTCGTAAGCGCTATCCAAGAGAAAAATGTCACAAAAATAGGCAAACTCCTCCATAATGACCTAGAAAAAGTCGTCTTACCAGAATATCCCCTCGTCAATGAATTACGGGAAATTTGTCAAAATGCGGGAGGTTTGGGCACGATGATGTCAGGTAGTGGTCCCACAGTATTTACTCTCTGTGAGTCTCAAATAGAAGCAGAAACAATTAAACAAAAAATTAGAGCAACCATTCCTAACCCAGATTTAGAATTGTGGGTGACACAATTATGTAGTCATGGCATTCAATTAATTCCCCATTCCCTAACTTAACCTCAAAATTAAATTATTTATGAACGAGCAACAGCAAAGCACAACAGACACAACCAAAGTTACACCATTACGGTGTCTTCTGGGAGCAAGTATTTCTGGAGGTTTAGGTGCTGCACTTTACTTCCTCACTTCCGCCATCTCCCAAACCTATGCAAACCAACCTATCCATAGTGTAAACCCTATAATAGTCAATATCTCTATTGCAGTGCGCACACTGGTGGTAGGAATAGTGGCTTTAGGGACTTTTGTATTTTCATTTGTTGCATTAGGGTTGATTTTACTAGCCATCCAGCTTGTATTTCAAAGCTTGAAAAAGCGTTTTACTTCTTCCTCTGATAATTAAAATATGACTACTGGTATCTGGATATTGGGCGATCAGTTGTGGAGTAATGCTGCAACATTAACAAGCTGTACTCAACAACAAACTCCAGTAATTTTAATCGAGTCTCGAAATTATGTAAAACAACGCCCCTATCATCAGCAAAAACTGGTATTAATTTGGTCAGCAATGCGTCACTTTGCTGCTGAATTACAAGCAGCAGGATGGAATGTTACCTATAAAATAGCTGATGACTTTGCATCCCCGTTACAAAACTGGATTAAACAAAACCAAATTACTCAACTGCGAGTAATGCAACCAAGCGATCGCCCTTTTACCCATTTGATTACCAATTTACAACTAGACTGTGAACTAACTTTTGTTCCTAACAATCATTTTTTATGGCAAACAGAAGACTTTAAAAAGTGGGCAGATGGGCGAAAACGGTTAGTATTAGAAGATTTTTACAGAGAAAGTAGAAAAAGATTTAATATTTTAATGGAAAATGGGAAACCAGTGGGGGGAAAATGGAACTTTGACAAAGAAAATCGAAAACCTCCCAAAGGGAAACTTAATACCCCAGTAGCGTTATGGTTTGAGCCAGATGAAATTACCCAGCAAGTTATCAACGAAGTGCAATCCCTGGATTTTCCTACATACGGAAAAGCACAACCTTTCCGTTGGGGAGTCACCCGTAAACAAGCATTAGCAGTGTTAGAGCATTTTATTACAAAATGTTTGCCCACTTTTGGTCCTTATCAAGATGCAATGTTAACTGGGGAAGAAACTTTATGGCACAGTTTAATTTCTCCTTATCTAAATATAGGGTTACTCACTCCCCAAGAAGTGCTTGCAGCAGTAGAAAAGGCATCTGAGCGTGATAATTTAGCCCTCAATAGTGTAGAAGGGTTTATCCGTCAGGTATTGGGGTGGCGGGAATATTTGCATGGGTTATATCACTATGTGGATGAGAATTATTTTGAGCTGAACTTTTTTGAGCATTCTCAGCCATTACCTGAGTTTTTCTGGGATAGTAGTAAGACAGATATGAATTGTCTACAGCAAATACTCACACAAGTGGAGAATATTGGTTATGCGCATCATATCCAGCGCTTGATGGTGTTGAGTAATTTTGCGCTCATTGTTGGTGTCGCTCCAGGGGAAATAGAAAATTGGTTTCACAGCGCTTTTATTGATGCTTATGACTGGGTTATGCAAACCAATGTGCTGGGTATGGGGCAGTTTGCTGATGGGGGGGTTTTAGCCTCTAAACCCTATGCAGCCTCCGCTAACTATATTAATCAAATGAGTGATTATTGTAAAAATTGTGTTTATGAGAAAAGCGATCGCACTGGGGATAAAGCTTGTCCATTTAATTTCTTCTACTGGGATTTTTTGGCCCGTCATCAGGAAAAACTCCAGTCTTTAGGCAGAATGAATCTGATTTTAGCTAATCTTAAGCGCCTTGACACTTCAGAAATTAAGGAAATTTGCCAAAAAGCTGATAATTGGCGAAAAAATCACAACAATTGTTAAATTTGCAATTCTTATTCTTTGCATCATTTTACCCCATAGATTACGCAGTCTTTCCACAAACGGGAGAAAAGTTTTCCCCAATTTACCCAGACTTTTCCACAAGCAATAACCTTGTAATCAAGCTTTTAACGTTCAATGGGGGATAAGTTGATCTAACCTTCACTTTTGCCTTAATTGTTAAGATATGTAACAATAATTTGGGGAAAACACCAATAATTGCGTCAAACTGGTTTTTTTGGGTTGAACTCAACCATACTAATGTAACATTGACTCGCCAACTCATTTAGAGGAAAATAGGGCAACAACTAATAAATAAATAAACTAACAACTGGCTTTAAAAAGTATAAGACAAGGGGCGATCGCTCTTTGTCTCTATCCTCAGAAACCAGTTTTGAGGGGAATATAGTTTAGAAGGCGTGCGATCGCCAATAACTAAATTTACCTTGAAAAAAATAAGCCAGTAGTAGGTTTTCATGTCTTTAATTCAATGGTGCAATTATCTTATGTAAATACTTAATACTTTAAAAATATTGTTTTGTTTCTTTAGCCCTAAACCCAGAAAATTGAGGTAAAATATGACACATTCAGTGAGCATTTTGGCAGAAATTCCCGAAGAGTTACACGAATCTCTCAAAAACTATTTAGAAACCCATCCAAAGTGGGATCAAGACAGTGTTTTTGCCGCAGCGCTCTCCTTTTTTTTGTTACAAAATGACAAAGATAGTAACAATAAAAAAAAATCCAAAAATAATCGAGTTTGCGCTCAAGTTTATTTAGAAACTTTGCTGCAAAAATCATAAGTATCTTAAGTAGTTAGCGATTAAAATCGCGGCTATAGAAACAAAGTCCGCCTACGCGGACTTTTAAAATATAATTATTTTATAATTTAGGGAAAAAATTGTTAAAGAAAGAATCCAGCCAATCCATATTAACTATTAAAATATCCATGACAGATGCCAACAACTTGGTAATTCCTCAACTCATTGTGGGGTTGGGAAACCCAGAACCAAAATATGATAAAACCCGCCATAATATTGGCTTTGAAGCAGTAGATAAATTAGCAAAATATTACCAGGTTTCTTGGCAAGAAAATCGTCGTTTTCAAGGGTTATTTGCAGAAACTTCATTATCAAAAAGAAACAAAATTCGCTTACTCAAACCCCTAACTTATATGAATCTTTCAGGACAATCAGTTAGGGCAGTGATAGACTGGTATAAATTATCTCCTCAGTCAGTTTTAGTAATTTATGATGATTTAGATTTACCAGTAGGAAGAATTAGATTAAGGTTATCGGGTTCCGCAGGAGGACATAATGGGATGAAATCAATTATTTCCCATCTAGGAAATCAGGAAAATTTCCCACGTTTGCGGGTTGGGATTGGTAAATCTGGTGATAAAACAGAAACTGTTGGTCACGTTTTAGGGCGTTTTTCCCCCGATGAAAGTAAGGTTATTTCTGATGTGCTTGATTTAGTTATCAAAGCAATAGAATTAAGTCTAAAAGAAGGGGTAGAAAAAGCTATGAGTATTTATAATGGTAAAAGTATCTAGCGTTTCTCTTAGTCTCGAGGTACGCACAAGGGGCTTAAGCCCCTTGTCTTACCAAAAAAAACTGGCTATCAATTTATAAATTATGGTTACAGTAGCAAAAAAAATCACCCTCGAAGAGTTTCTTCAGCTTCCTGAAACTAACCCAGCAAGTGAATATATTCAAGGTAAAATTATTCAAAAACCAATGCCAAAAGGAAGACATAGCCGCTTACAAAGTAAACTTTGTACAGTGATTAACCAGGTAGTAGAAACAGAAAAAATAGCCTATGCTTTTACAGAGTTACGCTGTACTTTTGGCGGTATATCTATTGTTCCAGATGTGGCAATATTCCAGTGGAAAAATATTCCTTTTACAGCAAATGGAGCAATACCTGATGATTTTAAACTAGCTCCAAACTGGACAATAGAAATTATTTCTCCTGCACAAAAAGCGAATCAAGTAATAGGAAATATCCTGCATTGTTTAAGTTTTGGGTGCAGTTTGGGCTGGTTAATTGACCCAGATGATGACAGTGTGCTGGTATTTTCTCCTGGTAAACAGCCTGCTTTAATTCAAGGTGAGAATAACTTACCAGTATTAGAAGAAATTGAATTAAACTTAACAGTAAATCAGCTTTTTGACTGGTTAAAAATGAGAGGGTAGAAAACAATATTGGATGATTATATAGCAATGGGAGGGTTGTTAGGACACTTTGATGGACAAAGGTCATTTCGACTACGCTCAATGACCTTTGTCTATTGTCTATCAAAGTGTCTTAACCAACCCTCCCATTGCTATAGCAAGAAAAGATTAAAACTTTAGGATAATGGTGGGTAATGGTAGATAATGGGTGGATAATGGGTGGGTAATGGTAAATAATGGGTGGGTAATGGGTGGGTAATGGTGGATAATGGGTGGGCAATGGGTGGGTAATGGTGGATAATGGGTGGGCAATGGGCTTAAGCCCATTGTCTCTGATACCATTAATGTATATTTTTATTTATTTAAACCTTTTGTATTATGTTTAGTTGATAAAATAGACCTGTTGCGAAAATTTTTAAACCCCCCCTAACCCCCCCTTATTAAGGGGGGGAAATGTCTGTTTTTTGGTAATTTTCCCCCCCCTTATTAAGGGGGGGTTAGGGGGGGTTAACACTACTTCGCAGCTTTTGGTCTAATGAGCAATCTGTTAAACTACAAACTGCCATTAATTAAACCATAATTTGTTCAATCATGTGTTTAGCTTGATTACCATAACCACCACCAAAAAGATTAAAATGATTGAGGATATGGTAAAGGTTATAAAGGTTTTTACGTTGTTGATAACCTTCATCCAAAGACCAAACCTCATTATAACCACGATAAAAAGAAGCAGGAAAACCACCGAAAAGTTCTGTCATAGCTAGATCAACTTCGCGATCGCCATAATAAGTAGCAGGATCTAAAATCACTGGTTCTCCTGAAGTTGTTACTGCTGCATTTCCTGACCATAAATCCCCATGTACTAAAGAAGGTTGAGGATTTCTTGCAGCTAAAATTGTACGCACAGCAGTTACAACTTGTTCAGAATCAGGAAAATTACCCCCTCGACGTTTAGCCAAATGTAACTGGTAACCAATTCTATATTCTGCAAAAAAATCAGCCCAATTAGAAGTCCAAGTATTAATTTGAGGAGTGGAACCAATAGTATTATTTTGCTCCCAACCAAACTGAGAAGCGCTCCCAACTTGGTGCATAGCAGCTAATTTACGCCCCATTTCTTCCCAGGAATTAGAGTTACCACGCCCAAATTCTAACCATTCTAAAACAATATAACTATGCTTATCAGTCATGCCCCAACAAATAGGTTTAGGAACAAGAATAGTCTGTGTTGCAAGCATTTGTTTTAACCCCAGTGCTTCTGAAACAAACATTTCTACCTGGGAAGGATGGTTAATTTTCACAAAATAAGTTTGCTCATTTCCAGTTAGTTTATACCCTTGATTGATACAACCGCCACTAACAGAATGATAGGTTTCAACTTCAAATTTTTTGCCAGTAGCTTTAGAGATATTTTCTGTTATTTGTTTCCACATTTTTTTATCAGTCAATAATAGATTTAATCTAACAAAAATAGGCAAGTTATTTTCCAATTATTAATAATTTTAATTAATGTTACCTTTATTCACCACTTAGATGATTTTTTTTGTGGTTTGTTAGTTAACAAAATTGCTTTTGCTGCTTCACATTCTTGATAAATCCAATAGACTCGGTTAATTCCTTGTCTTCTCAACCAATTTACTGAAATTTGTAAAAATTTCTGCTTGTTGCTAATCATAGCTACAATTTGACCAAGCAGTGATGCAGTTAGTCTGAATAACCCAATAGCCAATTTTCTGGGTAAATCAAATTTTTGGCTGTTGAATATTCTGGCATCTTGTTCAACCACGAGGGGCTTGATGCGCCAGTTTGTCAATAATTCTTTTACTTTTTGGCGATCGCCTTGAGCTACTTGATAAGCAATGAGCTCCCGATACTCCTTGGGGTTGAGGGTATAAAAATTCTTTCCCCTTTTTGGATACAGAACTGGTATTTTGTCCAAATTTAAATGGGAACCATACACTCTTTTATTGACGTGCCACTCTTGTTCAATATTAATGTATTGGTTGTTCTGAAGATTAATCATGGTTAAAAATGTGGTCAAACCAGATAACACAATTGCTCCAGCTAATGTCATTATATAAAATTCAACAGTATCAATTTTGTACTTAGCAACTTGCTCTGGGTAGTAGAAACCCAATAATGAGTATATTGGTAATGGTAATAAAGTGACGGAAAAAATGATTAAAAAAACTGTATGAGACACTCTTGCTCTATTTTTTCCTATCAATAAGTAAAACATTTTTAAGAGCAAAGTTGCGCTATATATTATTTTTTTAAAACCCCATAATAATCCCAAAAAAATAACTACAACTCCCCAAACAAATGATAACAAAATCGAAGGGTTGGAGCTCATGGTAGCCCAAATTTTTTTTATTTCCAACCAGTTATAATCTCTTAATAAAATCAACAAAAATATAAGGCACAAACTTACCATTAAACCTGTGGTAATTTGTTGAGTTAATGAAGTAATGCGCTTTCGAGAAATATAAAAAAGTTTTTTATATTTCGCACTGCCTGAATTAATTAAATTAACCTCGTCATCAATTTCCTGAGCATCTTTGGGAACGATAATAGTATTACTGAGTCGGACATTATCTAGATCCAATCCAGACTTAAATACATTCAACCTTTTATCCAGATAAAAATAAAAGTGGCGAGTGTTGGGTTTTTTCTTAATTGGATATGATGGTTTTGTCATAAATTTTTTATCCTTTTGCCATCCATAGATAATGATCAGTTTACTTTACCTGGTTTAAATATCAAAATAATAACGAACTGCACCAGATTCTGGATCGTTACCGATATGAGCAATATTATGTAAAACAGCTTGATTCAGCAGTTTTTCCACTTCTTCGGGAGGGAGTCCAGTTGCCATAACCGCTTGTCCTACAGAAAGTACTTTTCCCTGAGCTTGAGCTACTTCCAGTAATTTTTGCATAGCTATATGCGTAACTGTTGGCGATTCTGATTTTATCAATGTTTTTTGCACACTTGCATCTAATCCATCCAGTTTATTTAATATTTTTTGAACAAACTTTATACCTGGTAATTTAGCTGTAATCGTTACCAGTTTTTCCAAATTGGGATCAGGCTCTTGTGTAATCATACTCGGAATTAAAACCAGGTCAATAATTTGACCAACAAAAAACAATCCTCCACTAAATAACCATAGTAAACCCGTCATATATTTACCCAAATAAAGACGATGAATACCAGACAAACCAAACAAGCCAAGACCCCACAAACCATAAGCTAAAGCGATATTTTTCTTTTGTTTTACAAACATAAATCCTTGCTCAATGTTTTGATAGTTTTGAGTTGAATTTTGGAAATTACTAGGCAGATTTTCTCTTACATTTTCCCAGGGTTCTACCCTATTATTCTCCCTTGGGAAATCCGTCTGATTTTGGTTAATATTTTGAGCGGTTTGAGTTAAACTTTGGAAATTATTATTCTGATTTTGCAGCACAGGTTGCCTATTTTCATTGATTAACCTTTCTACAAAAAGTATGTATTCTTCTAATTCTTGGCGTGTTCCATAAAACTCGTCCCCGTGAGCCGAAGGGTTTCGCATCTTATTTATGCGACTAACATATTCAATATCTTCCTCGGTCCATTGATAGTATGTTGACATCAACCGAGGTAAATCTCTCCAATTCACTTTGTTGAAATCTTTAACCTCAAGTTGATGGTGTTGCGCCACTTCTCGAAGAGATAACCAATGGCGACAAGCATCTTCTAAAGCACCATGAATTTTTTTTAGTGCTGCTGCTAATAAATCTCCATCATCGCCAGCTTTGTCTAAGGTAAGTCTTCCTCGTGCTAGTTTATCTTTTGCTGTATTTAAATCTATTTTCCTCATTTTTTCCTGTTGGCTGTTGAGTATTTAAATTTTAACTTGTTTGTTGCTTAATTCAAACAAATTTTTCCTCAAATTGGTTTTTTTCTACAAATCTAACAATGGTTCTCACGCAAAAATTTGGTTAACTAAAACCGAAAAATCAGGCAATAAAGGGCTAGTTAACTCATCATCAATCATCAGAGTTTTTACTAATTCTAATTTGGCTTGATTGCGTCTATAAACTTCCATTGATTGCATTTTCCAATCAGCAATCCAATATTCTTGTACCCCACGATTAGAATATAATTTCAGTTTTTTTTCTTTATCTCTCCTAATATTTTCAGTTCCCTCAGATAAAACCTCTACAATTAATTCTGGTGCATTAATTAAATGTCCCGACTCATCAAGGGATAAGGCTAAACGCTCCTTACTTATCCACACTAAATCTGGAATAACATTATCTATATCACTAAATATTAATCCTGGATTGATTACAGCTCGTCCCTTTCCTGTTTTTATTGACCAAGATTCTAAAGCTAAATAGATTCTACCTATTGTTGTTTGATGTTTCCAATGGGGAGCGCGAGTCATTGTTAATTCTCCATCAATGATTTCATAGCGATTAAAATTATCTGGTAATAATTCTAAATCAGCAGAGGTAAATTTCATTTTTTCTTCAGTTACAATGTTCATATTTTTTCCTCTTTGATTCTGTGATTTTTTACTTATAAATTTTGTAAACAACAAAATTTCTTGGAAAAGTTAAGGACGTACCACAACAACGCCATAAGCAGTGGGAGAGAGATAACGTTGAGCTGCACTTTGCAAGTCAGAAGGTTCGAGGGATTTAATGTAGTTAGGATAGTTGAAAGCAGGTTCAAGATCGCCTAAAAGAGACTGGTAGTAACCATAGAGGTTAGCGCGATCGCTTGCTCTTTCATTTCCAAAAATAAAACGGTTGGCTACCTGAGTACGGATACGGGCAACTTCAACATCAGTTACTCCTTCTGTTTGGATGGTGGTGAGGTGAGAGGCGATCGCCTTTTCCACTTCTGCCAAATTTTCCGTAGGTAACTTTGCGGAGATAGCAAACAAACCCTGAACCTGAAAACTCATATTACTGACCCCAATTTGAGTCACCAGTTTTCTTTCTTCACGTAAATCACGAAAGAGACGAGACATTTTCCCCCGTCCTAAAATTTCTGCCAACACATCGAGAGGGTAAGTTTCAGACAACTCACTTATTCCTGGTACTCGCCACATCATTATCAAACGCGCTTGTTGCAGAGTCTCATCTGTATATTCTCGGCGTACAATTTCCGAGTAATAGGGTTCAGGTTGTAATTTTGAAGTTTGGAGAAAACTACTCTCCCCCTTACTAAGGGGGGGATGGGGGGGGTTAACAACCGACTTTGTTACTATTTCAATCAACTCATCCACAGGTAAATTACCTACCACCGCAGCAGTCATAGAGGAAGGTTGATAGAATTTTCCGTGAAATTCCCGCATTTGTTGAGGGGTTAACTCAGTAATTACCTCAGTTGTGCCCAAAACAGGACGACGATAGGGCAACTTTTCAAAACCTACTTTCATGGCTTGATCCCAAGTGCGACGCGCGGGGTTATCTTCTGCTCTGCGAATTTCTTCTAAAACCACCAGACGCTCGCGCTCAAAAGCATCTGAAGCAATACTGGGATTGAGAATTACCTCAAACTGTAAAGGGGCTAACTCGGCAAAATCCTTTGGCGCAGTTGTAATGTAGTAATGCGTGTATTCTTGGCTAGTTGCAGCATTAGTAACAGCTCCCCTTTCCTCAAGGATCAACTCAAACTCTCCACTTGCCAGTTTAGGAGTACCTTTGAACATCATATGCTCTAAAAAATGAGCCATACCATTAATTTCATCAGACTCAACTATGGAACCAACATTGAGCCACACATTCAAATTAACCACTTCAGTGGGCATTTGTTCAGCCACTATGGTTAAACCTGAGAAGAGTTGGTGAACTTTGGGAGCATTGAGTTTTGGAGATTTGATCGGGGTTAATGTCATTGGTTTTCCACAGTAAGGCAATTATTTCTTTATTTTAATGTTCTTACTGGAGCTTTGCTATCACTTATAAATGATATCTTTTGGTAACTTGTTATTCACCTAACCTAAATTACATTATTAATTTTGTTTACATCTCCTCAAGCTCTCCAACCTCAAAATACTTAATTTATATTTTTTGCATAAATCAAATAACTTAGCTCATAGATAATAGGAGTAACTTTTAAAACTCTTTATCCTTGAGCAAAAAATGTTTTTTTAGATACTTATCCCCGCCCTATTTCTTAATTACTATTACCCAGGAAAAAAAAAACAAATAATTAATTTTTGCTACGCCAGTTAATATACTTAAGTGATTTAAATAATTGAGGAAAAATTATCTAAATTTTAAATATCGGTGTTTCTATCATTACTTTCTCATCAAAGCTAATGTTATTTTAAATTTGAAAGTCAAAAAATATCAGTTTATCGAATTATTTATACTTACTGAACTTAAAAAAGTGACAAAAAAATATGATTTCTGATGATGAACTAATAATGCACCTGAAGTTTGATGAAATGTATGGAAATAACGCCTATGATTCATCTCCTCATGGTCTAAATAATAAAGCAAACTTACTCAACGGAACTAAATTTGATCTCGATGTTGAGTTAGGCAGTGTGGTCAAATTGGATGGAGAAAATGATTATCTTGGGGTAAAACAATCCAACGATATAGACGCTGATATTCATGCTAAACGTACAGTGTCTCTCTGGTTCAAAATTGATGGTCAAGCTTCCTCAAATAACAAACAGATAATTTATGAAGAAGGAGATGGAACAAGAGGACTTAATATTTATCTAGAATCAGGAAAATTATATGTAGGTGGTTGGAATAGAACTGAAAGTAAGTGGTTGGGAACATTTTTATCTACAGATGCACTCACATCAAATACTTGGCATCATGTAGCCCTGGTTTTAGATGGAGCTGAGGGAGTAACAACAACTCAAGAGGACGCATTTACTGCTTACCTCGATGGGGTGAAATTTGGTTCAGGAGAAGGCTCACAGTTATGGAAGCATACTAATGGTATTGGTATTGGCGGTCTCAACAGTAGAACAAGGTTCCATGATGGTGTTGTTAGTGGTACTGGTACTCATACTTTTGCTGGTAGCATTGAAAATTTCCAAATCTATAACCGAGCAGTAACAGCGGAAGAAATAGCAACCCTGGCTACTCAACAACCATCATCACAACCTACCCCCATTGAAATTGGAACTAATCTAAATGGTATCTCGGATTGGTCAACTCAATTTCCTTTTATTGATGCTTTTAAATCTTCGAGAAACTGGATTACTCAGAATAATAGTGTTTGGGATACTGGCGAACAAGAAAAATTAGACCTCGATGAAAACGGCTGGGTCAAATCTTTACCAACAGATGGCACTAAATATAATCAAGTTGGCACATTACTTTTTAGAGGTGTTAATGGTGTCTATCCAGGTGGAAAATATGTGGTGACTTATGAGGGAGAAGGGACAATTAAGTATGGTTTTAATGCAGTTAAAGATATAGCTGCTTCTAGCCCAGGAAGAGATGTAATAAATGTCACTCCCTCTAATGCAGGTATTTATCTGAAAATAACTTCTACTGACCCCAACAACACAGGCAATTATATTAGAGATATTAGAGTTATTCCCGAAAAGTACGAAGCAACTTACAGCACAGAAACCTTTAACCCAGATTTTATTGACAAAATCCAGGATTTTGATGCCTTCCGTTTTATGGATTGGATGAAAACTAATAACTCCACTCAAAGTGAATGGAGTTCACGCCCTACACCAGCAACCTCCACTTTTTCAGGCATTGGCGCACCAGTAGAAATCATGGTAGAACTGGCAAATAAAACTGACACCGATCCCTGGTTTACTATGCCACACATGGCAACTGATGAATATATCACAGAATTTGCTGAATATGTTCGGAATAATCTTGACCCCAACCTGAAAGTATATGTGGAATACGCCAATGAAGTCTGGAATACTCAATTTGAACAGTCTTCTTGGATACTCGAACAAGCCAAAAAAACATGGCCCAATTCTCAATTACCAGGTTACACTTCTCCCGTTGGTGATAATGCTTTAAGACTCAATTGGTTTAGTCAGCGAACCACTCAAATAACTCAAATCTGGGATGATGTTTTTCAAAATGACTCTGAGCGAGTAATTGGTGTAATGGGAGCTCAAGCAAGTAATTCCTGGACTGTAGAGCAAGCTCTAACTTATGCTTGGGATCCCAACCCGAAATCTCATGATTATTATGGTATTGATGCGATCGCCATTGCTCCCTATTTTGGTGGTTATGTTGGTAGCCCCAGTAATGAAGCACAACTGCAAAGTTGGACTCAAGATCCAGATGGTGGACTAAATAAGTTATTCGATGAACTGACTCAAGGAGGACTTCTCAGTAATAGCCCCTCTGGCGGTGCTTTACAACAAGCTTATGAGAATATGGCTCAATATGTTGCTCTAGCTGAGAGCGAAGGTTTACAGCTTCTAGCTTATGAAGGTGGTCAACATTTAGCGGGCATAAATGGAGTAAAAAATAATCAAGCCATTACTAATTTATTTCAGCAAGCAAACCAAGATGAGAGAATGGGAGATCTTTATACAGAATACTTCAAAACTTGGAATCAACTAGGCGGTGGCTTAATTGTTAACTACAATGATATAGGAGTTTCTGATAAACACGGTAGCTGGAGCTCTTTAGAGCATTTATCTCAAGCTGGATCCCCTAAATATGATGCTGTTATGGACTTACTCAATTAACCTGATTATGGTTGAATCATAATATTATTTTTTCTATTATAAAATAATCAATACCATTTTTCTCAAGAATAGACAAGGGGCTAAAGCCCCTTGAGAAGTCGCAAGGGGCTTTAGCCCCTTGTCTTCAGAGGATCATCTCTACCACAACTTTAGAAAAATTGTATAAACTACATTCGTTCTAATACCTCAATTCCTAACAAAGATAAACCCAGCTTAAGCGTACGGGCTGTTATATTTGACAACACTAAGCGAGATGTTCTCAAAGGCTCTTCTGCTTGCAAAACTGGACATTGATCGTAAAATTGATTAAACTTTTGACTCAATTCATACAAATACTGACAAAGACGATTAGGTAATAAATCTTTTTCTACATCTTGAATAACTTCACCCAACTTTAATATATGTTTCGCTAACACTAATTCTGTCTCTTCATTTAACAGAATTTTTGCCTGTTCTCCCAGTTTTTCAAAATCAATATTTCCCTTCCGACTAATTCCCTGTACCCGCACATAAGCATATAAAAGATAGGGCGCAGTATTCCCTTTTAACGCCAACATTTTATCGTAACTAAACACATAATTAGTTATCCGATTTTGACTCAAATCAGCATATTTTACTGCACTTATTCCTAAAACTTTAGCTACATGAGCAATAAATTCTTCTGTTTCTTCTCTTCCATCTTCTTTTAATCTTGTTTCTAAATCAGCACGAGCACGGGCGATCGCCTCATCTAACAAATCTTTTAACCTTACTGTTTCCCCAGCTCTAGTTTTAATCTTTTTCCCATCTTCTCCCAATACCAACCCAAAAGGTACATGAACTAATTCTACATTTTCTGGCAACCAGCCTGCTTTTTTTGCTACTTGAAAAACCTGCTCAAAATGATTAGCTTGTCCTGCATCTGTTACATAAATTATTCTTTCTGCGCCATCTTCTTTGATCCTATATTTCAATGCTGCTAAATCAGTAGTTGCATAATTATAACCTCCATCTGATTTTTGCACAATTAAAGGCAAAGGTTCCCCTTCTTTATTGGTAAAACCTTCTAAAAACACACATTTTGCTCCCCCATTTTCTTCTACTAAACCTTGCTTTTCCAAAGCTTCCACCACTGCAGGCAGAAAAGGATTATAAAAAGATTCTCCCCTTTCTGTTAATTTTACATCAAGTAAATCATATATTACCTTAAATTCTCTTCGTGATTGCTCACAAAGTAATTGCCAACCATGACGGCTATCTTCTGCTCCTGCTTGCAGGTTTACAACCTCTTTTCTTGCTGTTTCTTTAAAATCTTCATCTGCATCAAAACGCGCTTTTGCTTGCTTATAAAGTGCCACTAAATCCCCTATTTCTAAAGCATCAGCCGTGGTTAAAGCAGTTGGATAAACTTCCCGTAAATAGGCAATTAACATCCCAAATTGTGTCCCCCAATCTCCTACATGATTTAAACGTAAAACATCGTGACCTAAAAATTCTAAAATCCTCGCTATTGAATCACCAATAATGGTAGATCTCAGATGTCCAACGTGCATTTCTTTGGCAATATTTGGACTTGAAAAATCTACTATTTCCCTTTTTGATTTTTGAGCTTTTTCTACCCCTAAACGTCCATCTGTTTCCATTGCACTTAGTTGGTTTTCTAAATAACTTGGTTTCAGGGTAATATTAATAAACCCTGGTCCTGCTATTTCTAATGGCTCACAAATCTCTGTTAGGTTGATATTTTCTACCAGTTTTTCGGCGATCGCTCTTGGTTTTTGTTTTAATTCTTTTGCCAATGATAACGCCACATTTGACTGATAATCCCCAAATTTTGGGTTACTTGCTGGTACAACTAAAGGGTCAACTTCTGCTAATTCTGACCCAAAAGCCTTAACTAACCCTTCACTAAAACTCTTTTTTATTTCCTCTATTATCATCATCATTTATTATACTTTTTAATTGCTACTTATTAGATTTACTTTAACTTTGTTATTATACCAAAGAAAGAGATAGTTAGGATTATGGACAAGGGCGATCGCCCCTTGTCTGCCATAATTTTTATATATTTAAACTTCCTAACTTTCCCAATATTTGCTATAAATAAATGGACACTTCGACTACGCTCAGTGTCCATTTTATTTGTTAAATTAAACTAACTTAAGGTTAGGATATTCTGCGAGGATATCATCAGTAGTTAGGGTATCTCCTGCAGCTTGAGGAGTCCATAAAACCTCGATAGCTAGTAAGCGATCGCTTCCTATTCCTCCTATTTGTTGTAATGCTGCTCGCAAGTCTTCTGAACCATTTATGGGAGGTAGTTCTAATTTTCCTTCTGCTCCGACAATAATGGTGACTATGATATATTCACCACTTTCTCCCTCACTTTTAACGAGGTTAGAAGAGCTTTCTCCCTGTCTCAGTTGATTATTATAATTGGATAGTGTCTCCTCTGTAAATTTGCTTCTTTCTGTCAGAGATAACTGATTAAATTTTGCTTCTGCTGCTTCTAAGGCTGTTTTTTGAGATTCTGTTGCACCATACACCCAATATTCTGGGTGACGCAGGATAGCCAGAGTAGCTTCTTGCAACACCATTGCTCTACCAGAATTAGTGCCAGTATCTGCAATGCTGGCTAAGTCATCTAACTCTGTCTGCAACTCACGCGCTGCAGCTAATAAACCTACTTGTACTTTCCCTACAGATATTTGAGGGTTATTATAAGTGCTAACTTTTTCTGATTAATCCTGAATAATCAGGACTAATCTGTGAAAATACTGTCTGTTAGCCTAGACCGCCCTGGATAACCAGGGAATTTAAAAATATGTTAATAGCCCCATTTAAAT
>Ga0114939_10001433_pt1 | contig 18756 bp, 13 predicted proteins | sample AshMeaCrysSpring_FD_87196 | JGI IMG/M metagenome (GOLD analysis project Ga0114939, IMG submission 87196) | Groundwater microbial communities from Big Spring, Nevada to study Microbial Dark Matter (Phase II) - Ash Meadows Crystal Spring | ecosystem: Environmental > Aquatic > Deep subsurface >...
CAAGTACCCAATCGATCACGGCCGACCCTCTTCATCGAGTTGATAGGAGGGATCCCCGTGATGTACCGCCTCGTAAACACTGCGCAGGCCCAAAGGTTCGATCCGCATCCGCGTGACTTGCAGTTGCGAGAGCCAGTGCAGGACGGGCGTCAATTCCCCGGACACATCAAGCTGCCATCCATCGTGAGGCCGGACCTGGACTTCGATCTGACGCGCCAGTGCTTCCGGCGGCTGTGGAAGCGATCCAGCCAATTCCACGACAATCCGGTGCCGCTGCCGCAGTTCCGACATCGTCTGTTCTAGCGCAATTCGGCCGCTCCGAACAAAGACTACTCGCTCGCAGACCTCCTCGGTCTCACTCAGGACATGGGATGAGAAAACTACCGTTCGACCTGCATCTCGAGCGCGGATCACGTGTCGGAGGATGATACTGCGAGTCGTCGGATCGAGATTCGCGGTTGGCTCATCCAGGATCAACAAGGGCACATCCAGAGAAAGCACGGCACAAAGGCCCAGCTTCTGCCGCATACCAGTGCTCATGAAGGCAACGCGCCGGGTCAAGTCCAGATCAAACTCAGCCGCGCGCTCCAGAGCCCGCGTGAGGCTGCCGCCGGGATGCATCTGGGATAGGAACTCAAGCACAGCGCGGCCACGCAAGTGCCGCGGCATCCGTGCCTCCGCAGGCAGATAGCCCACCATGCGTCTGACAGACACACTTTGACGCTGGCAGTCCAGGCCACAGATCAGGGCCTGTCCCGAAGTCGGCTGCAAATATCCCAGCAACAGCCGGATCAGCGTCGTTTTGCCGGCTCCGTTGGGTCCGAGCAAACCGAATACTTCGCCCGGCGCAATCCGCAGGTCGCAGTGATCCAGCGCGACAAACTCCCCGTAGCGTTTGGTGAGTCCATCGGTTTCGACAATGGGAGCAGCCAATGCGTTTGAGCGCTGAACCGGGGCCACGGCCGCGCGGAGCCCGACGCCCATCGCAGATGTCGGAACCGTTGTCGCGTCGGCCGCAGGATCAGGTGTCATGCCGTCATTGTCGCCACCCGCCAACCTGATGACATGACACTCCGCTCAAATCCTTGAGCGTCCGTTGAGCCAAGCCACGGGCGGGACGGGAGCGAGGGGGTGCAGGCAGCCGCCCAATGCCCACCTGAAGCCCGCATCGAGCCTCCACGGGCCTTCTTCCGGCAGGAGAAAAAAGGCTGTCCGCAGTAGGAACTCAGCGGTTTGGACTCTCTGGCCGTGCACAGTGACGCGCTGCTGCATCGCCCCGGCACGTGGCTGCACTTGGCTGCCAGGCAGGTGTCGACGACTGCGGTCTGGTCCGCGAGGAGGCCAGCACCGGGCCGTTCGGGTTTCGGTCGATCGGACGCAGCGCATGGAATCCGCGCAAGTGTCGCCCGTTGGCTGCTGCGGAGGCCCTCTCACCGATGGACAGGGTCAAGAAGCGGTACGGCCGGCCTGCAGACTCGGCCGGGTGATTCCCTGAGGGCAGGGAGTTCCCCCCGCAAGAGCGCGGACCGCTACTCCTGTAGTTCAGGAAAGACCTCCGAATCGAGCTGCATGCGTTTGAGGTGGCTCCGCAGTCGGATCAGGAAATCGCTTTTGTAGTTTGCGACCTGTTGCTCGGTGAGGTTCAGTTCCTTGGCGATCTGTTTGTTCGATTCGCCTCGGACAAAAAGCAGTTCCAGGCACTGCAGCTTGGTCCAGTCGCCTTTTGCCTTCCACCGTTCGATGTGTTCCGTCAAGGCTTGTTGAACCGCTTGTTCCTCAAGCCGCCGCCGTTCCACGCTTCGTGCAATCGTGCTGGCGGGCCGCGCGCTTCCGACAAACTGCCAATCGCCCTCGGGCGTGCCCACTGAGAATGGGATGGCAGGACGCCGACCCTCGCGACGGAGGAAGTCTGTCAACTTGTAAGCGCAGATCGAGAACAGATAACTTTCCAGCGGCCGTGACCCGTCGAAATTCGGAAGACTGTTGAGAAACCCGATGAATGTCTCCTGCACGACGTCTTCGGCCATTCCTCGTGAGCCGATGCGGCTTTCGGTAAACGCGAGCAGCCGGCCCTCGTAACGCAAAATCAACTCGGCCCAGGCTTCCTGGTCCCCCTCCCGGATTCGCTCGATCAGCAGATTGTCGATCTCAAGTTCTGCTGTCATGCCAACTGCTTCGATGGAGGAACGGGGGTGCCTGACTGAGTTCGAATGCCCCAAGAGTATGGTAGCAGCAGGCCTTGAGCGCAAAGATGGGTCGGTTCCTCCACGCGGCGAATGCGGGAGCTTGCCGGTCGACTTCGCGCACAGTCCACTTTTCCACGGAAGGCGAAAACGTCGCGGACTTCCGCGAGGACGCCTTCAGGAGACAAGAGCGTCCGGCCAGCGAATGTGACTTAGACGAAGTATCGCCAAGCGGCGAGCGAACCCGCGATCGCGGCGGCACCCGCACCGGCAGCCGCCAGCCGCAGGCGACCGGTATAGTATCCCCGAGTCGCATTGTCGGCACGCAAGTACAATCCGGCGATCGCCAGCAGGCTCAGTAACCCAGCTCCGACCACACCGGTTCGCGCCAACCGCTCCTGAAGCACGCTTTCCTCCCACTGGCGATCGATCTCGGCGCGTGCGGTTGGACCAAAGTTCAACATCTGTGCATGTTCGCGGAGCAATTCATCGTTCCAGACAACGGTTCCCTGGTAGGTCAGCTTCGGGTCGAGCACATGTCGTGAGACAAACGACTCGCTCAAGTGGACCTGTTCGCGCTTGGGTTTGTCGGCGAGGTACTGCTGGACGTACTGATCCACCGCTTGGCGGATTTGCACGCGGAGTTCTTCCTCGCATTTCTGATCGCTGGAATTGGGGCTGGTGATTACCGGCCACTGGTGAAGTTCACCTTCCAGGTCGGGAGCCTGCAGGGCCCAGGAAGGAAAGTCCTTTGCGTGGCGAACCGCATCCTCGGGCAACGGGCCCACGCTCAGTGTTGGCGCTTCACTGGTGCTCTGGGCCAGGGCAACGAGCAGCACGAATGCGTTCAATACAGCCTGCATGGCAGGGATCCCTTGAAGAGCGATTCAGTGGAGGACAACCACCTCCATGGATTCGTCTTCCGTCGAGAAATCTTGATTGCGAATTGCGAACTGGCGGCAAGCTTGTTGGTGGTCCGCCAGCGGATCGCTGCGGCTCCATGGCCACAAGCGATCATTGTCTGTTCAGAAGATGGTCGTGCCGCAACAGCTGACTGCTAAGCGACTGCCTTGAATCGCTCGCGGGGATTCACCCAAGTTGCAGCCATCGGCAAGGCAACGGCCAAGGTGCCGGCGCTCAACAGGCCCCAAGGTTGAGGAATCGGCAGGAAGCTGTTGAGCAGGGCGGCGTATCCAATCGCGAACGCGACCCCGATCAATCCCAGTCGGCTGCGACGCAGTGGGTCGGTGGGACGCCACCATCGCAAGCCGGCCAGCAGCAGGGCGTAGTGTGCCATGAACGCTGGCAGTTCGGCCTGCTGTCCGACGTACAGTCGTTCGGGCAGGTGTTGCATGCCATGCATGTTTTCCCAAGTGATCTGCCGCGGGACCATCAGGTAGTCGGCAAGGACGTAGCCCATCGCGCCGATGGCACCGCCGACACCGAGCAAGACCATGCGACGTGAAAACCCATCGCCCTCGTCCGTTTCCCACAACTTGCCCAGGCCCAAGACCGACAGCGCGGCGGCCATCGCCATCACGCCGCTCCACACGATCGGGCTGATGCCTTGCGCCGTCAACTCACGAGAGTCATTGCCCAGCAACGTGGCGATCCCGCTGATCGCTACCACAATCAAGGCAGCCTTGCACCAGGATGCCACCATTTCCGAGCCGCGGACCTGAATCGGCTTGGCGGCCAGTTGGGGGCGCTTGGCCTCGCGCCATTGCTTGAACGTCAACGGTTTGGGACGCGGGGGTAGCCGGTCAGGGCGCATCGGCGCCGGGTAGGCACCGACCAGCGGACCACCCACAAACTGGACGGGCGCGGTCGACGGCCGATAGATGATCGAACGGATGATGTAGTACGGCACGTACAGAATCGCCAGCGCCGTCAGCAGGGGCACCAACCAGCTGGTGTTAATCAGCACGAACAATGCCGCGATGACCAGAACCACGATCCGTGCCCCGGCCGGCAAGTCCAGCGATCGCCACCATTGCACCAGACCACCGACCGAACGTCGCACGGTCGCGGCGATTGGTTCTTCCTCGAAGGCCACGGATCCACCGGGCCAGGGATTGCCTGCGACTGGCGCCGCCATGAACGGCGCAGGGCCGCGAGCGGCTGTTCCGTGGCGCCGATGCTCGCGCACCGGCCCGAAGCTGATGTCGGCTTGCGGCGCGGCGGCGGCCACATATCGAATCTCCACTCCTTCAACGGGCGGAGCAGGTGTAAACACGGGGCCGTTTTGCGGATGCGAAACCGCGGCGGGGCTGGCGGCCACGTGTGCCGTCCGCACAAGCAGTCCGCGCTCATCGATCGCCAGTCCAAGCGGCTTGAGCATCTGACGCACATCTCGCTGCCGGCTGGCAGGATTCTTCTGCAGTGCCTGCCAGATGACCTGACGATACGGGTCGGGAATCGAGCGAAGATCGGGATCCGCCGTGAGATGCTTCATCACGATCTCGTGGCTCGACTCACCATCAAACGGAACCAGGCCTGTCAGCAGCTCGTAGAGCATGATGCCGAGCGCGTAGATATCGATCTCTTTACCGTACTCACCACGGCCCACTTCGGGTGCCATGTAATGAAACGTGCCGACCGATTCGGTTTGACCGCCACGACGGCTGGCCGAGATGAACTTGCTCAGACCATAGTCGCCGATCTTGATCATCCCGCTGTCGTCGAACACGTTGCCCGGTTTCAGGTCGCGATGAACAAGCCCGTTGTCATGCAGGTGGGCAACGCCGGCCGCGAGCTGTCCGAACGTATTGTCGACCTCGTCACGGTTCAATCCGTTGGGGTGTCGATCAAGAACTTCGCGGAGCGTGGGGCCGTGCACGAACTCCATGATCACCCAGGCTTGGCCGGCATCGTCGTAACGGATGTCGTAGAGGCTCACCAGGTTGGGGTGCTTCAGGTTCAAGCACTGCGATACACCCCGCAGCTCAACGTCGAGATTACGTTGAATCCGTTTCAGAGCGACTTCCTTGCCGGCTTCGCTCAGGGCGTAGTAGACCTCCCCGAATCCTCCGATCCCCACGCCCCGCTTGATGCTGTAGCCGGGAAGGGGAGTCGAGCCGCTGGCGTAGGCAAACTTCATGGCGGCGGCACCCGATGTAGCCGCTACCATCCGCTCGTCTGCATGTGAATCGACGGCCGCGAGACGGGTGGGGGCGACGGCAGGCATGTTGACAACCTTCAGCGTACGACGCGAGGCGGCCCGCGAGGAGCCTCAATTTTTGTTTCCCGTCGGCTGGAATCCACCGGCGGGTTCGTCAGGAGCTGCCACCTGGTCGGTGACGGCCCATCTATCTAGGCACCATTCGTCGAGCGACGGGGCGCTCTTGGATTGAAATTCGTAAGGACGCGAAAACTGCAACCGCGAGCCGCCTTGAGGCCTCGGCCAGTTGTTGGATTGCTGTTCAGCCGATCATGGCCGGACGGGATGGACCCAGTGCTTCGAACGTCAGGGCGAACGATTCGCCTTCCAAACGACCCTCCGCCGGCACGATCGTCCGCTCGCCGACAGCCTGACCGTCCGCCGACAGGGGGACGCTGCTGCGGAGCAGGAGCTGATCATCACGCCGGAATACCACCAGCTCATGCGACCATTGTGGGCAGGGAATGTGAGCGTTTGAGGCGGCCGAAAGCACGCAGGTATCTGCCATCAGGATCACCCCGTCGCAGCTCGGTTCGGTGCGGTGGCGGCTGACCAGATCGAGCCTCAGTGTGCCACTGAGCGGATGAGGTTTTGCCACGCGGAGCTGGACCTGATGGCCCAACTGGATCAAATCCCCATCACGGAGCAGCTGGGCGCGGGTCAGCCGGTGTCCGTTCAGTCGAACATCGCCGATCGGCTGGAGGAGGAAATCACTCTCTCTGCGGTGGATCGCGGCAGCCCGCCGGGAGATGTCACCGACGATCGGAATCGATACGCTGGGCCCTCCGCTGGGCGCCCCAATCAGATGTTCGTCGGAAGAACAAAACAAGTAACCACCGACCCCGTCGATCCACAGGAGTTGTCTCTTTGGAAGACTCCGTCCGTCACCTCGCGCGGCGGCGTGCGGACTGACGGCACTGGTATCGCCGCGCGGCTGAGGCGGAGTATTGCCTCGAACTTTTGGCAGGATCGAAGTGACCGCCCGCCGGTCCCCTCCTGCCAACTGCCAGGCATCTTTCCGAGCCTGACGGGCTCGCCCGTGTTCGGGCGCCAAGGCCAGGATCTGGCCAGCGGCGTTGAGAATCGCCGTTGCATCGCAGGCCAAAAGGGCTGCATGCAGTTGGCCTTCCAGCGCACGAAGGCGATGTGCGTTTTCTTCGTAATCCTTGATCAGCCGTCCGACGGCTTTCCAGCTCGGTTCGGCTTGCAGGGCGGCCCGCGCATGTTCGGCCGCTTGATCGAAGACCCCGCGGTGTGCATCGCCGCGCGCTATCTGCAGATGCTGCCAGGCGGCGCTGGCGAGGTTGAATCGCGGATCTGACAATCCAGCCAGCCCCAAGCGACTCAAACGGGCCGGAGGACGATCGATCAGGCCCGCGGCCACGGCCTGCTCAGATTCCTGGAGCACCGCTTCAATCACGGCTGACCGAACGCGATGCCATTCGTCTCCCTGCGGCCCCAAACGGGCGGCCTGACGCAGGTCGGACCAGGCCTGATCCAGTTCTTCGTTGGCAACGCGCCGCTTCGCCCGAGTCACAAACTCCTTGGCGAGCTCTTGGGACAACTCCGCCCCAGGGCGATATCGGCCCAAGCCATGTTGATCAAGCATCTCGGCGGCTCGATCAAGCTGCCCACCGGCCACTGCGGCCTGTACTTCGCGAAGCTGAATCCGCCACGCTTGAAACATGATTGAACCCGCCATAGCTCTCAGAACAACCGCTGGCCCGTTGAGCCATTGCCCTGCATTTCGAACGACTCGCGATCCAGCTTTGCATTGCCACATCGCGGGCCTATAAGCAAGATGGTCGACTGCTTGCACAGTCGACCATCCGCTTCCCCTGTGGCTCCCGCGTTTCGAGAACGTGGTCGTTACTGCTGAACCTGTGCCAGGCGAGTCTCCGAGTCGCCACTGAAGTGCTGAGCGATCTCTTCCAGGATATCACCCGACTCAGAACCGTTCGAATCATCCAGTTCGATCGCTCCAGAGTATTCTGAGTTGATCGTCAGCATCTGCTCCTGGACATCGATCCGGCTACCGATCTCGTCGATCAGGCGGCGAGTGTGCGAGAGGACGCTGTCATCCAGTGCCAGGTCGCTTTGGGTCTGAGCCACTTCGACCGCGGCCAGGCGAGCTTGCAGGTTTTCAACTTCCACTTCCAGCTGACGCTTCGCCGCGAGCATCGCGTCGACGCGGTCATTGGCCGCCTGCAGGCACTGCCTGCGAGCCACGAGCATCTGCTCAAGCTTGCTGGCCGTGGCTTCCTGAGTCCGATAGCGGGCAAACCGCTTGGTCAGGTCGTCGCGAACCTGCTGCGACGTGTATGTGACACCCTTGTATACAAAGTTTGAACTTCCCCCGGCCAAGTCATCCTTCAGCTTGAACATGTCGGACTTCGCAGAAGTCAGTTGTTCGTGCTTCTTCTCCAGTTCGCGTTCCAGTCGGGCAACCTCCACGCGCTCCCGGGCAATCACCTGCATGTTACGGGCGATCTCGGGCTGCAAATCGCTGATCATCTGTCGGGCACGAGCCATTTCCATTTCGACAGGCACCGCGTCTTTCACGGTGTGGCGAACCCAGCCCCAGCCACTGCGGACGTAACTGCCCAGCCCGGTGCCGATCAGCAGGCCCCCGAGCACCATAGCGGCTGACCCGCCCATGAGCACCTTCTTGAGCATGACCATCAACTCCCGCGAGGGTGAAGTAATCGATTTTCTTGAACTGCGGTCGACTCAAACCACCCACGCGCCCTCTTCGCGCTAGCGGTTTGCCGTTCCTTCGAGCGGCCCCATGTCCCTCCTGACGTAGAGGTGTTCGCCCGACCCCGGGAAAGCTTGAACGGGTTCGAAAAAAATCTGGCGACCTCCCGAAAATTCGACGGGCAACCGATCCCGCCCTCCCGGATGACCGGCGACCGCGCCCCCCGGCAGAACCTGATTCCTGCGGCGGCGCGCTGCGCAGAATGGCAGCGGCGCCGCAAAATTGCCAAATTGCCGAGCAGCGGCCCGCGCCCCGCGCCAGCCGTGGGTTGCGCCAAAACCGGGTGGATGCTCAAAAATTATGTCAATTCGTGACGCACTCTCCGGTTTTCTACCAACGGCATGCAGATTGCAGCGAACCAATCTTCGGTGAGTTCGCTCTCAGGTCTCGATCGGGGTCCAGGGGGGACCGATGACCGAAGGCGGGCCAACAACCATTGAGTCAATCGAAGGCGGGGATCGATGACGACGCACGTTCACGCTCGTTGCTCCGAACTTTTGCCGGAAGGCGCCTGGCGGCACTGGGGTGACTTGTCGTTGCGGCTTGGCGAACGGGTCGTTCCGTTTGCGGAGAAGCTGTCGCAAGACCTGGAGCAGCTGGAGAAGAAGTTCTCGGAATGGGAAACGCCGCTCTCTCGAGCGAACGCCCTGTTGCGGGAACGGAGAACGACTCCCAAGTGATTTGGCGGGTCTATCGAGCGTCGTGAAACGTGCGGAGCGGTGTCCTGCCGCGCCGCCGGGGAGCCCTTGGGAACCAAGGATCGAACAAGCCGCTTGCCGGGGGGTTCCTACTGGTCTGCGAACCGGTCCTGGAGACTTTGCACCGTCAGATCCCCATCCCGCAGTGCCGCCATGGCGCGGACCGCCGCTTCGGCAGCTGGCAGCGTCGTGATGCAGGGGACTCCGTGCTGAACCGCGGCGGCCCGAATTCGACCTTCATCGGTCCTGGCCCCTTTGCCGCTGGGTGTATTGAGAATCAGCTGCACGTCTTCGTTCTTCAGGTAGTCGATCAGGTTGGGGTGTCCTTCCGCGATCTTTTTGACGCGCGTCACCGGCACCCCTTCGTCTTCCAGGCGGCGAGCGGTTCCGCCGGTTGCCAGTAGCTTGTAATCCAGCGCGTGCAGTTGTTTGGCCAGCGGAACCACGGCGTCCTTATGCCGTGGAGCGACGCTGAGGAAGATGCTGCCGCTCATGGGCAAGACGGTTCCCGCGGCGATCTGGCTCTTGGCAAACGCCAGCGAGAACTTATCGCTGACGCCCATCACCTCGCCGGTGGACCGCATTTCGGGGCCGAGCACAATGTCTACGCCGGCGAACTTGCGGAAGGGGAAGACGCTTTCTTTGATCGCGACGTGACGCGGGATCGGTTCGCGCTGCACTCCCAGCTCGGCAAGCGTCATTCCGGTCATGACTTTCGTCGCCAGTTTGGCGATGGGAACTCCCGTAGCCTTCGCAACAAACGGAACGGTGCGGCTGGCGCGAGGATTCACCTCCAGCACATACACCACCGGCTTTCCGGCCTCTGACTTGACCGCGAACTGGATGTTCATCAAGCCGACCACACGGAGTTTCTTGGCGAGTGCCAAGGTGGCCCGGCGAATTTCTTCGAGGACCGGCTGGGGCAGACTGAAGGGTGGGATGGCGCAGGCCGAGTCCCCGGAGTGCACGCCGGCTTCTTCGATATGTTCCATGATGCCCATGATGAAGGCCTCATGGCCGTCGCTCAGAGCATCGACATCGACTTCCGTGGCATCTTCCAAAAAGCGGTCGATCAGCACCGGTTGACCTTCGGCCACGACGAAGGCTTCCGCCACAAACCGATCAAACTGCGATTGGTCGTAGCAGATTTCCATAGCGCGGCCGCCGAGCACGAAGCTGGGGCGGACCAAGGCCGGAAATCCGACTTGCTTGGCGACCTGCCGAGCCTCGGCCATCGTCCGCGCGATTCCGCTGGGAGGCTGCTTCAGCTGCAGATGCTCGATCAACTGCTGGAACTTCTCGCGGTCCTCGGCTGCCTCAATCGTTTCCACGCTTGTGCCGATGATCGGGACGCCCGCATTCTTCAAACCACGTGCCAGGTTCAGCGGCGTCTGTCCACCGAACTGAACGATCACCCCATCGGGATCGATTGCATCGCAGATGTTCAACACATCTTCAATCGTCAATGGCTCGAAGAACAGCAAGTCGCTTGTGTCGTAATCCGTGCTGACGGTTTCCGGATTCGAATTGACCATCACGGACTGAATCCCCAGTTCACGGAGCGCGTAACTGGCATGGACGCAGCAGTAGTCGAATTCGATTCCTTGCCCAATCCGGTTGGGACCGCCGCCCAGAATCATGATCCGGCGCTGGTTGGCCGCCTTCGCCGGGACTTCGCTTTCTGTCTCGTAGGTGCTGTAGTAGTACGGCGTATACGCTTCGAACTCGGCTGCGCACGTATCGACCGATTTGAAAACCGCCTGGATCCCCAGCTGTTTGCGGTGCGTCCGCGCTTCCAGTTCGCTCAGCGAGTACAGGTGTCCCAGCTGACGATCTCCGAAGCCGTTGCGTTTGGCTTCGCGAAGCAGGTCGGCCGGCACCTGGTCAAGCGACTGGTAGCTCCGCAGGCGATCTTCCAGTTCCACGAGCTGTTGAATCTGGTCGAGGAACCAGGGATCGATGAAGGAAAGCTGATGAATCTCGTCGGCTGTCATCCCGAACTTGAACGCATAGCGGACATAGAAAATCCGTTCCGCGTTGGGCGTGCTCAGCTTGGCTCGGATTTCCTCCCGATCGGGCGGGTTCTCGCCGTACCAGCGGTCCTTGTGATCGCAGCCCAGGCCAAACGCGCCGATTTCCAGTCCGCGTAGGGCCTTCTGCAGGCTCTCCTTGAACGTCCGGCCGATCGCCATCGTCTCGCCCACGCTCTTCATCTGCGTGGTCAGCGTCGGATCCGCTTCGGGGAACTTCTCGAAAGCGAACCGCGGGATCTTGGTGACGACGTAGTCGATCGTGGGCTCGAAGCAGGCCTTGGTCTTGCGCGTGATGTCGTTCGGCAATTCCCACAGGCGGTAACCGACCGCCAGCTTGGCGGCGATCTTGGCAATCGGGAAGCCAGTGGCCTTGCTGGCCAGTGCGCTGGAGCGGCTGACCCGCGGATTCATCTCGATCACGATCATCCGTCCGGTTTGCGGATGGATCGCGAATTGAATGTTCGAGCCGCCTGTTTCCACGCCGATCTCGCGGATCACGGCCAGCGACGCATCGCGCATCCGCTGGTATTCCTTGTCGGTCAGCGTCTGTGCGGGAGCGACCGTAATCGAGTCACCGGTATGAACTCCCATCGGATCGAAGTTCTCGATGGAGCAGATGATCACGACGTTATCGTCAAGATCACGCATCACCTCCATCTCATACTCTTTCCAGCCGATGATCGATTCCTCGATCAATACTTCACCGATCGGGCTTTGCTGCAAGCCGTTGAGCAACAATGCGTCGAACTCGTCGCGGTTGTAGGCGATCGCCGAACCGCTGCCTCCCAAGGTGAAGCTGGGACGGACGACACACGGCAGGCCGACGTCGTTCATCACTCGCCGACCGTTTTCCAGATCGTGGACCGTCTCGCCGCGGCAGCATTCCACGCCGATCTTCTCCATCGCCTGTTTGAATTGCTCGCGTTCCTCCGCCTTGGCGATTACGTCGGCCTTCGCACCGATCATCTCCACGCCGAACTTTTCCAGAACCCCGTGGCGGAACAGATCCATCGCCACATTCAATCCGGTCTGGCCACCCAGCGTCGGCAGCAGCGCATCGGGCCTCTCCTGGGCGATAATTTTCTCCACCATCTGCCACGTCAATGGCTCGATGTACGTCCGATCGGCCGTACCGGGGTCGGTCATGATCGTGGCCGGATTGCTGTTGACCAGCACTACTTCATAACCCTCCTCGCGAAGGACTTTGCAGGCCTGCGTTCCCGAGTAATCAAACTCGCACGCTTGGCCGATCACGATCGGACCGGAACCGATCAACAGAATCTTGCGAATGTCGTTGCGGCGCGGCACGGCAGGGTCGGGGCAGGAGGCAAGAAAGCAGTTCAAGACGCTGCAAAACGGGACCGAGAATAGCAGAAAGCGCGCCTGATCACAGGGCCTTGGCGCGGCCCCCAGCGAGCCACCGTGCGTGCCCGCAGATTCATCGGGTGATTCGCTGGCGATTCGTGCCCTTTGCAGCCTTTGGCCGGTGGGCGCATTTCTCCGCCCAAGTTGTGGCTCACAGGTCGCCCCTCGCCCCACTCCGGCAATCCATGCTGCCGCGCACAGTCCTTGCCCCCGCGCAATCGTCACCACGCAAGCCAAACGCGTATTCGGACCCCCACCACAGGAAATCAGACGCTTCCGCCGATACCCAGCGATAACCCTGCGGTCCCGACGGCACGTCCGTCACCTCAGACAGCGCATGGCTCGGAGGACAGCGTTCGATGTCTTTTCGTTGGTACCTCGTATTGTTGGGCCTGGGCGTTGGCGCGGCAGCCCTGCAGCAAAACGTTCGAATCACCGGATGGGAGCACTTGCGCTTCGAGCGGCGCTTCGATGGTTCGTTCAGCGGCCCGCGCGCGGCAAGCCTGCTGGATGCCGACCCGACAGCGCCACGACTTCCCCAAGCGGTCGATACGGCGGCTCCATCGACCGGGATTCCAAACGCGCCGACTGCCAATCCCGTGAAGATCGCCACCTGGTACGTCGAACCACTGGCCCGCGCCGGCATGCAGTCCAGCGAGATGCGACAGCGGCGGGTGGAACTGATTCATCAGTTCGAGGCACTCGTCCTGACCGGCCTTCACAGTGTGGACGAATCGCGGCTGCAGGCACTGATCGGGGAACTCAATGCTCGTGGCGCTCTCTACGACTTTTTGCTCAGCCCGCCGACGGGCCCTTTCGGGCGCGGCGAACAGATGGCGCTAGTGTACGACTCGACACGCGTTCGACCGGTCGGCCGCCAGCATTACATGGTCGTCGATCACGACCAAATGTTCAGCTTCGATCCCTGGGTGGTGTGGATGGAGAGCGTTGCCTCCCCGCAGGAGCGCCCTTGGACGTTTACGGTGGTCGTCGTCCGCCTGGACCGTGAGCGTCTTGCGGAAGAGCTCGCACCCTTGCCGCATCTGCTCCAGACCGTCCGTGGGGATGGCCGCCAGGAAGACGACGTCCTCCTGGTCGGTCATTTTGGTGCGCCCGCGCCAACGCTGGACGCACTATTCCGCAATGCAGGGTACCAGTGCGCCGTCCATGAATTGCCGACTGACGTGACAGGCCAACGTGCCGACGACCATATCCTGTTGCCCATGTCGCAAACCGCCCCGGAGTGGACAGGCCGCAGCGGAGTGCTCGACTTCATGCGGGCCTTCAACTTGTCCTCCTCGCAGGCTAGCGAGATCTCGCCGAATCTGCCCGTGTGGGCCGAGTTCCGCGGACAGGAAGGCTGAGCTTCGACGGGCCGCGTGGCACCGCTCCGATCAAGGTTGAACCAGCACCGGATGCCATGGACCTGGCTTCACGCTGGGCATTTGGCCATCGGCGGGCAGGGTCTGCGCAACCGCGGCGGCAAGCTGTTGGCGAAGCTGTTCAATCGTCGCGGCATGGTTCGGATCGGCCGCGAGATTTCGCAGTTCATTCGGATCCGAATCGTGGTCGTAGAGTTCCCGCCCCTCTCGTCCTTCGTCCCACTCGGTGTACCGCCAACGGGGCGTTCTTAAGGAATAGCCGAAGAAGGGCTCGGCGGAAGCGGCTTCCCCTTCCGCTCTGGGTTGGCGAACTTTTGCCCCCCGCTGCACCTGACTCAACGCCCAACCGCGCGACGGTGCCTGAGGGTCTTTCAGCAGTCCCACGAGACTCTGTCCCTGCAAACTGCTCGGTGCAGTCACGCCGCTCAATTCACTGAGCGTCGGGTAGATGTCAACGTGTGAAACGGGCACTTCTACCCGCGTCCCCTGCTGGCTCACGCCGGGTGCCACAATCAGCAACGGCACCCGAGCGCTCTGCTCAAACAGACTCAGCTTCTGCCACAAGCCGTGTTCTCCCAGATGATATCCATGATCACTGGTGAAAACGATCACGGTGGAATCAGCCAGACCTGTGCGATCGAGCGTATCGAGCAGTTTGCCTAGTTGGGCGTCCATGAACGTGATGCTGGCGTAGTAAGCCTGCCGCGCCTGCCGGCGCAGATCATCCGGCATCTCGTCTTGTTCGCGCAGCCGACTGGCCAGCGCTGCGGGTGGAATGTCGGCTTGATCCTCGGCCACTCCCTCGACGACAGGCAGATCGGCGGGCGGGTAGTAGTCGAAATACGGGTCGCGCGGCGCGACGTACGGAGTGTGCGGCCGGAAGAATCCGACGGCGATCAGGAACGGACGCTCACGGTGCTGCTGGCATCGTTCCAGAACCCACGAGGCCCCTTCGGCCAGCATCGCATCGGTGTGCTGCGAATCGGGATGCTGCGAGGCCAGCCAACTGAGCGTACCGCCAAACTGGCCCGGACGGAGTGAGAAGATCTGAGGTTGCTCCACCAAGCGATCGACGCCAGCCGGATTGAGTTCCAATTCCCAGGATGCCGGATCGTCGTGTCCATCGGTACCGACTGAATTCGGCACGTTGTAGTGGTAGAGCTTGCCGATCCGTGCGACGAAGTATCCTGCTTGTCGGAACGCCTGCGGCAGGCAGATGTGATCGGGAATCGACTGTCGAAAGATCTGCTGGTTCTGGATGATGCCCGTGCTGTTCGGATAAAGACCGGTCAGCATCGAGTTGCGACTTGGACCGCAAAGCGGATAGGAGCAGTAGGCCCGTTCAAACAACACGCCACGTTGGGCAAGTCGATCGAGGTTGGGAGTCTTAATTCGCGGATCGCCGTAGCATCCCAAGGCATTATTCAGATCATCCGAGACGATCAGCAGCACATTGGGACGCTGCTGTGCCAGCGCTGGGATGCCCCACAGTCCAATCAAGCAGACGAACCAGCACTTCATCGTTGACTTCTCCGCTGCATCAGGTGCCGAGACGACTTGATTTCGCAGTCGAGTTTAGTGCATAGCGGTGGGCGGGGTACCGAGCCCAAAGACGGATCAGACTTTGTATCCGATGATCGCGGGACCAGCCGGACAGTGCCGGGCACCGAGAGCGCTCTACAAGCCCACCCACGTGACATCGGGCACGCTGGCAAAACGCGTCCGCATCACATCGATCGCCGGACGATGATGATCGATCAATACAAAGGAACGCCCCAGCTCATGAGCCGCGATGCCAGTGGTGCCGCTGCCAGCGAAAAAGTCGAGCACCACTCCCCCTGGCTGCGACGAAGCCGAGATGATGCGACGGAGGATGCCTAGAGGTTTTTGAGTCGGATAGCCGGTCTTCTCCGAACCGTTCGTCGGCACGATCGTGTGCCACCATGTGTCGGTGGGGAACTTGCCCCGCGCTGCCTTCTCGGCTCCCACCAGTCCCGGCGCCATGTAGGGAATCCGCTCGACAGCTTCATAGTTGAAGACGTACCGAGAAGGATCCTTCACATACAGCAAGATGTTGTCGTGCTTCGCGGGCCAGCGACGTTTGGATCGACCGCCATAATCGTAAGCCCAGATGATCTCGTTCAAAAAACAGTCGCGCCCGAACAATTGATCGAGCAGCACCTTGCAGTAATGGACCTCACGATAGTCGACGTGGAGGTAAAGCGAGCCATGCTCGGCCAGTACGCGCCGCGCTTCGCTCAATCGCGGAGCCAGAAAGCCGAGATAGTCGTGGAAAGCATCCGCATAGGCTTGCGTGCCGACGACGTTTGTCGCGTACCGCTGCCCCTGAAAACCAATGCGATCGCCGTCCGCATCTCGGACCGTCCGTAACTGATCGCGACGCTGCGACTTGCCCGTATTGAATGGGGGATCGATGTAGATCAAGTCAACGGACTGGTCCGGCAACGTCTGCAGGACCGACAGGTTGTCGGCGAGATAAATCGTTCCGGACATCGTGGCTCAGCGAGATCGACTCGATATCGGACGCTTGCCTGGTGGCGGTCTTCCAACCTGGCGTCAATCGAACACCGCCCCGCAGCAAGGCCGAGCGATTTGCTGGATCATCCCATGGGGGATAAGCTCAGTCAGCGCGCCAATCGACCAGTTGCAACTCGACCGAACGACGGCCGCGAAACTCATTGATGACCGGCCGATACGCCACATCGAACGGGGATTGCAGCTGATTGAGTTCCTCGACCCAATCGCCCTGTCCGAATGCAACCGCACGAAGTTCGACCCCGTGCTGGGCCAGCTTGGCCGACAAATGCCGGTCCCCGCCGCCCATTCGACGGGCGGGTTCCACCAGCCTGACGTCTGTCGCACACAGCAAGGGCCGGGGATTGCCTTGGCCGAATGGAGCAAGCCGATCGATCGCCCCCAACGTGGCCATGTTCAACTGCCCGAACGGCGCTTCGGCGTCAATCACCAGCTCGGCAGTCCGCGCCTGCGTTTCGATCGACTGCGCCACGCGTTGGCAGAAAACTTCACGAAAACCAGCCAGCCGCTCCGGCTGCAGCTTCAAGCCCGCCGCCGCCGCATGTCCGCCGTGCGCCACAAGCCAACTCTGACAGTCTGCCAGCAACGCATGCAGATCCACCATGCCCGCCGACCGCGCCGAACCGACGGCCGGCCGCGAACCGGCCTCATCAAGCGACAAGATCACCACGGGCCGGGAGTATTTATCTGCAAGCCGCCCTGCCACCACTCCGATCACCCCCGGGTGCCATCCCACGCCCCCAAGTACCAACGCCGGATCCTGCTCCGGATCGAACTCTTCCTTCGCCTGTTTCTGGGCCGCCAGATACACGCTGCGTTCAAGACTCTCGCGACTGCTGTTTAACTGATGGACGTAATCGGCCAGGGCCTCAGCCCGCGAGATGCTGTCGGTGACCAGGAGTTCGATCCCCAGCTGAGCCTGCCCCAATCGACCGGCGGCATTCAAGCGTGGGGCAATGCTGAACCCAATATCTTCTGTGCTCAGTTCCTTCTTGTCGGCCAGTCCTGTGACTTTCAAGAGCGCCGACAACCCCGGGGGAGCATAGGACTTGAGGGCTTTCAGTCCGTTGCAGGCCAGGATTCGATTCTCATCCAGTAACGCCACCATGTCGGCAATCGTGCCAATCGCCGCGAGCCCCAGTGCCTGCATCAATCCGAACCGCATTCGCTCACTGACGCGCGCCCCGCCGCAAACCTGCTGGCACAAAGCCCACGCCAGTTTGAAGGCAACTCCCGCCCCGCAAAGCTCACCAAACGGATACGCAGATCCAGGCAACCGCGGATGAACCAAGGCGGTGGCTTCCGGCAGTTCCTGTCCGAACTGATGATGATCGGTGATCACCAGTTGCAATCCCAACTCGGCGGCCCGCCGCGCTTCTCGGAGACTGGCGATACCGCAGTCCACCGTCACGACCAACTTGGTCCCGTGCTCGGCCAGACGCTCAAGCGCCGCATCGTTCAGACCGTATCCTTCATCCAAGCGGTTGGGGACGTGGTAGCCCACATCGGCACCCAACAGCTGCAGCATACGAACCAGTATCGCAGCCGCCGTCATCCCGTCCGCGTCGTAGTCTCCATAGACGACAATCCGCTGCTTCGATTCGACCGCAGCCAGGATTACCGGAACCGCTGCGTTGACGCCCGGCAGTTCCGCGGGATCTCGCAGCGCCGACAAGCGCGTGTCAAGGAACTGCTCGGCGGCCTGCGGATCATAGAATCCACGATTGACCAGCAGTTGCGCAGCCACCGCTGGCAACTGCAATTGGGCCATCAGACGTTCGATGCGTGTCTGATCATGTGGGAGAAACCGCCAAGGCTTGCGCATCATGCCGCCAGGTCGCGTGGGCCACCGCCGCTCTCAAACCACGAACTATCCATCTCGCCGCGACGGGCTGCCACGCCCTGAAAAGACGTGCCGCGTTCCACGAACGTCGCCGCGAACAAGCCGCCTACTTCTTCTTCTCGACATGCACCGTGTGGCGGCGGAGCCGCGGCGAATACTTCTTCAGTTTCAACTTTTCGCCGCCCGGCTTCCGCGTCAGCGTGTAGTTGTGATCGCCCGTTTCCTCGCAAACCAGGAAGACCACCTCGGCCTTCTTTTTCGCCTTGGCCATCGTCGTCGCTCGCTCTCTACCGTCAAAAAAACCGTGGGTGCCCGTCGAGACCAACCAAGCCGCGCGGGCGTGCCATTATGCGGCCCCAACCCCGGACCGAACAGGCCAAACCACCCCGCGAAGCTCACTACTACGCAATACGCAGTAGCTTGATTTTGCAGGTGACTGGGCCGGTTCTCGCGGCCAGCCCTCGAGGGAACAACCTCCCCAATCGCCAACACCCGCATCTGCGGCCCGGTTCGGCGGCCGGCTGGGCCGGTGGCGACCGAGCGGGGAAAGCGGCACTGGTGGATTGTCCGATACAGCCTGAGCAACGGACTTGCGCGGATGGAATGATGGACACGGCTGACAAGGCATCCTGGCGGAACGCGGTCACCACGACGTGGGTCGGGGCAGGGCAGGACCCGTTTCCGAACGTCGTGCATGCCGCCGAACCGCTCCGCGGACCGCACGCGGTACACGAACTCCAACGCGCCGAGTCGCAACGCGCCGGGCAGACGTTTCGCA